>Ga0302116_1000793_pt1 | contig 19057 bp, 25 predicted proteins | sample AG5_SCM_MG_FD_203124 | JGI IMG/M metagenome (GOLD analysis project Ga0302116, IMG submission 203124) | Marine microbial communities from Western Arctic Ocean, Canada - AG5_SCM | ecosystem: Environmental > Aquatic > Marine > Oceanic | place: Canada: Western Arctic Ocean | collected 2017-10-01 | reverse complement strand
TCGCCAAACACCTTCCCCCCAACACTAATGCTATCCCCCACCCTGTGTTTCAGCGAATTCGCCTCCCGCCTCTTCTCCTCCCTCAAATTCCTCCTCTCAAACACCGCCTCAACCCTCAGTTTGTAGCCTTGAAGCTCCCCGAGCAAGAATTTGAACACCGCCCTTCGCTCGCTCAGCGTGAGCTCGTTCAGCCTCGCGGGGATCAAGATCGAAGGATCAGAGGGCCAGCTTCGATCCCCCGAACTCGAGGCGTCCCCCCAGCCCTCCAAAAACCCACCGTTCATCAATATTGCCTTGGCCTGCTGCTTACAGTCTTCCAGCGAGCAAGTGAGGAACTCCGCTAGCAGGTCGGAGGACCAAATTTCCATGTTGTAGGATTCGACGGCCGCGTCGGCTTTTTCCTTTTGGTGCTGCATGTTGGCAACCGTGGCATCGAGGGTTGAATGGAGCTCGTTAACGGCGTCCAAGAGGGTCTGCTCCTCTATGGACATTTCGTCTCTCGCGTCCACCACCTCGCTGCTCGCTTCCTCGGCCTCCAACCCCAGATCCTGCTCCGAGCGAAGTTTGGCGCATTTTAAATGAAGCACGAGCAAAACGAGTTAAGGAAAATATTAGTTTAGTAGTGGATGTAGCCATTATGTCTGTAGCCATTTCGCGGGATATTTCGCGAGTATGCTCTTTTCGCCCGCAAAGCTCGCTCGCTTCGCTCGCTCACCTGCAGCTTCTGGGTCAGACTGCTGATTTGCTTCTGAAAAGCAATTTCCCGGCTGACCATTGTCGCCTGGATTTCGTTGCTGCGCCGAGCGAAGCGAGGCGCATTTTTAACGAAACACGAGAGCAAGAGTGGTTTAGGAGTGGATTAGTCGTCGCTTCGCACTCTTCTGTCACAAGGCTCGCTCGCTTCGCTCGCTCACCTGAGCTGAATGTCCCTCTTCTTCTTGGCAACATTCTGGCTAACTTCCAAGTTCGCCTTCATGATCTCCGTCCCGATCAACCCCTGCTGGTGAAGCTTGTCGCCGTGCATGGAGTGATTCGACCTTGCCGTGTTTTTGGTGTTGGCCAGCGTTTCGCTCGTCATGGTGGAAAGTTTGTCCTTCACCGCCTTCATTTCGGCTAAAATCACCATCTTGAGTTTCTCCTTCTCCCTGATTCCGATTCGGTCGATTTCGGCCAACTTCGAAAAGTGCGCCTGCGCCGAGCGAACCATAGCGAGTAAAAAAGAGTTGAGTGGTTAGTTGGGTAGTGGATGCAGCCGTCGGTAGCCAATTCGCGGGATTCATCGCGAGTATGCTCGTCTTCATCAAGGCTCGCTCGCTTCGCTCGCTCACCTTCCGCTCCGACTCCAAATCGTTCAGCAGGTGATGCATCTTCTTCTCCATTGAGGATTTTGTGCCATCAGTTTCCTTCAGCGCGTATAACTTCTCATCAACTGCGGTCAACCGCTCCTTCAACCCCGCCGAGGATTCCTTGAAAGATTTATTGTCCTCATCAATTTCCTTGAGAATTTTCTCCTCCTGCTTTTTTCGGTCGAGCTCCTCCTTCAAAAGTTGCGCTTCAAGCTCAGCGATTATGTCGTAGTTGTCATCAAGCTTTTTGTGCAGGAAGAAGTAAACGTCGTTCTGATCCTCCTTCTGGTACTTTATTAGCTGCTTCTGCTCTCTCATTTGGTTGAGGGCCTCGGCAGAATCTTTTCGGGCAGCCACTAATCTTTGGGGCATCACTGTAAATTTTATCCGCTCCTCTTCTTCCTCCTTGAACTTTTTCAAGCCGGCGAGGGCAACATCACCTATGGACTGTGAAGTTGGAGCTGCATTTGGCGTGTCTTGTTTCTTCTTTTTCGCCATGTGACCGGTGCAGTTTAGGGATATGTTTTTTGTTTTGAGATTAATCTAGTTTTATTTTTATTGCTGTTAAAAATCGGCAGGCATAGACCACACTTACCTATACTGGCAAACAAGGCAGGTGAGATCCGCTTGCAAGGATATAAGACGCTGTATAACATAAAGATTGGAAGTCAATAACCCTAACTCACCACCAACCGAACTATTGTCACACTCCAAATACTTCCTTCTTACTTGCCCACTTGTGCACAGACCACAGATAAATAAACGATCAAATGGAGGGAGGAGAGGAGTCGGCCGTTGCGGACTTCCTGCAAATCCTCGAGGAACACCGCAAGAATTGTGAGCGACAGGGAAAGTATGTCGAGGCCGAGATTGCCAAAAACAGATTGGAAGAACTTAAATTACACGAAGAAAACAGACGCAAGGAGGCCATGAGGTCGCGCCAAATTGCCGAACGGTTGGGGGTGGAGGAGGCCCACATGCTCGAGTTCCAGCAGTTTAACATGGTCTGGGACAAGAAAATGAGTGAGTACGAGAACCATGCCGAGATGCTGGTGGAGAGCCTGAAGGTTCGGCACACCAAGGATTTGAAAGATTTCCAGCGAAAATTGCTTCAGAAGCAGGTGAGTGGGGATATGATTGGGTTTGGGTTGGGTTTGGGTTGGGTTGGGTTTGGGTTGGGTTTGGGTTGGGTTGGGTTGGGGATGAACTGTGGTCGCTAACACTTGTTACATTTTTTCTTCTCAACAATTTCAACAATTTCAACAACTTCAACAACCACACACAAACAGGCCCGACCCAAGTTCTCTAGAGAACTTCTGAACTTGCGAAATATCCAGGAACACCTGGCCAAGGCCAAGGACTACACAGAGGCTCACAAAATGAAACTGAAAGCCGACGCGCTAGAGGCCTGGGAAATTGAAAAATGGAGGAATCAGAAACAGCAAGAAATGTTTCAGCAGGAGGCAAAATTCAAACACAACAAACAGCAAGAACTAATAGCGCTACAGAAGCGAATTCAAACGGGACGCGAGGAGCAGAAAAAACGAAGGCAGTTGGATTTGGAGCGGCTACTGCAAAGGTACCAGAATGTGAAAAGCGAGCTTGAGGCGCAGCAAAATTTGGAGAGGATGAGGGCGCACAAGCAGATTCGGCGGGGGCCTTGAGAGAGTCAACAGCTCACGTTGATGATGTGGGGTGATAAAAGCGTGTGTGAGGGAGTGGGATTTAAATGTTGCTAGATGAGGTCAAAAAATTTCTTTTTCATTCTCCCTAACAAAAATCGAATTCTATTTTCTACGCACTTTTTGATCTAATAATTATAGCACACACGAAACGCATTATACAATCCGGCCAAATAGTAATTCTGCAGTAATTCTTTATCGCTGGCTAGGTCAACGAGCGCAACGCCCGCAGCGTTGTTCAGCGAATTGCTTTTCGTGGACGCCATTCCTTCGTACTCCAGCCCGTTCGCGAATTTTAAAACCGACACAAAAATGAACCCATCCCCCCTTTTTAGCCGAAGCGTTCGCGTTGGTAAGTAGTCTGTGTTTGTCAGCAGTGTCGATCGAAAATTTGTTGTTGTAGATGTTGGCTTCTTTGTTTTGCGTCCTTCGCCCCCCTCCCCAAACTTTAGCAGTTCTCCTTTCACCAAGCCCTCGTACACCTTATCGCATAACCTGTTGTTTATTACATCGTTCAGTTTCAAGTTTTTCTCGTTCTCGTTAAGCCAATTTTCGAATTTTTTATATTCGTTTTTGCCCACCTTGACCTCTGCCGCCTGCTTCAAAAAATTCTTCAGCAACGTTTGTGACTCTGTTGTTGGTGGTGATGCTGCTGTTGCAACATTTCTATTCTGAACATGGTTCACCAAATGAGCGACAACGTTCCGCTGCGCCGCCGAGCAAAGTGAGAAAAAACGAAATGTTAATTGATTTTTTTAGAGTGAAATGTTAGTTTAGTGTGTGTATGTGTGTGCGAGCTGTGGGCGGAGCGAGCTGTGAGCGAAGCGAGCTGTGAGCGAAGCGAGCCAGCAACACCATACACTAAATAGTTGTGGGTTGCGAGCGCAGTGTGTGGGCGATGCAACCAGCAATACCAAACACTATTGTGACTAGCGAGCTGTGAGCGAAGCGAGCCGCAAGCGAAGCGAGCCGCAAGCGAAGCGAGCTAGCTACACCATATCTTTTTTGTGACCAGCGAGCTGTGAGCGAAGCGAGCCGCAAGCGAAGTGAGCCAGCAACAACCGTACACTAGTTGTAACTAGCTCGCTTCGCTTCGCTTCGCTTCGCTCGCGGCTCGCTCACCTCCTTCAAAAATGTGGTCTTCAGCAAATTCAGCATGTTGTTGGATTCAGTTGCGATCCTAGCACACGTTGCTAGCTGCTTGAATTTCCCCTCCCTCGCCAATTTTCCAAACAGCTCAATAGTTTTGAAATCAATCTTTCCCTTTTTTGTTTCGCTGTCGTATTTCGGTTTCGTTTCGAGAGCCGTGAGATCGTTATTTTCCATAAATTCGTAAACCGCATTGCTCAAAATTGCATCCAGGGCAGCGTAGTTGACCTGAGAGTCAGACAATTTTTCAGCATCCCAGTTGCTCCTCTGAACACTTTTGACTTTGAAGAAGGACACGTCCGTTTTTAGCGCCTTCTTCACGCACCTGGCAAGGCTCACCTTGTTTCCAAAATTTGGGTATTGCCTTTCTGGTCCTTGATTTCCAACCTCTAGGAGTTTGTTTTGTGTTTGGTTTTTGGGATTGTAGAACCCGTTGCCGTTCCCAACCGTGAACAAACATTCCCCCCCGTCGTCAGTTGAATCCACCGTGCTAGTGGAAGTGTCCCACCAACCACCAAAATACCTGCCGGCCGTAAATCCAATGTCGTGGACCGAGCGTGAGGAAGTTGATGCGAAATCGTAATCTTGGAACAGCTTCTTGATGTCGCCCTGCACCTCGACCCCTGCCTTGGTGACGGATTCGTCGTGGATCATTCGGATGAGTTGTTTCGGTATCAGGGTGGAATCAACTGGAACTGGAACTGGGGTGGAGGATTTTTTGGGGAAATTGTGGGTTCGAATAAGGAGCGTAGATTTGGAACTGTTGGCGGAGATCTGCAAGAGTGAAAGGCACGGTTGATTCATACCCCGCCAATTTTTGGAGGCACCTCCCCACTCAGCATCAAGGCCGACATAGAGGTTGCTGTTGGTGTTTGCGTTGCGTATGTTGCTCGGGGCGTTGTAGACATAGTGCAATATCCACTCATCAATAGTGGACACGTCGTTGGTTACAATCACCTCTATTTCCGACTTGCTGAAAACGCTGGGCATTCTGTAAAATGTTGTTTCGGTCGCCCGTCGCCGAGCGAGTTTGGACAGCGACCTGATCATGGGGAATTACTTAAATATATGTGGAAATTGAAGCAAGGAAAAGTTTAAAAACTCCAGCACCTCTCGACATTGCCCGTAGGAGTGGAGCCTGTGCTGAGACCAGCTCCCTCACTCCGAGGAAGCGCGGCGGCCAAAACGCCCTACAACATCAACTTCAACATCGCTTGAGTCTCAGAGCTTGAACAAATATAAATATGAAAGCTCTGAACTCCAACTTCCTCTCGGCAGTGTCTGTTTCGTACTTGATTGCCTTCATCTCATATTATTTACAGTACGAGGGCCTCTCTGGTCGCAATGGGATCATACCAGCACAAATTTCCCCCTCCTCTCACCTTCACACCTTAATATCCTTTCTAGCGACTACTTCTTCTCCCAATTTCCCCCCACTTGCCACTGATGTTTTTCACGACCTACTTGCTTTCGTTTCCGTGTTCCTGTCCTCCCTCTCGATAGTCTCGTCAAAGTACCACCATCCCTTTCTCTTTCTCTTCCTCCTCATCTCCTACTCCACCCTCTCTTCCTCCGGGTCAACCTTCTATTCGTTCCAGTGGGAGTCCCTCCTTTTAGAAACTGGGTTCATCTCTCTCCTCCTGACCCTCCTCCCCACAACAAAATTCGTGCAACTCCGGCAAGCTTCCTCCCTCCTTCCCCGCTTCCTGCTCTTCAAGCTAATGTATATGTCCGGCACGGTGAAAATACAAGCCAACTGCCCCACGTGGACCCACCTCACAGCCCTCGAGTACCACTACGCAACCCAGTGCCTCCCCGGCCCATTGTCCCACCACTTCCACCAGCTCCATCCTTTCTTCAACAGGCTGTCGGTCGCGGCGACCTTGCTGATCGAGCTCCCCTGCGCCCTGCTGGTTCTCGCTCCGACGAGGGCGGTGAGGGTTCTGGGGATGCAGCTCCAAGTTGTGCTGCAAGTGATGATCATGCTGACGGGAAATTACAACTTTTTCAATTTTTTGACCGTGACTCTGTGTTTAAGTTGTATGGTTGAGGACAGCAACGTTGAGACGACGACAACGGCGGCGGGGTCTTCCCCACAAAATCAAATCACCAAGCGATCAGTTTATTCATTTGCTTTGCAATATTTGATAACGCTGGTCTTGTTGGTCCATCTGTTTGGGCAAATGTTCAGCATTGGGTTTTTCGAGGTGAGCGAGCGAGCCTTTTGGAAGACGAGAATACACAACTAACCCAATCCAATTTACTTCGCACCTTCTTCGTTCGGCGCAGTTTGAACTTTTAGATACAATGCAAAAGGAAAGGGCAACCCCAAAACTCTCGCTAAAAAACCTCGCAATTCATCTGAATCTCTCCGCCCCCGAACTCAACGCCTGGACAACCTGGCTAATCCCCAACCTTCTATCCTACCTGATAATATTTCTGTCTGTCAAAGTTACGATGATCACCTTCTTCAAGGGAAACGCGAACGACAAGATTCTCCAGAGTGTTTGCTTGGGGGGAGTGGGGGTTTGGATTTGCGTGTGAGCGAGCGAAGCGAGCGAGCTTTGAGGAAGACGAGCATACTCGCGATGAATCCCGCGAAATGGCTACAGTCGGCAAAAATCCACTACTGAACTAACCCACTCAATTCAAATTTGCTCGCTTCATTCGTTTTGCTCTTGCTTCATTACAAATGCGCACCTCGCTTCGCTCGGTGCAGGTTGGCTTACCCGATGGTAACGTTGACGCAGGATTTGGGAGGGATGGTTCACGGGGGGGAGGGGAGTGGAAGAACTTTCTTTTACAACGTTGGGGTGTCTGGTCTGACTTTTGGGGGCTACATCTACCACAATCTGTTGGCAGCTAACCCAATTCTTTCGAAAACAACCAACAACTACGGCCTCTTCCGATCCATGACCGGGGTGGCTCACTCCTCCCAGCACAAATACATTAACAATGATTCCTACGGCTGGGCGAATCTCCCCCCCAGCATGGTGGAGCGACCCGAAATTATTCTTGAGGGGAATTTCGGACCTGGCGAGGGGATTTGGAGAGAGCTCAATTTCAAGGTGAGCGAGCGGAGCGCGGGGGGGGGTTGAGGAAGACGAGAGTACGAGCCACTACAATACTAAACTAACCCACTAACCCACTCAATCGGCGCAGTACAAACCGGGGAACTTGTTCGCAAGACCAAAACAAGTTGCTCCGTACCAACCCAGGTTGGACTGGCAGATGTGGTTCGCGGCGCTGAGTGGTAATTACCAACAGTCCCCTTGGGTCGTCAGTTTGATAGACAAGCTGCTCGACAACGTTCCCAGCGTGGTTGAGCTGATGGATGAAAATGATTTGTCACAGGTGAGTGCGAAATGGCTGCAGACGGCTACATCCACAACTAAACTAACATTATTCTCAATTCTTTGGCTCGCTTCACTCGCCTCCCCCCTGATCCATTAAAAATGCGCACAATCTCGCTTCGCTCGGCGCAGCTGAACAAAATTAGAGCTTTCACACACGACTACGATTTCACGAGAACCGATACCGAGTGGAATCGGCGAATTCCAGGCGTGAAAATTATCGATCAGGCGGACCGCAGTGGCCGCCAATACTGGACCAGAAAGAACAAGCGGGAGTACCTGGGGGAAGTCGAAAAGAACAACGAGAGCGTCAAGAGTTTTTTGAGCGCGCACAGATTGGGGAAGGGGGTAGAGGGGGGAGATGGCCAAAATCTGCTGAGGGCAAGGCTCTCGACAGGAGACAACGAAGACGATGAGCTCATCGTGGAGGAGATTTGCGGGAAAGATACAGTTAGATTGTGCAGGTTCTTCACGTGGGTGCGACTGAGGCAGCAAATTTGGACGCCAGTGATTGTGGTCTTCGGCTGTTCGGCTGTTTTGGTTTTGAAAAGCAAGGGCTGGTGGTTCAAGGGTAAGCGGGAATATAGATGGGGGATAATGCGAACAGAGAAGGAAAAGGAGGGGGGGAACAAAAATTTGAGAGAAAAGAAAGTTAAATTCGCTTGATTTTGATTCCTTTCATTTCATTTCATTTCATTTTCTACTATGCCTAAAATTTACGCTGCTCTGAAAAGTTGGTCCCACTCGTCGTTGCTGGGAGCCAACCGAGACTCTGCGGTCTCAACCCCAAATTCCCCCAAGCCGCTTTGTTCCATACGAAGACTCTGAACCATTGCGCCGGCCACGCCTCCCCTGGACGAATCGCCCTTGTGCACCTTGGGACTGCTGGCAGTCAAAATTGCCGTGGCCCCAGCCCCCTCGCACACGTCGCCCTTCGAAAGAAGTACGCCAGAGCTCTCGCAATCAAACAATAGCTGCCATGTGATTATGTCCTTCTTCGTAAGCTCGTAGAAGTAATCGGAAAGGTGGGCGGGATTCGATTTTCCCTCGCCCCAACCACCGCCCTTCAGGGTGCCCGCACGAATAATCGTTAGCTCGGTTGCTGGAGTTTTCTCGTTTATTTTCTTCTTCAGGTACTCCTCAGTTGCTCGGTACATGCTGTTCGAGGCTTTCGTATTGGCCCAAACTTCGCTATTGGCCACCTTCTTGGAAGTCTCGACGAAGAAGCCCATCTTGGCGCCGTTCAAGTGGCGGGACATGAGGACAACGCGCTTCAAGGAATCTGGTGAAATGTTATCGAAGAAGAAGTCGACAACTGAGTTGTCGAGCGTTTGCTCGTTGTCAACCGCAATGATCAGCGCATTCATTCTTTTCGCTGCGGTCTCGATCTCATCAGTTTCATCAGCACGAAGAATTGTGAGGGGCAGTTTTCGAGCATCATCGTCGCCTTCAAATAAGAGCTTGTCGAATTGTTCCTGGATTGTGGGGTCGGGAGGCGAAATTAAGGAAGTTTTGTAGCCGTTGGAAGCAGCTATCTTGGAGCTCAGCACCATCACAGGCCCCCGGCCTAGCACGAAAACATTGTCGCCGGGGGTGAGAACAGCTTGGAGCTGAAACGAAGATCCGGAATGAGGAGGGGGAAGAAAAGTCCGTGGTGATGGTGATTTATACCCCACAGCAAGGGTAATGGCAGCTAGGAGGGTCAACAGCTTCATCTAGGTAATACTGGAACAGAAAGAACAAGCGGGAGTACCCTGTGGGAAGTCGAAAAGATCAACGAGAGCGTAGCGTCAAGAGTTTTTTGAGCGCGCACAGATGGGGAAGCGAGTAGAGGGGGGAAACGGCCAAAATCTGCTAGATTTTAAAGATTGCGTATGCTTAGCATATACTTTTCTGAACCCAAGTTCAAGATCCACAAGTGAACCACTAAAGAAACACGCACATACCTAAAGTAAAAATATCTCGCATCGCAAAGAGTACATGCTGAAGCTCCTATTTATTGGGTTGGGTGTTCCTATCACAACATCGTTTAAATCACCACAATCCAGCAATTCGCTCCCCTTCTTGAGCGATGCTACGCTCCACTCTTCTCTAAAAAAGAGTGATTTCTACTCTGCTGACGACATGTCCAATATTCTAGACCTTCACAACCAACTATTACCGACACTATTACCCACACCACCACCAACACCACCGTGGAGACCACGAGCGATTGCCTGCGATGTTGACGGAACATTAATCGTGAATTCTGTTCCTCTTCCCAATTGCGCGGCTGCCCTCATCGCGCTCACGAAGCTCCCCACTCCCCCCCAGATCTTCTTGGCCACCGGAAAAACAAAAGCCGGAGCCCTCAATTCGTTGGGTCCCCCACTGTCGACTTACATAGAGGAGAACAACGTTCCCGGCGTTTACTGCCAGGGTAACGTAGTCATTGGCCGCGATAACGTCGTCATCGACCAAAGTTTCCTGCCTCAGTACGTGATCGACAGGGTTGAAAAACTAATCAACCTCGAAAACAGCATCGACAACAATAAAATTGAGATCGTTGCGTACGTAGGCGATGGGCTCGTGTCGCATCTGCCGCTCGGCCCGAATTGCGTCGAGCTTTCAAGCCATTACCTCGAGCCAGTGGTGAAGCTAGTACGCACCCCCCTCGCGACCTACTCTAAAATTAACAAGCTTCTTGTCATGAGCACGAATGAGACGTACATCGATGAAGGTGAGCGAGCGAAGCGAGCGAGCCTTGATGAACACTAGCATACGCATACTCGCGATGAATCTCGCAAAATTGCTGCTGATATAATGGCTACATCCACTACTAAGCTAACATTATTCCACCCAATTCAAATCGTCTTGCTCGCTTGGTTCGTTTCGCTCGTCCTTCATTAAAAATGCGCACAATCTCGCTTCGCTCGGCTCAGTGCTTCGACCTCAGTTGGAGTCCAATGGTTTGGGGTGCACAATTACGAAAGCCATCTCAACAATGCTTGAAGTTCTCCCTGTGGGTGGCACGAAAGACCGCGGAGTGCGGACCCTTTTGGCGCACTTGGACATTCCCGTGGATGATCTTTTGGCGTTTGGAGATGCCGAGAACGACTTTGCGATGCTTGAGATGGCACGAATGGGCGTTTTAGTCGGGAAAAGCAGCGGGAAGAGTGTTGGGGGAGTGCTCAACGAAATTTACAACAACGAGGACGACAGCATCACTTTTGTGACTGGGAACAAGAAAAAACTCGAGGAGGTCACTGCTATTCTGGGCGGAACGGTCAACCTCGTTAGCAAGAAGCTCGACCTCCCCGAGCTCCAAGGCGAACCAATCTTCGTGGCGCGGGAGAAATGCAAACTGGCTGTGGCGGAAATCCCCGGCGGGAGGGTCATCATCGAGGACACCAGCTTGTGCTTCAACGCCTTGAATGGCCTGCCCGGTCCCTACATTAAATGGTTCTCAGATTCCTGCGGGCACGAGGGGTTGAACAAGATGTTGGATGGGTTTATGGACAGGACGGCCTACGCGCAGACGATCGTTGCGTACTGCGACGGGGACGAGGACAATATTGAGATTTTCGTCGGTAGGACCAACGGGGAGATTGTCGAGGCGAGGGCGAGGGAGGGGGAGAACGAAAACGCTTTCGGCTGGGACCCAATCTTCCAGTGCAGCGAGGGGGAGAGTGCAGGAAAGACGTATGCGGAGATGACCGTGGAGGAGAAGAACAAGGTCAGCCACCGAAGCAGGGCTTTTAGGAAACTACTTAGGATGTTTTGAATGTTATTGCTTCAGAATGTTATTGCTTCAATTACAGTTCACCTTGAAACCACCCTCGTCAGTCAAATAATTGATGATTCCCCTAACGTGTGCCGCTCCTGTAACGCTAACAATCTTGCTGCCGATTGTTTCAGCCTCGCGAAACAATCCTGCGCCGAGCGAAGCGAGGCGCATTTTAACGAAGCACGAGAGCAAGAGTGGATTAGTCGCTCGCACTCTTTTGTCACAAGGCTCGCTCGCTTCGCTCGCTCACCTTGGCCCATAAAAATATCTCTCTCCCCAACAAGAGCCTCGAACAAGTTAGGGACCTCCTCTTTGAACTCGTCCATTATCGCTATCAGATTTTTCGGGTCCTTCATGACCTCCACAAGTTTATTTAGATCAACCTCAACTTCACCTTTTGCGTTCGTTTCCCCCCCCGACCCCAACAGTTTCATTAGTGTATCGTCTTGCTGTTGTGATCCCGAAATTAAGGCTTTAAAGTCTTTCCGCACGGCAGCGCCAACAGAATTAACCGTTAATTGAACGTCTCGATCGCCCAATACCACCTTCGCGTTGATTGCGACGGCTTCTACCATCGCTACCTTGAACTCGTTTCCGGATTCAAAACCGGCCGAGTCCAAATTTGAGTACATTTTCGTCAAACCGTACTGAACAAGAGAGCCCGTGACTGTTGTTCCCTTCTCCTTCACGTATTTGACTTTGTCGGAAGTTTTGGGGATGTCGGATGTTGGGATGACTCGCTTAATTCGTTTCTCATCAAGCTCGAGGAAAACCACGTCAGGGCGGACGCTCCGTATCGTTCGCTCAACAACTCTGGCTGAGTTTTCAGATATGTGAGCAGACCCAACAAGAAAGATTTCAGCCTGAGGATCCTTCCTCGTTAGGTGGACGACGAAATTGTCTGATGTTGTGGAGGGGCAAGAAAACGCATCTACTGCTTCGCTCCTGGCCAAGGGAGGAAGGGACACAAGGCCAATTGGAAAAATAATGGATTTCTCAAGGAAAGCTCTTCGATGTGGCTTAGGTGTATAGATGAGGCAATTTGCCAAGGAACATGCCAGCAGAAAAACCCATTTTTTCATGCAAATTGTCAAGGGACAGGTACCTTGACGATCAATTTTCTTATAATTTTCAGAGATTGTTTCGCCAGATTTGCAATAAATAATCGTTCCGTAGCATGGCTGCACATGAGTTCACGTACACACCAATACCAGTCGAAAAAAACTCTCCAAATCTAATGGGCTCCTCCTCCCGAACCTTTACAAAAAGCTATTATGTGACGATCACCAAAACTGAAAACGATACGACACTAGTCATCCAACGACAGTGCATCCACCTCCACCGTAATGGCTTGCTTGTTGTTACCCCCGGTACATCCCTTCAATCGATTAAAGCAGCAGCATCATTAGCAACACCAGTTTTTGAATTCGCTGGAGATGCCTCTGCTTTTGAAGCTGAAGTTGCTGCTGCTGCTGCTGCCAGCACATCCTCTTCGTCAGCTTCAGCTTCAGCTTCAGCTTCAGCTTCAGCTTCAGCTTCAGCTTCAGCTTCAGCTTCAGCTTCAGCTTCAGCTTCAGCTTCAGCTTCAGCTTCAGCTTCAGCTTCAGCTTCAGCTTCAGCTTCTGCTTCAAAAGAACCCTCCGCCTCGAAAACTACAAAGAACAAAAAGCGAAAACAAAGCAATAACAACAACAACAACAATCACAAAAACAACAAAAACGATTTGTGCAAGCTTCCAATAGCTAAAGTGTCCACAACAACAGCCGAAGCCGACGATATCATTTTGTATAGATGTTGCGGAGGTGGCTCGATTGTGGATATAAACAGTCCCGAAAATGTTCTGAACATTGTTTCCTCTTCCACTTCCACTTCCTTTTCTGACGACGATGCTCGAGGTTACTTAGTTATCATCAAGGACGGTTACATCCCCGACAATAATCTGTAGAAATTACTATTAACTTAGATTATGTAGTTTTATTCATAATGGATTTCGAGGTATCAAATTAGCACAGCTCCCTGCCACAACTTCCACAAGCACCTTTCCACTTCCGTGTCCTTCCCTCAAATACTCCAAACCAGCGATAGCCTCCTCAAGTGGGTATATTCGATCTATTACAACCTTTATTTTCTTATCAACCGCAAAACTGCTTAGCTTGGCAAGGTCCTCAGGTATAGGCAGCATGATGATGTTCTCAACAATGACCGGTCCTCGATATTTGATTTTCGTTTTTAGGTTCAAGAGACCCAACAGGAGAATTGAGAACTTTGGCAAGTGATGCTTTATTGCCACTTCCTTCAACATCGCGCCGGTCGGCAGACCCAGTATCGTTACTACAGAGGAGGCCTCGTCCTTATTCTGATTAACGCACTGCTGACACTCGCTCACATTCCCAACATTATCTAAGGCAGAATCCAAATTCTCTAACCCAATCTCTTTCAATCTCTTCCCAAGTGCAAAACCTGATTCCGTATAATCAAGAACCTTTGTTGCACCCAACTCGCCCGCCAGCTCCATCTTGCCCGTCGACACCGTTGTTATTATCTCCCCCACGCTGAACACCCTCTTTGCGAGCTGCAGCGCAAAGTGCCCAACACCCCCGCAGCCAGCGGAGATGAAAACTTTGTTGAAGCGGGCGCTGTTCATCTTGGCCCTTTCCAGCATTTGCATCGCAGTCAACCCCGCAGTAACCAGCGCCGCGGCCTCCCCATGGCTGAGTTCTTTTGGCTTCTTGCACAGCGAATCGGCGTAACAGATTCTGCGAGTTATTTTGAGACGAATTTGAGTGGAATAATGTTTGTTTAGTTTAGTTTAGTGGCTCGTCTTCTCGTCTTCCTCAAGGCTTGCTCGCTTCTCGCATACCTGTGGGAAGCCAAAGCCCCGGACCACGAAATCCCAAACACTTCATCGCCCACATCGAAGTACTTGACACCATTTCCAATGGAAGAGATTGTCCCTGAAATATCCTGTCCCAAGACGGCTGGGTTTTTCGATGAAGGTTTCCCAGCTGCCGGCTTCCACTTCCCATCAAGGATCTTGTGATCTATAGGGTTGAGTGAAACCGCGTGAACCTTGATTATCACTTGACCAAACATGAGATCTTTCGACTTGGGAGTTTGGATGTTCCCAAAGTTGGCTTTCTTGTACTGTGTCATGAAGACTGCCTTCATGTCGCCCTGAGTTTGAACTGACATGATATTGCCTGCTGTCTTTTAGAAGATTTTACTCTGCAGAAACACTTTGACACTTTTGCACCTTGAACACTTGAACACAAATTTTTTCAAACTCAAATTTTAACAAACAATATGGGCGATTCATCTTACAAGGTCAACCACGCTGCTGGGACTTCATCCCCATCTAAAATACACAGTTATGGTTATGGTTCAGTTGGAGAAAACACTTCATCGCCATCGCCACCCAATTCAAATAGAAGTACCACCCACCCAATATCTTCATTCTTCTCGTTCATGCTCTGTGCCCCGATCTGTGCCCTCTGCTTTCTATCCAGTTCCAGGCGACCCACCGCCTGTTCCGTCTGCTGCACGCCTTTCATTCTCCTTGTAGTCCTGACCCTCTATCTCCTCGGTGTACTCCTCTTTGGCCTTTCTCTCCAAGCCGGTGGCTTCACCATGATTGACACAAATGGTGGGACAGCGATGTGGGGTGGCCAGAGTGGTGCAAGCGGTTGGTTTACCGAAGTAAAGTTTACCCCCGCCACCAACGAGAATGAAAACATAGTTATCCGAACCTACTCTGCTGCAGCTCCCCTCCCTGAGCCCATCAATAAAATCAATCTCAAGTTCGATCTAAATACGCACAACCACAACAAAAACAAGAAATTCACCTACGAAACCCACCACTTGCCAGTTGGCTCATCTCTACAATGCTCGTTTTCGTCAATTTCCGGCGCACATCTCTATTTCTTTACTTCTCTCGAGGCTCTGGCAAGCTGGAAAAATTACAAAGATGACGGTCGCGTTCCTTACAGAAAAGTGTATTCGGGTTCTGGGAAATTGCGAGAGTTTGTCTATGCTGTTGACCAGGAGGGGGACTTTACAGTCGGTTTTTACACTCCTGGTTTGGAGGACATTGATGGGAGCTGCGAGATTGATCGAGTAGATTACGATTTTGAGCAAGCTAAAAAAAGTGGGGCGATTGAGTTGAGTACGTGTGTGTTAAATAATGACGAGAAGAGTTGCGGCGTCGAGTTTGACGATGAGGATGAGGATGACGACTGGTGGACGAGCGATGATGACAACAACTCAGGAAAATTCATTTACCTCGAGTCCCCCCTTTTCTCATCCGAGGAGGCGGCCACGACCATTTCCTGGAAGGCAAAGGTAAACTGGAACTGGGTTGCAGAAGTTTACGCTCTGCCTGCTATACTCATTTTCCTGTTCCTTTCGGTCATTCTAAACATTTTTGTCTGGGGAGTGCGCATTTTGTGCACGTTGATATGCGGGCTGCTAGAATGCGTTTGCGGTTTGCTGTGCTGCTGCTGGTGCTGTGGCGGGTGTTGCAGGGGGGGAACTCGACGAAAAAAAAAATCAAACCCAAGAAGACGCAACAGCAGTCTGACTCCAATTCCGGAAAATGTAAACGAGAACGAGAAGGAGAACCTCCTCCCGAGCGCAAGCGCACCTCCGGTTGCTTACGCAGTTAAATATTGAAGAGCTAGTGTCTATATCATTTATGAGTTTTTGCATTCCGGCTGCTCGCCCTCGGGCGCAGCAGAAGTTGGGAAGAGAGGCTTCGCAGGCCCAACCTTGTCGCCCTCCCCGTCCTCCTCAGCCCCCCCCTCGTCCTCCTCCTCCTCCTCCTCATCCTCCTCCCCCTCTTCATCACTATCCTCTTCCTCGTCGTTCGCAGCTTCCCCAGTAAACCACAAAATGGCGTCCCTGCACAAATGCGTCCTGAAAGCCTGCGCCACATCGTAATCCATATCGAACGCTTCTTCCATCGCCTCCGCCTCCTCCTCCTCCATATCCTCGTCCACATCCGGCATCTTGGGCGGTGTAAAGAACCAGAAGAAGCTGTCGACCCGCTCCTTCGTTGTGATTGTTCTGACCTGTCCCTTCCTCTGCGCCGAGGAATTGAGTGGAATAATGTTAGTTCGGTAGTGGATCGTATTCTCGTCTTCCTCAAAGCTCGCTCGCTTCGCTCGCTCACCTTCCCCCCCTTGCTGCGCTCCTTCTTCGTCACGCTCCTCTCGGTCAGGCAATGCTCCTCATCTAGCCAATGAATCTCACAACCCTTAACATCGTCAATAATCGGCTCATCCTCCATGTACAGGTTGGGAATCGAATACGTTTTGGTGAGCTTCTCGTTGGAGAAGTAAGGGTTGGTCTTGGAGTTGAAGTAGAACTCGATGGTAAATCCAGTTCCGTCCGGTTTGTCCAAGCACTTAATGTCGTAAATGTACTCCAGAGCGTCCACGTCACCCTCAGTAATGACGTCGGAAATGACGTCCATATGCCCCATCGCCACGAGCCAGAACTGAGGACACCCGACAATTTTACTTCCGTCGGTGTTCTCGTCGTCATTCGCGGATAAGCCGGTGGCACCTTCTTCCTTGTCGTCGAGGGCAAAGCTGGGGTAGACACCTCGCTTGGCAGCTTCCTCAATGGTACTATCAAGCTCACCCACAACCACCTGGCGCCTCTCCTCGTAAAGAGGAGAGCACAGGCTCATATACTTCGCCTCCAACGCTGCTCGCTCGGCCATGTAAGCCTCCATAATATCACCCTTCTTGTCGTGGAGCTGACTTAAGTGTGAGATGCGGTGGAGCACGCACTTCGGAATGTCCATCTCCATCCCAGCAAGGTTGTTGTCCCCAGGCTGAGGCTCGTAGGAGGAATCGTCATCAGAACCATCAGCAGTTGTTGCAGTTTGCAACGTGGAGGTCGTCCCAGAGAACGGCTGGAAGTCGAAACTCATTTGAGCCCCGCTCTTGACGGAAGCTGCAGTAGAAGGGGCATCTTCAGACACCGAAACTTGTGCGACAGAAGCAGCAAGAGAAGACGATAGGGATGATGTGGTGGTGGCGGTGGCGGTGGCGGTGGCGGTGGCGGATGGAGGTGGGGGTGGTAATTCAGACGCCATATTCTAGTGGTTTTTAGATTTAAAGGTGATATTTATGATTTGTGGTCGAATTTTAAACGTGCTGGACTGGCAACACCAACATAATAGATTGCATCCAGTGGTTCTTGTGCCATCAGAAACTTCACTGGCTACATCCCAGAACAAATGCTATGACATGCTCCAGATACCTTCCGCTCTTCTACGTGTTTCTATCTGGTCTGGGCTTTTCTATTCAAGCCACCGTGCTGAAACTTCTCCCATCCATTCCAACATTCCAGACTGTCTTTTTTCGAGGTTTGGTTCAGTGCTGTGTCTCCCTTCTCCTTCTCCAAAAAACGAAATCCGAATCCCCAACAACACAAACAAACCTTCAAAAATTGAGGTCGACTCCTTTGCACACTTACAAGTTGCTGGTTCTTCGATCAACTTCTGGCTTCATCGGAATCGCATTTGCCTTTTCAGCCATCCGCTTAATCCCGATTGGGGTTTGCACAACAATAGTGATGCTCAGTCCAGTTCTTGCTAGTCTTATAGCTCGAGTTTTCCTTGGCGAGCAGATTTCGACATTGACATTTTTTGCTCTTCCCATGACAATGGCAGGCCTCGTGTTCATCATTCAGCCAGAATTTCTGTTTAAAGACGACGACGATATAGACGATACAGACGATACAGACGACTTGAACATGGTTGGTGTGCTATTCGCGTTCATTGCAGCGATTGGCGCTGGTTTTGCGTACGTGCTGATTAGAGTTTTGGGCACTAGCAGCAAGTGCTACTGGGGGGTGGTCACTTTGTTTCAAGCAATCGGCCAAATGGTATACGGACTGCCCTTAATTTTCGTGCTCCCTTTAGAGCCAGGAGTTCCAACACCACTGAATTTCGCACCCTCAGCTTTGGGAGGATGTCTGCTCATCGGAATCATCGGCACATTATCGCAAGGATTAATGACGGTGGGCATGCAGCGAGAAAAGAGCGCACGTGCGACAATAATGAGGATGGGCGACGTTGTTTTCTCGTTTTTCTTCCAAATCACGTTAACAACAGACAAGACCGTGTCGCTGCTCGAGGGGTTTGGGGTTGCGTGCGTTGTGTTCGGCGTTTTGCTGGTTGTGATCGACAGGAGTAGTAGCCAGGTTGCGGAGGCGGAGGAGACGAAAAATTATGACGCTGTCCAACTTGTTGACGATTTTAATAAGAGTTTTGAGGCCGAAGGGGACGATTTTGATGAGGTTGAGATTGAGATGACTTAGACAATTTCTCACAAAAACATTTTTGTTGAATTTTGTGTTTTTTTTATGAGTACTTTGAGCCAACATGGTTTATTTTTGGCACTCCGCAGTCTCTCAAGAAATCTAAAACCACACTTGTGGGTCCGTCTCCAGGCTCCTGGATGCACCGGTTCAGTAACAGCATGCCCTTGTGGAGGGTCCGCAATTCTGCCTGACTCGCAGGAGGGGCGGTCGGGGCCTTGCACGTTTTCTTGTGCTTCTTCCACGCCGACTTCTGGCACTCGGAGGAGCAGAAGTAGCTGGTTTTGCACCGTGCGCAAGCTTTCGTTGTGGCGGTGTTACAGACGTCGCACTTGTGGGTCGGCTTCTTCAGCACGTCCTCCACCTCGACCAGCTCAGCCTTGTCGTACTTCATGTGCTTGATGAACGTGCAAGCGGTGTTGTAGGTGCCAA
>Ga0302116_1000790_pt1 | contig 19080 bp, 23 predicted proteins | sample AG5_SCM_MG_FD_203124 | JGI IMG/M metagenome (GOLD analysis project Ga0302116, IMG submission 203124) | Marine microbial communities from Western Arctic Ocean, Canada - AG5_SCM | ecosystem: Environmental > Aquatic > Marine > Oceanic | place: Canada: Western Arctic Ocean | collected 2017-10-01 | reverse complement strand
TCCAAACTCCGATAAACTATTGGTCATTTGCTTTTGTTGCTCTTTTTCATGCGTGGGGTGAGGAGACTTGAATTTTAAATTGATATTGGAACTTAGGTTGTCAATGATGCTGCTGTGGGGCTTTTTTATGGAAAGGAGATGCGCAGTACGTTCATCTTGAGCTTCAGTCGCAAGCTCGCCCCAAACTTTGTTGGGACTTGGGGGGGGGGGGGTTGGGGTTGGGGTCAGGGGGGAGGCGGAGGACAAGGCAGGTGCAACAGGTTTGTTGTTGAGGAGGGCTCGGGCTGCTACCGAGTGCTTACGAACATGAGCAGCAGACTGGTTTTGGTCCTCCGAGGCAAGTTCTCCCCACACATCATCCATATATTACTTTTTTTGAAGGATTCTGCTTGTGATGCTTTTGTGATTCGCAACGTCAGTGCAGTTTTAGGCGGTAGTTTGGTGTGAGTGATATAAAAGCAAAAAAAATTTAAATAGAGTTTGAATTCGGGAGTTTGAGTTGCTCACAAACCAACGACACTATAACCACATCAGCTCATCCCATCTTGCTCGACACAAGTCCTATAGTTTTATCCTGTTAGGGAAAGTCTTCTAAAGGCAACTCCTCGTTGTACAAAAAAGAGCCAGAATACGAAATACTGTTCACAGATCTAGATCAATGGGTGCTCGAAATACGGCCCCCGCCGAGACACAGCAAAACAAGCAGCAGAAGATTTTCTCAAGCGTGAGATGCAAATCAGAGGTGCTGTGAGGGTGTGTGATGATTGTGATATCGAGTACAATGATCCAGCTGAATCAACAGACCAGGGCAACGCATTGCCCCAATTGCAAAATTGAGGAGGAGGAAACAATGGCCACGGGTTAAAGTTGAGGTTAAAATTGAGGACGATGCCGATGATGAAGCGGAAATCGTCACGGTCAAAGTTGAGGACGACACCGACAACGAGGCTGACAACGAGGCGGACACTACCTTGGATGAGAATAATTAATTTCAAAAATATTACATCCACTTAATATACATTTCCCCATAGATCTCCTCGATTCTCAGCCCCTCCTGAACCTTCCTGTTGAACTCGTCAATCTCCCCGGCCTTAACATTCGTGAAGATCTGAATGAATCTGTGTCCAAAGGCGTTGCAAACAACGTCGTCTTCCCTCAGGGCCACGAGTGCCGTCTCGAGGCTGTCCGGCACGGCCTTTACCCCAATTTCCCCCATCGTTAGCCCTCTCAGCACCCCATCCGCTCCACAAGCGACAACGGCCGCCACGACCAAGTACGGATTGCACGCGCTCGACGGCAGCCGCAGCTCGAAGTACCGGCCTGCCCCACCCTTGTCGTTCTTGTTCTTGCCCCTGATGCAGCACATTCGGTTCTCCTCCCCGTAGTTGTTCGTCGTCGGCGACCAGGCTCCCTGCCTGTGGTAGCACGGCAAGGAGGGGCAGCAGAGCGCCGTGATGCCAGCGACGTGGTCGAGCACCCCTGCCACGAAACAATCCTGCTCCGCGGGACTTACTCCAGGGAGCGAGAAGTTAAAGTGGCCCCCGCTCCCGCACCCCTCGTTGCTGCCGCTGCCGCTGCCGCTGCCGCTGCCGCTGCCGCTGCCGCTGCCGCTGCCGCTGCCGAAGTTAACCTTGGAGCAGAAGGTTGCGGAGAGAGATAATTCGGCAGCTGTGCGGCGGACGATTTCCTTAAAGGTGAAGGCAGCGTCGGGTGACTCTATGCCGAGGAGAGGGGTGAGAGGAAGCTCGAGCTGGCCGGCGGAGTACTCGCTGTTGATCGTGGTAATTTTAACGGGAGGGGTCATCAATTCGCCTTGAGAGACCACCGTGGTGGCGAATTCCAGTATCTTGGGAGATGTCGCGAGGGTGTGCTGAGAGAATATGTCTAGAGGGAAGGCGGGGGTGAACACACTGTTCTGAGGGGAGATGGAGCCGACAGAAAACTCGTACTCGAATGCGGACTTGAAGGCAGTCCCGCGAGGGAACTTGGACAGGACGCTGCGACAGATCGAACGCGGCGAGAGCGACAAGTCGTTCTCGCAGATGACGCGATAATGCCCGTACCAAGGAGAGAGGGTCGAGCGGAAAGGGGTTAGGGGAGCGTTGCCAAGGCCGGCAGCTATGGCCTCGGTGTCTAGGCTGACCTCCATACGGTTCGGGTTGGGGGTGAGGTCGAAGAAGGCAGGGCAGAGGAAAACGTCAGTGGAAGAGAGGAGGCTCTGGCCTGGGTACACTGGCACGAGCTTCCCTAGAGCGCGCCCGTGGAAACAGCAGGTTGTGTAAAAGACGAATAGTGTGGTTGTTGTGTCGTTGCAAGGGGGGATGGCAATCGTGGCAATCGAAGAACAAATGTCAATAGGAGGAGAACAACTTCGTGTGGTGGGATGATCACCCATGCAAGCGAGAACAAGCCAAAAATTAAATCAAAATGAATTGAGCATCCCGCTGGGGAGGATCTGCGGGGAGCTCATCAGTGGACGACGGTGGTGGTCGCGGGTTAATTAATTTTGGGAAACACATGTTGAATTACTAAATACTGATATCTCATCTCAATGGCATGCACTCGTTCCATTCTCCTCCTCCTGTGCCTCGCATTAGCTGAGGCTTTCACGTCAACACCGTTTTTTCCCAAACATCAACTACAAAAACAAATCAAGAAACCATCTTCCTCTTCTCCTCCTCCTCTCAACGCGGTCTGCCTCGTGACCGGCTCTTCCCGAGGCCTCGGTCGTGCGATCGCTCTAGACCTCGCGAAAGCCGACTCCGCCAACAAGCTCGTAATCAACTACGCTGGGTCTGAAGCTGCTGCCTTGGCAGTCGTTTCTGAATGCGAAGCACTCGGAGTTGAGGCTTTTGCCGTCCAGGCTGACTGCAGCAAAACAGAGGACATTGATCGAATGTTTAAGGAAATCGTCGAGAAGTTTGGTACGTGTGACGTGCTGGTGAACAACGCTGGGATAACCAAGGATGGGCTGGTAATGAGAATGAAGCCCGAAGCTTGGCAGAGCGTGATTGACGTAAATTTGAGCGGTGTGTTCTACACATCTCAGGCTTTTTTTAAAATTGCGAGTAAGAAGAGGGTGGGAAGGATAATTAACATTTCGAGTGTGGTCGGACAGGTGAGCGAGGCGATTAACTTTGCTCGCTTCAATTCCATTTATTAAACCAATTCAATTCAAATCTATCTAGTTTGGAAATCCAGGCCAGGCGAACTACAGTGCAGCCAAGGGAGGTGTCCTTGGATTGACTATGAGTAATGCGAAGGAGTTTAGTTCTAGGAACGTCAAGGTGGGTGTGGTTGGCGATGCGGATGCAATCTGTTGCACTCTTCTCTAACAGAAAAAATTATCTCATATCATATCTCTTTCCAGGTCAACGCCGTCTGCCCCGGATTCATTGAATCTGATATGACGGCCGAGCTGTCTGACGAATACCTAGCCAAAATGTGCGAGGTCATTCCTCTCAAGCGCCTAGGCAAACCCGAAGAAGTCGCCGGCATGGTGCGATTCTTGGCCTTGGATGTCGCGGGCGAGTACATCACCGGCCACACATTTAATGTTGATGGAGGGATTGCCATTGGATGTTAAAGTAAAGTAGGTGTTTTGAGCACATTTTTTAATTATTTGTGAATTTTAAACGCGTTTCGTTTAATCCGCTCCGCACCTCCGAATCTTCACACTTGCAAACACTTGAGTTGTGAAAATTTAAGTCATTTTTTTTTACTCCCCTTCTTTCTTTGCTCCACCAAGTTGAACCCACCCACCCCCTCTCCACTAAATCATCCCCCCCCATTATAAAAGAACATGTCCTGCAGTGGAATCGACAACTGTGACTTCTCACGATACTCATGCTACAGCATAGAAGATTGTTCTCACGGATTCGAAGCCTACTTTGCTAATCGTACCCTCTGCAGCAAAGCAACCCAACTTGGACAACAAAACATATGCGACTGCACCAGATTTTTTGGTTGGAAAGCAGTGGACAACCATTGTGTGAACACGAACTACTCGTTTTTACTAAGCTGCGGCGGTTTTTTGCTGTTGCTTCTCGCAATGAAAGTGATGAAACTCTATTGTAACCTACTTTGGACGATGAAGTCGTGGGTGAAAGTAGTTTACAAGGGAAAGAATTTGCCCTTAGGTAAATTTCATTCAAGCTTTCCGCCAACCTAAAACCCATTTTTTTTCTCACTCACTCAATTCATTTCGCTCGCCTCATTTTGCTCGGTAGCTGACAAATCGAATTCGCTCCAAACCCACACCAAAGAACAGCGCTACATTGCGTTCTGGTTATGTTGTTTTTCAGGCTTGCTTCTGAACATGACACAAACTTTGTTCGCTTGGCGATGGTTGCTCACTCCTTTTTTGTTGATGTTCAGTAACGTTAACAACCCAACGAGGTTCCACACTTTTTGCCAAACGTACCTCGATGTATTTTGGTCAACCGTGAGCGTGACAAATTTGGTTCTTATGAGCATGACCTGGCTAGAACAGGCCAGAAACCTAGATATAAGGCCACCCAATCCAAATGCCGGGAGAACATTCAGAATCCTCCTGAGGGTTGGAATTTGCACGTCCATTCTGATGATTATTTTGGAAATAGTTGTTTCCGGAATAGGCGGATCAAATTATAATAAGGCACATTACTTCGTCCGTGAGCTCCACTATCTCTGTCTCGCAATAGAAGGAGCCGTTTTATTCACCTATGGTACAAGGCGAATCCTGAAAGTTCTGAATTTCGCCCTTGAGAACGCGCCGGGAGACAACCAAAAAGAATTGATATTAAAACACAAGAACTGGGTGAAATGGGTCACCCAGATTTGTTATTTCACTATTTTCTCAGGTGAGCGGCGAGCGAAGCGAGCAGCGAGGAAGCGAGCAGCTCAACCACCAACTACAACTAACACACTCTCGGCTTCGCTCGGCGCAGGAATTTTAACCTTGGTTGTAAGACGCGCAACACTAGGGTTAAATGGAGTCAATGACCAGATCCGCGACCGCGTCACCAATGCAAGCGTACTTTTTTCCGTGTATTTATTCACCAGCTTCAGAAATCATGCTCAAGCATCTTACTGCAAGTTCATTCTAGGGGAAATCGTTTCATCCATGAAGCGGAGGTCATCACCCCCAAGGAGGAGTCATCGTAGGGTTTCGGTAGATGAATGGGGGGCAGGGCCAGAGCCAGAGTCAGAGCCAGAAGTATTATTTAGCAAGACAGGAAGTGTGGAAAGAGAAATGGTTAACATTAACAATCCATATGCAGCGCGAAAAAAAAGTTCGCTCGCCATAGACAGCAACACAGAGCTGTCTGGAACCGCTATTAACGGGAAATTGGACGCGCTGTTGGACCAAATGGACATTGAGGACCCTCCTGTTATTGAAAGGAGCCAGCGGAAGAGCAATGAGAGAAGTACAAATACTTTGCAGAACATAGAGATAGAAGGATTGTGATTGTTTAAAAATCTTTTTGTCCTTATAATGAACCTAAATGAACCAGGGCGCTTCCTCCAGCACCTTCTTATCGAACGAGTTACTCATTGTTTTGAATTTCGCCACCTTTTTCAATTTTGTATCGTTTTGATCAATCACCTTGACATTCGCATCCAGCACGACGTGCAACGAGTTCAGGTCACACTCGTCGCTCAACGCACTATCAGCATCCTCGTTCCCGCAATCTTGCGACGTCACGCTCCCAACGCTCTCGATCGACACTTTGTTCCGCTGCCCTAATGCGGCCTGCAACGCATTCTCCGCCAAAATAGTTTGCCAGAAGACTCCCCCGTTGCTCGTCACCGCAATGTGCGCACTAATGAACGAGAACGCTGCGCCGATGCCGGCGCCGGCGCCGAGCGAAGAAGGTGTGAATACGAATTGAGTGGAATAATATGATGTTAGTTTAGTAGTGGCTCGTATGCTCGTCTTCCACAAGGCTCACTCGCTTCGCTCGCTCACCTCCGCTCAACACACTCTCAACTCCGCTCTGTCCCCAGCACGCTGCTCGCCACAGCACAACCGAATGAGAAGAAAACTTCCCTAGGTGCTCCATGACGTCCAACGGCTTGTTGCCGTTTCCGCTCAGAATCTCTGCGCCGAGCGAAGCGAAGCGCATTATTGGTAAGCACGAGCGAACCAAGCGAGAGAAACGAAACGAAACGAAACGAAAACGAGGTGTTGTTCAGTAGTGGATGTAGCCGTCTGCAGCAAATTTCGCGTGATCCATCGCTTGATTTTTCCTCTAGACGGTCCAGATCAGGGTCATGTGCGCGCTAATGTGAAATCTCAAAAAACTCAAAAAAAGGCGAATCACTGGATCGATCGTAACTCCAACGTATGGAGGTTTTAGACACTCAGAATTGGACACGGTGGCTAGTTCGGCCCTAACGACGCATCTTTTTGTGCGAAGGTTGTTGTTCAGGGACGGTCCAGAACACGCCACTCTCAAACCATCCGCACTTTTGCCAAGCCAAGTGAAACCTCAAAAAAAACTCAAAAAGCAAAAAGGCGAAGCACTGAATCACCCCCAACTCCACCTCGCTTCGCTCACTCACCTACTCGCACACCCAAATCCTGGAGCTTCTCCTTCACCAGTCGAACCTGCTCGGCTTCCTCCTGAATGACGCTCAAGCACTTGTTAGCCGCGTTCTTGATTTCGAGAGCCTGTAATTGAGTTTGGATTTGGTGAGTTGTGAGTGCAGGTTATTAATTAGCAGGACAATGCGCAGGTCAGGGGTCAGGTCATTTTCTCACCTTGATCGCGAATTTCTCCGCCTCTCCAGTTTCCGCCGCGTCCGCCGCCGCCATGGAAGCGAGGGCAGCCTCAGCCGCCAGCGCCGCCGCGCTCTCCGCGGCGGACTTGGCGACGAGGTTCCGCCCTCGGCGCAGTATAACCCGAGTCGGGGAGCGGCCAACTCCACGCCAAAAAGACTCGACGTCGACGTTGCTATCGGGGGACAGCGAGGTCATCATTTCGGAGTTCAGGGGGAGGAAGGTTAGGTCAGTGGCGTCGACGACGACGATTCTCTCGACTGCTGGGGGGAGGGAGTTGCCTTGCGAGGCGAACCAGAATAAGCCAGAAAGCCGCTCAGTAGTCTCCATCTGGCCAGCAGGGGACGCGTCCACTCTCGGTATTGTGACAACAACCGCGTCGCAGTTGTCATAGACGTCAATCAGCTGCACGTCATCCGCTCCATCTTTATCCTTGTCCGTGGATGTCGGATCGTAGTCGTCGAACCAGTTGGCCTCGAGCTCGTCGGCCCAAATTTTACGAGGCGGCGGGGCTATTTCAAACGCCCCAAAGTTCCGCTCGCTGAGCAGCTGCCCACCGAAGCTCTTTCCGAACGCGTTTCCGTTTCTGCGAAGCGAAGCGAAGCGAAGCGGCGAGCGGAGCGTGCGAGATTGGCGATATGAAGACCAAAATGGATTTGAAAGTTAGTTTAGTTTCGTTTAGATTCGTTTAGTTTCGTTTAGTTTCGTTTAGTTTAGTAGTGGCAGCCGCCGTACGCGAGCGAGCGAAGCTGCGTCCATCAAGCCGAGTCTTGCGGAAAGCCGACGGGCAGTGGAAAGGGTGGGGGCTGGTGGGTCCCCCCCTCCACAACCCAACTAATTTCCCAAACTGCACCTTGTCAATTGCCGCCTCTCGCCTCTCGCCTCTCGCCTCTCACCTCTCAAACGCCTTCTCGTCGCTGCTCTTAATAACGCTGCAGTGCAGCAGCCCCAGCGGCCGCCCGCTCCTCCTCCTAAACTTCCGGCCGCTGCTCGTCAGATGGTGCTGGACCCTGCACCTGTACTCCTCGAGCAGCGCGTCGGTCTGCAGGGCGTTGCACCCAACGCTCACCGCGAGCCCCTGGCCGTGGAGCCGCGTTGCGGCCTTCATGCTCAGGTCCGGGAGAGGGTGCGGCGAGCCGATCACCACCCGCTGGAAATTCAAAGCAACTATCAAATCAACTACAGACGGGTCAGTCCCTCGCCGCTCGACGGAGGGCTCCACGGTCGTGAAGAGGACTATCTTCCCGCTCGCAATCTTGTCCTCAAGGGACTTGTCGCCAAAGTTGACTGACCACTCGGTTAGGGGGGTGATTTGGAGGGAAGTCGAGGGTAGGGCGTTCAAAGCGTTCACGGTTGAGTCGGCGGTGAAGGTTGAGATTCCGGCGGTTAGGACCTGGTCGGTCGTTGTGTCGTAGAGGAGTGTCGCGGAGGGGGGGGCTGGGTAGGACGTTTTGTACGGCTGCTTGGAGGAGAAGGACTGGACAAGCTGACGCATTATTCGGGTGTCGGTGTCTTTCTGAGAGGTTATTGAGGAGGAGGAGGAGGAGGAGGAGGAGGAGGAGGAGGAGGATGGACTTGCACTTGCATTTGCATTTGAGCTGGCAAAAACTTTCGTTTTCGTGGGTGATTTGGGCAAAGAGAGGATGGGTACTTTGAAACTTCGCCCCAGACCCAGTATCGCGAATACACAAATAAGGGTCGCCTGCATCAGTTTCGTAAGAAAATGCCTCAATATGAAGAACTCGCAGTTTTTTGAAGTTATCTTTTTACAGATTGAAGAATTGAGCATTTCTGAGCATTTCACAGGTCTAGCCCAGAGCCACAAAGCTAAATTGGACCAGCAATTTAAAACGAAAGAAAACTTTAATGTTCAAGAGATTCTTCAGAGCACAGTCTACTTTTATTACCACAAATTTGGAGGAGGGGGTTAAAGCAACGTACGACCTCTCTCTCCTTCCACCTGTCCAGCTCACAGCTCTCCTCGTTTCCTTGAAGGAAGACTTGGATGAGCTGCAGCTCAACCTCTGCTCAATTACCTCCTCTCTCTCTTCCGCCCAAGAATCTCACGTGGAGAAGCTCAACAAGGAAGCGCACATAAATAGGGAAATAGACAGGCTCTCGATGCAAATTGAAGCCGCGGATTCTGATCAACTTGCCCAGCTCGAGCCAATCAAGTTGGTCCACGACTCACTAGTCAAAAACAACTTTCAAACGCAATACGCCCTCATCGACATGGAAAGGAAAAGGGACGACCTGATTGAGAGAGAGGCGGAGCTCAAGGAGTTGATTGCTGAGGGCAGACGAATCTGTCGAGAGCGTGAGAGCGGTGAGGGAGAGATGATGACAAACACCGTTTAAAAAGTGTCATTCTCCAAAGGCAAGGATTGAAAGAAGTTCATACTTTGATAATGAAAGTTTTTAGGTTTCCTGTTTAGAGCAAGACAGTGTATTTATTGATTGATGTGTGTGGTTGGCATGTTAGGGAGAGGTCGTGTTCATTGGAACGAATGTTGGTTGCTCAGCCACAAACCAAGGTCCGAACATGCAGAGGCCTGCTGCAACAGAGAGAACAAATATGAGTGGACATGTGAACCGGTCCACCCTTGGGATTCCTGACTTGAGCTTGCTTCGCACACCCAATTTGCCACGATTCATTTGTCAAGCAGTCGTTGTGGTTGGAATGCTGTCGTAAAGATTGTTTTACGTGGTGTATATATATGGAGCAGTGAAAAGTGAAGGTGGGATGCTGGGGGGGGATATAAATTGGATTTGAGGTGGGCTATATGTGTAATCTCGTGTGTAAATAAAGTTGCAAAATAATTTTATCTCGGTGTCGCGTGCTGGCCATTTGTGCGTATATGAATTCCATCCCACCTTCACTTCACTGCTCCATATATACTCCACGCCACGTAAACAATCTTTACGACAGCATTCCAACCACAACCACTGCTTGACAAATGAATCGTGGCAAATTGGATATGCGAAGCAAGCTCAAGTCAGGAATCCCACTTCATGAAATGAAAGGTCATGATAGGAGGACGAACTGCCTCCCCCCCAACACTCAACGAAATCGTATACTCTTGTTGTTACTTGGCTTCATCTTCTTGGTTTTCTGTTATCTCCCTGACTCTGAGCATTCCTTTGCATTCGCAATGCCCTCAAATCCTAGCTTTTCAGGAGGGTCGGCCGTGGCATTGCGTCAATCCAAATCAGCAATGACAACATTGACCGTAAGATCTATGGAGGCAAGGGTGATATGAAACATTTGGGAGGGTTTACTGAGCTGGATCTTCATGGCGTGTCCCCTTCAGTTTGGAAACTGATGATCTCCTACTTCGGTGTACGTTCCCTCCTCGACGTGGGTTGTGGGAAAGGAATTTCCACGTCGTGGTTTTATGAGCACGGAGTCGATACGCACTGTGTTGAGGGTTCTCACGACGCCGTGACTCAGTCTATACTGCCGGATCCAACCACCCAAGTCACAGAGCACGATTTCTCCCGCGGCCCTTGGTGGCCGGAGCAGACTGTTGACGCTGTTTGGTGCGTCGAATTCACGGAGGTGAGTTTCATTCCGTCTCCGCTCGCCATGAGGGAAGACGAGAATACTCATACGTGATGGATCTCGCGGAAACGTTTTGGCTCGCTCGCCTCCCCCCTGCTCCATTAAAAATGCGCCTCTCTTCGCTCGGCGCAGCACGTTGGGAGGAACTATCACAGCAACTACGTGCCAGCGTTCAAGAAGGCGGCGCTGGTCTTCGTCACACACTCGAATTGGGGCGGATGGCACCATGTCGAGGTTCACGACGACAAGTGGTGGAGGACAAAGTGGGAGGTGAGCTAGCGATGGCTGCAGACATAATGGCTACATCCACTACTGAACTAACATTATTCCACTCAATTCGTTTGACTCGGAGCAGATGCAAGGGCTGGTGTACAGCGAGGAGTTGACGGCCATGGTGCGAGCCGAGGCAAGGGCGGAATCTGCCCGAAAGGTTCTTTCGCCCAACGGGAAAGACTACTACTATGCGCAGCACATAATTAAGACGATGCAGGTCTTCATCAATCCGGAAGTGGCGATGTTGCCGAGGCACTCGGGCTTGATGGCAGAGGACGGGTGTTACGGCGGGAAGAAGGAGGGAGGGGGGGTTGAGCACGTAAAGTGTGGAGGGGTAAAGAAGAACGGGCAAATGGACGAGCAGAATACGCCAATGGATCCAAATTATCATGTGCTGGAAATTACTCCCGAGATGGACAAGAGTTGGGAGCAAAACGTGTTGGCAAGTTTGAAGAAGGAATGATAAAATTAGTTTAAAATTTTCCAGGTCCATTAAAATCACATTCACCCCCTCACGCCAAAACGTCGTACACCAAGATGCAATAAACGGAGGCAACCGCAACACTGATGAAGCTCACTGGCACCCCCACCTTCATGAACTCTCGAAAATTCAGCTTGTGACCTGCGTGTTCCGCACTTCCTGCAGTCACCAAGTTCGCAGAAGCTCCAACAAGCGTCATGTTTCCGCCCAAACACGCTCCCAAACTCAGTGCCCACACCAACGGCTTCAGGGGCAAGTCTAGCTCAACGTCTTGGCTCAGTACCTTGACCACTGGAACCATTGTTGCCGTGTACGGAATATTGTCCAAGAAGCCGCTCACAATCGCACTACCCCACAGAATCACAATAATCGCGACCTTCAGCCTCATGTCCTCCGGACTCGCTTTAATGATCCCGCTCAGCACCTCCCCAATTGCTCTAATCAGCCCCATCGTTGCCATGGCTTCTATCATCACGAACAAAGCCGCGAAGAAAAGTAGCGTGTCCCATTCAACCGTCTCGAACACATGGTGTAGCTGCGTTGAGCGAGTTGAGCGAGTTGGGTGGGTTAGTTTAGTAGTGGATGATGAGGTGTGGATTACATTGGTTGTGGAGGGGGGGAGACCCCCCCACCGCTGCGCTCGGCTTTCCGCTGCGCTCGGCTTGATGGACGCAGCTTCGCTCCCTGCGGTCGCTCGCCTTGCTCGCCTCGCTCACCTCGTGTGGTGAGGCCACGATCATCAGTGCGACGGCTCCAACGCACGCCACCCAGCTCGTGTCCACGTGATGCACCGGGTGCAAAAAGAACAACAACAACACGGTAGTTAAAATGATTCCACTCTTCGCCAACAAAACCTTGTCGGTGATTGGATACTTTTTCTTCAGTGATTCAATGTCAAAAACTTTCTTCTCCCCCCCAAGCTCCTCCTTGTAGTACCACCTCAAGAACAGCATGCACGGTAAGCTGCTTATCAATATGCAGGGCATCAAGTTCACGATGAAATCCAAAAAACCAACTTCGCCGAGCGGAGCAAAAAGTTGAGTAGGTTAGTTCAGTAGTGGATGTAGCTAGCCATGTATGCAATTTCGCAGCTAGTCGCAACTAGAGCATGGTGCTGCTGGCGAGCTACCCACAACGAGTGTATAGTGTTGCTGGCTCGCTTCGCTCGATCGCTCATCGCTTCACAATCTTCATTTTTACAAGGCTCGCTCGCTTCGCTCGCTCACCGTCCTTGGATAGCATATTTCCAATGATGATGTTTGGGGGGTCGCCGATCATTGTTGACGTTCCCCCGATGTTGCTGAACATAACTTCGGAGATTAAAATCGGCACCGGGTTCACGTCGACCACCTTGCACAGCTCGATCGTCACTGGCGCTAGTAGGAGCATCGTCGTAACGTTGTCCAGAAATGCAGATGCAACTCCCGTGGCAGCGCACAAGAGCGTTGTCAGTTTCCTCATGTCTCCACCGCTCATAGCCAGCGCCTAAAAGTAAGTACGTGAGTGGGTGGGTGAGTGAGTGTGTTGGTGTTGTTGGAAATCGTAAATTTTACCAAGACAAATTTTTAGATTTTTTAGGTTTGGAAAGTACTTGGGTTGTGGAGGGGGGGAGACCACCCCAACCCACCCCACCCCACTCCCATTCCGCTGCGCTTGGCTTTCCGCTGCGCTCGCTCGCAAACTCACCCTGATCGCAATCCATTCGAATAAACCCGTCGTGCTCACAAGGTTGACGATTATCATCATGCCAAACAGCAATGCCAGCGTTCCTTCGTCCATCCAAATTATCGCCGTTTCCATGCTAGTGTGGTACGTCGCTGTGCATGCAAGCAGGAATAATGCGCAGAACGAGCCAACCATGGCGACCAACGTTCTGTGCACCACATCCATCACGATGCACAAGTATACCAACACAAGCAAAATTGCTGACACTGTGACGCGCTGCTTCGCAAATTTCCCGTGGCAGCCAACGTCAAATATAGCGCCCACCGGCACCAAAGAATTCGTACTTAAAAACGAGCGAACCAAGTGGGTTAGTTTAGTTTAGTAGGGGATGTAGCCGTCTGCAGCCATTTCGCGAGATCCATCGCGAGTATTCTCATCTTCCTCAAGGCTCGCTCGCTTCGCTCGCTCACCTCAGTTCCCAGTAGTACACCTTGTTTTGAGACATTTCACAGTTGGGGATGTTTTCCTCAAACAAAACTTCCAAGAGCTCCACCTCCTCGTTCTCGTTCATGTCAATCGCGAAAGGAGCGTTCAAGCATTTCTTAACGTCCTTCCCGCTTTCTCTCTCACTCTCTTCATACAAATTGAGCGTAAGAGTTGTGTTCTTATTTCCGCCGCCGCCGCCGAACACCTGCGCAATCAACTGTGCAGTGGGTATAATTATTATGTTTGGTTTAGTGTAGTTTAGTTTAGGAACTGTGAGCGAAAAGCGTTGACGTCGTGCACATGGCGTGTTTTTGGACCGTCCCTGAGCAATCCCCTCGCACAAAAGATGCGCCTTGCCGAACCCGCCACCGTGTCCATTGTGAGCGTCTAAAAAACTTCGCTCGCTACTCGCTCCGCTCGCTCACCTTTATGTCAAAAACGTTGAGAGAAACCGGAGAACCGTCGTAGTCAAGTTCTTTGTTGACGTACTTCAAATGTGGGGTGGAGGATGTGACTGCGCAAAGTCCTCCTACGTCGCCGGCGAACCCGTGCATGTGAACATCGTGCCTCTCCAACTTGTTGTGCTCCAATTCCAACCTCGGTCCGATCCATCCACAGAAGATAAACAGAATCGCAATGCTGAATAGTCCAATCAGCGACAGAGTTTTCTTATCTTCCTTCGACCAGCTTTTTCCTCCCTCCTCCTCCCCCTCCGCAACGACAATGTGGAACTTTTGCAGCTGCTGTTGCCTCTCCCTGTTGATTCTTGCCCTCCTCCGCTGCTGGAGCAAAACATGGGAGGGCACTGAAACCTGCCGAGCGCCGAGCAAAATATAATGTTAGGGTTAGGGGTGGGTTGTTCTGTTCTGTGATACCATGGGCATGTACTCACTCACCTCGAACTCGGCAGCATTTGACAATTTATTTTTGAGCCTCCTGCCGCAGATCTTCCCAAACCAGCCGACCTTCTTCTGGTCGCTTTTTTGCTTCTTCTGCAGCTCCTTCAGGCTGTTCTCGTCCAGCATCCTGCAGCTGCTCCTCCTCCGATCGCTGTCGTGCTTCACCATGCCCCCATTTCTCTCGGAAGAATGTGAATGCTGGCTCGAGTGGTGGCTGCTCGCCGACCCCCTGCTCTCGAGCGAGTCGTCCGAGTTGTAGCCGCTGTCGCCAGTTTCCTTAACAGAATTCATATTCATCTTAGGAACGACCACGCTTGAGTCGATGAAGTTGTCCACGATCTTCACAATGTCCTTCTTCGTCTTGGCCGTGTCGATCTGCTCGGCGAACTCGACTTGAGACATCAGCACCGCAAAGCTCCTCCCAATCTGCCAAATATCGTCCCCCTCCTCCGCAGGCCCCAAGCACAAAAACAGATCCCTCGTCCTGTACCCCTCCTCGGCCAGCTCCCCGACCACCGTGCTGGTCTTCAACCTCACAAACGCGCTAATCTTTCGGTCCAGGAAGGGGCAGCTCCCAACCATAATGTCAAACGCCTCGTCCTCCCCGTAGAACTCCCCTTCTTTATCTTCCGAGAAGAGGTTGGGAACGTCCGATGGCGATGGCGATGGCCTTAGCGCCTTGTTTATAGTATCAACCAGTTCCAGTTCCATTGTTCCAGTTTTATCCTCTGCATTTGCCTCTGCCTCTGCCTCTACCTCTGTCGCTGCCTCTGTCGTTGCTGTATTCGTGTCGTCCAGCTCCTGAAGATTGTCCGTCGACGGATGCTTGCTCCCCGGTTGGCTATTCGCCCTGCTTCCAGCTATGCTCCCTCCCCTGCTGGCGCTCTGCGGAATGCTCTTCAGCAGGTCCTTGATGCTCTCGAGCTGAACCCAGGAGGACCGCCGGCGGGCGAGCGCCTTGAACTTCTTTTCGCGCTCCTTCTTCCGCCGGAGCTCGCGCCGGGCGAGATCCAAGTGCCTCTCGGCGGACTGGGCGTGGTGGTGGTGGGCAAGGATTGCGCGGGTTATTTCTACGCTCGCCGTGTCATCCAGGATGTCAGTTTCGACCATCTTCCCAACCACCGAGCTGGCAATCCCTTCCAAGTCAGACTTGTCAAGGTCGAAGAGCATCACGCTCTCCTTCAGCTCCGTCCTTAGTGCGAAGAGGCCGTGCATCGTAGCTCCGCTGGAGTGGGCGACTCCGAACTTCTCGACGCCCTTGTCGTCGTACTCGACGTCTTCCTCAAGGCCGTTTCGCCAGTGGGCGGTTTCGACCCACACGGGCTCCAAGGGTCCGCTGGGGTTGTCCTCAGGAGGGACGTATTCCAGCTCGTCCATTTCTACGAAGTATTGGTAGGAGTGCACCGGCTCCAACTCTTCATTATAGGTGTTGGCATTGGCATCGGAATCGGCAGTAGTCACTGGCTTCGGTGCCTTAGTTCCTTTTGCGGTAGCTGCTGGCAGGGAGGGCAAACTCGGAGGGCTGCTGTTGGCAAGCTCCTTGACAAAGTTGCCAATTAGGTCGGTCCCTGGGGATGAGGGGGAGTTGGGGGAGTTCACCTCGAGTTCTACTTTAGAAAATGAAACTGAGGTTTCAATAGGAGGGGGGGGCGGGATTGGCATAAGGCACGTAGTTCTTAAAAATGATTGGAAAAAAAAAATTTGAAAACTAAAAAATAAGTCATTGCATTAAGGTGCATAGTGACATATTAAGGAATTTGCAAATACTATATGCTATAGCATAGTAATATAGGCATACACAAGAATGGATAGGGTTAGAATGCTGAACCAACTCCAATTCTTATTTGGAGCAAGTTCTCTAATCTTTACATTCACATTCACTCCACCCTCGAACTTGTCCTACAAGTGCTTCCTCGTATACACTATCAGAGTAACATCCCTTCTGGCCGTTGAGGACTTTGCTTTATACTGGATTTACCGGCTCGGCAACAAGTTTGAGCTCCTCTTTAGTTTAAATCATCCGCCCGATGTTCACAATTTTTTGTTGCACCCCCTCCACTTCCCAAAACACGCGCTCACTTACTCTCTCGCGTGGCTGGCAACTGCAACCGCATTATCCTCGCATTCACCAATTTCATACCTAGAAGCAGTCACGTTTGTCGCCATTCGAATTTTGGAAACGCCGAATAATAAAGAATCTAAAATCAACAACCTCATTTGCACGTACATCATCCCATTGCACCGATCGCCAACTTCCCTCATCTCAATATGGTTGGTTGCACTATTCCACGGGTTTACGCCAAAACTCAATCTCAACGGAATTATGCAACTTTCGCTGTTTGTGATGCTCCTGTTTCGAACAATCTTAGACAGCCAAAAGCTTCCCAACAATTCTCAGCTTTTATATTTAGTAGGCGTTCTCTGGACTCTCAGATATCTCAGCCTTATTTGATTATACATATAATAAATATAAGATTGAGATGATTTAGATTAGAATAAAAAAACATTCATTAACGCAACAGCCAGAACTCCAGCCGCCAACATGTTTCTATTTCCACCAGCATCATCAGGCTTCAACATAGTCAATTCCTCCACGCCACTTGCATCCCAACCAGCACTCGGCGGACCGAAAATGCTCTCGCCTGAAGCGAAAACGGCAAGCTCCTCAGTGCCAACGTTACTGCCGTTGGCATCGAAGCAAGGGCACCAGCTGTTGTACTCGAACGTTCCACCTGACGTTGTTAGTTCAACGATGTTGTCTTCGTCGGAGCACTTGGGATATAGAGCTCTACACTCGGCAAGTGTAATTAGTTTTTGGTTGCCGGACGCGTCGTCTAAAATAGGACCGAAGCACCCAAACGTGAAAGGCGCGGAATCTTGGACGTGGTAGTGGTACACGACCTCCCCGGCTGAGTCGGGGGTGACTCCGAAATGTCCTCCGCACGCGTCAAGCAGTGGACGAGTGTCGCCACCAATCCCAACTTCGTACTCGCTCTTGCCGTAGAGGTACTGACCGTCTAAGCCAACCCCAACTTGAGTGGAATGCCCGCTCGCGGCAGCATCGTACAAACAAGTGAGACGCTCGTGGAAATGATACTCCTGCGTGTGTCCACCGCACTCGTCGAGGAGGCTAATGTAGTCACCACCCTCAATTCTTGGCAGCGACACACCGCAATCAAACGCAACCATTGCTTCAGCTGTGAGGGTGTCGATTCCGCCTGCGACATAGCCTTTTCCAGTCGCACATCCTAACTGTGAACGGATATTGTCTTGAGTGGAGGTGAAGCCCGCCTCAAACGGACCGTAAATGTTCTCTCCCGGGGCAAAAGTTTTCCCTGTTCGCGAATCTGAACCGGAAACAGTAACAAACCCAACATCGCCAAGGTCTGCAGCTACGCAGGGGGGGGTCTCACAGGTCGAAGATTGACCTTCAGCTGGTGCTCCACCACCACCACATCCGGTGGGAGGAGGGCCAATGCCTGGGCCCCAGGTGGTTCCTTGCCCTCCGCAATCTTGTTGTCGTCTGAAGTTCTGCAAGTTCTGAAAGTTCTGAGGAAAGGAATTTTTGGTCTTGGAAAGTTTTGCAGCTTGTTGCTTATGGGCAGCCAGGTCGTGCTGGAGTTGGGAGGAAGTATTGGCGCCGGCGCCACCAAGCGCAAGCAAAACAAGGGAAGCCTTTAACATAGTTTTTTCTCGCCCGGGAGTTGCGTTAAAATACATAAACAACACAAGTGGAAGAAGATGGGGACACCAAAAGCAAACTTTTACATATTTATATACCCCAGAGCTCATCTACCCCCCGACACCAAACTCGACTTTGCAGGTGGGCTTCTGTCGCTTAGGTAGACAAAATTGGTCGACACTTCACCACCCCATCATCAACCAAATTTGCCCCCTCCCCCACGCCTCCACCACATTTAAAATGCGTTTACAAGCGATGCAAACGTTTGCGGCTTTCGCCACAGCCTCCAAACTACTAAACACCGACAACCTCAACACTTCACACTTTTCCCTTGCGCCTCCTCCGCTTCCCGCCATCTCCTCGGTTTTGTTTCCGGAGGGGCTGACAGCCCCTTCTTCTCGTCCGAAAGCAAAACCGACAGATGCGAATGCTACGGAGGCTCCAATTCGATCATCGACCTGGATGTCGGCAATGGCGACCAGCATGTCACCGTAGAATACCTGCACTGGGAGGTGAAAGTCGACGGGGGGTCCTACGTCGTGAAGTCTAGCACGGCGCTGCTGAAGAAAGGGCAGGCGGCGACGCTCCGCCTCATCGTAAGATACGCTTGACCGACTTGCCACCGTGACCAATTTTGAGTGTTCAATGACGCTATGTGTTGGCTTTTTTTAGTTCTCACATTGCCGCGTGAACAGCCCCTGTTCTGGACCGTCCCTGAACAATGGTTTTTTCTTAGCTCATTAGCGCCATGTAATTTCGTTTCTCCACCCACTTCTCCTCCTCCTCCGCCTTCTTCTCCTGCCTCGACAAAACGTACTGTGGAGTCCTTTCGTCGGTGCGCCGTGTCCATCGTATTGAGGTTTTAGACGGTCAGATTTGAGCACGGTGGCTAATTTGGCATCGCGCATCTTTTCGCTCAAATAAAATAAAATCAACGCGTTTCCATGCAAATATTATATATCACTAATGAAACTGCGCAAAAAGTCTTTGTGTGTGTTGGCGTTGATTGCCCTCCGCCAGTCGTCCCAGTGGATGCAAACCACGGTGAAATTTAGTCTTTCCAACAATCTTTGTTTGAATTTAGTTGGGCCGTTCTCAACGTCTCCTCCGCTGCATCGCAAGTAGTGGCTCGGTCCGTTGAACTCGATGGCAATGTTTTTGTTGTCGTTTTTGGAAATTACGATGTCGACGTTCAGCATGGTGGAGGTGTTGAAGGTGACGTTGCTGCTCTCGAACGGTGAGACCTCCATTTTGTGGTCGATGTTGAGC
>Ga0302116_1000788_pt1 | contig 19128 bp, 23 predicted proteins | sample AG5_SCM_MG_FD_203124 | JGI IMG/M metagenome (GOLD analysis project Ga0302116, IMG submission 203124) | Marine microbial communities from Western Arctic Ocean, Canada - AG5_SCM | ecosystem: Environmental > Aquatic > Marine > Oceanic | place: Canada: Western Arctic Ocean | collected 2017-10-01 | reverse complement strand
GGTTTTCTTCAAAGCCATTCCATTTCTTCAGAATGTTGCGGCTATTCTTCACATTTTCCCTCTTGTGAACCATGTAAAAACGCTCGAGCTTTTCTAACCTCGTCGCTCCTTTCAAATTGACCACGCCCCACGGCCGAACAAAATCATGCTTGTCACGCAACCATCCCGATATACAAATGGTCGAGATCAGCTTCGTCCCGGTGCTTGTACTGTGCGATTCGAATTCGAACTCGCGCACGCCAGCGGTGCGCTTTGACATTTTCCACGTTGCGAGGCCTCCACCCGCGGCCCCGAACAGGGCCGTGAAGACAGACGTGGAGGTGAGGAAAGTAACAGCGGCGGTCACGCCCGCGATAGTTCCTGTTGTTCCGAGAACGGCCGCCATGCCGGCTGCTATCGCTGGAGCCGCTAGTCCGCCAGTCAGGGCGAACACTGTTGTCGCACCTAGGCCGGTCAGACCAATTTTCGCTGTCCGCACCCAACCGGTTGTCGATTGCAAGGTAGTGGACTTAGCGTGTTGGCGACTCGCCAGCATTATTCGTTTCGTTAGGTGGTTTTCTATAGATTCGAAATGGACAAGGGGGTTGTCGTTGTTGAAAATTGCGAGAGCGAGGGATTTGAGGACCGAGCGTGTTCGGGCATCGTAACCGTGATCACACATTATTGTGAGACGAACAATGGCAAACACAAATATTCTTCGGAGCTGGGGAGGAGGGATCGGGGAGAGGAACGGAGAGAGGAGAGGATTGGAATTGAGGTTGGGGTTGGGAGTGGGAGTGGGAGCGAGGAGGGGAGTAAATGCTGCACAAACAGTATCATCAAGGCCAAGCGCCAGAGCAAACTGTTGCAGGGTTTGTAGATTGTACGAAGCATCCTGAAAATTGTAAGCGACAACATCGTTACGAGCGCCAAGGATCGAAGCCAGTGCTCCAAGAACGTTCTTGTGACTGGAAGGGATCTGGGGTGCCATTTATAAATCTGGAAATCGCACATGTGTTCGGTAAAACTTTATTCCACCTCTCCCTTGCCTGCGATGCAAATCATCAAAATCGTCTGTCTGAGCTCTCTTCTCTCCTCATCGACGTCGTTCAAACTGCTTTCGTCTGTGGGAAATGCTCGCTCGACTTGTGGTAGGCTCTTCAATGTTTGGAGCGACAATCGAGCAACAAGAGAGTACCAGAGTTTCCTCGAAGGCACGTTGCCACCATTTACCCTTGATATTCCAAGTCTATTTATAAACTCTCCCGCTTCCACGCCTACTCTACTCCACCTCCAAAACCCCGACGACATTACTGTCTCAATCACCGACGAATTTCCTTCGACCATTTCTGGAAACGACCGCTTCCCGATTTACGTCACCCTCCCTCCCAGCGAACTCAACAATTTCCTCACTACAATATCCCTAACTCCTGAGCAGCTAGAAGACCTCGTCTTCTTTTCGGACAGCGTTATCATCGAGAGCATCCTGAGAGTTCACGGCCTCATCGGGACCGACCAGACCCAGGCTGTTCTCGGCGTTACTTTGTCTGACACTGTCCGGAAAAGATTTTCCACTACGGCCGTCAAACTGGATGACGTTGACAGCATGAACGAGGAGAAGTGGGCGGGGGGGGGCTCAGTTTGCGGCAAGTGGGCCGGTAGCATCATCCGGCGAACGTATTCAAAACTCGACGTGACTGCCGAGTTCCTCGAGGACGAAGAGCTTGGAGACAACAAAAAGCCGATTCGCCACAACTTCTATAGAGAATGGCGTCGGGTCATGTTCGAGAGGGCTATTGGATCTATGGCTGTTGATTTAGTGGGAGCTTCGCATGTCAAGAGCAGCGGCGGCGATTCGTTGGACAGGAAGAGTGTGACTAATAATCACGCGGACGAAATTGTTGACCTTGCGAGGGAACTGGCGGCCGGTTTGCGGCAGACAATGAGCGTTTCGCTTTTGACTAATTTCGAGGAGCGAGTGATCGAGACAGTGAGCATGAGTGACGGCATGTCGGAGCTCATCAACCCCGATCCTACAGCAGATATCAACTACGACAACAAACTTGGCTTTTTCGTCGAGATTCAGAAGAAATTCTTGACAATCGCATCGGAGAAAAGCGACGTGGCGGGCGTCATGTCCATACAGATCTTTCCGTTGTTATGTGAATACCTTGGTTATTTAAAAGGGGACGAATATTTGTTGGAGATTGGAGCCGTCGCAGAGGAAGAGGAGGCGTACGTGATTAAGCCACGTGCATGGTAAATGCTCTCTATTCTAAATTTTCTTCTTCTTTTTCTTACTACCTGCTGATTTCTTTGCGAGTTTCTCCTTAGCCATTTGTTTCTTTATTTCTGTAGCCTTTTTTTCGATTTGGCGCTTAAGCTCGTTTTTTTCTCGGTCTAGGCGGACCTTTGCCAGCCTCTCCATAACCGGATCGACTGTGATTGAGGAGGGGTTTGGGTTTTTTGTCGCGTCGGAGAGGGTGACCCCATTTATCGCAATCAGGGAAATGTCGAAAATGATTGTGGAGGATGGAAGGATTTCGGGAGGGGAGCCAGCCTCGCCATAGGCGTAGGACGGGAGGAGGGTGAACGAAGATGTTTCCCCAACTTTCATGGATAGAGCCAAAATGTTCCAGCCTTTGATAACATTAGGAGAGCCAACAGTGAACCGGAAAGGGTAGATCGCCTGCTCATCGAACACGATTGACGGGTCCGAAGCGAGATAACCTTTGTAAATAACCGAGACAATGTCCTCAGGTTTCGGTGTGAAGTGTGATTGCTTTTCTGGATCGAGAGGGGAGTGAACAATTATTGTTTTCAACACGCCAGCATCACCAGTGAGGTCCATTGGATTGCTCCAGCAATCAAATACGCTCAGCTCAATCTCAAAATTATTTTGTGAAAGTTGTTCCAGTGGCAAAATTCACATTCTCCATGAGGGCTGCGCGACGATTCTCGTCATCAGCTGGTGATCCTCTCAAAACACTCTTCACCTCACTTCCTATCCGATACCTTTACAACTGCCGTGAATCTGCATTTGACCCAAAAACCAAACAAAGATATAATCCAACAAACGACTCCTCCTCCATTCCTTCTTCCATTGTTTCAGTCCTCCCCACCCCCAATGGTGCCGCGGTAATTTTCAACAATGACACCACCACCACCCATTTCTACCCCCAATCATTCATAGACCAAATCAATCCCAATGATCGCTACCCTAGCAGAATCCTTTGGCACAAATCCCCAACGGAATTCTCCCCCCATCACCACGCTACAGTAGACTTCAACCTAATCTCCTCTCCTCCCCAATCCCAAGAGCAAGCCCAAATCTCCGAGAATCCCGAAATCGTCCGTTGCATGAGCCTCTTCCTCAAGTTTGGGCTCGTAGTTGTGAAAAATGTCCCAACTTCCTCCCCCTCCCCCTCCCCCTCAAACCCAAATTCGTGGCCTATTGAGGAAATTTCCCTTCTAGCATCGGCCCTGTCGCAGGGCTCGAAAACCTCGCTACACAAAACCCTCTCCGCGCCGCACTACAAGCGGCCAGGGGGGGTGCTGCACACTCTGTACGGCGGTATATGGTCCACGAAGTCTGACGACGACACCTTCTCCACTTCATCGGAGGCTGACTCCGCGTACACTTCCGACCCACTCCCACTCCATACGGACCTCACCTATGCGCTGATTCCGCCAGAGATCCAATTATTCCTGTGCAAAAAGCCCGCAAGTGCGAAAAACGCCGGAAACTCGTCGTTTTCAGACGCGTTTTCAGCGCTGGAAATTCTTCGGACGCAGGATGTGAACTCCTTCAACATACTGACGAACGGGGATGGGAAGAGCGGCGTGAGGTTTCGCTACTGGTCGGTGGATAAGGAGAACGGGTTCCACTTGATGAATGGTGGAAGGGGAGATTTCGTCGGAACGAAGGGAGTCGGAGGTGAGCCTCAATGAATCCCGGAAGTGGACACTACAGACATTAATGGCTATTTCCACGCTTCTGGAACTAACCTACTCAACTATTTTTGCTCGCTCGCTGCACTCGCGCAGAGGGGATAGAAATTGTTCGGCACAACCCGCTTGATCGAATGGAGGTGAAGTTAAAAAGTGAACCAGAGTACGAGATGTTAGATGCGGCTCTGAACAAGTTTGAAAAGATTTTGGATCAAAATAAAGTAAATTTTAAGCTGGAGGAGGGGGAGGCGGTTCTCGTTCACAATCATCGGGTTTTGCATGGGAGAGAATCTTGGGAGGGAGCGGATAGAGATAGGGAGTTGTTGGGGTGCTACATAGGGGCTGGTGAAGTAATGAGCAGGTGGAGAGTTGAAAACCTTGTCGAGTAGTGTAGTGATAGAAGAGTTGTGATAAAATAACTCCGTTTCAAACTTTATTGTCTCTACTACCCTAATCACTACTGCTCAGCCTTGAAGGTCTTGATAGCCTCGATCAACTTTGGAAGCATGCACTGACTGCTTATCACCAAATCGCCGCTCGTAACCTTCACAAACACCTCAGCCTTAAAAGGGTCTGGGAAGATGTTCGGATTACACTCAATCACTAACTCGACATTTTCACCCGTACTTGCCTTGTACTCAAGCACCTCCTGCTTTCTAGCAATTGGAATTCCATCTTCAGTAGGAACTGAGCCCGCCTTTATTGCCTTGAACGAGGCAAGAAGCTTGTTCACCTCGTCACCAAGACCATTAGCAGTCGCAGCGTCGAATGGAATTGTCACACGAGTATTTCCATCCATTCCCATGGGAACTGATATTGTGTGTACTGATAAATGTGTTTGATGGTAGGTGTTTGTTGAGAAAGCAGGTACCGCCGAAAATGCTAGGGAGTTTGCTACTAGCCCAGTGAGAAGGAGAAACACTCGCATTTGTGGTATTTTGTAGATATTTTGAGATATTTGAAAATTTTGGAAAATAAGCACACAATTTAAAGCAAAGCTGAAAGCATATCGTATATAAACATCTTGTCCTTATGTATACTTTGCTTAAATGTATTCCTACCTTGTTCTTCTGTTTCTGTTTGCTTTGCTTTATTGTTTTTTTAAATGACCGTGAGCTCAATTGCCACCCACTTCTTCTCCGCATCGACCTTGATGACTGCTGCATCTAAGCCTCCGCCAAAATAGCCCCCATACCTCGCAATTCTGGCCTCGTCGTTCCACAGCTTGAAGGGTGTTTCCAAGCTCTCCCAAACCAATGTGAAGACCAGCCGTCCCTGGTCGTCAAGCCGCTCCCTTATCTCCTTCAGCTGGGGATAAGCGCGTCCTGGGACCACAAGCCCGAGGCGCTTAACGGTCGTGTCCAAGTGGGCCTCGTCCCCATACCTGTGCCTAGTTACATCCTTCTTGATTTTCTGCAGAATTTCGGTGCCCTTCTGCTCCATCACGCCCTCAGCGGCGGGTTCAGTGAGGCATGGAACAGGCTTTATTTCGGCGTATTTGAGAGCAGCACCGGCAAGGAAGATGGGGAGGCCGTAGACAAATCCCAAACCGGACACGCCGCCGTCACCTCCGTCGCCAGTTAGATACCCCGCGAACGAGCCAACCGTCACCAGGATGCCGAGAACAATAACGAGATTGCCAAGGCTGAAGCCTCGAATCTCAAAGGGAGGTTCGCCAGCGTTGGACACTCCTGCCCCGCCAATCATCGTCGAGTCGCCTGGCCTAGAGGAGGAGGAGCTTTCCCAAGAATCGTTCTCGTCGTTGTCGTTTGGGATGGCCAAGAGGAAGGAAGGTCGTGGAGGAAAAGGGACACTGACAGATGAGCTGGTGACACCAAGCCGGCGAAACGACCATTTTAGACCGGTAGCATGACTTGAAAATGCAGAGCATCGTGTCCACGACGAGCTTAGTAAGGTCAAGACACAAATCATCATTATAGCCATCAATATGTCAGGAAATATGAAATATAAAAATAAGAAAAATTTGGAACAATGCTATATAATAACATTAGCATAGACAAAAGTTGGAAATACGTAGTATGTACTCCCCTCGTGCCAATATCAGGAATTCACAACGTATCCATTCCTTCCATACAGGCGATCATATTCGTGTGATTGACTATCAAGGCAATCGTGAGAAAGAGCAATACATGTTGATGGAGGGATATATCTCGTCCACGAACACACAGCTCTCTCACAGGCAGTACGGTGTCACAGTGAAATTCGATGGCTCCAAGATTGTCGTTCGCTTCCCGTTCGATTGTGTTGAGCTGGTCGGTACATTTGATATTCTGCCACCGAGCACTGTGAAGGCTGTGAAGGCTAGCCCGATCAAGTCTCTGCCCAGCAAGAAGACCCAGGCCTCGGCAAAACACACAGCAAAGTTCAAAGCTTCTCCAACAAATTCCTATGGCAAAGGCGATCATGTGAAAATCACAGACAACGATGTGCTCCTGGGCAACGTTGATCTAGGTGGAAATGGTCAGCTGCAGCAGTACGCTAGTAACACAGGAACCGTCGTGAAAGTTTCCACAGACAGCGAGCATCGGAGCTTCGGAGTGTCAGTCCAAATTTCTGGCAACAGCGTCACGATTCTATTCCCCTTTCAGTTCGTCATGCATGACCCACGCTTCACAAATAAAACCACCGTACCCAAGAAAGCGGAGGCACCGAAATTGAAATTGAAAGCGCCCAAGGCGGCTAAAAACGTGAACTTTGCATTGGTACGCCAAGACACTGGGGGGGACGGGACTGGTTACTTCACAAAAGTTTCTATTCTTGAATCTTTCAAATAAAAAAATGCTGCAGTCTCGAGGCTGAAGGTAATTGTGAAGGAGAATGAACTACTGCCAGCTGACTTTGACGAAGATTCTTTCGATTTTCTGAAGCATGCGGCGAAGCAGGCCAATTACTGTGAGTATTTGGAGTCTAAAAAGGAACCCAAACAGCAGTATAAATACGAGGTGATTGAGGTGGAGTCAAAAAGTAATTGAAAAGAGTGGTGTAGTTATTAACAGTTTAGAAGGGATGGAAGAATTTGCTTTTGAAACTGAATTTATTGTTGAATCGGAAGTTTTAATGTGTATCAATACTCTGGACCGGGCAATAGGAAGTCCACCACAACGCTGGTTGGTCCATCCCCAGCCCCAGGCCTCTGAATGCACATATTTAGGAGGGAAATGCCCTTGTGGAGGGTTCGGAGCTCGGCCTCAGTGGCTGGAGGCTTCGTCGGCGCCTTGCACGTCTTCTTGTGCTTCTTCCAGGCTAGTTTTTGGCAGGAGGGGGAGCAGTAGAAGGTGCGTTTGCACCGTGCACATGGTTTGGCGGGGGTGGAACTGCAGACGTCGCACTTGCGAGCCGGCTTGAGGACAGCCTCAATTTCGACCAGCTCGGCCTTGTCGTACTTCATGTGCTTGATGAACGTGCAAGCGGTGTTGTAGGGGCCGTAGATCTCGTGGTGCTTGGTGGGGAGGTGTTGTCGGAGGAGGGTGGGGTAGGGGGTGGAGGAGACGTGGGTGGGGGTGAGGCGGAGGACCTTTACGATCTCTTTGCACGCTTTTTTGTTTTGAGCAAAATCAAGGAGCGTGGCTCCCTGGGGCCAGACATCGAAGGTAGCCTGAAGGGAAAGTGGGTGCCGATGGATCATTCGAAGAGCAAGAAACAAGAGGGACTCGCTGTATGTCTGGCTATTGCAAGCAATGGCTCGAAGAAGTTCAGAATTGTAGTATTTGATCACTTCACGCACCCACTCGTCATCGTGCTCATCGATGAACTTGTGGCAGTCTGCATACGATCGTGATCTGATCCACCCAAGCATCTCCTCCCTCCAATAAGCCACTGGTGCGTACAAGCGTACCATCTCCTTACTACCCAACGAACAAGCTTCCTCGGGAGTGAGGGAGAGCAAGCCGATGATCTCAGCACAGGCTCCACTCCTACTGGCAATGTCGATGGGAGTTTCGCCTTTATTGTCTCGTGTGGTGAGGGCCTCGAAATTCCAGCCAATCGACTGCACGCCCACACAGGCAAGAGTATGTGTGTGTGTCTGAGCTTTCGCTGCCATCCAATGATGTGGCAGTCGTCCATGCTCATCTCTCTCCTTGTACTTTCTCCTGAGCAAATCTACGTCACGACCTGGGTGATACATGACTCCATGCACAGCGGGCCAATCACGCTTCTTGAGCCACTTGTGGTGCTCATTGGAATTCATATGGATATATACACCAACAACACACCTCGTGAAAGCTCTCAAACGAATATTGCGGGACTGAAAGCACACAAATTTGTCTTCGAATATTTATTTTTTGTAAAAACTGTTAACTTTGGCATTTATCGCCCTCTATGCCCACCCAGAACCACTCAATCGCGAAACACACACCTTCAATTGCGAATATCTAACTAATATCAATCAAATCTCCACCTACCGCCTCTGCCCAACAATGAGCCTCGATCGGAAGATCGACAGGCCTTCGGCCTACGAGATCATCCCCAACCGTCTCTTCTACACAGCTCTCCGAACCCTCCCCAAAGAAACTCCAACATCAACTTTTTTCTGCATCGACTCACAGCTGGTGTATTGGAATTTCTTCCTGGACTTTGGCCCTCTCAACCTCGGGCAGCTGTACAGATTCTGCTCAACATTGAACAGCAAGCTCAAATCCGAGCAGCACAAGAAGAAGGCTATATACTACTATTCGGGCACACACGGGCAAAAGCGGGCCAATGCGGTTTTCCTGATTTGCGCTTGGAAAATGCTTTACATGGGATCTTCGGCTGAGGACGCCTTTGAAATCTTCAAGACGATGTACCCCGGTTTTCCTCCGTTCCACGATGCATCCCCGTGCGCCTGCACATATAACCTGTCAATTTTGGATTGCCTCATGGGTCTCCAGAAGGCCAAGCAATACAAATTCTTCGATTTTGATAATTTTGACCCGGATGAGTATGAGTACTACGAGCAGGTCGAGAATGGTGATCTCAATTGGATTGCTAAGGACAAGTTCGTTGCCTTTGCCGGACCCCACAACTCTCGTGAGGTCAGCCGAGAAGGTTGCCGAACCTTAACCCCAGATGATTACATTCCTTACTTCAAGAAAACGGGGGTTAAGCTCGTCGTCCGTTTGAACAAGAAATATTATGATGAGCGAAAGGTGAGTCGATTATCATATATTTTATATTTAATATATAAAATTAACACTCACAATAAAATTCAGTTCATTAACGCTGGAATCCGCCACGCTGAAATATACTACCTCGATGGTTCTTGCCCACCCGTGAGAATTCTCAAGAAGGTAATAGAATCGTTCGAATCAACGGACGGAGCAATTGCGGTTCACTGCAAGGCTGGGCTTGGCAGAACTGGAACTTGCATCGGCTGCTACATAATGAAGGTGAGCGAGCGGAGCAGGGGGGGGTCGAGGAAGACGAGAATATGAGCCGAGCCACTATTAAACTAACATTATTATTATTCCACTCGCTTCGCTTCGCTTCGCTCGGCGCAGCACTATAAATTCACTGCTGCTGAGATCATCGGGTGGATGAGGATTTGCAGGCCGGGGTGCGTCATCGGCCCACAGCAACACTTCATGAAGGAGATGGAGCAGCAAATGTGGCAGGAGGGAGAAGCTATGAGGGCCAGAGTGCAGCGAAATTTACCACCTCCGTCGCAGAGTCAGAGCGACTACGACGAAGTTGACAGTGGATTGAAGGAAATGAGTGTCAATTCCACCGATGAGGCGGTGACCGGCAGGGCAGGACAGGCCGAGGCATTGAGAACGCGGAGAGAGGAGCAGCAGAGAGCGAGGAGGAAATGATTGAAATGCATATTGTTCAAAATAGATGTAAAATGGCGCGCTTTAAAGCTTAAATCTAAATTGTGTTGGTCGTTGTTGGTCGTTGTTGGTCAATCTACCTTCAATTCGTTCAAGAACAAGAAGCTCTGCAGCAACGGGACGACCTTAAGTCGACTCCCGTCACCCAAAACCACCTTAACGCCGTCCAAGTCCGTGCAGCACAGGAGCATTTCGCTCTTGAACAAGAAGATGCTCACGCTCAAAATGGGCAGCAGCTGCAAGCTATCGAAACCTAAACATGTGGTTAGTTGTGTATTTGTTGCAAGGGTTCTAGGGGCCGAAAGACAGGGGAAATTCCAGAAGTCCGCTGTACCCAAGCGTTGATTTACGAGCACTCTTGATTCGATCCTTTCGGGGACTAACCCGATTTTTAACCGCGCATGGAGGATATGGCGCGATCGGTCATTGTGGCTCGGTTTCTTCGCATCGCTTCGCCCCAAAATATGCTCACCTATTATCCGATCCCAAAGCAACAACACCTGCTCTATATCCAAAAACGTGCTGAAGGCGAAATGTATCCAGGTGAAAGCAACCTGCAGAGGATGCACCTTGATGCTCAGCAAGTGAGCGTACAAACTTGGCGAGTTTGACAATAGCAAATCTTCAAAAGTTTTGCACAGATGAATTAGAAAACCCTCTCTACTGTCGATCACGTTCAAGCGGCAGAAGAAGCTCGCGTACAGAGACCGAAAAGTATAATACAAATGCTCCTCGTCCTGGTAAACGAACGACAACGGCGCGGCAAAGTTCACCAGCCGCTTGAAGGGGTGCACCCCGCTCGAGGGCACGTTCATCTTATCTCCCGTTACTTCGTTCTTGAAAATCAAAGGCTCGTGGGTAACCACATCGGCGTTGTCCAGCAACCACGGATCGCGGCTGAAACTCATAACCACGCCAGTGAGGACCTCCACGAAGGGGAAATAGGTAAAGTCGTTGCTCACGTTCTCCACGTCCATCCGGAACAGTTCATCTGTAATTGGATAGGTTACCTTCTGCGCCGGCGCCGAGCGAAGCGAGGCGCATAGAGTGGGTTAGTTTAGTAGTGGAGGAGGACGTAGCCTCATCAAGGCTCGCTCGTTTTTACCTCTACCAATTCCCTCAATCCGTCGTAGTGCGATCGTTCTTTATTTGTAAATTCCGAGCTCAAGCCCATTGCCGTTCTGTAGATTTTGCTCCGGAGAGAGGCCGGGATTCCAAATTTGGCGTATTGCCTTGCAATCGGAACATAGCCCTCGCCTATTACCTTATTTCCGAGGTTTAATCTATGCGCAATGAATCGGCTGGGATATGGATATGGATATGGGTGTGCCAGTGAGTTGAGTTGAGTTGAGTTAGTAAATATATATATAGATACATATATATATATGCGGCCATAACTCCAACGATCAATATCAAAAGTCATGCGCACGCCAATGTGAAAAAAAAAAAATAGGCGAACTACTAAATCGGCAGTTTCTCCACCTTCTGGAGGTTTTAGGCGCTCAAAATTGGACACGGTGGCGGGTTCGGCCAGGCGATCTTTTTGAACGAGGGTGTTATATTTGGACGGTCCAAATATATTATCGAATATATATTTTCGCGCTCGCTCGCTCGCTCACTCACTCGCTCACTCACTCACTCACTCACTCACTCACTCACTCACTCACTCACTCACTCACTCACTCTCTCACTCACCTGCTGTCGTTGAGAAAGTCGTCTACCCCAATTTGCATATACGTCGGGTGCAGCTCTGCGAATGTTTCTCGCAGGTTGATCATGCTCGGGGTTGAAATTTTCAATTTGATCTGTCCAACGTTCGGGTGGTTGGACTTGCTGTTGTTAGTTGGGTCAATGTGCTTGATCGCGTCGAGGAGGTCATCAGAGTCGAAGATGAACCTTATCTTGCTCTTGTTCTTGGGTGTGGCGGGTGTAGGTGTGGTTATGGGAGGAGTTGGCTCGCCCCCGGAAGAGGAATTTTCGCCCCCCTCGCCCTCACTCAGCTTCCTCACAATTGGCTCCCCGCGCTCCACCTCGACTGCACGAATCTCGCTGTTAATGCTGCCGCACCAAACTTTCCTAGCCGCCTCGACTTGGGGAATTGGGTCGAAGGAACAAAATGATTTTTTCTCGTCCAGAGCCAAGCGAAAAATCAGGTTGCGGATTGGGATCTTTAACGAAAGGTCCTCTATCGATGTTTTAGTGGCTTCGAACATGTTTTGAGGGGGTTGAACATGGTTGGAAGTGGAGGAGGTTCTTGGATTGGATTTTTTACCACCGCTTGAGCTTGGGGTCGTGGTAGCATTGAACTGGTTGTTAAGGATGAGCTTGACAGCAGTCTCTTTTGCTGCCGACTTGGCCGCATAGTAGTAGGTGTGGTTTTTTAGGGTGTCGATGAGCGTGTTTGTTAGCTCCTGGGAGTTGGACATGATGTTTGAATAAATATCAACGTAGTTTCAGTGTCGATTTCTCCTTATCTTTTTTATTATTAGTTGATTCATTCTTAATATTTCTATTGTGTCTATGAGTGTGTGCGTTAGTGTTATTTGGGAATAACAGGTTGCCTCCAGCCCTCCACAAAAATAAAAAAAGAAAATTCACCTGAACTTAGAAAATATTATCAAAATAACATTCAGCCTCATGGCTGGACATGGTCATTATATAATTCACTCCCCCTTCCTCCCCAATTTCTCTTCCAACCCATCATGCAGGAAGAAACTGTAAAGAAGTTTGTCAACCCACATGCATGGCAGCAAACACTCCATTCTCCCTCATAGCCTCGTCTGGCTCTTCGAAGGTGGTACACATCTACAACTTGAAGAATTCTCTCCTTCACCCACAACGGTGTTGCCGCCGCGGGCAAGAAAATACCTATAAACTGCGCGGCTGGAGCAACGATAAGTTCGTGTATGCCAGCGAGGACGAATGATCTCCGGTGAGCGAGCGAAGCGATCGAGCCTTTTTACAGAGAGTGCGAAGGTGACTAACCCACTCCTAATTAATCTCGGTGCAGCGTGCAACAAATCCGGGAAGGTGGAGTGGGTGGGAGGGGTTCTGTGCGCGAGCACGGCGTGGGGATTCTGCTACTTCTACCGGGGAAAGCGGTGCCCAACGAGGTGACCAAGTTGGGTTGCTGAGAAATTTGTTTGCCGGGTGGGATAGCCAAGGGACAACTGGTGTGTTTTTTGCCCTGGTGGGGGTAGTGTGGGGGGTGGTTGGACTGAGCGATAGGCTGCTTCCGCAATATAGCATTTATTTATTAGGAAGAGATTATATTAAAGGTGATATAACGCACGGAAAGGAGGAAGAGTAGAGTAAAAAAATAGTTAATAATTCTTTTACACTCCTTCGTCTCTTCAACTCTCAACTCTCTTCTTTGCTTCCCACCCCCTAAGGCCCCCTCGCCTCTCCACCTCACACTTACTGGTGGATGAGCTGGATGCTGCGGAGATTGACTGTCCCCCCCGCCCATGCCCCAGAGGCAGGGAACCTAACCAAGACCCAGGCACCGTTTTTGGCGTCCACAGAGCCTTCCCAACCAACGTGGTTGTTGTTCATGGCACCTGGTGGATTATCCACATGAACAACAACCACGTTGTCGCCAACAACTAGTGGGGTCGGTTGACCATCCTCCTCCAGCATCATCAGCGCGTGCGCCGGAGCCGGGGCTTGGGGGACGACAAGGTCCAGAGGGGGTGGGGGGGTGGGGGGAGGGGGAAAATGTAGATCCAAAAGATTCTGGGCTGCCACCAACCTCCTCTCAATCCTCCTCTGAATCATCCTCTGAATCATCCCCCCCAGAGAAGCCCAAAACCTGGCAGAAAGACTGCCCAGCAGTTTCAGAAGGAAGCAGACACCCACCGACCAAATAAGCTTTAGAATGCTTTCAACGAATATCGTCAAGTCCCAATGTGAACTGGCAAAACTGACAATCCTTTCGGCAGCACTCGCAAAGGACAAGACGTTCCCCACTGCATATTGGGTTAGATAAAATTTTTGCCTGTTGGGCTCAGTCAGGACAATAGGGCACCTACATACAACATGTTGTTGAACTTTACTCACTCTGTGTGCGGAAAAATGTGATAAATTGGATGGTCTGAGAAAATCAATTTAAAAAAAGAAATACAAACCTTTAAAATTACACACCACACACATACATTTCTACCTTCCTAGGATATTCCTAAGGTATATAATATATACGTATATATTTTTTGGCACATTGGTTTAAGTCCACCTCCTCCTTGGTCTATTATACCTTCATCAATTTCTTGGCTGTGTGTGACATGTTTGACTCCAAGACATTAAACGCTTATGGGAGCTTGCTCAACAAGAACGATGAAAAACAAAAAGGAAACGTATCCAATGGGATCCTGGGTGCAATGCAGAGTGAAAAGGCAATGGCAGCAATTCAGTTTGCAAACCAACAAGTCGCTGAAATTAGAAGCCTGGCAACTTCCGGACCGTTGACCTTCCAAGTTTTGAGTCTGATTGGCGGCCTAGCGATGACAGTTCAGTCTGTGTTTGGATCATTCGGGAAGTTTCTGTCTTTCTCACCAATGCAAGCGCTGATTGAGGGTGAGTTTTAATGAGCGAGCGAAATACACTCGCACAACACCCAAAATTAGACCGATGACGAAAAGAAACACCGGGTAACGCCGATTTCATATTTCTTCTGATGAGTAACATGAGCTTTTTAACCCCGAGGTCTTATAATAATGACTCCTCCCCAATCCCATTTCCGGTACCTCGTTAGGGACGTTAAGCTAACACACACACACACATAGTTTACTGCGGTTTTTTTGGAATCGCAATTGTTGTGCTGGAAGGGCGACGATACGCTTGCACCCATAGGTTTCAGAAAGTGTTGACGGACAATTGCAAGATTCTCTCGTTTACATGGGGTCGAGGACTTTTTTATATTTTTGCTGGGTCGCTTATGTTCAGTTTGAGCAACATGGTAGACATGCTAATTGGAGGATATGTGATGTTTATGGGGTTCACTTCCGTTGTTGTCGGGAGACATACAGCCAGCAAGCTCACAGATTTGAAGCATTCGATGGGGTCGGCAAAGGCAGTAAAAGCGAAATTCAACGAAATGGATGTTGACAATAACGGCAGTCTGGACAGCAAGGAGCTTGCCAACTTGTGTGCTTCTCTTGGTTCACCGCTCGACCACAATGAATTGTGCGCGGCATTAGACTTGATGGATCGGGATAAGAACGGGAACGTGTCGTTCGAGGAGTTTTTCGAGTGGTTCAGTGGCTGGAATTTTGAGAAAGGTGACGCTGGGTTTGACGACACGTATAATCAGGCACAGTTTGCCATTTGAAAATGAATTGGAAATTCTATTTTTAATCTTTTTATTTATTATTATTATTTGTGGGGTGATCCATTATTGGGCCCCCCCCATGATATTTAAATTAGTCCTTGCTCAGAAAATTGAGGTAGGTTGCCGTCGCGTCAAACAGGTCGTTGAGCGATTTGAAATTCTCGTACTTCACATTAAACTCAGCACAAACTCGTTGGACATCTTTCGAGATGAGTGGCAAGTGCTCGTGGTTCAAGTTGGGGAATAGATGATGCTCTATCTGGAAGTTCAGACCGTTACTTATGATAAACATCATCGGAGAGCTCGTCGCGAAGTTGTTGGCCGTTTCCACCTGTGTTCTCGCCCAGGAGGTTGTTGTGGATGCAGAAGACGCTTGGCCAGCGACCATACTGCTCTCGTTGAAGTGGTTGATGCTCGAAAAGATTCCGAACAGAATTCCGGTTGTGCTCAAGTTAATGACCACGCAAAAGGCTATGTAAATTGCGTGAGTGAGTGAGTGTGTGTTGTTCAAAAAAGGGCTCAGCATGAGCAAATAGAAGAACAGAAAACACTCGATCAAGCAAGCAGGAGAGCTGTAGTGAATGACTTGTGTAACGCCGTGAATCGAATTGGTTGCCAACATCTTCAGTGGAATAATTAGTCCCGTGCCGAATGCCACAAGAGAAAATACCATAATCACGTACAACCTGTTCGACTGATTCTTATAGATCGGCCTGTTCTTGAAGTGCTTATGGACCCGCAGCAAGGTATCGTAGTGGTGCAAATCGGGGTCAAGATCGATGTCGTTGGTGTGCGAGTGGTGCGCATAAGTGTGTTGGTGCAGCCAGAGAGTGCTGTTGGCGAGGAAGCCGATGCCATGGAGGGACAGCTGCTGGATTTTCGGGTACTTGAGAGAGACTGCAAAGTGACCAGCGTCATGACCGAGGGAACCGAGAAGCCAGCCGGAGAGGGAGAGGAGCAGACTGAAAAATATCGTCGGGTGGGTGGCATGACGGTGGAGGAGGAGGAGGGTGCTTATGACAAGGAACGAGTAATAAGCAATCCGAGGGTAAGTTGCGCAACGGTCGTTTGTTGTTGGATCTATGTTGTTGGCGAGGAGAGTCTTTCTCACGGTGTTTGTTAAGGCGTCGTAAAATGGGTCTGAACCAGTGGAACTGGAACACTGACTCAATCTGGTGGAACTGGAACACTGACTCAATCTGGTGGAACTGGAACACTGACTCAATCTGGTGGAAACTTCAAAAATCCTCAAACGCTTGGCGAACCGCCCTTTGTCGGAAAATTGATGGTAAGATTGAACCAGTGCAGTGCAGTCCCGCCCCTTGCCCAGAAGAATGGCATTGCGACCGCCAGGGTGTGACTCCACAAAGCTTGTGAAGTCGAAGAGCGAATCGTTTATCTTCCAGAGATTATCCATATGGCTGACTCGACGATGGACGATCAAACAATATACGTCAGTGTATGGGATAGCTTTTGGTTGGCTGGAAAATGAGAAACAAATGTGTTTGTTTCAGCAAAATTTATTTTCCTTTTCGCTTGTCACTTCCACCCTTGGCGAGGTTTTCCTTTTCCTTTTCCCACACAAAAAGACCACCCAGGATGAGCGTCCGGGGGTTATTTGCGTCAGAGTCCGACAGTTTCAGTGATGCATCGTCGTCGTCATCTGAACAGGGAGAAGAAACCACTTCTTCTTTCACCCCCGGCATGGATAATGACATCAACCGCGAAAACATTATAATAAATTTTAATGGTGATGTGGTTGCCGGGTCAAATTCAATCTGCAGTCAGGCTTGGCCGGCTGCCTTCGACCTGATTGAGTTTTTTAGGGATTTGGTGTTGAACGACTTTGACCTTGGGGAGTATAGTAACCAAGGGCTTCAACTTTCACCTCCGCCGCTTTATTCCGTTGCGAGGGATAGGCTTCGGGCGGCTTTTATTCCCCCCCCCTCCTCCTCCTCCTCCTCCTCCTCCTCCTCCTCTCTTGCCCTGAACGTTTTGGAGCTGGGAGCGGGACTAGGAATCAGCACCATTGGCCTCCTCTCCCTGCTCTCCAAAAGCAAAAGCAAATTCAAATTAAAGAACGTTACCGCGATCTCGACCGATTTGGAGGAGGCCATTGACGGGATGAAGAAGTGCGTGGAGGAAAACAAGAGTTTGTATAATTGTGACTCGCACTCGCACTCGCACTCGCACTCGCACTCTTGCTTGTGCTTGCCGCTGATGTGGGGGGGGGGGGAGATGGGCAAGGAGATTGCTGCCTGCTGCGAGAGCATTGTTGATAAATTCAATGTGGTAATCGCGAGTGATTGCGTTTACTGGGCTGAGCTCCACACGCCCTTTTTGCAGTGCCTTAAGGCGACGCTCGCGGCATCAAGTCCCAACGCTGTGGCGGTGATCACGGGCGTGAGACGGTGGAAGAGAGACACGAAGTTTTACAAGCGGTTGACCGGCGGGGCGGAGGGGCTGGAAGGTGTCATGGTTAGAGAGAGTATTAATGTGGTTGGGAAAACGAGTAGAAGGGAGATCAAGAGGGTGTACGTAGTGTGGCTAAAGCAGAAAAACTAATGTTAGGAAATTAGAAATCAGAAATTAGAAGAAAATACGCTGGTTTAAAATTTGCCTTTATTCGAACCTCGCTCGATCGTGAGCCGAACAATAATCGATCTTGTTGCCAAGCGGAACGACCGAGTGCTGGTTCAGCCCGACGTGGGAGGTGTAGTAGTGGGTCTTGATGTGGTACATGGAGATCGCCCCGCTCATGCCCTTGACCTGATAACAATCTTTTGTGTAGTTGAACAAGTTGGGGTACTCGCGGATCAACTTCTTGTTGCACTTGAAGTATACAGCGTAGACTTCGTCAAAACGAATTAGCGTGTTGAAGAGCCGGAGGTCGATCCACGTGAACTTTGAGCCGCAGAGGTAGCGCTGCTTGGACAGGAGCTCCTCCATTTGATCGAGTGCGTCGAAGAGGTCTTTAAAGGCTAACTCGTAAGCGGCCTGGGACGACGCGAATCCGCATCGGTAAACGCCATTGTTGATGTTGGGGTAAATTATGTCGTTGAGCCGGTTTCCTTCCTCCCCTAGTTCTTCTGGGTACAGATCGACTAACCCTAACGATTTATTATTGGCCAGCTCGTTAAAGTCTTTGTTGATGATTCGGAGAATTTCAGTTGACTCATTATTGACAATCTTCTTCAATTTCTTGTCCCACAAGACGGGGGTGGTGTACTTCCCCCCCGTGTCCTCAGAGAGCTCGTACAAGTCTCTAATACTAGAACATCCCTCAATCTGATCGCCCGAGCCGCAGAGCTCGTCACCCGAAAAAGAGCCGTGGCTGTTGGAGTTTGAGAGGGGTTCGTCCGAAGCTTTTCGAAACACCCACCCACAGTGCGAATCATCCGGATTGTCCGGGCGGGTTCGTTGCCAAGTGGGGTGAGTGATCGAGTGACTGATCACATCGTTTAGACCCTTGATGGAAATCGCCTGGAGAGCACCACAGGCCCACGGACAAGCTACAGACACGTATAGATGATACCGCCCCGCCACTGGCTCAACAGTAGTCGACCGATGCACCGAGTCAACGCGAGCGAAGGCTCCATCCTTTGCCATCTCGGCCAGAGCAGTTCTAGCCTGGGTTGTTTTGGATGACATACTTCGGCTCGAGTTGAAACGTGTAGGCTTTAAAACGCCGGTGTATAGAAGGCGGCTCTGTGAAAGGTGGGGTAGAAAGGAAAGGTTGTAAACGGCGTATGTTGCTCGCATTAATGAGTTTTTTTAATCTTGGCGGCGATTAAGATTGACGGCGAAATATCGACCAAGAAATATTTTTTTCCCATGCTATGCTATGTTAACATAGCATAGGAATGCCTTAGCCTAAAACATAAAAACAATCCTACTCATCAAACAATCTATTATTTTATGAATTTTCCCAACCCTCCTTAAACCTTCCCCTGAACCCCCTCTTCCTTCTTCAATTTCTTTTTCTTTTTCTTGTTTTTCCTTGTCTTAACCACATCCTTCTCGTTCACAACTCCCATCCCT
>Ga0302116_1000782_pt1 | contig 19181 bp, 14 predicted proteins | sample AG5_SCM_MG_FD_203124 | JGI IMG/M metagenome (GOLD analysis project Ga0302116, IMG submission 203124) | Marine microbial communities from Western Arctic Ocean, Canada - AG5_SCM | ecosystem: Environmental > Aquatic > Marine > Oceanic | place: Canada: Western Arctic Ocean | collected 2017-10-01 | reverse complement strand
CCTGTCAAGGATCGAACGCGTTCACAAGCATCAAAAGCATCATGAAATCAGGATGTTTGCGGGCATTGTTGCCTTCAGCAAAGAGTATGATGCAAACAAACTAAGGCTAAAGAAGAACATAATCTCTAATTGAAGTGAGCAAAGCATCGCGCATCTATCGTGTCAAAAAACAAAACGTTTGCTTACACGATAAGGAAAGGGACACGATCGGCTTTGTAGAGTAAAGGCTCAATAACATCGCGCGGTCATCCGGCCGGCAGTGCAAAGCTTTTTGTTTACCGTCGCCAAACAAGTTTCATTTGATCGATTAACGCATGATTAAGGAAATCGACCATGGGAATGCAAGCCTGGCGCACTAGTTTTTTGAATGTTACTGCCGCCAATCTGTGCGCGAAAGAAGGTTTCGGGTAAATGTCGCCCCGCGACGATGCCCGAATTGAGGAACTTTGCGTTCGACTCTCGCGTCGCTACTCTCGTTGCAGACACGGTGACCTCCCCTGGCTTTCTCTTTAAAAATATACGAGCATCATCGTGTCGCATTTACATTTGGAATCTTGCCTTCAGCTCCTTCTCTTGACAGCTCGTGTCGTCTTTAAGGGACCGACCATGTATGGGACTTGCAAGGCTCGCGTCGCATGTTTTGCGGGAAACGTTTTTTTTTCGGGAGACCTGTCTTTTGGTTTCGGAAGAGTTCATGTTTTTTTAGCCAAAAACGCGTATCCCGCGACGCGATGTTTACAAATTGCTTTGCGGATTGGAGTCTTAGCGAACCCCTCTGAAACGGTGTTGAAGGTCCGCGCCACGAAGTAAAAAACGTAATCGTCAAGCGGAACTGTGCGTTCGAATTCTTCCGACAAAAGTGTATCTTGCACGTTTTTTTCTTTGTTTGTTGTCATGTTTGTCGCGTGTGCGTCGGTTCTCTTCTCCAGAGTTCATTTTTCCGTGCACACAAGTCTCATTTTCCCAAGTCAGAAACGAAAATCGCTCGGAAGAGCTACGAGTAGTTTGCCTGATTGGAAACCCAGCATAGGTCATCTGGTTTTGCGGAGGAAAGAAATGCTCGCCGGTCCCTTGTCACGTTCTGTGAGTTTCGGTCCTTCGCGCGGCTCGTTTGATTTTTCCCTTTCGGGCTCAAACTTCGTACAAGCAAACAGTCTCACCAAAATAAATTCCTTGTTGATTTTCGGGCCGAATTTCTTTCATCTGGATCTTCTCAACAGAGCTGTCCCCGACGATCCATGATTAACATCACCCGTCCGACTGCTTTTTTGGGACTAGAGCTAGAAAACTGGACCTCGAAGAGCTCTTGCGTGAGCAGTCTGCGCGCGGTTGCTGCGTAGACGAATAGGGTCACGGTTCCTGGACGGGACGGATTGACCGTAGATCCAAAACCCAGGGTCCAGGTCGCGTCACCTCGCTCCGTGCTTCGTGTTGACCGGAGAAACAAACTACCCGCGTTTTGAAACGGGAGAAAATACCAGGAACCACGCCGGTGCCAATCCGGAGAGCGGCTCGTTGGGTCGGGTCGAGGATCCAAAAGCCGCGCGTCGTCGTGTAGCTTGATCACTTAAGATCATGTTGAAGAGCGTGAAGAGTAAGCTCTCTGGTGTGGGTCGGAAAAAGTCCGAGGGCGGGGCGCCCGAGACGAAGACCGGGAGACCTGCGGGTCCTGGGCAGGTATCCGGATCCCGGCCACCGGCTTCCGGTGCGCGGCCGGGTTCCAAGGAAAACCCGAGCTCGAGCTCCGGGACCATACCTCCCATGGAGGTCCTGTACGATAAGAACAAGCCGCTTTTCCTGTTTCGCGACGTCGTCGCGTCGGAGAGGCAGAACCTCTTCATCAAGAAGCTGCAGCTTTGCTCGTACACCTTCGATTTCACAGATGCTACAGCCAATGTTAGGGAGAAAGAGATCAAGCGGCAGACTTTATTAGAGTTGGTGGACTACGTCAACCAGGGGCAGGGGAAGTTTACGGAGGCGGTGTTCGAAGACATTTCGTACATGCTGGCGCAGAACCTCTTTCGAGGTTTGCCGCCTTCGAATCACGAGATCACGGGCAGCGCCGCGGGTGACAACTTTGACCCTGAGGAGGAGGAACCAACGCTGGAGCCTTCATGGCCGCACCTCCAGATAGTTTACGAGTTCCTGCTGCGTTATGTCGTGTCAAACGAGGTTGACGCGAAGGTGGGGAAAAAATATATCGACAACACTTTCGTGCTGAAGCTCCTGGAACTCTTTGATTCAGAGGATCCCCGCGAGCGGGATTATCTCAAAACAATCTTGCACCGCATCTATGGGAAGTTCATGGTACACCGGCCGTTCATTCGAAAGGCAATCAACAACATCTTTTTCCGATTTGTCTATGAGACTGAGAGACACAACGGCATCGCGGAGCTTCTCGAGATCCTCGGCAGTATCATCAACGGTTTCGCCCTGCCATTGAAGGAGGAGCATAAGGTTTTCCTGCAGCGCGCTCTCTTGCCGCTGCACAAACCTAAATGTGTCGCCATGTACCACCAGCAGCTCTCGTATTGTATCACTCAGTTTGTTGAAAAGGACCCGAGGCTTGCCGACACAGTGCTTCGTGGCCTTCTGAAGTACTGGCCAGTCACGAATAGCCAGAAGGAGGTGTTGTTCCTCGGTGAGCTTGAGGAGGTGCTGGAGCTGACGCAGGCGGCGGAGTTTATGAAAACGATGCTTCCGTTATTTCGCCAGATCTCGGCGTGCATCAACTCTTCTCACTTTCAAGTTGCAGAGCGTGCCCTGTTTCTGTGGAACAATGACTACATAGTCAATCTTGTGGCTCAGAACAGGCATGCTTTGCTTCCTGTGTGTTTTGGTGCTTTTGAGAGGAACGCTCGTTCCCACTGGAACGCGGCGGTGAGTGGTCTCACGGCCAACGTGCGGAAGATGCTGATGGAGATGGATCAGCAGCTGTACGAGGAGTGTCAAGCAAACTGGAATGAAGAGGAACTCAGATCGCAAGAGACGGAGGAAAACCGCAAGCAACGTTGGAAGCAAGTTGAAGCTTTGGCAGCGAAGGCTGGAGGCTGACGCGGCGGCTCTCGCCGAGTACACGGCTTCCTAGCAGTTGAGAGTTTTAATTGTAGAAGAAATTGCTAGCGCTCTACCGCTCATCTCTGCCTCATCTTCGCTCTCGGCATCCTGGAAGGCGGTACGTATGGATTTTCTTTCATTGCTGCAGGCGGATTGACTCCCCAGTCCGCAGCAGATAAAAGCTTCAGGTTCGGATCTGGTTGCATCACCCTCTCTTGACTTCCTTGTGTGCCCAACCCGTCAGACGTGTCACCACGTTGCCACTGTTTGTTCGCAGACGGGTCTGAATGCAGCTCCATAAAATCTTTGCGTGACATATTTTGTTTCGTCGAACCAACCGGAGGACCAGCCTTCGCGCCGCCTCCTTCGCGCAGAGTGACACCCTTAGCCATCTGCATAACCTCCAACGCGCTCGGTTGGCTGCTCCTCTCTTTCTCGATGAAGTCCGTCTCCATGAGCTTTGACGACCTGACATTCGCAAACCTCTTGTACTTTCCGTGGGTTTGTGGACCTTCAAGTGTCTCTGGGACACTGACTCGGAGACCGACGCCGTAAGCCGGCAGTTTCTCTGTGTTCGGCTTGTTGACGAACACGACTTGGCCGTTGTGATCGTACGTGTACTCCTTGCCCCTCCGCGACTTCTGTAGGACCTCTAGCTGTTTGAGCTCTTCCTGGTCCTTCTGTAGCTGTAGTCTCTGCATTTTTTGCATCGCCTTGCGAGTTTCGATCTCGTCCCTCAACCTCTGCTCTCTCTCGGCAGCTTCTCCGGTCAGCTTCGATTTCCTAGGTTTGGGCTTCGGCAGTGGCATGGTTGCGGAGAGGGATTTCCGGTTAGCCTTCTCCGCCGCCGCGCCGATCGTGTTGGACGCACGGCTTATCCTGTTGATATGTTTGTCGACGCCACCGATGGTATGCCTTGCGGATGAAGTCGCATTCTCGTGCGTCGCAGTCCGCTGGCGCCTTCTCGCCCTCACCGTGCCTCTCGCCCAGGCGTCGATTGGACCTGGAGTGAAGTCGTCGTCGGGCTGCCAGCTGCCCACCGTGGTTTCTGCGACGGTGACGCCCCTCGTAGCGAAGCTTTCGCGCTCGAGGAAGGTCATGTCTACCACAGCGAGGGCATCCTTGACGGCTTCGCGGACTGCGTAGCCGGCAACCTTGCCCTGAAGCTCTGCAGCCTCCAGATGGGCGTTGACCCTCTCCACGATTAGCTCCAGGATGTCCCCGACGCATTCCTCCCTGTCCTCCAGCTCCCTGTCCTCCGCCAGCAGATCCTCGTCATCGAGAGGGTCCCCTTCCTCGGCCATCTTTCACCCAATGCGTGAACCCACCGGAACGCGGCGCTCTACCGATGTTCCTAGGTCCGGCCTCGCGCGTGACCGAGTGCAGATAGACGTTCCTAAAATAGAAAAACGGAGTCAAAACCAAACCGCAAACGAACGGGTGCTCATCGGGCTGAGCAGCTGGGTTGCTCTGCGAGAAATGAGCGCTGGCACTGGGTTCGCCGCTAATTTTTTATTTGAGCGCTGAAACGCCGGCAGGCGCGCCCTTTTGCAGCGCCGCCGACCCGTTCTAGGTCGAAACGGGCTAGCGGGCGACGAAGACGGTACCTTCGTAGTGCCATGTCGCGCTACCAGGGCTCGTTTGCCAAGCCAGAGAATGCTCTGAAGCGTGCGGTACGTTTTCCGGCCGCTCTCGCCTCCGCGCCGCCTGATCAGCTAAAACCCTTTTCCCAAGACCACGCCCGATGGTTCTTTTCAATCCACTCGCCCATCTGACGATCTCTCATCTCGCGTCGTTCGCTTTCAACAGGAGGAGCTTATCAATGTCGGTCAGCCCAACGCCGCCCTTCAAGCGCTCCACGATGTGATCACGTCGAAGCGCCACCGCACCTGGCAGAAGGTCCTCGAGCAGATCATGTTCAAGTACGTCGAGTTGTGCATCGAGCTCAAGAAGGGGCGCCTCGCGAAGGACGGTCTGATCCAGTACAGGATCGTGTGCCAGCAGGTGAACGTCAACTCACTCGAGGAGGTGATCAAGCACTTTCTAAAGCTTGCGACCGAGAAAGCTGAGGCGGCACAGACTGCCGCCTCGGCCGCTGCGGATACCATCGACATCGAAGATCTCGAGGCTGGGAACACCCCGGAGAACTTGATGCTCAAGTCAGTCTCCGCCGAGAGCGACAAGGATCGCTCCGACCGCGAGCTCGTCACCCCTTGGTTCAAGTTCCTGTGGGAGACCTACCGTACCATCCTCGAGATTCTGCGCAACAACAACAAGCTGGAGGGGCTTTACGCCATGACGGCCAACCGCGCGTTTAACTTCTGCGTGACTTACAAGCGCACCACCGAGTTCCGCCGTCTCTGCGAGATCCTGCGCAACCACCTGTCCAACCTTCAGAAGTACCGCGACCAGCGTGATCGCCCTGACATGACCCTGGCCGAGACGCAGAACTACTACCTCGAGACCAGGTTCGAGCAGCTCAAGTCCGCCGCGCAGCTCGAGCTGTGGCAGGAGGCGTTCCGCACGATTGAGGACATCCACGGCTTGACGTTCATCCTGAAGAAATCGCCCAACCCGAGGATGATGGCGTCTTACTACGCCAAGCTCACGAAGGTCTTCTGGGTGTCGGAGAATCACCTCTATCACGCATACGCCTGGTACAAGCTCTTCAACCTGAGCAAGGCTTACAACCGCAACCTCACACCAGAGGACCTGAAGGCTATGGCTTCGGCGGTGCTGCTCTCCGCGGTCGCCATCCCGCCCTACGAATCTCGCACATCTGCGAGTGCTTCGAACGAGGAGATCGAGAACGCCAAGGAACGTGACGTCCGCATGGCGACCCTGCTCGGTTACACCCTCGACCCCAAGCGTGATCCGCGCGAGGTGCTCTCCCGCAAGGCGCTGCTTTCCGAGCTCATCTCCAAGGGTATCCTGTCCCTCGTGTCCACCGAGGCCCGCCAGCTGTACGCTCTGTTTGAGAAGGAATTCCACCCCCTGGACCTCTGCAAGCATGCCCAGAAGGTGTTTGGATCCATGGACACTGAGACTGTCGAGCTCTCCGCGGCCAGTCCCATCCCGTCTCTCTCCTTCGGTGACTTCTTGCCGCAAATGCGCAACCTCGCCGTTGTCCGCATGCTGCAGCAGTCGTCCCAGGTTTATCAGACCATGAAGCTTGAGACGCTTCAGCAGATGGTGCCGTTCCTGGAATTCACTCAGGTCGAGCGTATTCTTGTAAACTGCACGAAGGGCGGAGCTGTCTCGGCGCGTCTTGACCACCAGAACAAGTGCATTCGCTTCGAGGGCGACAAGCTCGAGAGCGACAGCATCAAGAACCACCTTGTGCTCATGGCTCAGAAGCTGCGCAACGGCATCAAGATGATTTACCCCGATGAAGCGCCGGCTGCTACTCCTGCGTCCCAGTCCAACACCGCTGAGCTGCTGTCCAAGATTGAGGTTGAGCACAAGCTTGCTCTTGCGCGCAAGGTTATCATCGAGCGCCGCAAGGAGGAGGCGGAACGCATCCTTCAGGAGCAAGAGAGGGTAGCCGAGGAGGCTCGTGTTGCCCTGCAGCGCAAGAACGAGGCTGCGGAGGCTAAGCGTCTCGAAGAAGAACGTCGTTTCCGCGAAGAGACCCGCATTCGCCAGGAGATGGAGGAGAAGGAGAAGCAGGAGGCCCTCACCCTCCTCGCCGAGGCGGAGAAGCGCAGCAAGGGCAAGAAGCTCAAGATCAAACTCGAGGAGGGCCAGAAGCTCGACAAGCGCAGCCTCATGGAGGATGCCATCAAGGAGCAGATCAAGGAGCGTCAGGATATGGAACGCAAGCTTCAGCGTCTGGCCAAGTCCATGGACCACCTTGAGCGCGCCAAGCGCGAGGAGGAGGTCCCGCTTATCGAGGCGGCTTACAAGCTTAAGATGGCTGAGGACGAGCAGTACCACACCACCATGCAGCAGCAGAACGCTGAGAAGCACCGCCAGACTTGGGAGACGAACGTCGAGGAGAAGAAGCGCCTCGCCAAGATGGCCGCCGACAAGGAGGAATTCGGGGCTGCCATCGTGTCCCGGCGATCTGAGGAGTTCGAGGCTCTCCGTCTCGAGCGCGAGGAGCGCATCAATGAGTTGCGTGCCCTCCGCCGTGCTGAGCGCGAGATTGCTCGCCGCCGGGCTTACATCCGTCGTCTTCAGCAGATTGAAGATGAGGTCCGCGCCGCCGCCGAGCAGGCTGAGCGTGAGCGCGTCGAAGAGGAGGCCCGCGCTCGCCGCGCTGCGGAACAGGAAGAAGAGGAGAAGCGCCGCGAAGAGGAGGACAGGGCCCGCAGGGACAGGTACGAGCCTCGTCGCGACGGCCCTGGCGATGCATCCTCGGGTCGCTTTGAACCGAGCCGTGGATCATCCAGGTACGACGACAGGCGCCGCGACGACCGATACGACGACAGGCGCCGCGATGATCGCGGACCCTCGCGATACGATGACAGGCGCCGCGATGACCGTGGTCCTTCCCGCGATGACCGCGGTCCTTCCCGCGATGACCGCGGTCCTTCCCGCGATGACCGCGGTCCTTCCCGCGATGACCGTGGTCCTTCCCGCGATGACCGTGGAGGCGACAGGCGACCCAGCAGGTGGTAATTTTTTTCTGAATTTAATAAATCATCATCACTCAAACGCCTCAATTCTATCTTTCGACGCCATGTATTTTGCCCATCTATCTCGCAGTAAAGCTTCCCACCGCGCCTTGTCACTGCTCGGACCTCCAAAATCCTGACCCATGGCGACCACCAAGCCGAAAAAGACAGCGGCCTCTAGCCACGTCAAAGGTTCGAAAATCTTCGTCTCTTTCTTAATCTCTCGAGCGAGGGACTCGTCAACTTTCGCGGTCTCGCAATAAACAGATAGAAAATCCGAGAACCTTGCTTCTGAAAAACGAGCGGGATCCGTTCTGAACAGCTTCATGAGATCGAAACCCCTGTAGTTGGGCCCAGACAGCTCCAAGTCGATTAACATCAGTTTCGGATCGTCGCCAACCAGCATGACGTTGGAAGGTTTCAAGTCTCCATGCGAGAGAACAACGCTGAGTTCCATATTTTTAACAGTGTTTGCCATGATGTCAACCTCGCGACGCAACGCGGGGAGATCGATGCCGGCGGGCAGTCTGTCGACGTTGCTGGAGGTGCGTATTTCTTCCAACATGCATTCCAACCAACTCCACAACAAGGGCTCCTTCGCGTCGTCAAACTGCGGCGGGACTTCGAGCGAGTGGAACGTAGCAACCAGGCTCGCAGTCGCGGCGCAGATGTCTGACCGAGTGTGCATGTCTTCTTCCGTTAAGATCCTCCCCTCGAGGTAGCGATGTGCGATTCCTTCGTCCGTGCTTGCAACCAGCTGTGGACCCAGGTTCAACTCGTCTAACAGCTTGTCAACGACGCCACGATGCGTTTTTGATGTTCGGAGCAAGGCCAAGTTGCTGTACAGCTTCACAACTAAGGCCTCTTCGCCGCCATCAGGTGTGTTCTTTCGCACCAGCATCACCTGATTGCAGAATCCTGCGCTTAGTTTCTTCACATCCGTCAGATTGCCATCCTCGACGCCAATCACCCGCTTTATTACGTCAGCGTCTGATTCACCTCCCTTTGCGAGTGGTCTGCCGTCCTGTTTCGCACCCAAGCGACGCGTCCATCTTACAGCAGACGATTTTCTCGCCCGGTGATGTACGGGATTGATAGCGTGCAGCCCGGCTTCCACCCACATACCCCGATTCGTCGTCGAAGTCCCGCAACTCTCGCACAAACTGATGAGTGGGAAAAATATCTGGCGAGTCACGTCAAAGGATCTCACTTTTTCCGTCTTTTGCAGGCAGAGGCAAAGGCACACCAGTGACCGGGGGAAGGCACACCGAGGGACAAATGCTTTCCGTCTCGGCATGTGGATCTCGTGTGATACGTATCAAGGCGTTGCACTCAGAGACCTGCGAGAGAAACCCCGGTCATCAGCCTTCGTTCCTTGTTCGCCGCGTGAAAAAGAGATCTCAAAAAGCAAACTCTGGTTGCAATATACCTTCGTACAAACGTCTACATCTGCACACTCTGTTCGTCTCGTTAACGGTTGTTGCTTCGCCTCGGGCTTGTCAGCCGGAGAAGTACTCGCGGGACGCTCATCACTCTCTCACCCGGGCGAACCCCGCGACGTGTTTGCGCCGTCGCTGCCGATGTTCGTCACGTCGCTCAAACTTTTTCGCACCCTCTTATCCCTTGAGCCCTTCGCCGCGGCCTCTTCTCCGGTGCGTTTCGCCCGACGCTCCTTAATCGCGGCGTACTTCGCCGGACCCTCGCTGGTCATGAAATTGTGCTTAGCCCGCGCGGTCTCCATCTCCTCGGGCGTCAGGAACGCGACGCACAGGACGACATACGCGCGCCTACCTTTCCAGTGCAGCAGGCGCACGAGATCGTCGCGCTTCTTCTCGGTCGCCATCGGGAACCTCTTCACAACACACTGCACCAACCCCTTTGTCGCCGCCGCGGTGGCATGCGGCTTCCTGCATCCAGCTGTGTACCCCTTCTTCCCCGGGACAACCATGGTTCCGCCCGACTTGCTCGCTAACTCATGGAGGCGTTCGAGCACCATCCCCTCGAGACCATCCGTCGTGTGTCCCGCGTCCACATAGGCCATATCCTCGCCAGTGAGCACCGAGGCGAGCGCGTAATCGTTGCGCTCCACGTCCCTCGGGTGGACGAATCCTAGTACGTTCTGCCATGTGTTCCAGCCCTCCTCGAGAGCCTTGTGGATGTCGTTTGGCGAAGATTCCCGGCAACTCCAAAACGACGCCCACGTGTGAGCGGTGGTTCCCTCCGGAGCATTCTCGAGGAGGCTACTTAGGGAGAGATCGAAGACCTCCAAGGACTCCACGGAGTTGTTCTCCTCATCGTGGAAGCGTCCTCGCCACCTCAGCTGCTTGGGGTCGCTGGGGTGGAAGATGCCGTCGACCTCCTCGCCCATCGCAACCCGGCCACGGCGCGCCCCAGATGCCGTGTCGTCGAAGGAGTGGGAGAACGCCCAAGCCAGCGCCTCGTCGATCATCTTCGGCAAGCCAGCACCGTCATCTTCTTCCGCGCTTTGACTCGTCATCGGCCCTGTCTGCCGTCGGAGGAAGTGCGCGGACGAGATCGACGTCAACCACAGCTGGACGATTGAGGAGCGGATTTTCCTAAACCCAACCGGTCTATCTAACCCACCACTTTCTGGGTTTAAGGTTGATTCAGGGTTTAGGGTTTATATGCTGGCGCCTTTTACGCGGCGCGAGCGGCGTCATCCCGCCGCTGCGCCCAAGCCCGAAACCGCCCCAAACCCAACGCCCCAAACCTAACGTGCGCGTGCAGTGCTGTCATGGACCTCAGTAATCTCTTCGGCGGAGGTACTCCGCCGCGACGGACCCAGAAGGCGCGCATCGCGGTGAACCCCGATACCTCCTCCGCGCGACAGAGGCGCCTGCGGCTGGACGGGGCACCAAGGCCCGTCGACGACGGGGGCGCTTTTCGCGAGCTGGACACGACGGCGCCGACCGCCACCGAGACGCGCCTCAAGGAGCTGCCTCAGCACCACGCGCCCGCGGAGGACCTCGCGTCGCGCGGAGGATCTGGTACCCCCCCGCGGCGGCGGCGGCGGCGGCGAGGAGCCATCGAGGCGCACCCCTCGGGGGAGGACGACACAGCTGGCGGTGCTTCGGCGGTTGAAAAAGTTCAGCGCGTCGTCAACGAGCTCGCAAGAAAGTTCGGCGCCAAGGGTCTGCCCGTGACACAGAGCGAGGACAACGCCAGGGGGAAAACGCGCAGCCGCCACGTCCCCACGAAGTCACTCGACACGGACAAGCTCGTTGAGTTGTTCGGCCATGGGGTTGCTGCGGAGTGCGCCAAGCACGGCGGCGGCAGCCGCTGTTCCGAACCCGGGTGCAAGACGCCGGCGAGGTCCGGGTGGGACAAGTGCTACAAGCACGGCGGCGGCAAGCAGTGTTGCGAACCCGGGTGCAAGACGCCGGCGAGGTCCGGGGGGGACAAGTGCTACAAGCACGGCGGCGGCAAGCGGCGGCCGCGATAAGGTCTGTGCCCCACTTGAACAGCCGCGCGGTCACTTCTTCGACGTCGCGGCGAAGACTTCGGGAGCTTGAGCCCGGCCAAAACATTCGACGACTCGTATTTGACGGTCTATTTTCGCCCGTATAAAAAATTTGGCCGCCAACACCCAGCGCTGCGAGCCAGAAGAGCTCTTTTCTTCCCTCGTTTCGGGCGCCCCCACACACTCCACAGCGCACATGACCATGGCTGCGTGCACGTTGACGGCGCGCCTCACCTGCCTCAGCACATCCTCGACCGCCTCCCATCGCGCGGCGCATCGAGGGGCGACCCGGGGTCCCGCACCAAGGCGCTTCGAAGGGGCGCATCGCGCGTCGAGATTCTCGTCGTCGTCGTCGTCATCATCTTCGAGGTTGAGGGCGGCGAACGACGGCGACGACGATGGATACTACGAGAGCTGGGCCAAGTACCCCGACGACCAGGGGGTCCCACCCGAGATCGCAGAGATGCTCAGGGAGGTTGGGGACGGCGAACCGGACATGTGGAAGACCAAGCCCCCGTGGTGCCAACCCTGGACCATCTTACTCACTTTCCGACGCGGACAACCAAAGATCGCAACCGCGAGCTTGACTAAACAAGGGGTATCGCACAGTGGAACGCGTTTCCATGAGGATTTTGCCAAGTTTACGAGGCCGCACACCATTTTGGGCACGATTATCAGCGTATCTTCCGTGACGATGATGGCTATGCAGTTCGGTGGCGTCCTCGAGATGAGCGGGGCATTGTTATTTTCGAAGCAAACTGCCCAGGCACTGGTGTCCGCGGTGCTAATGAACGTGGCGATTGTCGGCATCAATCAAGTGTATGATAAGAAGCTCGATCGTGTGAACAAGCCCTACTTGCCCCTGGCTAGTGGCGCATTCAGCTCAGACACGGCACTCTCAATAATTGCCGCTTGCACGACTTTGAGCCTGGCGTTGGGCGCCTTGAGTGGCAGCAGCGCTCTTCTATTTTCCCTTGTTGTTAGCTTGCTGCTTGGCATCGTATACTCTGTAGATTACCCCGGACTTCGCTGGAAACGATCCCCAGTCCTCGCCGCGTCGTGTGTGCTGTTTGTGAGGGCTGCGATTGTTCAAATCGGTTTCTTTGCACATGCACTTGGACGTGGCTTATTGGACTTCCACTTACCGAAGAACCTTTGGTTTGCCATCGGTTTCATGGCTGTGTATGGTGTTGTGATAGCACTGTTCAAAGATTTACCTGACGTGGTCGGGGATAAAAAGCATGGCTTCCGAACTCTCGGAGTCCGACTCGGTCCATCGGTTGTTTTCAATATTTGTGTGTCGCTGCTTGCCATGGCTTATGGATGTGCTGTGATCTTGAGTGTGATGTATCATTCTACTACGTCGACAGTGTTGGGGGTTCTGCACGCAGCTGTTATTATTCCACTACTCATTGCGTCTAAACGGGTCGATGTATCGTCTTCAGCATCACTATATGGTTTCTACGAAAAACATATCTGGAGAAGCTTTTATCTCCAGTACTTCCTGCTGCCATTTTGCGCCTTCTGTTAATAATATCTACGTTAGTGAATTGAAAACTAGCTAGAATACTTGACACCATTCTTGTACGCATCGATCAAAAACCCATTACCGATGAAGAGAAGGTCGTCCATGACTTCGTCAACGCTGGGAGGATCGGGAGGTGTGAAATCTCCGAGTGGGTCGAAATCCGCCAGCGACGCAGGTAACTGTACCCCGTGATGCTCCATCTTCGGCTTGAGCGCTACGCCAATGAGATCGCCTCCAAATTTGTCTGCGAAAAGAAGTGCGGTGCCACCAAGTCTGCGTTCCGCTTCTCTAAGATAGCACTGCAGTGGGTCAAAACCAATCAGCATAGCCGCCCGTGCCTTTTCGGGTCCTCGTGTGAGGACCTTCTCGGGCATTTTGGCAAGTTGAAGCCCTCTCTTCCCTCCATGCTCCGCAATCTGGAAGCTATCTGGATCCACACCGAGCTCTTTGACAAGACGCTTTTTTATTTGCTTAGCCGAAAACAACGCTTGGTCAGGAAACGGCAAGGCTGTCCTTCGTAACTTCAGCACGATGTCGTAGTGCATGAGCGCAGGTGTGAAGAGAGATTCCCATGCGGATGCATCGCCAAGCAACAGGTCATCCATGGATGATCCGGAAATTTCTTGTCCCATCCTATTCTTCCCTTGGAGAAGGACTTTGAGGCGTTCGGCAGCTCGAGAAGCGAGAGCCTGAGCGCGCTTCAATACGACTCCTGGCGGACCACGTTGCGTCCACAGGTCACCTTCAGTGTCGTAGGGAGTCGCGATGCACAGCGAAGACGCACCTGCACTGTCCATTTTTTTCTCCAAATTCTGCATATCTGCAAGAGTGAATTCGTCGTCCGGATCCACGAAAAGTGGCAACACGTTCCATGGATGCGATGCAAGCAAGTCCAAGAACCTGACGAATGCAACCTCTCGTGAACTCGGCGGGTCGACTGCACCAGGATGCAAGAAAAGGTAACCCATAATTAGTTCAACCACCTCGTCTCGAATGTGGGGCGCAAGCATGTGACTCGAAATCCATCGCTTGGCTACTTGAGTCGCTGCGCCATACACAGGAAACCTTGCATATATTGTTGCAACGACTGCAGCATGGGCGGCACCCTTGATCAGATATTTTTCGGCAGCTTCATTATTTGCTCCACTCGCCGTTGAATTTATGTGAAGACGGAACACGAACCCCTCATGTAAAACATCAGTAGCTTCCTCTGTTACGATAGTTGGGGTCGCATAGCTAGAGCGGAGCTGCTCGGCGATTTTCAGAGCCATAGCAGCCTTGGTTTTGTTTATAGCCATGCTGTTTTCAGGCCACCTTCCGCTACCTTCGAGCTGCACGACAACATCAAGCGGCTTTGGGCATACCGGCATTTGCTCATCACTTCGCCCAAGTCCAATGCCAGCACCAAAGGCAAGCTGGTGCTGCCTAGGCGGAAACGGATCCGTTCCGCGAAACGCAGGGCTAATAGGCTGCGCATTGACCACTCTCAGTGGCACCTCTTTCATATCTTTCATTCGCTTTGCCAGCCTATCCAAGCATTGAATGAGGGCGATGGGAGAGGATTCCTTCGAGTCGGACTTCATGCCCATGGCAGGATCCAAAAGACTGCAGCTCCACTCGACACTCTCTGTGGATGAAAAGTTCCTCTTCAAGACATAATCAGCGGCGAGGGCAGGTATATGATGACGTTTGTTCAATGGGATTGAGTCCCAGACCACGGATTCACAAATTCGTCCATCTTTGAACCTGCGAAGTTCTGCGCGATCACCCCAAAAAGCCCGGAACTCTTTTGCCAGCTTATCGTTATCCGAGCTCGGACCCAAATCCACCAACCTGAAGGCATGCTCAGGATCGAAAATGATTCCAACCCACACTGTGAAGAGATCAGTTTCATTATCATCTTCGTCTTGCTGCTCTGTATTCTTCCGCTTCTTCGTTGCTTTCGGGGCAAAACCAGCCATGGGTCTGATATCTGACGAGTTCACAAATGGTTGGTGTTGCACACGAACCAACTTCGCCCGGTTGCTAATAGCTTTTGTGATCATATCGTGAATCGTTTTCTCGTGACTGCGCCAGCTAATCATATCTCCCTCACATGATCCCGTAGCAATATTGTCACTCCTGTCAATCTTGATATGCACATGAAGGTCGTAACGCACAGCAGGATATAGCGAAACCAGAAATACTTGCTCAAAAGCTGTCCTCCCACCACGTTCAAGGACAGAAGAAGAAAGGGCAGCCTCATGGATAAACTCGTCCATAGCACATCGAGATATCCGTGCACCGATGTTGACGTATCCGCAAGGTCCGACGAAAATCAAAGGAAACATGTTCCTCCACGAAGCAACATTCTGCTTAACCCCAGTGGCCGTAAAGCCTGCCTTCAGCGTTGCTGGATTGGACAAAAGCGACAGTGCACCTTTGACCAGTTGCTGGGCATCCATCTGTGGGCTCAGCTTTCCACTGCAAATTAGGTTAGCCAAAATCATGGACAGCACGAAACCGTTGAATCCATCAGGGGCACCAAGTATCCCGCGCTTCGCAGCCCACACCTTCAAGAGGACGCATGCATCCTCATAATATTCTGCCATCTCCGCCGCACCTCGCAGATACTTTATGTGCTCGTCCATGAACATGTCCTCGATAATCGAATGGTTATAATGAGGACTCGGCAATCGTTCATCGTCCTGGATCTCCAAGCTGCGAAGATTTGCCTTTTCGTGATGCAAACGGGCAGGCGGGAACGCATGAACTGGGATCGTAAGGAGCACACGAAGACATACGTCGCCCGGTTTCTTTGCCTTGACAAGGAGACAGGGTTTTCGAACATCCGCATGATGCGTGGAATAGACTGAGCTAGCGACCCATTCTGCTTTCTCTAGGTGCTGCTGCAGAACCTTTAGGTACGCCATCCTCTTCACATGGTACCTGTGGTCAAGGTAGTCCTTCTCCAGGAAGAACTCTTTCGGCACTTCCACCGCAACATCCACAACCGTGCAGCCAACTCCTGGTGAAGTCTTAAGACATCTACCGGCAGCAGCACTCCCGACGATATGGATGCGATTCGGTGGGAAGAATTTCAACGCTTTGGTAGAGTCATTCTCCAGGGAGGGGCCCAGGGCCTTGCGAAAGTGGTCGGGCGTGGAGAACTTGAAGTCCTTCGCGGGAATCCCTGAACGCCGGAAGTACAAAGGGAACAGAGGGTTACATTCATATCGCACAGAGGGAAACGATGGGTTCACGTGTTGGTGTGCAAACGAGCTGGCCTCAGTCATATGCTTGTCATGTATTACTCGTCATGAGGATAGTCTGTTCTCAAAGATTAATGATGTTGACATCACCGGCCAGCTTGCTTTGCGAAAAACAGGGGAAAAGACGAGGGAAATGCCCTCGACTGAGACGGCTCGTTCCAGCTGACTCGGGGCGCCCGGGGAAGATTAGGAGGACGAACCTGACACAGTCTGTTTTAATCGCTCCACGAGATTAGCGGCGATGCCTTGAACCGCTCGCGGAAGACTCGCCTCATCTAAGAGAGCTTTGAGAAGCTCGCCGTCGAGGGAATCTGGCATCTGGTCTCGGAGCGCGCTTCACCAAGACGCGCGGACAATCGGCTCGCCTCGAAGACTTGCGTCGCGTGAACCTTACTTCACCGGGTAGAGATCGTCGCGAGCAACGTTCACTTTCCACACATCGCCACTAAACGGGTGTGAAGGCCCACGCGCTATGCGAGCAAGCGCGTGCCTCCAAAGGAAGAAAAGCGCCGCCGACCATCCTCCGCCGCCTCCATTATTTTGGAAACATCTTGGAGACGTCTCATATGCTTTTTGTTACTGAAACTCAATATCAATACAAATTAGGAAAACAGTCACAACTTTGCAACGGGAATGTCAGTTCCGTCATTTCGGTATTTGGAATTACCGCTCCGTGGAATAAAATAATCGGGAGCAAACACACCGGCTGTGCGCTCGGCTGCGAGACCCGAGTGGGGCGATGAATCCTCTCACGCAGATTAAAAATACTCAGAAGGCGACTCTCAGCGAGGTGGGCTCGGTAACCTGATCATCACGTTTGCTAACATGAGCGCTTCCGCTCTCAAGGACGTCTCGGCACCCCAACAATTTGCTGACCTCCGCTCTCTCCTCTCGCAGGTTCGTCTAGGGTTGAGTGAAGGAGCTTCATGGCATGCCAAATTCAAGGACTCAGCTTATGTCTTCGCCGGTGGGTTGTCATTCGATCTCACGGAAGGAGACATCTTGGCTGTGTTTTCGCAGTACGGGGAGATCGTCGACGTCAATCTGGTGAGGAACGACGAGACCGGGAAGTCCAGGGGATTTGCCTTCATCTGCTATGAAGATCAGCGCAGCACTGTCCTCGCCGTCGATAATTTGAACGGTGCCAATGTCCTCGGGCGAACCATCAAGGTCGAACACGTAGAAGACTACCGGCTGAAGGATGAGGAAGCGGCGAAGAAAAAGGATTGGAAGTGCGGTTGCGGGGCAGAGAACTTCAAGTTCAGGGACAACTGCTTCAAATGTGGCGGTCCTCGCCCAGTCGAGAGCGAGGCAGACCACGGGACCGAAACTGCGAGAATCGATGCTGAATCTACCAAGGAAAGATGGGGACACGACGGTTTTCAAGAGAACGAGAAGGGTACCTCCCAAAGTAAATCCGAGGCGTGGGAGGGTGCAGCGTTCAACGCCGTCGCAAACACAGATGACGATGACGCCATGATCAGACAGCTCAAGGCACGCAAAGAAGCTGCGATGGCGAGGGCAAGGGCTGCCGCACAGGGTTTACCCATTCCAGACGTTGGCAGGGACGGAGAACCTCGCAGAGAAGCGAAGAAGAAGGAGAAGAAGTCCAAGAAGGAGAAGAAATCCAAGAAGGAGAAGGACAAGAAACGCAAACGCGAGGTTCTCCGCAGCGACAGCGACAGCGACAGCGAGGAAGGCGCCATTAGAGAATGAATAGCTCTTAGATTATAGATGGGCGGTGTAATTGATGCACGCAATAGACGCAGCCTGGTCCCTGAAATCGATCAGCGTCATCCCCCCAGTTGAGAGTCCGAGAGTCACCCCGAGCCCTCCATCCACTTGCAGCGCTCGAGCAACGCACGCAGCAATAACTGACTCCTCTGCGATCAGTACTGTGGTTCCAGCGCCACGCAAGCTTCTCATATTTCCATCTGTCGAGTCAAATACGTTATTGAAGTCCTTCACTTTCAGTATGTTCGCGATTTCGTACGCCAGAGAACTGGAGAACGATGCACTGTCGTGCCATATCGATTCGATGCCCTCCTCCACGAGAACCTTTGCAAGACTCTCAGCAACACTGCCCCTTTCTTCCACTTCACCTTTATTCTTTGGAAGAGATGAACAAATAAGAACTGCACGATTGAAAGTCATTTCCACGTTGCCCTTTAAGGGTGGTGCTGGAGTCTGATTCAGTTGCTCAAGAATCACGGAATGGTCCTCTCCTTGGGACGGATTGAAGACGAACGTCGTCAACCCACAGTTGCTTTGGGCGAGGCGGCGAAAGTATTCTGGACCTAAGCCGAGTGCATTCCCCACCATGGATTGGATCACAGCATTATGAGCCACCACAAGGATGTCTTGGCCTTCTGCATCGAGTATACTTTCCCAACATTCAGCACCCCGCTCCCAAAGTTCTCGAACAGGAAAATGGCCATCGATTTCAAAGTTTGCCGGGTCTGTCTTCCATGCCGCATACCTGTCGCCGTATTTTTCCTTGCCCTCTTCTTTCAGGAGCCCCTGAAAGGAATATAGATCAATCTCCCTTAACTCCCACAAATCGATGAGCTTTGAATTCCGTGAGTCCCATATGACTTCGGCAGTTCGACTTGCGCGAGCAAGGCGACTGCGGAAGCCGACGTCGAAGTGCTTTCCCTGAAGAATAAGTCCAGCATATCAACATCAGGAGCGCGTCTCTTGGATGAAATCGGGCTCACCTGCAACATTTCCCTCGTTATCTCTGCCTGGCCTTCACCCTTCTCGGTCAATACCGACAAATCGGAACTTCCCTGTATGCGTCCTTCCTTGTTCCAGGTCGACTGCCCGTGTCGCACCAATGTCACCTGCAGTGTGGATGATGAGAGATGAAGATTTCGGTGAAGACGACGTTGGTTATTGCTTCCGGTGTGTATAGACGCACCCTCTTTTTCGACTCCACATCGGGCAACCGCTCATTAGCACTCGCAGAGGCGCACGTGAAGTCGAGATTCCGTGGGACACGGGCAGAACCTTTCCTTAAGGCTGTGCTCCTCGGATAGATGCTGGTGGGAGGAGCGCATCGGGCTCTGGCTCTGAGTTCGTTGGCAAAAGTTGCCATTACTGCATCAGAAGGAGACGATGCCGGAGTTCTTCACGTTTTTCACTTTCGAAGAATCCAGGATTGTGCTCCGTGTATCCGGCACACCTTGCGTTGCCCTGGTTTATCAGCTAGCCGACCGTGTTCGCTTGTGGTGCAGAAAAAACTG
>Ga0302116_1000780_pt1 | contig 19190 bp, 12 predicted proteins | sample AG5_SCM_MG_FD_203124 | JGI IMG/M metagenome (GOLD analysis project Ga0302116, IMG submission 203124) | Marine microbial communities from Western Arctic Ocean, Canada - AG5_SCM | ecosystem: Environmental > Aquatic > Marine > Oceanic | place: Canada: Western Arctic Ocean | collected 2017-10-01 | reverse complement strand
GTGGGGTACGGTCTGAAACCCTCGGGGCCCTGGTGGCCCGTGACGCGAGGAAACGCGCGCGTCGTCGATCGTCTCGCTGACCTTACCCGCCCGTCCCCGTTCCAAACCGCAGTCAAGCGTGTCCAGGCGGTGAAGGCTGTGTCCGTGAAGGCTGTCGCCAGGTGAGTCGCGCGCCAGTAGAGGATCCCCCGACGGCGATCGATCGATGATCGGTGAATGAGCTCGAGTTTGTGGGTGAGGGGCGATTGAACGACGACGAGTGAACGCGCGCGCGATCGCGTCGTCGCGTTCGATGACTCATCGCGGAACGTGTCGGGACGATCGTCACGATCCTTCCCGTGCGTGTACCACGTCGATGCGCCCGTAGACGCGATCAAGGATCGACGAAGGACGCGTCGAGTTGGACGCGCCCGATCCTCCGCCCCGACGCCCGTGGCAATCTCTGCCAACTGGCACAGCTGTGAATATTTTCTGACCCATCCGTCCATCCCCGTCCCCTTCCCAACAGCTCCAAGGTCGAGAAGCTCTCCGCCGCCGTGGTCGCGGGCACCGCCGCCGCGCTCGCCAACCCCCTCGTCGCCGAGGCTGCCGTCACCCCTTCCCTCAAGAACACCCTTCTTTCCGTGGTTGCCGGCGGCCTCATCCTCGGCGCCATCGGAGCCGCCGTCGTCGGCGTCTCCACCTTCGACAAGATCGGTCGCAAGTAAGTTCATACGTGGGAGATGAACCGTGCCGTCGCCCGGGATGGGAGGACGGGACGGTGGGAGGAAACTTATGAGACTAACTTAGGCATTATCGAGGAGAGACGATCGCATAATACCGGGCAGAGGGGGGCGCAGTATCAATCATAGCTCTGCAATGAAACTCTCACCCGACAAAAATCCGATCTCGACCTCCCTGCTCTCCGCTTGTGAGACCGGGTCCTTTTTTACACGTATGCCTATCAGTCACGTGTTAACCACAAACTCAGTAAGAATCAAGCGTGAATCAGTCACGATTAAAAGTTTTTTGGTTGTGAGTTTTCCGAGCGAGAGCCAAAAGCAGATTCTCACAATCGTCGTTCACGCGCCAGTAGATAGAGGAGGAGCATGGGCGCCGACGAGGTCGATGACGTGGACCCGAACCCCGCGTCCGCCGCCGCTCAGGCCACCCGCGAGCGCGTCGAGGCCGTCCGCGCCAGCGTCGACATCGCGCAGGCCCTCGGCAGCGACGACTCCGTGATCGACCTCAAGACGTTTCAGAAGTTGAAGCGGGCATTCGACGAGGCGGACGTCGACGGCGGGGGCGACCTGTGCGTCGACGAGTTCGTCCACGCGTTCCAGATGGTCATCCCCGAGGTCGACGAGGCCCGGCTCCGGCACCTGTTCACGCGCATCGACGCCAACGCGGACAACACCGTGGATTGGGACGAGTTCTCATCGTTCATCTTACTCGAGGGGATCGCGAGCGACAAGGCGCGCGAAGCCATGGACGGCGTCGAGTACGTCCTCTGTACCGACGGACCAAGGGGCGTCGTCGGCGCGCCCGTCGATAAGCACAAGGACATGTGCACCGCCGTCATGCGCTTCCAAAAAGGTGACCAGTACGCCACCGCGTCGCGCGACGGGACCATCCGCGTGTGGGCGCACGACGACGCGAAACACGGCGTGCTGACCCACCGCAAGACGGCCAGGACGGGCGGCGCGTACATCGTGGACGCCGCGCTGTTACCCGCGTCGCAGCGCATGCTCATCGCGTGCGCCGACCGCAAGGTCAAGGTCTACGACCCCAAAGGCTGGGCGAACGTGGGAACCTACGGGGGCTTGCAAGACGCCCCGGTCTGCGCGACGACGTGGGAAGGGGGCAAGCGTATCGTCAACGACAAGGACTGCGATTACTTCGCGGTGGGCGACGATGCGGGGTACGTGACCGTGGGGCGGGTGATCGACATGACCGACGGCGAGGCGGCCGCCGCGGGGGGCGGCGACCGGGTCCGATACGAGACGGTATGGCGCATGAGGGTTCACGACGGGTGGGTCAATTCCGTGTTTCACGTGAAAGAGCTCGACTGCGTGGCGTCCGGCGGCGGCGACGGACTCGCGTGCCTCACCGACATTAATCGCAAGGATTACCCGCTCGCTGATCCCACTCGAAGGTTCGACGGGCACGGGGGCAAGTCGGTAAACGCGGTGAGCTGGACGGCGCGGTACAAGAAACTGGTCAGCTGCGGCGAGGATAGGTTGATCAACCTGTGGAACCCGCTCAGCGTTCGACCGCAGCAGATCTTCGTGGGCCACACGGAACCCATTCTCAAGTGTTTGGTGCTGGACGACGTGCACCAGGTCGTGACGCTGGACGTTGGCAAGCGCATGCACGTCTGGGACCTGCGCGCGATGCAGTGCGTGCAGGTGATTCACGACAAGGAGAGCTACCACCCGACCAATCAACTCGGAGCGTTGGGGTTCGACGCCAAGCGGAACCGACTCGTCACCGGGGCACCCGCGCCGAAGTGCTACGCCCTGGTCGCGCGCAAGGCGGAGACGCACGCGGGCCACAGCGCGCGGTGCGTCGCGTCCCTATGGAACGATCGGTTCCACCAGATTGTGTCTTGCGACGACTCCGGAGGCGTCCGGATCTGGGACGCGTTTACGGGGAAAATATCGTTCAGGTTCGAGGGCGCCGAGGGGACGCGGCGGCCTGACGACGACGAGCGGCTGACGGATTCGTACCGCCCGATGGTCGCGGATCGCGCGGTGGACGAGGGCGACGACGAGGACATGGCTCCGCACAGGCGGAACAGGCTGACGTGCGCGTGTTTCGACGTCGGCGGGCGCCGGTTGATGACGGGCTCCTCCGACGGTAACGTTCGGTTATGGAACTTCGCCAACGGCGTCATGCTGAAGGAGATGACCACGCCGCAGGTGGACGACGTCACGAGCCTGGTACACGCGGTGAACGAGAGCGGGGACAGCAAACGGGTGGTGTCCACGGGGTGGAACGGGTTGGTGACGGTGTGGGAAGATTTGGGTGGAATCGCGTCCAAGCAGGAGCCGCGGCGGCAGATGCGGGGTCACGGCTCGGACGTCCTCTGCGTCGCGGAGCACCACCCCGGGACGGTCGCCAGCGGTGACTTCGACGGACACGTCATCGTGTGGAACCTGGACAACGGCGGCAAGCGACACAAGCTCGTCCCGCCGGTAAATAACTCCAAGAGCGTCGACTCCAACAGCGACTCCGACTCAAAGGGCGACTCCTCAGTCCCGACGACCCACGCGGCGGAGTGTCTGCACTTCATCGAGGGCGGCGGCCCGCCGAGAACCTCCATGAACGACCTCAGCGAGTTCAAGTTGACCCCCGTGGTGTTGTGCGTCGCGCACGGAGACGGAAGGGTTCGCATGTGGAACGCCATTCCGAGCTCGGGGTCTTTGCTGTGCGATTTTCACGCGGGGCACAAGAACGGGGAGAGCGTGTTGTGCGTCGCGACCGACCCTACCGCGACCAGGATGGTCACCGCGGACTCCACCGGCCGGTGCAGGCTCTGGGACATCTCGTCGCTCATGCGGGGGATACACGCGGCGACACCTGGGGACGAGTGCGACCCGTTCGGCCGGTCGGACGTGGAGTTGTTGGGGTATTGGCAGGCGCACGAAAACGGCGCTTGCGTCAACGACGTGACGTGGCTTGAAGTGGAGGGCATCGGCACTTTCTTCACCACCGCGGGTGACGACTGCGCGGTCCATTTGTGGTCCAAGGATGGGCAACACGTCGGGGAGTTTGGGCCGAACGTGTGGGTGCTCGAGGACCGAAGCACGTGGGCGTCGCTTACGTACCCGCCAGACGGGGATTTTCAACGAGAAGTCCAAGCCGAAGCCGAAGCGCCAATCGAGCCCATCGAGGCTGGCGCGCAAACACTCGAGGCTGTCGAGCCCGAGGCGCTCGTACCCGTCAAAGAGGAACCGTCGGAAGCCACGCTCGGTACCGAGGGCGAAGAGACGACGGCGGTGGACGACGAAGAGGAGGAAGAGGCGGAGACGACCCCTGGCGCTGAGAAGACGCGCGAAGGCTCGACGCACGAAACGTTCGTCATGCCCACCGCGCCGGACCCGGAACAGTTCCGCGCGCTGGCCATCGAGATGGCCGAGGCGAAGCGGATCCACTTCGACGAGGCACCCCCCGCGGTCAAGCCCGTACCCCGGCCGCCGTCGCCCACGCCGTCGGAGGCGGAGCTAAACGAAGCCTACCCAACTCGCGACGGGTACAGGGTCGTCCAGCCGGATGACGACCGACCGAGGTGGACGACGGACGTGGACGCGTCCTTCGAGTCCGGCGCGACGTACGCCCGGATCCAACGCATGGACTCGCGTAAGGTGAACGACTTGCGGCGGAAGAGCAAGGAGGAGCTCCAGGCGCTGGAGGCGAAGCTGTCCGCGCCCAAGCCCGAACGGCACGAGCGAGTCTACATCCCAGCCGGCGACATGCACATCAACAACCCGGAAGGTAAAGGGCGGGCGTTCACGTCGTTGTACCACCTCGTGAAGATCCGGGACGTGCACGCGACGAAGCCGCAGCCGGAGACGAACGTCGGGGCGTTTAAATACGGCGAAAGGGTCGAGGACGTTATGGCCAAGAAGGAAGCGGCGCGGCGAGCGAAGAACACGCGGCGGGGATCCACCAACTCGCTCCTCGACCTGGAGTGACAGCTAGTGTGGACTGACTAGACTACCTTTTCGTGAGATTCGACTGGACTACTTGTACAAGTACGTGAGCATCGAAAGAGGATCGTGATGACAAAAGAGTTTAGCGCTACTTCCGCCTGCGGTTGGTGCGCACGAACCTGCGTTCGTTTGGATTTTTCTTCAAGTTTCCGCCGGACGCGTTCTCCAGCAGCTCCTTTTGTTTGTAGAGGTGCGCCGCCCCCGCGCCGACCGCGCGTCCACCCGCGAAGGACTCCTCGTTGTACTCCGCGGCGAAGACGTCCACGTCGGCGTCCTTGTTCCGTCGCGCGCGCATCCCGATGAGCTGGTCCTCGCGAAGAATTGGCGCCTTTTCCTTGCGGCCCCCCTTGGGCATCGGGAGCGCGAACCGCGTACCCTTGAGGATGTGCTTGCGCCTGACCCCAAACTGCTCCACGCCGTCGGCGGTGACCGTGTGCTCCACCTTGTTCAAGCTCGCGTTGCCGCACTTGGGGCAGAACACGCGCTCGGTGTTGCGCGTCACCTCCTGGCACGCGTGACATCGAAGCACCCACCGGCGCAGGTTGGTGATTCGCATCCCGTCGGGGGTGAGCAGCTTCATGTTCATCTGGAGGATGACATTCTGCATGGCGTAGTCCGCGGTGAGACTGGAGATTGTCGTCTCGAACGGCACGATGTCGTCGTCGGACGCGCCGTCGTCGGGTTCGTCGGAGTCCTCCTCGTCCTCGGCGCCCTCCGGCACCGCCGCCGGCGCCGACTCAAAAAACGCCGCGGATTCCGCCGCCGCCGCGTCGAGTTCCTTCCGCCGCGCCTCCGTCTCCGCGCTCCTCTCTTTGGCCTCCTCCGCGTCCCTCCGGGCCTCCTCCTCCGCCTCCTTGCGCCGCTGCGTTCGCTTGGCGTGCCTGACGCGGGTGGTGCGGGAGACGGTTCGTTCCCATCCGTCGTCTTCTTCTTCGGCATCATTAGCTTCTTCTTTGTCGGCTTTGTCGGCGTCGTCGGGACCCGTGCCGGCGTTGTGTGCGCCCCTCTCGGCGGCCATCTCCGCGGCCACCTCCGCGGCGATCCTCGCGCTCTTCGGCAGCTTGGCGTCTTTCCTATCGGAGGACTCGGCGTCGTCCTCGAGGGCGGCGGATGCCATCTTTTTCGCCACCGCCTCGGCCGCCGCCTCCGCCTCCGCGTTCATCTCGTCGAGCTCCGCCCAGTCGTCCTGGTTGGGCACGAAGTCCCACCCCGCCATCTTCGACGCCTTGTTGTGTTTGTGCTTCGACAGCACCACCGGCGCTGGGGACGTGCGCAGGTGCGCGACGCCGTGAGCGTCGCGCTCGAGCATGTACGCCAGCGCGATGCATCGCACGTCGGGTTCGGAGAGCGCGCCGATGTCTCCGGTGAGCTTGGCGAAGCGCCGGACCGCGGCGATGGATTCCGGGTCGGGGTCCTGTACCTTCAGCTCGAAGGGGAGGGTGGCGAGCGTGTGCCGCGCCTGCTTATCGCGAATCTCGTGGAGCACCTCCGGGATGGTCACCGCCTCGTCGGCGAAGCGCTCGAGCCGGAATCCCTTCACGACGGCGTTGGTGTCGACGACCACCTTGGTGACGGAGTGGGAGACGGACGGCGCGGACGGCGCGGCGGGGTCGACGGACACCTCGGGGGCATCCGTCTTGATGGCATCGAGCCAGCCCATCTCGTGACGCGTGGGGATGGGGCGAGGGGCGAAGTGGCCGCCGCCGTCCTCGGAAAACGTCCATTTATTTCAGCGGCGGCGGACTGGAGGCGGAGTGCCGAGTGAAAAAGACCATTGACAAACGTTGCGTCTTTACATGCGCGAGCCATCGTGGCTCGCCTCGCTACACGAATTGATGATAAACCCCATCCGCGGAGGAAGGCCCCCTTCGTCCGCTGGTATGCATACGTACACGCGACGCGCCCCACCGCGCCGCCACCCTTCGTCTCGTCCCGTCGCTCGACCCGAACTCACTCTTCCCCGTTTCATTTTCTTCACCGCCTCTTGCTCGGCCGCGACGGGCTCGCGGCGTCCGGGGGCGAGTACGGCTGCTGCATCGCCGGCGGCGGCGCCGGCTCCGCATCGCCCGCGCCCTCGGCTCCCATCTGTTCCCTCGCCATCGCCGCCGCGAGCCGCGCGAGCTCACCCTGAGCGCAGTTGATCATCTCCATCCGAGTCGCCGGATCCGCGTGCGCCTTGACGCTTTTCAACAGCGGGTCCACCATCGACGACACGAACTGCTTCGCCGCTTCGCTCCTGTCGGAATGATCCGGCATGAGCGCCGCCGCGGCGAACGCGGCCGCGACGTGGCCGACGGGGGAGAACAAGGGTGAATCGCCGACCCGGTCCTCGATCGGTCCTCGAGCGGCGGGGGTGGTCGCGGCGGGTTCGTTTTTCTTCGATCCGCCGCCCCGCTTGGATCGTGTGCCCTTGACCACCTTGGCCCGGCCGACGCCGATCTCACCGTCGAAGCCCGCCCCACTCGCGTCTCCTCCCTTGGCCGCCTCCTCCTTGACCGGGGAGAGCACCGGGTTGGGTCCCGTGTTGAGTCCCTTCGCGTTGGAGTTTGCGACGTCAAAGGCGGGTAGCGCCTCGTCGCAGTCGGGGAGTTTCAGCGGCGTCCCCCTCGGCCAGCCGTGCGTGTCGACACGTGTGTCGCCGTCGAACATGGCGCGGAGCTCGGAGTCGGCGATCTTGTGCTTCCGTAGGGCGGCGGCGCTCACGGCGTAGTTGGCGTTTTTGGCCTGGATTCCTTTGACTAAGATCTCGGATACGTTTTCGGGTCGGATGAGGACGCGGCCCGAGGTTGCGATTCGCACGAGGGCGCACACGACTTTGGGGGCGTGGCACTCCCGTGTGGTCTTGCCCGGTGCGAAGGAGTCTCCGAACCAGTACGACAGCGCGTTGTTGATGCGGTCGCGGTATGTCGCGGAGGACGCGGACTTGTACTCGACCGGGAGCTTGAGGTGGCGGAAGAGCGCCTTCATGTAGGACTTGAGAAGGCGGCGGTGGTCGGCGGCTTTGCGTGAGGCGGAGGGCCCGTCGAGCTGCTGCTGCGCGTTCGCAGCCTGCGTCGTGGTTCCATGGCTGCCGCTGTCGCTCCCGCTCTGCTGCTTGCTGCCCCGGAACGCGGAGCCGCCCCCGGAGACGCGCCTAGCCTTGGCGGGCTTGGCGGCGACCGCGGAGCGGACGCGCTTGGGGGCGCGCGCGGCGAGCGCGGCGGGCGCGGTCCCGGCGTCGGAGCCGCCGAGCGCGAAGCTATCCTCCGGGTCCTGCGAGAGGAGGTCGCTGAGCGCGTGCATCGCGTCCTCCTCGAGCTCGTCCAGGCGGCTTTCAGCCGGTCCACCGCGATTCTGCGATGCGTCACCGCCGGGAGCCGCCTTCCGGGACGCGTTGTTGGCGCGCGCCTTGGGCTTGGGGTCCGCGTCGGAGGCCTGAAGCTGTGCGATGAAGTTCTTGGCGCCGTCGAAGGACTTTGCGGGGGCCGCGGCGGAGCGCGCGCGCTTGGGAGGTGGTCCCCTGACCGCTGGGACCTGGGTCTCGGAATTTCCGGCGTGGAGATTCTCGTCCGGCGAAGACGTTCGTGCCGCGCCATCCTCCTCCGGCGGGGAGAATTCCTCGCGCGCGCCGCTCGCGGCGGAGCTTCGTCGTTGCTTGGGAATGACCAGCATGACGATTCCGACCGGCGCGCGTCCTGTTCGTCCTCACCCGCGCACCCGGTCCACACCGCGTCGGAAGGGTTTAGGCACACCTAAAAACACGGTTCAATTCAACGGCTTGTGTTCAATTGGAGCCTTGTCGAGCCGTTCGCGGCTGAGCGCGGGTGCCGACGACGAAACGCTTCCGCTGGAACCGACGGTCGGTGCCCCGTTCAGAAGGATACACCTCGTCTATCCGCGTGCGTGCGTGCGCGCGCGCGTGACCACCTGGGCAACCCCCGCGTGATTGGGCGCATTTTAGCACTATCCGCGGAACGAAAAATACGGTGTGCCAGCTTTGAGCAGTTGAGCAGTTGAGACGACCCTTGACGTAAATGTTAAAAGGGGGTTCACCGCGGCGCCCGTCGGAGCCCGGTTCGCCCTTCGTCGCTATCTTTAACTCCCCAACACACAACTCAGTCCATGAGCTGGACACCCGCCTGGATCTGGCCCCAGCCGATGAGACGCCAGTGCTTCTCCACGCGCCTGGAGAGCGCCACCTTCTCGCCCTCCTTGGTGCACACGGGCGACGTCAGCTGCAGCTTTGCGAGATCCGACTTGACAGCCACCACCCTCGCGCCGGTGCACATGGAGCCGATGTTCAACATGAGCACCTCCGCCTTGCTCAGCTTGGCCACCTTGCCCTGCTTCTCGCTACCTTGCGTCCGCACGCCCAGCAGTCGGCGGAGGAGGAAGAAGTTAACCTCCAACTCGGTGAAGACGCGGGGAAGCTTGCCAACCTCGCCGAGCACCTGCCCGACGAGCCTATCCGCTCGCGTCAGCGTGGGATCGACCGTGGTACCCACGCCGATCAAACCACCGGGTACCGCGTACTGTAAGTGGTTCTGCTCCGCGAACAGCGACACGATGCGGGACGAGATCGGGGTGCACTTGATCTTACCCTCCGCATCCTTGGACACGATCCCGGGCCGCACCTCGATCTCCTGGCCAACCTTCAGGACACCTTGAAGGATGGACCCGCCGGCGACGCCGCCTTGGATGTCGTCAACCTCCGCGCCCGGCTTGTTGACGTCGAACGAACGGATCACGATCATGTTCGCCGGCGCGGTAAAGTCGCGAACGGGAACCGGGATCCTCTTGCAGATGTACTCGCACACCACGTCGATGTTGTACTTGAGCTGCGCGGAGATTGGAATGACCGGGGCGCCATCGGCGATTGTACCTTGGATGAACTTGCAGATGGTGTCGTACTGGTTCGCCGCCGCGTTCTCCTGGACCAGGTCGATCTTGTTCTGGAGGATGATGATGTGCTGGAGCCTCATGATCTCCACGGCGGCGAGGTGCTCCGAGGTTTGCGGCTGCGGGCAGGACTCGTTACCGGCGATGAGCAAAAGCGCGCCATCCATGACGGCGGCGCCGTTGAGCATGGTCGCCATGAGAATATCGTGCCCTGGGCAGTCGACGAAGGACACGTGCCGCACGAGCGTCATCTTCTTGTCCTCGAACCCCGGGACGGTGCACGGCGGGGAGTCGGTCATCGTGCTGCCGTACGCGCGGTAGCAATCCGGCCGCGGGCACGCGTCGTCTTCGCATTTGTAGATCTTCGCGTTTGCGTAGCCGAGCTTGATCGTAATGTTGCGCTCGAGCTCGTTCTTGAAGCGGACGGTCTGGACGCCGGAGATGGCCTTGACGACGGTGGACTTACCGTGCGCGACGTGGCCGATGGTACCTGGGAAGATTGACGGGAACGGGGCGGATGCGTCAGCGGTGGACGCGAGGTGGTGCGGTCGAGTTTCCTATGCTTTTTAACCCTAGGACCTCGAGGCGCTCTTTCGATTGGGCGTGGATCTCGAGAAGGGACGCACCGATGTTGATGGTGGCCTGGCGGCTGATGACCTCCGGGGTGAGCGGGGTCAGGGTGGACGCATCGAGCGAGTCGGCATCCTGGATCGCCAGTCCGTCCTCTCCGACGACGTAGCCCATGTTGTGAAGAGTTTTGGTCGGTGGTCACCGGCAAACTCTGCGTTGTTTGCGCTGCGCTGTCCGAGCGCGTGTGGCGCGTCGAGGTAGCGGAGCTGAGGCGGTTACCTCCTTTCGTCGACGCTTCCGAGCGGCGACTGGTGAGTGGAACGCGAACGGTTAAACGTTCGAGTGTCACGCGTCGCACCTGGCGCGCGCTCGTTCTGCCCCGATCGTCAGTCAGTCGGTCCTCAACTTTTCGCGCTCAGCCGCCAAACCCTGAGGGTCTCGAGGAGATTGGTGAGACACCGAAACTAAATACCCGTACGCTTGAAAATTTGAAATACTGCATGATTTGGTTTTGTGACCATGTATTCATAGGATCTGTATGAGAGTTTTGTGTTAAGGCCTTCAAATTTGGCAACCGTTTTCTGGGAGCTGGAGAAGTTTTGGCTATCCGGTCCACGGGCGTCACAAGCGAGCGCCCGACGGCCACGAGGGCGGCGCGAAAGGATCGGCACTCACCGACGACGTCCTTCCGCGTGTAGATAGATCGGACTCGACGCCCGCGATACCGGCGCTGAGCTCCCATCCTCGTCGAATCCGAGCTCGGTGTGGTCGCATCGGTTCGAAGATTTGTTAACCGTTGGGCATCGCGGCGGTGCCCGACGATAGGCTGCGATAGGAGGCCGTGTGGGATACGGGCGCGAACATGTTCTCCACGCCCGCGCTCGTTCCCCTCGACCACAACGCGTGCGTCACGCCCGCCGTGCAGAGGGTGACGCATGGAGCGATGGAGTGCCCGAGGCCACCCGCGCATCCCGGCGCGAGGATTATTCTTCATCATCACGAACACATCCAGAGGCCACCCGCGCACGACGAGTGGCACACGCCCGCGCCCGCGCCGAAGACCTCCGCGCAAGAGACGACCCCAGACGGATGCGTCGTCTATCGCGCGATCCCCGTACACGACGGAAGGGCGCCAAAGCCCAAGCCGATGGCACGGCGCAGGCAACAGCTCGCGCTCACGCCAGTCGCGCCGACTCCCGAGGAGGCATCAGCGGAGGACCCGCCGGCGTCGCCGATGGCGCGCTCGGCGAGCTTCACGTTCGATACGGTGGCCGTGAACGAACGCGCGGCGCGGGGTGCGTCCACGTCGGATGGAGCTAACGCGACGGTGTCCGGATCCAAGGCGACGGGCGTGGACCTCGAGGACGCGGCGCTGGGCCGCGCGAGGAAGCAACTCTTCGAGGAGCACGTCCGATTCAGACGCGCGCAGGAACCCGACGACTCGGACGACGATGTCCATGTCCACGACGTTAGTAACAGTGGGGCGTTCAGGGGATTCGTCCACCCGCCGCCGGCGGTCCCGGTGGCGTCGCCCGCGAAGAGAAAGGGCTCCGAGCTCTCCACGGGAATCCTCGACTTTGACTCGTCGTTCGACACCGACGAGGAGGGCGTCGATGCGGACAGGGTATCGCCGGACTCGGTGCTGGAGACCGTCGCGGCGGAGGCTGCCGCGGACGCACACGCACGCGTGACGGAACGTAAGTCTCCGATGAAATCGCCGAATAAGTTTGCCCGGGCCGGCGCTTACGAAGGGGGAATCCAAAATTCACCCGGGAAGCAGCGGCGGATGGCGGAGTTGGCGCGGATGCATCGAGCGCAGCAGCGGCGGCAGGCTCGGCTGGCCAAGATGTCCCCGCTCAAGAAGGAATCGAGCGCGGCGGGGGGCGTGGGGGGGGTGTGCGGGGGGGGTGTGGGGTCCACGGAGCGTGGGGCGGCTAGGGCGATGGCGATTGATTTCGCGCCCATCCCGAGCCCCGGCACGGAACAGATCAACGAGAAGATCATCAACGCTTCTCCGAGCGGCGCGGAGCGATGTGCACAGCTGGACGCGCCGCCCGATGCGCCGAGGCCCGGTCGGCTTGACGGCGCCGCGAACGCTAAATGCTTCGGGGACGTCGACGCTAAACCGGTGCGAAGGACCGCGAGCAGGATCGCGCGTCTCCTCGGGTCGTGCGGTCCCGATGATCTCGCGAGCGCCGGTTCAGTCGACGGGCGTCTATGCGCGGCTATGCGCAGGTTGGAGCTTCCGTCGGCTAGGTTGGAGGATCGGTTCGATTCGTTGGACGCTGACCTCGCGGTGTTCCCGGAGAGTTCTTTCGCGACGCCCGCGCCCGCCCGCAAAACGACGGGGGGCGCCGCCGTCGCGCCCATGTCAGTGGGCACCTGACGAACACTTAGCACTATTCATCGATTACAACGATCGGCTACTCTACTTCGTCCTCCACCTCGTCGTCACCCGGCAGGTCGTTGTGTTTCACGTCCTCGGCGAACTCCTCGCACATCACCACGTACGACTCCAGGTGTACCTGTCTGAACTCTTCGTAGTCCCACTCGCCGTGAAGGTCCCTCGGGCTGGTGAAGACGTACGCCATTACAACCTTCGGGTCCAGGTACGCATCCACGGGCTCCGGCGACTCACCCGGCGGCCACTCGCTTCCCTCGTCGAATGTGACGTCCACTTTGGTCAGGGTGTACGCCTCGTCCTCGAACCAATCGAGCACCGCGAGCTCGCGTCTGGACATCCCGCTGAGCACCTCGCCGTCGACCTGCGAGTCCGGGTCTGGGTAGAGCGCGGGATATACCCTCTCCTTGATGCGCCTCCTGACGTATCCGGGCAGCGTCGCGGGTGTTCTGGCGGGGACACGGCCGAGGAGCGCCTTGAGCACCTCCGGCGCGAGTAGACTGCCGTACACGAACCTGCTCATGGGAACGTCCAACCAGGGGCTGTCGGTCCGGTCCAACAGTGGCGCCATTTTGTTTCTTCTCGCGGTGAAACAAAGTTCGCGAATCGTCGGTCTCATTCGGCATAGGATCTGGCGCTGGGGGTCATCGAAGGTTGCGCGATGGCGGGTCCCGGCGACGGAGGCGCGGGTCCCGGCGCGGATGAGGACGAGGCGTTGCGGCTAGCGCGCGCGATCGCCGAGTCCAAGGCGCAAGCGTCCAAGCGAGTCGCCACCATCTTCGCCAAGAGCGACCTCCCAGACTTCCAGGAGCGGCCCGAGGTCAACTGGGGCGAACGATGGGAGCTGGAGGAGGCGCTCGCGACGGTGCCCGCGAAGGACGGCGGCGCCGCGGCCGCCGCGGCGATGGGCATGGCGCACCCCGAGATCGAGGGGTCCACGCTCGCGGGTACCGGCATCGCGCAGACCGCCATCCCCGAGGCCCTTCCCGCCGCCGAGATCGACGCGTCCGAGCGGGGCTTCCACGTCGACGACGGAGCGACGCGAGACGAAGAGACGGATGAAGACGTGTGGGTCAAGACGTACGACCCGAACGAGGACGACTTCTACTTCTACAACCCAAAGTCGCGGGAGACGACGTGGGACGAGCCGGATCAATCCACCGGCGCGACGATCATGCTCCATCACTCCATCGAGAACAACCCGAGGGCCCGGCGCAAGCTCGGCCTCGATCCCCCGACGGACGGCGACGGCGACGGCGATGAAGACGAAGAAGAAGAAGAAGAACACACAGCTGTGCAGCACGCGGGGGATCCGCGAGAGGAGGAGTACCGCGAGCCGAAGGTGTACGAGTACGAGCACGTGAGCGACGTCTGGGACTCCAAGCCGATCCTCTCCGAGGAGGAGAAGCGGATGGAGGCGGAGTTGGCCGCGGCAAACGCCCCGAAGCCGATGACCAAGAAGGAGAAACGCAAGGCTGCGGACGAGATCCAGACGCGGCTGTGGCGCCTGCAGGACGAGCGTCAGCGCCGGGAGGACGAAGCCGCGGGGGTGGTGACAACCGCGGGCACCGCCGGACTCTGGGCGGCCAAAGCGGCGGAGGCGCGAGCCGTCGCCAACGCAGCCGCGGCGAACGACGACACTACACACACTCCCGCGTACACGCACGCGCCGGTATCCGAGTGGGCGTTAGCCGCGATGGAGGGGCTCGCGGCGGCGGAAGCCGGGAACGGTCATGCGAATGCGTACCAAAGCGGTAACACCAAAGAGTGGTACTACCGAGACGACGGGGGCAACTGGCAGGGTCCGTGGAGCGTGGACGAGCTCCGCGGGTGGCGGTCCATGTTACCCATGGAGCTCGTCATCGTCCGCGGGACGGTACCCACCGAGGGTACCAACGCGGCCCCTACAGAAGGTAAGGAGACGAGCCTCGCGGCGGTGCTCGGAGACGACGAGCTACTCGCGAGAGCCGCCGCCATGGACGTGCGTTTACCCCCGAGGGCGACCGCGACGCAGGCGGAGATCGCCATCAACACCGTCATCTCCATGCGCGCGGGAGGAGGGGCGCAGGGAGGCGGGGGTGTCGAGGGAGGCGGAGCCGGCGCGCATGGCACGGAGCGAGCGGCGGGGGGTGGGGTCGCGCCGGCGGGAATGTCGGCGCCTCCCCCGCCCCGCGACGTGAACGCCGGCATCGGTCCATCGGCTCGGGCCACCTCCGGCGGTACCGGCGTCGCGGCGTCCATGGTCGACGCGGTGCTCGCCGGTTTACCCCCCGAGCAGTATCAGGCTGTGGTGACCGGCGGCGTGGACCCGGCTGATATGGCCAGGGCTTTGGTGGCGAAGGTTGAACGCGATTCTATCGCGGCGAGAGAGGCGATGGCGGCTTCGAACGACCCTTGGGCGAGCTCTGGGTACGAGATGGAGGCGAGGTACAACAAGTTGACGGGGCGTGTCACCGCGGGCCCCGCGGGTTCGTTCGCGGGCGGCGCGGGCAGCATATACGCGGGCGGCGCCATCGACCATCACATCGACGTGAACCGGTTGGAGGAGGGTCTGTGGGAGATGAAGCGGGCCAAGGAGCGGCGCAAGGCGCAAGCGCTGAGCAGGGCTGAGGTCGATCGGCTGAAGAAGCGAAAGGCGGAGATTAAGAAGAAGCACTACGTCGCGCCGTGGGACGTCGGTTTCGAGAAGCCGCGGGACCAAGAGTGACGAGTCCGGTGTTAGGAAATCGAGTCTAATACTGTAAACGCTATCTCTATGTTGACTAATCTACCACGCGGACGCTGACGTTGACGCGTCCGTTCGCGATGTACCTCGCCACGTCCGGCTCCTCGCACCACGCCGTCGGGTCCCCGAGGTATTCAGGGCACCCGAGCGCATCCCCCGCGCCGTCGAGACACCCTTCCTCCGCCGTGAATATCCTGGGTAAACCGTGGTAACACGACCGGCTCGCCCCCGATAACACGACCGCGTCCCCCGACCGCATCAACACCGCCGTCGGCGTCACGTCCCGGTCCGTCCCGCCCAGCAGAAAGACGCACGGGCACCCGAGGCTCACGCTCACGATCGGCGCTGACATGTCACGCTCCGCGTCGTCCACGTGTCCCGCCAGAGCGTCCCCCGCTCGGTAGTAGTTTATTAGACCCGCGAGGGCGCCGCGTTCAAAGTCGCGATGACCCGCGGCGGCCGCCAGCTGTGCGCACGTGTCCACGACGCGCGGTGGGACCGGTACGCACGCCGCGTCCATGTCGTACTGCCTGGAGGTCCAGTCGTAGGGCGGGCCGATCGTCGCCCATCGAAGCTTGAGGAGGAGGCGGGTCGCAGCGAGGGTACAGAGGGGGTCGCCGCCCGTCGGTTCGGGCGAGAGGTGCGCCCACCCCGCGTTCTTTCCGACGTTTGAATCGTCCGCGGCGTCTTCGTCGACGTCTGGGATGTTGAGGTATCGAGCGGGTCGCGAGTGGGCCTCGCGCCAGAGGCTGCTCACAGCGCCGTACGCTGCGTCGTGGTTGGTTCGCGCGGGTGGCTCGCATGATTCGGTCACCGCCGTCGCGACCCACGCCCTTTGCTCCTCGGGTGACAGCGCCCTCGGGACGAAGACCGCGCCCGGATGCCCATCGATGGCGTACATCGCCGCGCCCGCGTGAGAGGATGTCGACGCGAGCGTGGACACGCGGGACGCGGGGCCCAGGGTCGCGAGTCGCGCGAATTCGACGGTGTCGAGAACATCGGCGAGGTCGACGGGGCGGGTCACCAGCTTGCCCCCCTTGCGCCGGCCGTTCGCCTGCGTCCGGACGATCTGCTCGCGGTGGAGCTTGTACCGCTTCTCCGCGCGGCGGAACGCGGTCAGACCGTCGCCGTCCGCGCCGTCCGCGTACATGCCTATGGCGGCTGTTCCCAGGGATCGATCATCCGAGCCGTCAACTGACTTGAAAGAGTCGGCACCGAGAAACCGAGAAACCACCACTCGGTCTCGCCCCCTCCACCCCAACACGCGCATCCGCCCACACGGGCTTTCCTGTGGGTTCGGCGCCACCATGGCCGGCGAGACTACCCGCACGGCGACCGCGACCGTCCCGACACTCACCCTGGTCTCGGGCGCCGAGATGCCCGCGATAGGCCTGGGCACGTGGAAGATCGCCCCCGATGAGACACAAGCCGCGGTCCTGAGCGCTTTGGAGTGCGGATACAGGCACATCGACTGCGCGCCGGTGTACGGGAACCAGTCCCAGGTTGGCACCGCGATCAAACAGGCGCTCGACGATGAAACCCTGGGTTCCCGGACGGAACTGTTCGTCACCTCGAAGCTGATGACCCAGATGCTCGATCCCGAAGATTTCAAAGCCTCCGTCGAGACCTCCCTCGCGGAGCTTGGGCTGGATTACCTAAACCTGCTGATGCTGCAGTGGCCCGCGCCGCAACAGTCACCAATCGCCGAGCAGTGGTGCGCGATGGAAGCGCTCGTCGATACGGGGCTAGTACGAGACATCGGCGTATGCAACTTCAGCGCCGTGAAACTCGGCGCGTTGATGGACGGCGACGATATGACAACGTTCGGAGAGTGCAGGATCAAACCGTCGGTGAACCAGGTGGAGTGCGGCGCGCACTTCAGGCAGGATGCATTACTCAAGTACTGCGAATCACGCGGTGTGGTGGTCCAGGCGTACGGCCCGTTGGGCAGCGGCGATCAGTTCTCCGTTAACGGTTTAAACCGAAAGCGAAGTGGACCCGCTCCTATTGCCCATACGTCGGTGGTGAACGCTGCGACTGCTACGGGAATGACCCCGTCCCAGGTGCTGCTGGCGTGGAACGTGGCGCGCGGTAACGTCTGCGTGATTCCAAAGTCGGTCACTCCCGCGCGGCAGCGGGAGAACCTGGACGCCGTCGCGAATGGAAGGCGGCTGCCAAAGGAGCACCACGACTCCGTGGGCAGTTTTGAAGAGCAGTACCGGTTACAGCACGGCGCGTTTCACACCGGCCCGCACAAGCCGTACAAGACGCTGGCGGACCTGTGGGACGAGGACGTGGGGTACATGGAAGGGCGGGACTTCGAACAGCCGGAGGGTTTCGCCTTGCGTTAGACGTATTAGCTCGCTTCGATGTGAGAACAGAGTCCGTCCTGAAACGTGACTGTCTGGCATTTTCGCCTTCGACAGCCTTCGAAACCGCGGGAATATCTAACAACGAAGGGGCTCCATCTGTCCATCTCGGGAGGCGCGCGCGCGTGGTGTGTGACGGCGGAGGTGATGCATCTCGACCATCTCGACCACGAGATACGTGCGGCGCGAGCCACACAGCGCGACAGATGGAGGAGGGAGCAGGGCCTTCCACCCGAGACGCCCGAACCCGCCAGATCGGAGGAGGCGCCCCCGCCGCTGACATCTTGGGAGGATCTCGGTTCCGAGGCGACGCGGGCGGCGGATGAGAGGGACGTCGCCGAGGCGGTGGAGCGCGCCATCGAGGAGCGAGACAGGCGCAGACGTGGTATGCTGTTCACCACCGCGCTCGGCGCGGGCATCCTCGGGCACACCCTCGTGGGCGCGACGCGCTCCATCGGCAGGGCGCTCCAGAGGTGGGGCAGCGGCGAGCATTCACTCGAGGAGCTCATGGGAGTGCCGCCCGAGACGCGCGCCCGTCGCGCGCAGATGCGCGGGGACGAGAGGCTCGCGCGTCGGATCCAGCGCGAGGAACGAATCGCGGCGATGTCCGCCGGCCAACCAAACTACGCGCCACCGATGGGAACCCGGGACAACCCCGTCCGATTCGACGAGAGCGACGACGACGACGACAACAACGCCGGCGGCAACCCCAACTTTACGGTTCGAGAGTGGCGAACGCCGTTTGGGAACTTCAGGTTCGCCGTCAACCGCGGCGGCGGCGACGGGAACGGCGCGCCGCCGCGGCTGAGGACCACGCAGGGGGACGACGTCGAGGCGCTGCTGCATCGGATGATGGCCGGCGGAGCGTGGGGCGGCGCCGACAACGGCCACGACGTCTTTGCCTTTCACGAATGGATGCGGACCCGGGGTGGAAACTCCAACTCTTCTGCATCCGACGGGAACAACGTGATGGGCATGACGTACGAGCAGATGATGGAGCTTGCGGAGCAGCTGGGCGCGGTGAGCCAGGGGGTGTCGGCCGAGGTCATAGACACCTTTCCCACGTGGACCTATCGGGCGAGGGACACGAATGATGACGAGGCTCCGTGCTGCAGCGTGTGCCTGTGCGACGCGGAGGACGGGGACACGCTACGGACGTTGCCGTGCATGCATACGTATCACAAGGATTGTATCGATAAGTGGCTCGGGGAGCACAGGACGTGCCCGGTGTGCAAGCACGACGTGAGGGTAGACGCCGGCGACGGTCAGACGGCGCAAGAGGTGGATTGATGATGAGCTTGTCAACTTTAGTCTCCTTGAGAAGCTTTTAATTTTTTGGCAAGTACTGTCGTGGTGCGAGCTACTTCTCGCACTCGTTGCATCTATCGCGCCGACGACCGTGCTCGCAGATTCCCTTCCCACCGCACTCCTTGCACTCATAGCGCTGACGACCGTGCTCGCAGATTGCACCCCCACCGCACTCCTTGCATTTAGAGCGCACACGACCGTGCTCGCAGATTCCCTTCCCACCGCACTCCTTGCATTGATAGCGC
>Ga0302116_1000768_pt1 | contig 19313 bp, 29 predicted proteins | sample AG5_SCM_MG_FD_203124 | JGI IMG/M metagenome (GOLD analysis project Ga0302116, IMG submission 203124) | Marine microbial communities from Western Arctic Ocean, Canada - AG5_SCM | ecosystem: Environmental > Aquatic > Marine > Oceanic | place: Canada: Western Arctic Ocean | collected 2017-10-01 | reverse complement strand
CCCCTCCCACACCCTCCCGTATCTATCCAACCCCACCCCCAGCACCTTAAATTGTGTTCCCTTATTCCCCTTATTCCCAGGCCCCTTATTCCCAGGCTCCTCCGGCTTCCACTCCTCAACGACGTCCAACCCCCTCACGGCCCCCTGCGGCCCCTTAAACCTCCTCACGCTCTTCTCCAATCCCTTCCTCCAGTCAAAGTCGTAGACGAACCCCGCCCCGTCCCCAACAACGACGCCTCCCGCCGCCCCTCCCCCGTATACCCCGTAGGGGCTCACGGACGATATCCTGTAGGTAAAGAGTAAAGTGTAAAGCGTAAGTGTGTTGTTGGCTGTGGATTCATCTCTGGATTTCATCTCTGGATTCATCTCTTTTTTAATTGAAATTCCATTTCCACTCACCTGTACTGCAGCTCCCCCGGCTTCTTCGTATCGGTCTTGAACTGGCTGTACATCACCGCCCTTTTGCTCTTCGTTCTAACGTCGTATAGGCGAACCTGTGCGTGGGCGCTCCCGACCACGACCAGCGAGTCGCTTTCCGGGAGGAAGGATACGCAGGTGTAGTACAGGGGGCGTTGGAGGAGAGTTTGGGGATCGGGGGGGAGGTTTTTACCCTTCCAGTATTTGGACAGGGGGGAAGTGGTGTTATTATTATTATTATTATTAATGTTATTATAACCCGAGGAGGGGTCGAGGGTTAGGAGGGTTAGCTCAGAGGAGATTGGGCAGATTGCGAGGGTTGTGGGGGTTAGGGGGGAGGAGGCTGCGGCTGTTATTGGTGCGGACGAGGGCTCCTTGCGGGTGTTTGTGGAGGTGTTTGAGGCGTTGCCGACTAAAGGGAGGAGGGAGGTTATTGAGAGGGGGGGGGTGGAGCCTTTTCCTTTTCCTTTTCCTTTTCCTTTTCCTTTTTGCTCGGTGGAGATTATTGCTACTGAGCCGTGGGAGGAGAGGGCGAGGGTTTGGGTGGGGGAGAGGGCGGAGATGTGGAGCATTGAGCCGAGCCATTTATTGCCGAGCCATTTATTAGTATCAGTGGGGTTGGAATTAGAATTGGAATTGGAGTTTGAATTGGGGTTGGAATTGGAATCAGAGTCGGAGTCAGAGTCAGAGTTAGAATCATTATCGCTGGACGAAGACTCATCATCATCGTCACAAAGCTCAACGTCCTCGCGAAGCATGTGATCAGGACCGTAGAACTCCACAACCCCGTTCCTTCGCCCGACGACGAAACCTCTTGAGGTGAGCTTCTCAGCAGGCTCCTGCGAATCTAAGCTGTCGCTTTCGCTGTCACTGTAGCTGTCGCCTTCGTCTTTATCTCCACCACCGGAATCCTCCCCAGAGAACTGAAAATTCTCTGGAAGCCATGCTATCTTGCTCACGCCGTTATCGCGTGCCATGAGATCAGTTAAAGAGTCGGACTCCGAAGCAACCCAGCCGGGAGGGGTGAGAATCGTTGTGATTGGCTTGTTCCCCTTGTGATGATCGAAGGAGGTCGTTTTTATTAGGCCCATTTCGTCGCCTGTTATGGCCCAGAGGGGAGGCTTGGCAGGAGGCATTTTATGTGGTGGGCTGGCTCGTTCGTTTGCGTGTTTCGATTGAATGGTAAAATCTTGAAATTTTCGCGATAGTACCAACAAAGCTCTCTCCATTTTCTACGCCGCTAGCTCGTAAAGATGCTGCTCTTCCTTCTCTCCCTCATTATGCTCTCAATTGCAAATTCATTCACAATACGACAACCCCAAGTAAAATACAGGATGAAACTTCAAGGCAGTGAGAGTGAGTTTACAACTCCCATCCGCCCATTTGCTGACCACGATGCCCTGCTCAACTTGGTAAACCTATCCTCCCAGGCTCTTCCAGGAGCTTCGGACGGTGTAATCCTCGTGGCAAAGTACAGTGACTCCGCATCCGAAGCTCGCCTTTTAAACTCTTACGACCAGTGGGGCAATGCTGTGGTCCAGATCGACGAAGGTTACGAACGATTGGCAGTTGAGCACCCTTCCTGCATTTTCATGCAATGCGACTCTGCGTTCGTCGGTTCGGATGTTGCGCGAGCCGCTGCGAAGGTGAGCGTGCTCCCGACTTTCCACATATACTACAAAAACAATAAAGTTGGACGAGTCGAAGGTCCGAAATATTCCGATTTGGAAGGTTGGATCGCTCGCTATAGCTTCCAATACACAAAGGGCGACAACTCAGAGAAGCCAAACTTCCTAAAGAACCGCGTGGACCCCTGGGGTGACGGGAGGAGGAAGGATACAACAATCACCCCCCAAACAACAGGCCGATTCGTTCCTGGCTATGACCTCGATTCGGAAGAAGGCTTCTTCGATAAGACAAGCAAAAAGTTTGAGAAGTCTTTTGATGATATTTTTGGAAAGATTTATAACGAGGAGGAAGAAGGACCCCAAAAGAAATAAGCCGATTTTTTATAAGTCCCAAACCTTCGCCATTATTTTTTCAATTTACAACAATACAATCTTTATCAGAGAGTCCAAATTCAACTCAAAAACTGAGCTATCCATTTGAAGCCGTCCGCATATCCCATGCGCCTAATTACCGAGCACATGTACAGCTCAATCGGACGGATATTACTACTTCCATCAACTTTTGTCTCTTTGCCAAAGGTGTCCACCAACCCAAGCGCGTACTTGAGCTCCTCCTCACTAGCAGCGGAGGGCATATCGATTTTATTTCCTAGCACCAAAAAGGGAACATTGCTTAATTCATCGCTGGTCAACAACGAATCGAGCTCCTTCTTAGCTTCCGGGAAGCGCCCACGGTCCAAGGCGTCGACCAAGTAAACAACTCCATCGACCGTGGTAAAGTAGTCTTGCCAAAGACGGCGGGCAGTCTCATGGCCACCCAGGTCAAAGGTCTTGAAGCGGATCTTGCCAATAATTAGTTCGTCTGTATTAGGGTGGAGAGTGGGCTGGTGAACCTGAACACGGTTCTCCTTCAGCATGTGTAGGAGGGTTGTTTTGCCAGCGTTGTCGAGTCCCAAGAATAGGATCTTGGCATTCTTGTGGTACAAGCCTGAAGAAATGTTGAGGTTGTGTGAGGTGTGAGATTGGAGAGGGTTAGTCTTTGCATTTCCCAATAAGTTGTTATCGTACTTACCCAACGAAGCTAACATGTTGTACCACCACTCGACGAAAAACATGCTGCGGATGTATGTATATATCAAGCTCTATTAAGGTCGTATTATCCAGCCCTTTTGAAAATTGCCTAAAAGGAAAGCCTTTTTTAAGGTCAAATTAAATTTAGTGCTCTAATCATGAGCCAGCACATAATCCACATAAGTGGTTGGTCTTCTGTAAGACACACCATCCATTAAGTTCCATTTTTGTATAGTTAAACCTCGTTCTAACATCGTTGCCTGAATCTTGCTTTTCCCCTTTCTCTTTCTCGTTCTTTCTGTACTTAGTGCGGCTTCTACAAGAAGGCATACAACATCTTAGCCTCCCTGTCGGTTCTCTTCCCAACCCAGCTCAAGGTGGTGAGCCATGAGTACTCGACTCGTGATGAGTACCGTAGTTTTTTGATTGGAGGTGAGTTCCCCCCCCCCCCCATTTCCACTTCATCCCATCCCCAACTCTCCCCAAATCAAACTCAAAAACTCATCTAACTAACTGTACACTGCCCCTCGCTTCGCTCGGCGCAGAAGAATCAGCCTCTCCTTCCACTATTGGATTTCGTTCCTCCTTTGCAGAGACGAAAGCTCACACCCACACTTCCTCTCCTTTCACCTGGATGGAAACCACCCCCACCGCCAACACCCTTGTTGGCGGCTGTGACGACACTCTTGCTTGGTGCAAAGCTTTTTGTGGCCCACAATCCACCTCCACCTCCTCCCCTGTCGCCACCCACGTGAACGACGGCTACAAGAAGGATCACACCTTTGACTATGACCTCGTAGTCATAGGGGGAGGCTCCGGCGGCCTTGCCACCTCGAAGGAGGCTGCAGCCCACGGTGCGAAGGTTGCCGTGCTGGACTTTGTCAAGCCATCCCAAGCTGGCACATCCTGGGGCTTGGGCGGAACCTGCGTCAACGTGGGGTGCATCCCCAAGAAGCTCATGCACAATGCTGCGCTCATTGGCGAAACCCTCGGGCACGACGCGAAGGCCTTTGGCTTTGGCGACCTCACCACTTCTCACAATTGGGAAGACATGCGCGAGAACGTTCAGAACCACATTCGTGGTTTGAATTTCAAGTACAGGGTGACGTTGAGGGAGCAGGAGGTCACCTACCTCAACAAGCTCGGAAAGTTCACGTCGGACCCCAACACCCTCGAGGTCACTGACAAGAAGGGGAAAGTGTCCACAATCACTGCTGCTCGCTTCCTCGTGGCGGTTGGTGGGCGTCCCACCAACCTTGACTGCGAGGGTGGCGAACTTGCAATCTCCTCCGACGACATTTTCTCCCTCGAGAAGTCCCCCGGAAAGACCCTTTGCGTCGGCGCGTCGTACATCTCCCTCGAGTGCGCTGGGTTCCTCAACGGCCTAGGTTTGGACACGACCGTGGCGGTTCGTTCCATTCTGTTGAGGGGCTTCGACCGCGAGATTGCCGAAAAGGTGAGCGAGCGAAGCGAGCGAGCTTTGAGGAAGACTTGAGATTTTGAGGTGTTGAAATTACTTGGGTTGTGGACGCAGCTTGAGCGATGTGGACGCAGCTTGAGCGATGAATTCCGCGAAATGGCTCATGGCTTCAGACATAATGGCTCAGACATAATGGCTCAGACATAATGGCTACTACATCCACTACTGAACTAACCCACTCAATTCGTCTTGCTCACTCGCTCTCCCCTCTGCTCCATGTAAAAATGCACCTCGCTTCGCTCGGTGCAGATTGGAAAGTACATGGAGGACTCTGGCGTTAAGTTCAGGAACGGCGTCGTCCCGAGTAAATTGGTGAAGAACAGCGACGGTACCATCGCCGTGACCTTTTCGGACGGAAACAGTGAAAATTATGACACCGTGCTGGTTGCCATCGGCAGGTCTGCTGACACCTCAAAGCTGGGACTGGAGAACGTTGGCGTCAAGTTCAGCGACAGGAACGGAAAGATCCCGTGCGTGCACGAGCAGACCAACACGCCCAATGTGTATGCTATAGGTGATGTTATGGAGGTGAGCCGCGAGCGAAGCGAGCCGCGAGCCCTTTGGCAGAAGAGTGCGAAGCTGTTTATTAAGGCAATTTTTGAGGTGTTGCGCTAGGCTTTCCGCTGCGCTCGGCTTGATGTAATGGACGCAGCTCCTAACCCACTCCTAATCGACACAGGGCTGCCCGGAATTAACGCCGGTTGCTATTCAGGCCGGCAAGATGCTGGCCAGACGCCTCTTCAACTCCGCCACTCAACCCATGGACTACAAGAACATCTGCACAACCGTGTTCACCCCCCTCGAGTACGGTGTGGTCGGTTACGGCGAGGACGAGGCGATCGAAAAATTCGGAAAGGAGAACATTGAGGTCTACCACTCCTCCTTCACTCCCCTCGAGTGGTCGCTCACCGAGCACCGGTCCAAGCACAATGCTTTCTGCAAGGTTGTTTGCGATAAGAGTGACGACATGAGGTGAGAGAGCGAAGCGCGAAATTGCTACAGACGTTACATCCACCACTAATTCTTTTGACTCGCTCGTTTTACTCTTCTTCGTTAAAATGCTGCCTCGCTTCGCTCGGCGCAGGGTTCTCGGCATGCACTTCTGCGGCCCCAACGCTGGCGAGGTCACTCAGGGCTTCGGCGTTGCCATGAAGAAGAGGATCACGTTTGCTGATCTGAGCGAGACCGTCGGAATTCACCCAACGAGCGCGGAGGTGAGCGAGCGAAGCGAGCGAGCCTTGATGAAGACGAGAAATATATACGATCCTCTACAAACTAAACTAAACTAATCTAACCCACTCAATTTACTTCGCACCTTCTTCGCTCGGCGCAGGAGCTCACCACTTTGACTGTCACCAAGTCGTCAGGCGCTGATGCCAGCGCCAAGGGCTGCTGAGGATAAGCTCCTTTCGAGGGTGGTGGTTTAGAATAAACTTCCCCCCCTCAAAGGAGCTTAATAGCGAATATATGTGAAAGGTGTGTGAATGGTAATTTTTGTGTGGTTTGGCGAAATGACGGGCGTTTTCTGGAAATAAAAAACTAGAGAACGACTTGAGTGCTAGGCTGCGGTGAGAAGGATTACTTGAAGCACATCATTAAAAATAAAGATTTTAATTTTCAACCCAAAGACTCAGAACTCCCCCTTAGTACTTTACTACTGCCCGCAAGCAGTCACCTGAATGCAAAGCTGAAACCGCCTCATTCGTTTTGCCAACTCCTTGAAAAGTGTGGGTTACAAAATGTTCGATTGGCAATTCTCCCTCCATGTACAAATCCACAAGCTTTGGCACGTCAGTGCGAGTCTTCCACCCTCCGAACGCAGTGCCCTTCCACGAACGTCCTGTCACTAGCTGAAACGGCCTCGTTGAGATTTCGTGCCCACTCGCCGCCACGCCAATCACGCACGAAGTACCCCATCCACGATGCGAGCACTGTTGTCGAGCGGGTTAGTTAGGGTGAGGTGAAGTGAAGTGAAGTGAAAATATTATGTCAAAAAAGGCGAATCGCTAAATCGGCCAGACGCATCTTTTTGTACTCACCTCCAAAGCTGCCCGCATGACACTAACGATTCCAGTACAGTCGAACGAGTAGTCAACTCCCCACTTCGTCAGCCCTCCGGCAATGTGCTGCTGGACATTCTTTCCTTCCGGTAGATTCATCGAATCGACGCAGTCCGTAGCACCCAGCGCAAGGGCTGCTGCGAATTTCTTGACATTGACGTCAACAGCAATGATCCTACTGCAGCCAGCCATCTTCGCTCCCTGGATGACAGCTAGTCCTACTGCACCAAGTCCAAACACCGCAACGGTGGCGCCATGTTCCACCTTACAGGTGTTCCAAACAGCCCCAAGTCCTGTACTGACCCCACACCCAAAGAGGCAAACCCTGTCCAGAGGAGCGTCTTCGTTAATCTTGGCGCAGCTAATTTCGGCCAACACAGTATATTCCGCCATTGTGCTGCAACCCATGAAATGGAACACTTTCTTGCCATCCTTATCCTTAAACCGCGTGGTGCCGTCCGGCATCACGCCTTGTCCCTGCGTGCTGCGAATCGCCGGGCACAGGTTGGTTTTGGGACTCATGCAGAAAATGCACGAAGGGGCGCAGCACTGAGGGGTGTATCCAGGGACGACATGGTCTCCTCGCTTCACGCTTGTCACTCCCTCTCCTACCGACTCAACGATGCATCCCGCTTCGTGTCCCAAAATGCTCGGGAACAAGCCCTCCGGGTCGAGGCCATCGAGCGTGTAAATGTCGGTGTGGCATAGGGCGTTGGCCACAACTTTCACCCTCACCTTTGGGCTTGGGTTAGTCTTGCGGTGCTTGCTCACTTCCTTTCACTAGGTTCGCTCGCTCACCTCGCCCGCCTTGGGAGGGTCCACGAAAATTTTCTCCACGTTCATGTCCTTCACGCCGCGTGCCACCATAGCTTGGCACTCAATAACTTTCCCTGCCATTTCAGGTAATTCCCCGTAGTCGACCGCCTTGCCAACCGCTGCGTGGAGCTTTGACGCATGGAATTTAATGTGGTCGACTACAAACGTGGAGATGAAATTGTAGCTGTGGTCGTATTTGGGCCTCAAATTATAGGTGACCTTCTGGCCGACAGACTCGGCCTTGGCGAGGAAGTTCTCGGGTAAGAGCTGGCCGGTTTTGAGGAACTCGTCAGCATCACCGCAGTCGATGAGGATGTCGTCAAACGTAGATTTTGAAAGGAGATTGGTCGCGTCTGAGTCAGCTCCGGCCAGAACGCTTCCAAAATATCCTTCGAACGCCTTCTGGCCCCACGGGCACAACGAAGGATTGCAGACGGGGGAAAACGCGCTCACGGACGTGTAGAGGTGGGGGTTCTTGAGAGCAATCGTAAGGGCGCCATGTCCTCCCATCGAGTGGCCGAAAATCGACCTCATGGACGAGGAAAGGTTGAAGTTCTCATCAATCACGGCAGGAAGCTCGCTCACAACGTAGCTGTACATGTTGTAGTTATTTGAGAACTTGTTTGTTGTGGCATCTACGTAAAATCCAGCCCCTGTGCCGAAGTCCCAGCCGTCCTCCTCTCCCTCGATAGCACAGCCTCGAGGAGATGTGTCGCAAATGACAATTGCAACGTTGGCCTTCGCAGCTGCCGCAAAAGCGTTCGGACACTTTGTGGAGAAGTTTTCAGGGGTGCACGTCAACCCGCTGAGATAGTAGAGGACAGGAGTCGAGCTGCTACTGCTGGGAGGCATGAAGATGTTGAAGACCATCTCGCACTTCGTGGTCTTCGATATGTGCTTGAATGTGGAGAGGACCCCACCACAAATCATGCTCTCATTCTTAAGCGAGATAGACATTGTGTGTGATGTGGTTGAGGCTGGTTATGTGTGATTTTCGTGTTTTGGGCAGGGTTTTGGCAAATTTATAAAATTGGATGGCCAGCCAAAAAGTCTATTCACGGTCTTCCTACCACTCGAAAAAGCTAATCCTTTTTGTCAGGGCTGCCCTACCGTCCAACCCTCTAGCCCACCCACCCAGTCATCCCATGCTTTCCCCCACCAACTTCACTAGATCAGCAAATCACAACATTTCCTCCCAAACACGATCCCTCCACTACACAAACTGTGGATCCCTCCTCCTGTCAGCTCACGAGAATGGCAATCTTCACACTATTTCCACCTCCACTGGCCAAATCTCCAAAACAATTAAGCTATCCAACAATGGCATAAGAGCGATGGTCCCCACACACGACCCCTTATCTTTCCTCTCATCCTCCCTCCACACCAATTTCGATGTAAATTACGTGTCCGCGTACGACAATCGATACCTCCGAAAGTTCCACGGCCACATCAAGCCCGTCACGGCCATTTCTATGAACCCCACCGACGACACCTTTGTCACATCCTCCGAAGACGGAACAGTTTTACTATTCGATCTCCGCTCGGCCCACCCCACGTCGAAGCTCGCCCTCCCTGGGTACGCCGGAAACCCTGTCGCCTCCTTCGACAAGTCTGGCTACGTTTTCGGGTGCATGGCATCGTCCGGCGAAACCCACGAGATGAAGATGTACGATCCGAAGGCGGCCGACGCGCCGTTCGAAACGTTCACAACCACCAACTCGAATATATCTGATTACATCCGGGCCAACAACGTCAATGATTTCAATACTGAGGACATCAACTACATGATCAACGGCGAGTGGGTAGATTTGAAGTTTTCTGAGAGGTAAGCGAGCCTGCGAGCGAAGCGAGTTAGTCACAACTAGAGTATGTTGTTGCTGAGAGCCAAACTAACCTTTATTCCACTCCATTTGTGTGCGGCTTAGCGGTAATCACGTTCTCATTCAGAACAAGAAAGGACTGCTAATCCTCATGGACGCCTTCACGGGTGCTATCACCGGAGCCATCACTCAGTCCGTGAAGCACTTCAAGAATCAACGTACACGAGCAAACCTTGGCATGGCCATGGCTAGGGACGATATTGTTGTCTTTGGCACAGAGACGGGCAAAGTTGTGTGGGTGAAGATGACGGGGGAGTCTGTGAATGAAGTAAGCGGGCATGGTGGCACTGTAAGTGCGTTGGGTGTGAATGGCGTGTTCAGCGCAGTGGCCAGTGGGTGTCACGAGTATGTGTCTGTTCATTTGCCCAAGAGATGAAGAATAAAAAAATTGTGTAGATTTGGGTTTCGTTTCGATTCTCCTAAAAAAATTTCCTTTGCTTTTACTCAACAGCCTCCTGTATTGCTTCCTCAATAATTTGAACCTCGTCCGCGGACATGGGAGAAACGAGCTCCTTGTCTTGAGCCACTGCAACCCGGTTGGGGTTCCTAACGAACGCGGGTTTGGCTGTTGTTGTTGCTCCTCCCCCTCCCCCTCCCAACGTTTTCTTCCTACTCAACGAGTGCCTCCCCTTCTCGTTTTTACCCAAATACATCACATCAATGACCTCCATTCCGCGAGCCATCACCCATCCCTCGACATTATTCACTCTTTCGGAATGAAGCTCAGAAACGTGGCACAGTCCCTCGAGTCCGGGCAGGATTTCGGCAAATACTCCAAAGTTGTGAACTGCGCCGAGCGAAGCGAAGCGAGGCGCGTTTTTAAGAAGCACAGAGCAGCGAGCGAGCAAAAATAGTTGAGTGGGTTAGTTCAGTTGTGGATGTTCTTTTTTTTCACAAGGCTCGCTCGCTTCGCTCGCTCACCTCCTGTGATTGTGCACGCCTTGTAAATTGTCCCCTCAATCGGATCCGGGCCGTCGTAGACCGGCCTGTCCCCTCCACCTGCGCCGAGCGAAGCGAAGCGAGGCGCGTTTTTAAGAAGCAAAGAGCAGCGAGCGAGCAAAAATAGTTGAGTGGGTTAGTTCAGTTGTGGATGTTCTTTTTTTTCACAAGGCTCGCTCGCTTCGCTCGCTCACCTCCACCTCCACTTCTCCCCCCCTTTTCTGCAACCAACTCCCCGCAGTACTTCTCCACCTCGGCCATTTTCGTCGCGTTGAAGCCGCTGATCTGGACCGTTCCGTCCTCTCCAACATCCATATTGGTTAAGTCGTAGTCCTCGATGATCGCCCTGATGACCTTGCCACCCGGACCGATAACTCTGCCAATGGATTCAGGCTTGATGAAAAAACTGCGCCGGCGCCGAGCGAAGCGAGGCGCATTGAGTGGTTTAGTTTAGTAGTGGAGGTAGCTGTCTGTGGGCTCGCTCACCTTCTCAATTTCGGCACCGATTCCGGAAGCTCAGCCCTCGGCCCCGGAATTGCCTCCTTCATTCTCTCGATGATGTGAAGCCGGCCAACTCGCGCATCCTCGAGCGCCTTCTCGAGTAACTTCACCGACAAACCCTCGCACTTGATGTCAAGCTGAAAGGCGGTAATTCCGTGCTCGTCCCCGGCTACCTTGAAGTCCATAGCTGCACCGAGCGAAGCGAGGTGCAATTTTAATGGATCAGGGGGGAAGCGAGCGAGCCAAAGAATTGTGATTATGTTAGTTTAGTAGTGTCTAGTATTCTCGCTTCGCTCACTCACCTCCAAGCGCATCTTCCACGCCCATGATGTCTGTAAGAACAATGGCGTCGTCGTCCATTGTGTCTGGGGAGGATGGGTCAGGATCGAAGAGCATGCCCATGGCAACTCCGCCAACGACCGATTTTACGGGAACGCCGGCGTCCATCATCGCGAGTGAGCCGCCGCAGACCGAGGCCATTGAACTGCGCCGAGCGAAGAAGGTGCGAAGTAAATTGAGTGGGTTAGTTTAGTTTAGTTTTAGTTTATTTTTGTTTAGTTTATTTTAGTAGTGGCTTGTATGCTTGTCTTCCACAAGGCTCGCTCACTCACCTGCTTCCGTGGCTTTCGGTAATCAAACTCTCCAACCTGATGCTGTACGGAAAATCCTCCTCCTTGGGCAAGCTCGGTTTCAAGCTCTTCTCCGCTAGTGCCCCGTGGCCAATTTCCCGCCTTCCAGGCGTCCCAACCCTCCCCGTTTCGCCCACCGAGCTCGGAGGAAACGAGTACTGCAAGTAGAATCTGAATGGAATGGAATATTAGTCCAAGCACTGCACTGCACGTGCAGTGCACACCGCACTGCACCGCACTGCACTCACCTCTTCGTTGATTTACCCTCCAAGTTATCCAACTTCTGGTTCATCCCCGCGTCGCCAAGCGTCGCTGTGGCCAAAGCCTGCGTTTCACCCCTGGTGAACAACGCGTGGCCGTGAACTTTCGGCAGCAAATCTTGAACGATGGAAATTGGCCGAACCTGCCCGAATTGAATTGAGTGAAAGAATATTAGTGTTAGTTTAGTGGTGGTGTGAAATAACTTAGAATTGTGTCGGGGAAGACCCCCGAAACCCCCCCTTCTCCGCTGCGCTCGGCTTTCCGCTGCGCTCGGCTTGATAGACGCAGCTTCGCTCGCTCGCTCCGCTCACCTCCCCGAAACCTCGCCCGTCGACCCTCAAGTTGTCATCCTTCGCCATGTTGTACATGGTCTTGCTCATGAGCTCCTTCACGGACAGCTTCACGTCGTTCTTCTGCGCATTCTCAATACTCCCAGCGCCATCTCCTCCAATCGTCTCCCAAGCATGATCGTAAATCCTGTATATCTCCACGCTCTGGGCCTCCTTGCCCTCCCGCATGGAAAAACATTTGTTTACCTCTTCACTGTACAGCTCCTTAACCTTCAAGGCCACCAGTGGATCCCTCGAGTTCAGCAGATCGTCACGCTTAGCCGCCCCCGCAACTTTTTGGAAGTCGTCGATTCCAGCGCACAGCACCTTAATGGCCGTGAACGCTGCGCCAATGCATTTGACCATCGTTGCCTCTGTTATGACGGTGGTGGTTTGGGGGGGGGCGCTTGCGGTCGAGTTGACGTCCTTCTCCACCTTCTCCACCTTATCCACTTTCTCCACCTTCGGATCAATCGCCTGCCCCTCAACCATTAGAATGCCCTTCTCGCTCCCGGCAACAACCAACCGTAGCAAACTCTTCGCCATCTCCTTCTTGCTCGGATTTACAATGATCTGCCCGGATTCAAAGCACGCTACCTCCACGGCCGCAGTACTACCGATCGTCGGAATGCCGCTCAACCGAGTAGCGACAGCCGCGCCCAATATCGCCAGGACGTCGATCGAGCTGCAGCCGCTGTCGGTCTCGATTTCCTCTTTTGCGTCGTAAGACATTACCCAGGACAAAATCTGGGAGTCCTGTGTCCAGCCTGGCCGGACGATGGGGCGGAGAGGCCGGTCGATCAGCCGGCAAGTCAGAATGTTGCTGTCAGAAGGACGACCATCACGCTTATTATAGCCCCCAGAAGTCGATCCGATGGAGGAGAAACGCTCCTGGTGCTCTACGGAGAGGGGGAGGAAGTCAATGTTCGAATCACGGGGGGGAGCATGGCACACGGTTGTGAGGAGGACGGTCGATGCTTGGGAGGTGAGGACTGAGGAGGAGGCTTGACGTCCAATCAGGTTGGATTTGAAAGTTATTGGAGGGGAGCCAAGGGATTGTAGTGGTAGCGGCGCAAATGTTAGGGTATGAATGTTGGAGTTGGGGTCATGAGGGGATGGTGTGGAGGTTATGGTATGCGGACTTGACTGAAGATATGAAGTTTGCCGTTGTCGGCCAACACGAACGTGGTGCGTGAACGAAGATGTGTGGGCTAGGAGCAGGGCGATCTGAAACAATTGTATCATGTCGATGGTGTAAACGACGAAAACTTCTCGATTACAAATTCATTTAAAAATTTTCTATTGTATTATGAGGTATGGTATAGCATACACGAATTGCTAGCTGCTAATATAAAATGAAGCACACAAAAGCTGATGGGTTATTGGTGGTTTGAATAGGAGATCATGTCACGAATCGTGGGCAGACTGTCACAAGTGGATCAAAGAGCACGATGACGAGTTGGTGCGTGAAGTGCTCAAATACTGGAATTCTTATCTTCTTCGAGAAGTTGCTTGCAATAGTCAGCAATACCATGACTCCCTCGTTTTTCTGCTCTTCGAATGATCCATCGACACCCACTTTCCTTGACCGTGGTCGGCGAGGGAGGCTACACACCTCTTCAGGTTGCGAGGCTCTCCTATATTAATGGTTGCCGAGAGATCCGAAAGGAACATGCCTCAGTACATGTTATCCCAACTCCTTGGAGGTGGAAACAGATCCCAAGTGTGGGGATTTCTTGAGAGATTAAAATTAAGTCTTATAAATCAACAACATTTTCTATATAAGCCCACTCCTCTAATCCCCCACTCTCACCACATTGTCTTCTTGTGTTCGTGTGGTGTGATAATTTCGTCCAACGTGCAGTTACCCAAGAATTTCTTCGCTGCGTAATGAGGCAGCATTTTATAGGCGACGAAAAAAAGTATGAACAACGGAAAGAACGGTATGAAGCACCACGCGAACGAGTTCGCGAACCTCAAGGTCAATATGAACGTGCTCGAGTAGAAGCTGAAAAAAAAAATGTTGGCCTGAATAACCCTCACCATCAGATCCGGTGCCTTGAGAAACCACAGCGCGTGGTACGGCTCGTCCCACGGTTGCGGTTTCCCCAGCCTGTAAAACATCGTAAGCACGAAGTTTGGTTTCAGTTGTTTTCGCACGAGTTTGTCTTCGTCCGTTTCCGTGCTTGTTCCCCCCAGAGTTGCTTCACCTTTCGAGATGGTGAGTTGATTGTTGATATTATTGCTATTGTTATTATTCTTGCCCAAGTTCATCGACTGGCTTTCCGTCCTTTCAACCCTCCCCTGTGTGTTCTCAAACGCAAAGTCTTCCATTTCAAGGTCGCCTTCCTCGTTATCGTTATTGGTGCTGCTTTTGCTGCTTTTGCTGCTGCTCCCCCCACTCTCACCATTCGTTACCAAATCAATCAATCTCTTGCCAAAACTGTCTCTCGTTTGTGTCCAGTACACTCCCCGGCTGAACACTAGCAACACACCTCCCATGACGTTCAGCATCCACACCACGATATTGTTGTCACTCGCGGGGTGGCCGTCCTCGAGAAATAAATTTTCTAATTGGTTGTTCAGCGTCTGGCCCTGGAAAAGCAAAATCCAGAAGATTAAACACAAGCTGCTAAGCGCAATAATGAGCGAGAGCCAAATCCTCCAGCCGACGTGAATCATTTTGATGAAAAGTTTTGTGGTACCATAGCGGATGTAGTCGGCGTATTCGAAGTCGTTGAAGGCCGTTTTCTTCAGCGTGTCGCTGCGGTTCTGGTTCGAGAGGAGGAAGAGGTTTTTCATGTGGTAAAAATGCCAGCACTCCCAGTCAGCGCTGCACCGAGCGAAGAGTTAGTTTAGTATTGGTTCGTCTGCTCGTCTTCCTCAAGGCTCGCTCGCTTGTCTTCAATTCTCGCTCGCTTCGCTCGCTCACTCACCTGCTCAACCAGTTCCACCTGTTTACCCTGAGGGCGATGACCTTCAAATCATTTTCTGAGGAAGCCGTAAGTGGGTTAGTGTTTTGTAGTGGCTTGTATCTCGACTTCCACAAGGCTCACCTTTTGCTAGAGTCCAAACGTTTTCCCCTCGCCCCTTCAAATTTTGCTCAAACTTCTCCAAAAAGCTCAAGTGCCTGTTGCACACAATTCCCAGGAGCACCACAAACAAGTAGTAGGTGATCATGCTGAAGAAGAGGATGAGGTGGGAAAACTCCACGATCTCAATAATCTCGTGGAAGTGGTAGATGTGCATTCCCTTGAACCCCTGCTCAAAAAGAAAGAGCGAGAAGGAAATCATGCCGAGAATCATGAGCTGTGGTGTGGTTGGTGTGGGGTGGTGTGGGGTGGTGTTGTGTTGTGTTGTGTTGTGTTGTTAGTAGTAGAAGCCAGTATTAGAAGTCGAGTCTACAACTCACCTCCTTCTCGATTGCATCCAATATTGAGTGCCAAAACTTGCTTTTGCTTGCAAGGTGGGCCATTTTGTGGAAGAACCCTTCGATTGAGAGCGCCATCAATAGCATGCCAAGCACTGACAGGCACGCCAGGAGCAATGTCTCACGCAAGTTGAGGCAAGCAAAAAGTGAGAGGAAGCCTCCTTCGGTGGTTGTCTCTCCGGACAGCTCGTCACTTCGAAATGTACATGATTGGGTGTAAGCTCCCCCTCCTCCAAGAAGTCGTTCCATGTGTGATGGACTTTCAGTTCTGCCAGCCGTTCAAGGACTACGACGACGATTTGTATGCAAAATACAGTCACAAGGGAAATAATATGTTGAAAAACATTGACTTTGACACTTTGAGATTGCGTGATTATTTTGAAGCAAATTGAATAAAGATACTTTTTACGTGGTTATTGTGGTAAAAGTCTTGTGTGTGAGACATAAAACCTTTCTGCCGTAGGGAAAGTTACAACCTCACTTCGTGCCAGCTCTGAGGAACTGATTTGAAGCAAGTGCATGTTGAGTCCAACACGAATTGGAGCCATCTCGTCGGTTGGGGAGACGCCGAGAATCCTCGTTGAATATAAATACCAAGGTGTGGGGCCTCTCTACCATCGAAATATTGAACTAAGAAAATTGGAACCAAAAGCTTCTGTGGAAAAAATTTCTAAATTGTTAGTGTCGAAGCATGGTGATCTGTTCGGTTTGGTGGAGTTCAGTCAGATTCTTGGGGTTGTTGGGCGTTTGATGGAAACATTCAAGGAGAAGTTTGACAAGGAGAAGGAGAGGGAGACGGAGGAACAGAAACAGAACATTCCAGCTCCAACTCCTGCTCCAGCAGTCACCGGAACAATGAACTATGGGGACGATGATTCCGACTCGTATGAATCTGACGACTCGTTCGAGGAGGAGGAGATTGAAGAGATTGAGGAGTTGGAGAAGGTAGAGGAAAACGAGGCGCCCACACTTCCAACTCCAGCACCGACCGTAATCCCCACTGTTGCGCTGATAGAACAGAAGAACAACAACAAACTCGACTCGCTCCTGGCAGCGAAAAAGAACAAAATAAATCCCAAAGTTGCAAATCCAAATAAAAAATATCTTTCGTCGTTCGGGGATCTGAACAAGGTCAGCGAGGAGGAGCTGATCAAGGCAAAAGATCAGATGAGCGACGCTTTTGAGCAGAATAGGGCGAAGCCGGGGGACGAGGAGTATGAGTATGACGTGAGGATGGATTTTGAGGATGGGGATGAGGAAAGCAGTTGGGACTAAAACCATATGTGCCACGTGAATTAAACTAGATCTAGGAAATGAGCCGTTTCAATTCGTCTCGTTTGCTCGTTTGCACTCTTTTGATCAAAGCTCCGTTTTTGAAGAGAATGAATGAGGGCACCGAATTAATTTCTAGTTCCTTCTGCGCCGAGCGTTATGATTTGTGTGGGTTTTTTAATATTAGCGCATCAATTTGTGCGAGGAAGTTGTTCAGGGACGGTCCAAAACACGACATGTGCACGTACCTGAAGTGCACGTGAGTTTTTCTTGCCTTCGCACTTGCCAAATCGTAAGGCGGGGTTGTTTTTATTGCTCTCTACGCGGGCCAGACGCTGAAATTCGAAGTTGATTCTTTTGCACGTTTTGCAAAATGGAGCTGAGAAGAAAACAATTGCGTCGCCGGGACTTCCGGTGAGGTTGTTGAAATCGCGAATTGATTCGACTAACTGCAGCCCAGCATTGTCCACGGGGGGATTGCTTTTTTCGTCCTCTTCGTCAACAATGAGAGAAGTGGTTTCTCCAAGAGTGAAAAGGTCCAAATCGTCTTGTTCTGCATTCTCCTTGTCGGTGTAGCCATATAGCGCTCCAAATGAGGATCGCGGCCATTTTAATCGCTCTGAGAACCCGGTGAGCAAGTCGCCATCGCAATCCACGAACTCTGGAGAACTTTGGAAAATTTTCCCAAACATGCTGCTGCCTCCTGAAGATTCGATGCTGGTCGAAGAAGACTCTCTGAAGTCACTCGCAAAATTCATGAAATCGTCCTCGGGGAGAATTGTAATGGTAGGAGAGGGCTTGTTCATTGCGAACTGGATCTTAGCCTCACATTTCTTCATCTCCCCAGCTGCTCTGAACATCCCATTCTGAGTCATGATATTAGCTCGTTCGCCAAGGAGATTAACCACTACTCCACCTGGAGTTAAAAGATTCTCGGCGGAAGATGACGAGGAGGAGGCTAGGCCGGTTTCCAAGCAATCGAAAATGATGTCCATTGATCCTTTGAACGAAAATGTTTGATTTAGTTTAGTCTGTTAGTAGTGGAACCTAGCAACTCCCCCCCGCTCCATTCACTCACTCACTCACTCACTCACTCACCTAGACCAAGGTAAGTCGCAAAATCCTTACTTTCGTCCGGAGAACTTTCGTTAACATGAATCACATCAACACAATTGAGGTTGGTCGATGATCTGAAGATTCGAAGGATTGTTTCAGAACACTTGTCGTTGTTTCCTATTACCAGCACTTTTTTTATTGGACGGTCGATTGCTTTAATGGCGCTGTGAGCTGCATATAGTAGACTGCTTGTCGTGATATCATGTCGAATCGTTGAAGGTAAGTCGACCGTGACCATATCACATTTGTTGTTGAGATTGTTCAGTTTCGAAATTGATCGAGCGAAGGAGCCTGTGAATACGAGACGCAACGTAGTAGTCTGTGAGACCAGCAAATAGGTGAGTAGTAGAGAACGCATATATTTGGGACCCTCCTGCCCCCGGGTCAGTGCGGGTGGTTTTGGACTCTACCAAAAGTGTGCGCCTGGGAGAAGGCTGAGGATGAGGAATTTATCAAGCTCTACGAAGAGGCGTTCAAGGTGAGTTTTTTCTGCTAATTTTTCCTCAAAAATCGACACTAACCATCTCCTCACCACCAGCACTTCCTCATTGCCTTCCACCCACTGGGGGTTGCTCTACACGTAACTGTAGAGGGCCGCCTGAAGATTCTGGCGGCCAACAAGTGCCAGGACGATGAGGCCGATAACGCTCACCCCTCCTGGGTCACCCCGGGGATGAAGAACTTCGAGGGGGGCCGCACGAAGGTTGCGGCAGACCTCCACACCGAGTGGTATGCTTTTGGAATGAAGCCGGAGAACATCGCCCAGATCAACCCCCTTGGACCGGCCAAAAACGAGTCGTGGCCTGCGTGGAAACACGAAGTCAGCAAGATGCTTGCATAAATGAATAATAATCTAATCTGATATTTGCATAGTTCCCTTAATCATATCATAAACCAAACACCTTAAATTTCACCTTGCCTCGATTCTCCTTGACCGAACTACGCTGCCTCTTGTCATTCCTCCTCCTCTCCTTCGTCACACTGCCAATTCCCACCCTCATGTTCCGCTCCTTGGGCTCCTCCCAAACATCTCGCACCGCCTGCAGCAGTATTTTCAAGCCCTCCGCCTTGTTTTTTGCCTGCGTGCGATGGATCTCCGTCTAGGAGGAGAAAGGAATATTGCGTGTGGTGGCCAGGACGGCCGGAAGGTGTGTTTGAAGGGTCCACAACGACTTTATAGTTGCGCTCGCTGGCCCCCGAAACGTCGTCGTTCTTGCACGCATTGCCAGATGCACACCCCCCCTCGCAAAAGCAGAACTCCTTCTGCTGCATGAGCCGCCCGTCCGCCGTCCCAGTGTAGAAGCGGTTCTGCTTCGTGTCGCCCACTGCATTCCCCACCAACCTCTCCGACCGATCGACGTACATCACCTTGCTGCCGTACACCTCGTTTTCCTTCTCGACTTCGTACTCGCCCTTGTCGCTGGTGCTGTAGCAGATCACATACTCATCGTGCCCCCACCTCCCCTTTTGCTGCAGACTCTCGA
>Ga0302116_1000758_pt1 | contig 19429 bp, 30 predicted proteins | sample AG5_SCM_MG_FD_203124 | JGI IMG/M metagenome (GOLD analysis project Ga0302116, IMG submission 203124) | Marine microbial communities from Western Arctic Ocean, Canada - AG5_SCM | ecosystem: Environmental > Aquatic > Marine > Oceanic | place: Canada: Western Arctic Ocean | collected 2017-10-01 | reverse complement strand
CTTCGCCTGCGAAGCACTTTGGATCTTCTTCTGTCGTTAGCCTCGGCAGACTCCTCAGTCTCAACCTTGTCGCTGCTGGATCTTCTCATGACTGGTGAAGAGTTGGCAAGTCAAACAGAGGTAAACAGGTGGGAACAGATTTTTGGATATTTTTTATGTGAAAATACAATTTCAAATTGTTGACATTGCCATTTTTATAACAAACATAATTTCATTACGCATTGCAAAACTCTCACTCTCATGACATCAACAACTAGTCTCCTCCCCATGAATAACACGTGTGAAGTAGAAATCAGCATGGAGTGTGATTTCATCTTCAGGTCTCATCGGCCTGAAGCAGCTGAGTTTGCTTGGTTCGGCCCACTTTCCCTGGTAATTTTGACTATAGGAATATTCCTCAACGTCACCGAGCTAATGGCGTTCTACAAGTACAAAGACTACGTTCGTAAATCGTCAGTCTTCCACATTTGCGCTCTCACCTTTGCTTCAACGTTTTACTGTGTAAACGTAGCACACTGGTACTTCTGGAAGGAGATCCTTGGCGGTGGCGATATTGTGTCGAACGGTGAGGGTGCGGCTATGGTGGTTGGGTACTTGTTTGGCTTTTTTGGCCAGATCGTTTGCGCTGTAATGTGCAGCACGTACGGCTTCATTGCATACGAGCGTTACCAGCACATTTGCTCCTCAAAGAAAATCCACTATGGAGTGCTGCCTCACGTAATAATTTGGGGTGGGGCGACCTGCATAGCAGTTCTGCTCTGCTTCGTGCCATTCTTTGGGCGAGTTGCAATACAGCCAAGCGGTCAGTATGCGCTAACTGACTTCTTTCAGCTCAAATCTGCAATTGTGAGTGAGGCCGTTTAAGCGATGAGGCGATGAAGCGCGCGAAAAAACTAAACTTAACAAAATTCTTTTCGCTCGGCGCAGTGGTGCGCACTCCTCGTCATGTACCCCGTTCCCCTTTCGGGGATGGCATTCTTTCAGATAATCCAACGGATCAAGGAGAGCAAAATTGACAAAGAGATGGAAGGCGAAATTGTTAAGAAGCTCTTCATTCACTTCGTCTTCTTCAACACTTGTTGGGGTCCGGCAATCGCCATGATACTTTGTCACGCGTTTAAAATTACTTCCACGACCCAGGGCTGGCCGGACATATTAGCAGCTGGAGGTGCGACCATGTGCGCCGCCTTCTCGCCCCTACTTGATATATTTTTATTTAAAAACGTCCGTGAGCTCTTTCTCACCACAATGGGTGTAAGGCCGAAGTTAGGTGAGCGAGTGTCACTCAGTCTCCGCTTGCTTTATGGAAGACGCGCCACTAATAACTCGCCACTATAACTTGCCACATTTCCCTCACATTCTTCCGCTTTAAAGTCTACACCCTTGTGGGTCTCCCAAGGAAAAAACTTCTCTTAAAGGTGAACCAAAATGCTCCCCACGGCGAACACTCGTTCAAACTTATGAACAAGATAAGGGAGCGATCGCACAGAAGTGCGAAGAGAAGGGTGGGGGTAGATAATTACGATGATGCCGAAGAAGGCGCTGCGAGCACGAACGTGAGCAAGGGTGGCAGCAGCCGAACACATACCAATGCCGACAACGCCAACGCCAACAGTGACGCCTCGCAATATGACGTGAGTGAGCTGAGTAGCATCGGGGCAGACAGCAGCGTTTACACTGAGGTTGAGGAGGGGTTAAAAGATTAGAAATTCCATTTCATTTTAAATTTCAACTCGTTCATCCATTCACATCACACGGGAGTCGAAGAGCTCTCCGCCATGTCCTTCCGCACTATGTAATCTACCCAGTCCGCACTAGTGGCTGGCAACAATCCCATGGTGTTCATTTTATACAGACCCATGCACAAGCCCACGCAATTCACCAATAGCCACACCAACTTTGCCATTAGCAAATCGACCTTCCCCTCCGGATCCTCAAATTTCTTGAACTGCTTGTTTGTGTTGAACAGGGCCGTCAAAGGGTTCACGAGCCCACCAACAACCATTGTTATGGTCCACATGTTGAGCTGCCTTCCAGACATGTACATCATGAAAACATTCATCCCAAGCTGCTTGCCAGGCGACATTGCCAAGTCCATCGCTCGTTTTTTTATCAGCGTTATTTGGGTCGACGAGAGCTTGGATGTAGTTGAGGCTGAGTATTCAAGGGAGGTGAGTTGCTTCGAGGAGGAGGGGGGGAAGCCCAGGGGTTTAGGGAGTTCTGTGATGAGGTTGTGATTGATTGTGTTTTTTGGTTCGTGGGTTGTTTGAATTGTGGTCATTTTTACGGGTGGGGTGTTGAGAGGATTCCTGGATGGAGGGGGGAATGTCTTGGAAAAAATATGTGGAAACTAAAACAGGAATTGCCAAACGTTTTACCACGTACATTCCCCCATTTAAATGCCTCTTTTAGCAATAACCACTATCCGTGCCTTGGCTGTGATAATAAGTTTGTGGATTGTGTCGCCTGCAAATACATTCGTCGTGCAATTGCAAACTCCAATGCTCCGGAAACCACTACTATCCTCTCCTTCAATTTTCAAGTCCCCAACGACACCCTTACACTTGTCCAGCAACATTGGCAACGACAACGGAATTCTCAACATAGACGATGGTGGCGAAAATGAGGATGAGGAGGATGAATTCCCCAGCGACACTGCAATGGCCAAGACAACTCCCCCCCCGTCCCCGTCCCCTTCCCCTTCCCCTTCCCAGCAATCCAAATCACAGCAGCAAGGCGGTTCCCAACAAGCTCCCTTGACTCCAACCCCACCGGACGACGCTTCAGCTTTCGGTGACACAATACCGAAGCTCAACACAGTTCACTTGATCGGTCGAATTGGTCAAACGCCGAACCCTCGCTACTTTGACGATGGGAAAGGTGATTGAGCGAAGCGAGCGAGCCTTGTGACAGAAGAGTGCGAGCGACTAATCCACTCTTGCTCTCGTGCTTCGTTGAAACGCTCGGCGCAGTTGTCATCAACGTTTCTCTCGCCGTGAAGCGAAAATACCACCCGCTCGAGCGCAAAGTCCGGGACATTCGGTGGGGCGACGAGGAAACGGACTGGTTCAACTTGGAGGTTTGGGGGAAGGTGAGCGCCTTGCGACAGAAAAGAAGAGTGCGAAGATCCGTGCGAAATTGCTATACTGAAGTTTTTTGAGGTGTGGAATTCCTTAGAATTGTGTCGGGGGGACCGCTGCTCTCGGCTTTCCGCTGCGCTCGGCTGATGGACGCAGCTCCCTCGCTACGCTCGCTCGCTTTCAAACTTGCACACAACATCCATACATGCCTAACACCCACATTTACAGGACGCCGAGTTCATGGCAAAGTTTGTGAAGAAGGGGGCTAGAGTTGGGATAATGGGAAGCTTAACGATAAGCAAGTGGACCGAGAAGGAGAGTGGAGCCGAGCGGAACACCCCGAAAGTTGTTGTGAGGCAGCTGGATATATTGGAGAGCAAGGCTGAGGCCGAGTTGAGGGATAGGAACAGTGCCAAGGGAGACGACTCGGGTTTTTTTGAGAAATAAAACCATAATTACATTTTAAATCATTTAAGGCACACATTTATGCCTTCTTGGTGGCATCCTTCTTCATCCCCCTCTTCCTAATTCCGGCGTGCATCTTGTTCACAATCACATCGGTGACAGCATCGGGGATGCAGTCCAACACCCAGCCCTGGAGAGCGTGCATCCAAAATGGTGACACAATCACGTCGCCGTGGCCGATCCACCTCGAGGCGAGGTCCACGTACTTGGTTGGGGTGGGGACAGTCAACGACTGACGGAGCTGATGATATGATGATAAATGGTTAGTTTTAAGTAGAATCTATTCCGCTCGTTCGTTCGCAACTTCGTTCGCAACTTCGCTCACCTTCGCAAGCTTCGTGGCGACGTAGAACGGAACCTGAGTTTGGACGGTGACGTTCTTGGAGGCGCACTCCACGGAGAGGCCGCGGCTGAACATGCACACGTACCCCTTGGCTGCAGAATACTGCGCCAAAAGAGGCATGTTCTGGGTGCCTGCTGCAGAAGCAATGTTGACCACTGCGCCGAGCGAAGAAGGTGCGAAACGAATTGAGTGGAATAATGTGAGTTTAGTAGTGGATGTAGCAAGTCTCCCCCCCCTCCACAACCAAAATAAAGGAGCTGTGAGCCACGCGAGCCAGCAACACATACACTAGTTGCGAGCTCTAGCTCGCTTCGCTTGCTGCTCGCTTCGCAAGCTCACCAGCACCCCTCTTCCGATCCATCATGCCCGGGAGAACAATGTGGGTCATAAAGGTAGTCGAGGCAACGTTCATTTCCATCAAACCAAACACCTCGTTGGAAGTCAGCTCGGTGAAGTATTTGGGGTACGGGTAGGATACGCCAACATTGTTTACGAGAATTCCAATGTCAAGGTCGGAACACACGTCAGACACTGCCTGCCGAGAAGTCGAGGAAAAATCCGAGAAATCTACAACAATTATCTTCGTGGAGACTGAGGGGAATTTGGATGTGATTTCGCGTGCAACATCCTGGAGTTTGGACTTTGTGCGAGAAATGAGGACTACATTTATGCCTTTAGAGGCGAGTTGGAATGCGTACGCCTTGCCAATGCCATCTGTTGCCCCTGTGACAACAGCCCAATCACCCAATTTTTTTAGATTCTTCGAGGGACGAAGGAAGAACTTGTAGAGGAGAATGGTGACCTTCAGGGCGAAAAGCCCACAAATGGCTTGGCCCACCAGCGTAAATTGTTCAGTAGTGAACATCATTGAGGATTTCTGGGCAGGGTCCCAAAAAGCCACTCAATATTACAAGTTTCTTTTTTTCTTGCTCCCCAACAACAACCCCAACCAAAACGACTACTGCCCACTGGGAATTGTCGCCTTGATCCTCTAATTTGATCCACTCCCAATTTCACTCTATAGACATACTCACCAGCAATTAGTTGCTAGTAATGGGGAAATCCATTCGATCTAAGGTCAAGAGAGCACACCGGAGAACATTCCGCGCTGGCGAGGGTCAAGTTTTTGCAGATGCCAGCATGGCCAAAATACAGGCGAACCTCAAGAAGAATATGAAGAGCGACGAGGAGTTGGACAAGAACGCCAAGCATCTTCAAAATTTGTTTGGTGGAGATGAGGATGAGCATGATGAAAATGATATGGCTGACAAGGAAGATTCAACGATTAAGAAGACAACCTTCGTGCAGAAGAAAAAATCTACCAAGCACGCAACGAAGGTCATGGCAGACACTACGGCCGCCGCACAGGCCAGGAGAAAGTTGAGCAAGTCGAACAAGAGAGGCACTACTAAGTTCGGATTCAGTACGCAAAGCAAAAAAACGGCAACGAAGAAGAGGGGAACAAAGATGGCTCAATTTTAAAGATGATTTAAACAGTAGAACGAGTGAGAAAAATACGTATTTCAAGACGGCTCCTCTATACAGATGCCTCCGTCGTAGCACCGATTCCACGGATCCCCATCTCATCTCCTGTAAACTTTAAACTCCCAAACCCATCGTAATGCTCAACCAAAACCGCACCAGTTTCCCCCGAGAGCCTGATTCTCGCAAACCCGCCAGCTTCATCTTCGCCAGAATGGAATTTGAGGGAGTCGGCCGGGATTGAATCCTTGTGGGCTGTGCTTGCGTCGTTTTTGTGCGCCGAGCCAATCCCATGATATTGAACACCCCCATCAGCAATAAGCTCCGCGCAGTGGTCATGCCCGGCGAGGAAGGCCTGGACGTTGTATTTTTCGAGCAGGGGAGCCACCTCTGCCACCATAAAGTCAGTTGGTCCGTGCTCGCAAATACTCCAAACAGGGTAGTGACCCGCAACGATTATGACGTCCCCCTCCGACGCAGCCAAGGTCGCTTCGAGCCACGCGAGCTGAGTCGCAGCAAGTGTGGGTTAGGAGTGAGTCAGTCGCCTTCGGCACACACACTTTTCTGACACTCTCTCACCTGTTTTTCCTGTACCTTCTTGTCAACGTTGACATACTCGCTTCCCTTTAGAGGGGTGCCATCCGCCAGGGCTGATTCCCCCGCCAGCAAGACGGTGTCCAGCATGATGGTGTGAAGTTTGAATTGGGTGTCATCTTCGCCTCCGTAGCTCTCCACGAAATCGTAATAATAGTCGGGGAACGACCACCGGTCGTTCACATCAGTGTATAAGATTTGAGCCGACACGTTGCCATAGTGGTCGTGGTTGCCAGCGAGAACCCTGAAGAAATTTGTTGACTTGAGGTTGTCCCCGGTGAACACTTCTTCAAATGAAGTGTTGAAACGGGAGTCAGTCAGATTTGCTATGCCACTTTCGTAGAAGTTGTCACCAATAGCTAGAGAGTACCGGGCATTGACTTGGGAAGCCACAAGGTTCATCCCGGCCGCCGTGGCAACTTCTTCTTCTGTCGTGAAGGGAAAGTCTGGTATCCCGCCCCAATCTCCCATGACCAAGAAATTTAACTCGGCAGCTAACGACTGCCCAGTAACGCCTAGCAAAATTGCAGTTTGTTTGAACATGCCAGCTCTTTTTGCAAGTGTGTGAAAAGAATTCCAAATGTGAAAATAAATCTTATAAAAAGCAAGTGAGCAAGCAAAGTGTTTTAATTAAGCAAAAACAACACATGTTCCAAACTCATATGCTCCTGTTATGTTGGGTCTCCCTTGCCCAAGCATTCGCATTCAACGATACAACTCCATTCATTATCTCTGAGACCCTTTCCTCGAACATGGTGCTAAAACAGGAACCTGCATCTCCCTCAGTTTGGGGGTGGGGGATTCCTGGCCTGACAGTAGACATTGGCACCGGTACACAGGTCGACCACATAGTCATCTCCTCCGATGGAACTTTCTCCTACTCCCTCCCCCCTTCCCCCCCCGGCCCCTATGCTGGCAGTGGAACTATTGTCTTTGCGCGAGAGTATGGCGCCTATCCCAACTACTCCATCACGCTTACCAACGTGCTTGCGGGCGAAGTTTGGATGTGCAGCGGTCAGTCTAACATGGGACTCTCCCTCGCCCAAACCGAATACACCTCTTGGGATAATGTCACCTCCTCGGCGGCCGACGAAGCAATTCTAGTAAACGACTACCAAGACATGCGAATGATCACTCAAGCTTCGGCTGGCAGCTCGACATTGCAGACTCGCGCTTCCACGGGGGGGGGTTGGTTCTACCCGACTGCTGACAGCATTGCTGGGTTCAGCGCTACATGCTATTTCTTCGGCAAGAAGCTCCACGATCAGTTGAAGGTTCCGATAGGTTTGATCGAGAGTCAAGTTGGGGGCACTGCAGTTGAGCTTTGGAGCTCTGCGGAGGCTCTCCAGCAGTGTGACCAGTCGAGGGGCCCCGACAGAAACATGGAGGCAACGTGCGGCTCAAAAGCTTGGCCTTCAAATGCTTCCCCCCATTCATCCCCATTCTCAGATGATAGGTGAGTGAGCGAAGCGAGCGAGCCTTGAATTTCAGTAACACCATACACTTGGAGGGTTTCACTTGTTCAATGGTGTTATGCGTTGGAGTTACGGATGATTTAGCGATTCGCCTTTTTTTTAGTTTTTTTTTTTTGTTTTCACATTGGCGTACACATGCCTCTGATCTGGACCGTCCCTGATGGCCGAACCCGCCGCCGTGTCCAATTCTGAGCGTCTAAAACCTCCATGCGAAGGAGTTACGGCCGATTCAGTGATTCGCCGTTTTGTTGCATTTTTTTTTCACTAAACCCCAACCTACTCAACTATTTTTGCTCGCTCGCTGCTCTCGTGCTTCATTAAAAATGCGCCTCGCTTCGCTCGGCGCAGCTGGAAGGAAAGTTTGGCGGACGATGCAGAGTCCAACTCCACCCTGTACAACGGCATGATTCACCCTTGGACGCCCATGACCATCACTGGCACAATTTGGTACCAGGGAGAAAGCAACGTGGCGTGCAACGACTATTGGGGCTACACTCAAGGCAACAATTGCTGCATGGTGAGTGAGCGTGAGGAAGACGAGCATACGAGCCACTGCTAAACTAACCCACTCATTTCGTTTGCTCGATTGGCTCGCTCGTGCGCGTGCGCAGAGCGATGGCGAGTGCGCAGTTTACTACGAGTGCCAATTCGGAGCAATGATTACCGATTGGAGGAAAAAGTTTAACAACGAAGACATGCCGTTTTTGTTTGTGGAGCTGCCGAGCTACGTGGAGAACCTGTACCAGGAAAATGTTGACGGAAGGTGAGAGAGCAAGAGCGAGAGCGTGCGAGCCGTGCAAATGGCGTGTTCTGCACCGTCCCTTACATTACATTACATTACATTACATTACATTACATTACATCACTAACCCACCCCTTCAAAAAGAATCGACGAATCTCTTCCAATGCTGAGGCAGGCCCAAAACACGGTTGAAACGAAAGACGCCTTAGCTTTTAAGGCGAGCGTGATTGACCACGGCGATATTGCGAGTCCCAACGGGAGCATTCACCCGCGTGACAAAAGGCCGGTGGGGAATAGGTTGGCATTTTTGGCTCTCGAGCACGTCTATAATCTGGAGGGCGTTGCTGGGAGTGGAGGACCAGGTGTGGTTTCGGGTAAGGTTGGCGAGGACGTGAACAGCGTTGAGCTGACTTTCGACGACTTTGATGGGAGTGGACTTTTGCTCAGGACCGATGATGATGGGGAACTGAGGCAGAAATGCGTTGTCGGACAGCAGGACGGAATCAACGCACCCCCCTTTCCAATCCCTCTGAGCCAGTGCGGTCCTGTTCCAACTGGGTTCGAAGTCACCTCTCTGATTTCTGACGTGGGGGAGTGGAAACAATTTCAAACCATTGAGCTGCTGCCTGATGAGAATGGAAAGCTGAACGTGATCAAGTTGGGCCTGGGCGAGAAGTGGCACTTGGGAAATGGATTACTTGTTGTGCGTTATCTGTACGCCGACTGGGGAGTCCCCACGATATACTCGGCAAAGTCGTTCGAGGAAATTGTCGACTCGGGGGATGGCCAGCTTCCGGTTGCCCCATTTGAAATTACTATAAATGGGAACCTCTAAATCAAAATCCTGCTTATCATAATCCTACTTTACATTCATTTGTTGGAGAGCAGGCTGGGTGGAAAGGGTGTGGGGCCAAAGGTGCGGCATGGAGACGGACTGGCGTCGTATCCTTCCTACTCTATTTTGAACTCCGGTAGTTTCCTCCTCCAAGTCGACCTCAACCTCAACAACTCTGTTGAAAAACAACACGTAGCTGGACTTGTTGTTAATGACCGACTTCTCAGAAATCTCACTCACACGCTCGTCATTGAACTCAAACCACTTTTCAGAGCTCCGGTTTTTGCAATACGCCGTGTAGTGGCCACCACCCAACCCGCCGAGGTGGTTGCTCACTGCAAACAGGTCGTAGATGGGGGGGTCTTTTTGCACACTTTTCACTGTTCTTGACAAGTCGAAATCGACTGTAGGGGTTTGTATGAACTGATCGATTTTTCTGCGACGTTTAAAGTCAAACCGCTTCAGAATAATGATCAGCACTGGAGGGAGCTTCCAGACGTCAAATTTTTTTGTTGCGTCGACGTGCGTCTTACACTTACAGCAGTACCATTTATTTTCCCCAGACAGAGTTTCGATTTTGCAGAATTCAGCTATGCATGATTCCACAGTGTCGCATTTTGACGCAATGGGAACCGTGAGATACATGAAGGACTCAAACTTGATACACTTGTGAGAGCACTTCTTGCACTGCAGCGTATTCTTCAACTGACCCTGGAAGAGATCGACGACAATGCTTCTATTTCGCTCTAAATAGCCGCTCCAAGCGCGCACAGCAACCTCGTCCAAATCACCGCTCCCGTCACTTTCGACGTCCTCGACGTACTTCTTGTCGGTCACTCGATTCAGGTCCTCGTGAAGGCCATCGAGCAAGAAAGAGAGAAGCTCTTGGGTGTCGTGCTGCTCGTAGCCACGGAAGTGAGGTGCGAACTTTTGCATGGTCGTTTTGAAATCTCTGGGGGTGACAGACTGTAAGGCGTTCTTCTCGCTCCAGAGCTGACTGATGAGGGACGCGTAGGCGGTTGCGAGGCTTCCACCAGCTCCCAAAATATTGTATTTGTTGATTTCGCTCTTCCAATCGTAGCCGAGGAAGTAATCGGACTACTCCGTTGAAGCGAGAGTGGGTTAGTTATTAAGTTAATCCCCCTCATATTACTTTCTTCCACAATGCTCCTCACCAGGGGGACTGTATTGGAGAGGCACTGAAGTGAGGTGTTCATAAAGCAAGTATTTCCAAGATTTTTTAAACCTACAAGGCCTAAGTTGGGTGACTGCTTCGAGAAGAGTGAGGAGATAACTTCCATGTGAACATTGTCATAGGAGGTGAGGCGACGGGTGGCACTTCGCAAGCACTCTGTAGATGTTTGCGAGTTCGAAGTTGTTTGTTTTTGGTCTTTGTTTGATTCTTCAATGTTCCCCAACCGGTGGAGAGAAGATCCACAGCCCATGGACCCTGGCGTATGTGCGTGTGTACTTTTCACTTTTGGGCTCCGGATTTTCTCTTTTTCTCTGAACACTCAAACCAGTGCACCTGGTTTGAAGGCCGGCTCCGGATTTTCTCTGAACACTCACACACTGCACGTGCACTGGTTTGAAGGCCGACCCGACAAGATCAGTGCTAAATGGAATACTCCACATTCAATACATTTCTAGAATCAACACTTAAGCCAGCCCTAGCAGCTGCATCTCTTGTAGTCCTTCAGGTGCAAGAGGACATTGATGAGTACGATTCGTTAAGGCTAGCTCTCCTCCAACCTCTTCCATCATCTACAACCTGCTCCCTCACACCAAACCTCCAGTGCAATGCCAAACTTGACAACAACAATATGGTTTTCATCGAGGTTGGTTTAGGATTTGTGGCCGAGCTTTCAGTGCCTGAGGCGCTTGAATTCATTGAGGCGAAAAAGCTATCCCTCAACGTCCTCAAGTACTACCGTGAGAGCAAAGTTCAGCAGATCAAACAGCACATGGAGGAAGTGGTGTTGTCGCTCCAATTGCTCCAAGCGGCTACCCCCAATTAAATTAGAGACAATTTTTAGTAAAGGCGAATGAATCCCTATCTTCTATTTAAATTTTGAAGACGCGAATGCCCAACTGAACGTATTCAACGAAGCACGAGAGCAAGAGTGGGTTAGGTCGCTTCGCACTCTTCTGTCACGCTTCGCTCGCTCACCGTCTTGCTCAAATCCATGCCAACTCCAAACACATAAAATCCATAGTTCGCAACAATCCAGCCCAAAAATAACCTCAATCCCAACACCTGGTCTTCGTAGCTCCTCTTGCTCAACACCTCTACGCAGAGCATCATCGGCACCACAATTTCGAACAGCGCCACACCGTACCGAATCGGTGATTTGCTCATTTGAGCAACGATCACTTTCGTCGCGTAGTAGGCAGCCCCCAGCCCACCGGCCAGGTAGACCAAGAACACGTTTCGGGCGAACAGCTCGAAATTGTCCCCGGTTGACCATCTGTACCAAAACCAATAAATCAAATACTGCGGGACGAGCTGCAGGCGCAAATTAATGAAGGACGAGCGAAACGAGCGAGCGCAAACGAATTAAGTGGGTTAGCTTAGCAGCGTTCTGGTGTAGCCATTATGCCTGTAGCCATTTCGCGCACTTCATCGCGAGTGTGCTCGTCTTTCAAAAGGCTCGCTCGCTTCGCTCGCTCACTCACCTGCATCAACTTATCCACCAACCCCAAGTCCTTCGCCCCAGCGTCGGCTTTCTTCGTCAAAGTTCTACCTCCAACCACCACCCGCAGCACCGACTGGACCGCCAGCAGCATCGTAACTGCGGCCATTGGAAACAAGACCAGGTGTCGAAGCTGGAGAAATCCGCCAAAGGCGTCGAACACGGAATGTTCGACGGGAACGTGCCACAGCCCTGGTCCTAAGCACGCAATGCTCAACATCATGAGCATCTGCGCGAGCTGCGCCGAGCGAAGCGAGGCGAGGCGCATTTTTAATGAAGGACGAGCGAAACGAGCGAGCGCAAACGAATTAAGTGGGTTAGCTAAGTAGCGGATGTAGCCATTATGTCTGTAGCCATTTCGCGCACTTCATCGCGAGTGTGCTCGTCTTTCAAAAGGCTCGCTCGCTTCGCTCGCTCACCTGCCCCTCGGTCAGTCCAATCCACCCATTGTTGATCTTCAGCACGCCTGAGTGGTACTCTTCCCACTGCGCAAGGAAGAAGACGTTAAAGTTCAAAACGGTGTTGAGCACAGTGAAGGAAGTTGCGCCGTACATCATGCAGGCGTTGTTGAGAACTCCAATCGTTATGGTCGTGAACGCATCGCAGCCATGGTCAAAGAGCTGCCCGAGGGGGGAGGTTGCTCCAGTACGACGAGCCTGTTGCCGAGCGTTTTAGTTGTGTTGGTGAGCGATGAAGCGAGCCACAAACGCAACACACATCTTCCTCTTTCTCTCGCTCACCTGCTTCCCGTCGATGGCGTCCATGGTCTGGTAAAAGAAGTGCCCCAATAGCGCTAGGAAGTACGCCCACTGGGGTGCCACTGAGTTGAACTCCGGGATGAAAAAAAGGAGGGTGAGAGTTGTTGAAAGAATCCCAAGGAATCCAAGTAGGGTGACGAGGTTGGGCGCCATCCACAGAGGAAGGAATTTGACCGCAAACTCCCACCACACGTTCATGATTCTGTCGAGAACTGTGTCAGTTCCCTTTGTGTACTTCCAAGAAGCAAGTCGCTTGCATGCATCTGGGGTAAGAATGTAGTTTGAGGAACTCGGTTTTGATTTCTTCGTGTTTGTTCGGGAGGAAGATCGATTACGAGAACGAGCTCTCGAACTCGCCCTCTTGGGCGATGTGCCCTTCTTTGTGGCGTTCGCATTGGAACGTTTTGTCGTTGTTCGACTGCGAGATTCCTTTTCCCCTAACTTTTTAGGGGTGAGGAAGTTTTGAACCGCTGGTGCACAGCAATTTGCGAGCTCCTCGGCGAGCCCCTTGGCCATTTTCTATTCTACAATGTGTGGCACGTTTAAGAAATGTTGCCTTTTTAGCTTTTTTTAAAATTATTTTGCAAAACTAAATTAATGTGCAGAGGCCTTACCATGAACAATTTCACCCCCCTCCTCTCTCGGTTGTTTGTTTCAATCCCGACGGACGTTACGAACAACCCTAAAATGGATCTCGTTTCGTTTCTCTCATCCAACGTTCTCACTATTTACCGTTCCCTATCTCTCCAGAAGCTCTTCACGGTAACGAGTAGAAAGCTCTCCCACGTCACAACAGCGTCTTTCTCCCCCTGCGGTCGCGAGATTGCGGTGGGTTACGACGATGGTGTGGTCGCAATCATTTCGGTGGAGTCTAGTGAGGTCGTTCAGACTATAGACGGCTCCTCCTCCTCTGCCTCGATATCGCACCTCAACTGGAGCGCAAAAGAGACCTCTTCCTCTTCATTTTCCTCTTCTTCCTCCTCCACCTTTGACGATCTCCACGGTCTGGGCTTTGGCTCCAGCACCAACCCTCACCAATTCCTTCCCTTCGACTGCCACGCAAATTCTCACCTCGAGGATCCGGACCCAGATCCAGATCCGGCCATATCGTCCAATTCCGACTCCCCTTTTCCGACCACTCCATTTTCTCTTCTCCGCGTGGTCGATGAGAACCTTTGTGTGTCGGTTTTCTTGTCTGGGCGGTGAGTGCGACAGAAGAGTGTGACAGAAGAGTGCGACAGAAGAGTGTGACAGAAGAGTGCGAGGCAACGACTAACCCACTCCTAACCCACTCCTACTCTCGTGCTTCGTTCGAAAAATGCGCCTCGCTCCGCTCGCGCAGCTACAAGCTAATGGGGGGGCACGACGCCTTCCAGACGCAGAATAAGAGCAGGCCTACGAAGATCGTTGCTTGCCTAGCCTCAGGTGGCGGAGGAGCCTCCGCTTCCTCGTTATCCCTTCTGACAAACTCATCTTGCCAGGAAACAACTCTTGTAACGATTCGGTCCCCACATTTCAGTACCGCTGGGGGGAAGCACACGTTGACAATACTGGCTGAGAAGAAGCACGTGTTAAACGGATTTTTGAGCAGTTTGGAGCGTGGATTGAACAAATCGGAGGCCACCTGGTCGACAACCTTCCGCCCGCTGGATTCCAAGCTGGCGTTGCTCACTCAACTCTTCAAGGACTACGGCGTAGAATCGGGGGTGGACATTATTTCGGTGAAAGCGGAGCTTTTGAAGGTGAGCGCGCGAGCGAAGCGAGCCGCGAGCGAAGCGAGTGAGCCTTGTCACAGAAGAGTGCGACGCGACTGCGAACGAAGCGAGCCAGCAACACCATACACTAGTCAATACACTAGTTGTGACTAGCTCACTTCGCTTGCCGCTCGCCAGCAACACCATGCACTAGTTGTGACTAGCTCGCTTGGCTCGCAACTAACATTATTCCACTCAGCTAATTGTTGAGAAGTCACCATTAAGCCTTGCGAGGAAGGGAGAGGGGGGGAGCGCGGATTCGGCAATGTCCCAGTTTTTTGCGTCGAGCCTGACTGATCAGGCCGTGGGTCGGTTGGTCAAGACCTCCGAACAAGGAATATCAAATTGCGAGGAGGTGAGCGAGCGAGCGAGCGTGTAAGACGCGATACTACTACCCACCATACTAACATTATTATGTATTATTGGCGCAGCTCCTGCGCAGCGGCGCCGTGAATGCGTCCATATCGCTAACCTACATCTCCAGCGAGCTCGTTGGCCTTTGCCGCGCATCAGTTTCGTCCGAAAACAAGTTCCTCTACTCATTAGTCACGGCCAATTCTCTCCTTTCCACCTCCCAACAGTTGTACCTGGCCATCGAACTGTTGGTGAAGGAGGTGAGCGAGCAGAGCGGGGGGGGGGGAGGGCAAACATTTCAAACCAACCAACCAACTAAACTAACTCGATTCGGCAATCAATGGCGCAGCTTGTCATCACTCGAGCCCGGTTGAGGAGCTTCTTGGCTTGGATCATAATGGTAATGGCTGATTTGAAGGCCTTTGGCACGAGCAGCGACGCTCCTGAGCGCACCGCAGCAAACGGCAGAAAGGTCTCTGGCGAGACCCTGAAGAGCGTGGTTTCTTTTTTGGGTGAGACCACCCCAACCACAACCACCATCAGCGACATTGAATCGTTACTCAACGTGCGGTTCAACACTCTGCTCTGTAATGTCAAAAACCTGCTCCAAAAGTCCAAAATGCTGATGAATCAGCTATTCGACGAGGTGAGCGAGCGAAGCGAGCGAGCCTTTGGGAAGACGAGCATACTCGCTATGAATCCCGCGATATGGCTACAGACATTAAGGCTACATTCCACTACTGAACTAACCCCACCCACTCAATTCGTATTCGTTTGGCTCGCTCGTTTTGCTCTTGCTTCATTATTAAATTTTCACCTCGCTTCGCTCGGTGCAGCCCCTGAATAGAATCGCCGGCTTCGTTGAAACCGAAACCTCCACGTTTATAGATGTTGACTTTGACTCGATGGTCTCCCACACGCGGGACGGGAGCAACTTCTCCCCAAATAGTGTGCTCAGCGAGAATTGGACGCTTTTCGCTTTCAATAACGAGAGCAACAAGCTGAGGCTCGGGGCGACGCCGCAGGGCTTGCAGACTCTTTGGGCTGGAGTGCATTTAGGACCAGCAGAGGAAGTGCGAATAAAAAGTGTGAAATTTTACAGCAACGGGGACGGGAAGAACGAGGAGAAGAGGGAGAAAATTGGCATGGTGGTGTGGTGCGGGGGGCAGGAGGTGAGTAAGCGAAGCGAGCGAGCTTTGAGGATGGATCTCGCGAAATGGCTGCAGACATAATGGCTACATCCACTACTAAACTAACATAATTCCGCTCAATTCGTTGGCTCACTTGTTTCCCTCATGTTCATAAAAATGCGCCTCGCTTCGCTCGGCGCAGGAGTTGTGGATGCTAGAATATGGAAAGTTGCTTTGGTGCGAAGACCAAAGTGACGTGTCGATGTTTTCGCGGTGCAGGTTTGTCGTGGGCGATGAGGAGGAGGATGAGGGGGGGGGGGAGGGCGTAGAGGTGCGAAAGGTGAGTGAGCGGAAGACGAGCATTCTCGCGATGGATCTCGCGAAATGGCCGCAGACATAATGGCGGCTACATCTTCTAAACTAAACTAACATTATTCCACTCAATTCGTTTGGCTCGCTCGCCTCCCCCCTGCTCCATTAAAAATGCGCCTCGCTTCGCTCGGCTCAGCGCGTTCTCCGTGAGCTTCACGAAGACGCCACCGCAACAGAGCTGTACCTGGACGGCAACAGGGGGGTCGCAATTACTGTTTGCGGGGACACGGAGTGCGTTACCGTTTTTGACCTGGAGGAGCACGAGGAGGCAGACGATGAGGATGAGGAGGAAAACGAGAGCGGGGAGGACGATGTATGATGTAGAGTTAACGGTATTTTCCAAAGATTTCTCCAAACAACACTAATTTTGTTATCAACATTTATCTAATTATCTACTTAACGCATCCTTCGCTCCTTCGTACGCACCGAAAAAAACAAAACCGCCAATCGTAATCCACATGACCCTCGGCTGCGCATTTTTAATGAAATTGAGAGGGTTAGTGTTTAATGTTTGGTGGCTCGCTCGCATTCGCTCGCTCACCTGCACACCATTGAAAAATGTCCAGTATCCCTCACTACTTGCCACCCTCCTTGCAACGTCCCACGCCGACAAGTACTTCACCCCGTGCTTATCCGCTCCCAGCATCAACCTTGTTTTTACGACGTCTAGAGGTGTGGTGGCGGCCGCCGCGATTGCCCCACCCACTGAACCGCAAAATGCGCTCTGCAGGGGCGACGCAGCACTCCCATGCGAGTCTTTTATAATCACCTTCAACCGCTCGTAGATGGGAAACTGTATAAAAGCGAACGGAATTTCGCGCATTATTGTGATTGAAAAACCTCGGTAGAGGGACAGGAAGGATGAGGACGACGACTCCGTGACGACGGATTTTATTGTGGAGGTGACAGTGCTGAACTTATCTGGATTCGTTTGCATTTTCGACTTGACCAGTTCGGTGGGAACTCGCACAAGGCAGGCGGCGCACTCGCCAACCGAAGCTGCGAGCATGTGCCCCAGGTGAGGGGACAAGTTGTTGCTCATCACGAATATGTTGGTAATGGGTTTGAGGTGCTCATAAACCGTGAAAAACAATGCAGCGGAGGGGGCGGAACCTAGGCCAACGGCACCAATACCATTGTATATTCCCCGGAACCCTCCAGTCTTGATGAAGCCATTGGGAGATTGCAGACGAGTTTTTATCGTGTCAATTGGGAAAAGGGCAACATCAACAGTTGTTCCAGCGATTCCACCGCTTATCAAGTTCAGGAGGAATCCGCCAGTTTCCAAACCCATATGATGATATATTTCGTGTTGATCACTTGATCGTGTTGATATTCCTTTTTTGATGGTGACTTTTTACGACCCTATCTAAGCCCGATCCACATCTGTTGTTTAGCCTACACACTTATTTTTAGAGATATGTCAGATGCGCCAAAACAATCGTTGTCGTGGGGCTCGAACCGGCAGCGGCGGATCGACGAGCGGAACCTTGTCAAAGCGGCTGCCGAGCAGGCTAAGGCCAACCAACAATCACTCCAAAACCCTGGACAAACAGTTCCCCCCCCTGTCCCCCAACCCTCTCGCCAACAACAACAGCCTCAAAAACCCTCCTCGTTCAATGAGATCCAGCAGCAGCAAATGCAGCCCTCTCCTTCATCTTCGTCTTCCGCTTCTTGGTCCAACTCCAACACCAACTCCAACTCCAACTATGGTCAAAACTTTCGAAACAATTACAATAACAAATCACCACAACAACCCCAACAACAAAACTCTCGCAACACCAATAGCAATCGCAACAACGACCACAACAACAACAACAACAACAACATCAACAACGACCCCGACCACCCTGCCTTTGTTGGCCGTGAGACAGGTTGTATTAAAGTTCTCCGAGAAGGGTTTGGTTTTATAACTTGCGCCGAGCGTGACGTTGACGTCTTCTTTCCGAATTCGGAGCTTCCCCGAGACCCCACCTCCAACCCCACCGAGGGCTCCTCAGTCTCGTTCGATGTTGGGTGGCGGCACGAGCGACGCACGAACGAGTGGAAAATGTCCGCTTCCAAGCTCGAGATCATTTCTGGTGATTCCGTAGTTTGGGAGAAGGACTTTAGCGAAGATGGAGGTAAGCGAATGAAATGAACAGTCAGGTGGTTATAAACATCTCGAGAACTAAACTCTTTTTGCAGCAAAACTCTTCACCGGGACCGTTGTCACCCCCGCTCCGTCTGTTTCCAACCACCGCAATCATCAGCATCAGCATCAACAGCAACCTCGGGACGGATTTTTCCAGCTCCACTCGGAATTCTTCTCCTCTGTCTCAAGCTCAGGCTCAGGCGAAATTAAAATCCACTTTAGCTCCAACAACGTCGTCCACAACGTCCGGCTAATGGCCGACGACGACGTCCAGGGCGAGGTCTACCTCGACAACCGAAGTAAGAAGCTCCGCGCTCGGAACATTGTCGTTGTCAAGACCGGGCTGCGGAAGAAGGCCGAGGCCTTGGAAGCGTCGCTCCTCTCGGCTGCCTCGGTCGAGAAAGGCGTAGTCGTTTCCCTGCGGGAGGATTTTGGGTTCCTCAGGTCAGCGAGCCGCCACGAGCACGTCAAGTTCGCCTACACGGACATTATCCTACCGGACGAGGAGGGCGAGGGGGGGGAGGAGGAGGAGGAGTTCCGCCTGGAGGAAGGACAGTGCGTTCAGTTCAAGGTGATCAAGCTTCCTCCCGATCCGCTCAGCATGGGCGCGCAAATGATGCGCAACCGGAACGGCGGTGAAGGCTCAGAGGGGCCAACGGGGCCAACGGGGGAGGACGTGGCGAAGCAAATCGTCTTTCTGCCCGCCAACAGCGTCGTGTTTGAGACGGTTGAGCGAACGGGGTGCGTCGGGCGGGTGTCGAAGCTTCCGGTGCTGGGGGGGAATAACTCGAACTCGAACTCGAACTCGCGCTACAAAAAGGAGGGTACTGTGGCTGTGGCGGGGCCTGGGGCGCTGATTTTTGAGAGTGGGAGTGGGGTTGGAGATGGAGATGGAGATGGAGATGGAGGTGTTGAGGAAGTGCCGTTCTTCAGCCAGGACATCGAGCATTTGGTGCAGGTTCTTGACAGAGTCCACAACAAGTACAACAACAACAACAACAACCGCGCGGGGGGGCAGCAGCAGCAGCAGCAACAACAGCAGCAAAAGACCCTCCTCCTCCGGCCGTACGACTCCCTGTCCTTCGACGTCGTCAGGCTGAAGATGGACGGATCCCTGAAGGCGAGCAACATCAAGCTCGTCGAATTTGCGCCAGAGTTCAGGGAGAGCGGGATCGTTAGTCACGTCAAGGTCAGCGAGGGGTTTGGGTGAGTTTTTTG
>Ga0302116_1000756_pt1 | contig 19456 bp, 22 predicted proteins | sample AG5_SCM_MG_FD_203124 | JGI IMG/M metagenome (GOLD analysis project Ga0302116, IMG submission 203124) | Marine microbial communities from Western Arctic Ocean, Canada - AG5_SCM | ecosystem: Environmental > Aquatic > Marine > Oceanic | place: Canada: Western Arctic Ocean | collected 2017-10-01 | reverse complement strand
TTCCCCGGCCCTCCCTCCCCCCCCCCCCCCTCCCCCCCCAGCATCTCCCCAACATTCCTCCCCAGCCACCGCGCCACCTCAACCTCCGTAACGACGTGCAATATATTCACGCCCTCCTGGCTCCCTCCCTGAGACGTCGACTGAGACGTCGACTGAGACGTCGACTGAGACGTCGACTGAGACGTCGACTGAGACGTCGACGTGGTCGACTGAGACGTCAATGCGACGGATCGGACCGACCCGGAAGCGAAGAGAGACAGGAGGTTCCACAGGAAGGAGGTAGAGAGGAGGGGGGGAATGACGGACCTGAACCTGGTTGCAGGAGCAGTCGCAGGAGCAGTCGCAGGAGCAGTCGCGTCAACGGGGGTCGGGGGGGCGCCGCCGGAGCTGGCCCCGGAGCCGGCGCCAGAACCCCCGGCGGGCGACGGGGTGGGGGTGGAGGTGGCTAGGCTCTTGGGGGGGGGGGTACTTTCCAAGCTGCCGCCGCCGCCGCCGCCACCGCCACCGCCCCCTTTTCCAATTGCGCCGGCGCCGGACCCTCGCCCTCGGAGGCACGTCCCAACCTTCGCGTACCCGAACGTTCCGCCGAGGGCGCGGAAGGAGGGGGGGGCGAATTCGACCGTTGAGCGGCGGGTTCGGTTTGTTGCTGTTGAAGTTGCTGTTGAAGTTGCTGTTGCTGTTCCTCCTGTTGCTGTTCCTCCTGTTGCTGTTCCTCCTGTTGCTGCTGCTGCTGCTGCTGCTGCTCCTGCTTCTGCTCCTCCCCAAGTATTTACGAGAAGGCCAGCTAGGTCAAGCACGTCAACAAGCCCGGCATACTTCCTCCCAGCATTATTCGCCCCCGTCGCGCCATGTCCCGTCCCGTGTCCCGTCCCGTGTCCCGTCCCACTCTGCGCAACTCTCTCAAACACTGGCGCCACGGTTCTCCCACTCCTCAACAGTTCCCTGAGAACAACCAGGCACTGATCGTTACTATCGACCCTCAGGCTCGCCTCCCACCAGCTCTTCTCGCTCATGGACCTAACTTCCTCCCTCCAAAGTCTCGGCCTGTCGCCCCCGATCCCGGACTTGTTCTCGTCCTCGTTGTCGCTGTCGTCGTCCATGAGCTTGCTGTTCTGCAGGTACGCGTCGGTGTTCACCGCGTTCTCCTCCTCGTACACTTTGGTCAGCGTGAGGCTGAAGGCGAGGACCCGCTGGAGGTACTGCGCCACGGAGAGATCGTCCTGGCACCAGTCCCAGAAATCCTTGAATTTAAGTACCTCTCGCTTATCGGAGGAAGAGGAAGACTCTGTGTGTGCGTGTGTGTGTGTATGTGTATGTGTATGTATGTGTGTGTGACTTACGCCGAACATTGTCCGAACAGCCATCTCTGCGCACTTGACGCTCGGCACAGCAATCCCAAGAAGCTTGTATATCGCTCCAGTGCACCGATCAACCATATCGTAGAACTGCTTCGGGTCAAGTCCTCCCGCCTTGGATCCTCCCGTCCGGCCGTAGAGCCTGAAGAGGAAGTTTACTTTCGGTTCGACCTCCTCGTCGGAGAGGAGGGTGAGGATTGAGAAGGACTCGAAGACGTCGATCATTGCGGAGGAGGCGTAGGATTCAGAGCCCCGGGCGGCCATGGAGGTGACGCGGAGGGAGTTGGCGTTGTTTACGATACTGGACGATATTTGACAACATGTTGAAGGTTGATGTTAACGAGGAATGAGGAATGACAAAAGACGTTTGACAAATTGCTCACCTAGCAGCCATCCTCGCACTGCTCAAACTATCGTTCATATTCGGCTGATAGCTCCTAACGTCGCTCCCCGCAATACTGCTCCTAAACAGGCTCCCACTCCTCTTCCGCCCCTGCGGCTGTCCATTATTAACACTCCCCGGACCATTCTTCCCTAACATCCCCTTTTTCCTCAGCTCCGCCAACGCCATCGTCTTCGCCCTAACCCTCCTCTTCACATCGTCCCCCGTAAACACGGCAAAATGCCAGTCCGGATCTCCCAAGATGTGCCCGAAGATGTTGTCGAACTCGCGGAAGTTCACGAGGCGGCGGGAGCTGAAGATCGACTTCCAAGTTTCTAAGGATTCGAGGAGCATTGGGAGCTTGCAGATCTGGTATTCGTGGATGTCAGGAAACATGGGGGCATCCTCGTTCTTCTTGCTTTCTTCGTGGGCGGCTGACGAGGAAGCTCCCATAAGGGTCGTGCTGTGTGTTTGTGTGTTTGGTTTGTTGAGTTAAAATTTGAAATTAATTTTTTTTAAATTTCTCAACTTCCAACTCTAAAGTGCTAAAGTGCTAAAGTGCTAAAGTGCTAAAGAACTGATTAATAATATAAACCACCACTGAACAACAGTGGCAATAAATAGTAACAACTCGCAGCAAACATTGAGCAAAAACAGCTCAAATAATTTAAAGGTCATCCTGGCATCATATATGTCCAACTGTGTGCCTCAGTCGACCTTCGCCACCTATCTTTCCTTAGCCTCCGAGTTCAAAAACTCCTCTTTTTCACCATCCTCAAAGGCCTGCTTCATCAAGTCCGGCAAATTGAACAAGCTCCGCAAACTCGAACGGGAAATAAATGATGCTCTTGTTGTGGACCTTGGAGAGAGCTCGAGGAAAAATAGCTTGAGCCTTGGGCTGGATAATGTTGTTAGGGAGGAAATTGCTTATGGGTACGACCCCTTTAGTGACGAGGAGTTGAGAAGCAGCGAGGAGGAGAGTGAGAAAGACGATCATCTTCCAAAGAAGGAGGAGGTGAACGAGGAGGAAGAGGAGGAGAAAGAGGAAGAGGAGGAGGAGGTTGACGAAGCATCATCAGCGGGGTCCTCTTCCTCCTCTGTTTCATTCCCTCCCTCCTCCTCTTCCTCCTCTTTGTCCTCTTCCTCATCATCAAAATCCTCCAATTCTTCCAAATCCTCTATAAACGCCCCTCCAATATTCCACTCTTGCAACTCCGTATCATCCCGCGAGTCAGCAAAGCATCCGCAAATCACCCGCACCTTAATCGACGGCCTCATCTCCGAGTCTGCCCCCGACAGGCGGAAGCGATTGCGGCTCGAGAGGGAGAGGAAGCGAGCGCTGCAGCGGGAGCGGAGTCGACGGTTGGCGGGCGGGGAGGTGGGGGATGACGAGGCGGCGGGGGAAGGAGTTGGAGTTGGAGTTGGAGTTGGTTTTGAAATCCCTGACGAAGTAGCCATTCCCACTGCCGCAAAGCAAAAGCAAAATCAAAAACAAATAAAAAAACAAACACAAATACACGACAAGCTCGATGACCACCACTCCACCGTGGCCAGCTCCCGCCGCGGTTCCATCATCATGCAGCGGTCGTCCACTTCCGACTCGGGGAAGGAGGCGTACAGGAAGCAGCTCAGCCTGCGCACCTCAACTTGCGTGCATTGCAAGCTTTCGCTTGACTTTTGCGTCGGGTGCAAGAAGTACGTGAAACGGTACTTTGAGACAAACGAGGCAGTTGTGAAGAAGTACAACAGGCGGGCTGAGGGGCTCTACGAGCACATTAAGAGTCGGATCGACTCGAAGGGGAAAATGTCATCTACGGAGGAATACGACCCGGAAATTGAGGCGAGTGTTGGGGCCGTGCTCAGATATTTGTCTAATCAAAGCAAGAAGAGCGAGGCAAAGCTAAGAGCAAGCAACAGGAAATTCGATAAGGGGGAGAAGGAGTTCAAGGAGCTGTCAGAGAAGCCATATTACCGGGACGTAGATCTTAGTGTGCGGAAGGAAGAAAACCTGGTGAGAGATGTTATTTTGCGAACTGCGAGGAGGAGGAAGACGATCATCATCGCCAATGACGACAACGAAGATGGGATGCTAGAAGATCCGTACTTCGACGAGACTAAAATCGGGTGAGCGAGCGAAGCGAGTGAGCGAGCGAGATGCAATCCGGCAATGATGAAGAACATGGAGCTTCCGCACACAAATCTTCACCCAACTAACCAATTTGTGCGGCGCAGTTCTTGGATCAATGGAGGTGATGAGAAATTGTACATACCAGAGAGGCTGCAGAATGTTTGGAGTACCGATGCGTCCCCGACAAAAAAGGGGAAGGGGTCAAAAAAGAAGAAAATTCACGATTATGCCAAAACAGTGTGGGCAGCAACTCATTATTAGTCAGATGTATTACACCAAAGTTTAGAGCAACGTGTTTGATTGTCTTTTATTATTTTTAACCCCTTCCTCCCCGCTCTTTACATTCACTCACTCACTCACTCACTCACTCTCAATTTATTTGCTTCTCTTATAAATCTTCTTCAAAAGCAACTCGAAAATGTCCCGCGGCATGAAACTCTCAACCTTTCCGAGCTTCTCCTGAATCAACGCATACGAATCATTCTCGTACTGATCGAAAATCTTCTGCATGCCAATCTCCTCATAAACCGCCTTAACCTTGGCAATCTTCTTCGGCTCGTCGCGTCCGTAGTTGACGGCCAGAACGTCTTTCTGCTTGGCAGAGGCGCGCTTGAGCGCCTGGACGATGAGCCACGAGCACTTGTTGTCCTGGATATCAGTTCCGATCTTGCCAATCGTAGCAGCGTCCCCATAGCAGTCGAGGAAATCGTCCTGGACCTGGAAGTACTCGCCCATGGCGCAGCACACCTCTTCGCACACCTTGAAGGCCTTCTCGTCCGTAATCCCACTCGTAATCATCCCAATCGCAATGGGCAAGTAGAAAGTGTAGTACGCTGTCTTGTACTTGACAATGAGCGAATACCTCTCCAGCGTGAACCTCTGCAAAGTGAGGGTTAGTTTAGTTTTTAGTTTAGTAGAGGATGCAGCCGCTCACCTCCAGCTCAATCTTGAACGCTCCATTCTCCTGGGGCTGAGATGTCAGATCCAACAGCTGGCCGAACTCGGTCTTTTGCACGACGTTGATGAACAGCTCAACGAGCTTCATGTAGTAGGTCTCGTGCCCGAAGTACTGCTTCAGCAACGTGAAGACAAAACTCTCAAGCAAGAAACTGTCGTTGATGGCGATCATGCCGACCTCTCCCCTTTTGTACCAGCAGGGCTGGCCGCGCCTCGTCACGCTGTCATCCATAACATCGTCGGCGACCAAGAAGAAGGCCTGGAGGAACTCGATAGACCAGCCCAGAATGCTAGCCCTCGCAAACTCCAAATCCGACAAGGTGTTGGATTTCGACAGGGTGCGCTGAACGATGATGACCTGGAGGCCACGGTTGAGCTTCCCACCAACTACAGTGTACCGAATCATATCGCGGATCCAGTCGATACCCGCAGCGGGCATTTCGTTGGAGCGGCACACGTCAAGAATCGACATGGTCAGGTCGTCGAAGACCGCCATGAACTTTGACTTGTCCAAGGAACTTGAAGGAGGTGAGGAGGCAAACTCGGAAAATCTAGTCGAAATCGATTGAAGCCAGGAAGTGGAGGCGGTGTATTCTGGTGCACATGACGTATTAGTGGGTTTGGAGGAGGAGGAGGAGGAGGAGGAGGAGGAGGAGGAGGCTTTGGACGAGGATTTGCAAATGAAGTGGTACAGGGTGATGGTGAGGAGGGCTACCAGGACATGAGAAAGAAAATTTTCGCATTGAGTTTCCGTGAATCGATTATTGAATGGACACTCGGACATGCACCACTTAGCAATGGGAGTGAGCAGGGTTGATGCAGTCGTTGCGGGCATGTCTGAATTGGAGGAAAAAAACATTTTTGAGGCTGATTGATGGTTAAAAAATTTGTGTTTTTGTATATCCGTAAGGTCTCTATAAACGTCTCTATAAATTAAACTCTCTTAATACAATTATTACGAGGAAAGCCGACCCGATTACAGATTTGGTACTTTGGGGGGGTCGATAAATAACCACCCAAAAATGCATCAGTTTGCATTCTGCTATGTCATCTCCATATCCATTGCTTACACCACCCCCCTCACTCAACTAGCTCCTCTTCGACAAAACTGTCTGGGCAGGTCTAGATTCAACTCTCTCTTTTCCACCCCCCTCTACGATGATTCGGTCGAGCCCGAAATCGTTGGGATAAACACATCTTCTTCATCCAACTTTGTGTCCTCCCAATCATCAGGATACAAAACCACAACCCTCCTTTTCACAGCTCTTGCAATTGACACCCACAAGCCCCATATTCGTGCAGTCCTCCTCAATAACCCGACCCACCTCCTACCCTCCACGGCCCCCATTTTAGCCGCGATAATAACCTGGAGTCTTAAATCTGCCACAATCAACTCAAACCTTCACAGCGACACCTACAAGGGACTGAACATGGCAGGTGAGCTAGTGAAGCGAGCTTTGTGGAACCCCCCGCACCCCCCCCCCCTTTCCGCTGTGCTCGGCTATACTGATCGCAGCTGAATTACGCGAAATGGCTACAGACATCACGTCCTTCACTAACATTATTCCTCTCAATTCGTATATCGTATTCGTTTCGTATTCGTATTCGTATTGGTATTCGTTTGTATTCGTTTGGCTCGCTTCATTCGTTTTGCTTTCCTTGCTTCATTAATAGTGACTTTGTACTCTCTCTTTTCTCTTTTCGCCCATCTTGCGAACTTTCCGTTCCTTGGTGCAAGTGGAGCTGCCGTCCACGTCTATGCGGCAGTTTTAAGCTGCTACGGCTGGGTCATCGGAGCGCAGGGGGTCAACTACGTGTCTGACAAGTTCGAGTGGCGGCTCGTGAGAGCCGAGCTGGTTAACACAATTCGGCGGACAATAAAGACCATCACAACGAAACCAAGGAACATCCTGTCCACGTTTCCGTATCTCCTGACTTTTTTCTTTTGCAGCCTGGGGTTAATTCACGAGGTAATCATGATAAAGACCAAGTGCGGAGGAGTCAGAAATCAGGCTTTTTTAGCGGTGAAGTTGTGGAGTATTGGGAGGTTCATACTGGCTGGGAAGGTGGCAATTTGTTTAAAGAGCGCCACGGATAGGGACAGACTGGACGGGACGACATTCAAAAGGCTTCATTTTGGCCTGGGGGTGATGGCCGTGGGGGCGGCACTGGCGTTCAAGGAGCTTGGAAGGAGGGGGAGTGCAATTACCGCTGCGGTAGTTGCTGTTGGATTTTTCAAGAACGGTCGAATGGGTGACATGTTTATTGAATCAAAGAATGGAATGCTGGCTGCGTATAAGGAATTTATTGCGAATTAAGCTCAAACCTATTTCTTTTAGACCTTTCCTTTTTTTCGTCGACCGATTAATATCTTAAATTGTGTGTGGTGTCTCTTGTGTGGTGTCTCTTTACCACCCCTCAAATTTCCCTTTAGTCGTTGGAGCGTGCGTGACCGGCAATTCTATTCCTTTCTCATTCAATTCAACCTTTGCGCTCTCTCTCCGCAATTCAATCTCTCTTGCCTCCTCTGAACCCACTCCCCCCTCCACCCCCTTCGCCCCCTCCCTTCCTTCTCCTTCTCCTTCTTCGTCTTCTTTCTCTTCTTTTCTCCGCCCGCCGCGCGGTGCAATTTGGAGGCACACTTCGCCCAGTCTCCCATGCCTAAAGTCCTGCAAAATTTTCAGGCTGGCATTTTCCAGATCGCCCTTGCACGTCGCATCAGCAACAGCGTGCAGCACGTCCTCGCCGTTCTCAACAATAAGATCACCATTGTCGCCGAACATATCAACCCCCCAGCGCTTGCTCGACAATTCGCGCAATTTCGGAAAGTAAACTTTTTCCTTGCCTTGATCGAAGAGCTCAAAAATCGTATCCAAAAAGTATATGCACACATTCTGGTTGTCGTAGGCGTTGCGCCCGATGGAGTTGCACGCTGCAAGGAGCATGGCTCCGTGCTGGTCTACCAGATCCGCGGGGATGATGCCCGGCGAATCGAGGAGCTGCGCCGAGCGAAGAAGGTGCGAGGGGCATTTTTAAACGAAGCACGAGAGCAAGAGTGAATTAGGAGTGGGCTAGTCGCGCTTCGTTGCACTCTTTCGTCACAAGGCTCGCTCGCTTCGCTTCGCTCGTACCTCAAAAGTTCGGTCCAGCGAACTCGCGCCCTTCAGCGCACCGGTGCTGTCCCTCTCCGCCTTAACCTTAACCCATGTGAGTGATCTGGTGAGGCCGGGAATGTCTGCGCCGAGCGAAGAAGGCGCCACACGAAATGGGTGGGTTAGCTTAGTAGTGGATGCAGCCGTTATGTCTGTAGCCGTTTCGCGCACTTCATTTCATCGCGAGTATGCTCGTCTTCCGCAAGGCTCGCTGGCTTCGCTCACTCACCTGCAGACTTGACCCGCTTGCGGCCGAGAATTCGATTGATGATGGCCGACTGCGCCGAGCGAAGCGAGGCGCATTTTCAACGAAGCGAGGGGGGAGACGAACGAGACAAAAAGAATTCAGTGGAATAATGTTTAGTTTAGTAGTGGCTATGGATAGCCATTTCGCACTTGTTGATTCATCGCGAGTATGCTCGTCTTCCACAAGGCTCGCTCGCTTCGCTCGCTCACCTTCCCAACATTCGGGTAGCCAATCACTCCGACTCGTAATGCTCGGGGCTCAAGACCGCGGGACTTTCGCCTCGCGGTGACGTGAAGGCATTCCTTCTGGATCATGCGCTTCAATTTAATCAAAGGCTGTATTGCGCCGAGCGGAGCGAATGAGAGGGTTAGTTAAAAAGTGGATGTAGGTGGCTGATTCAATCGTTCGTTCGCTCGCTAGCTCACTCACCTTGCCCCCTGATTTGCCGTTCACGTAAGTGTAGCTCAACGAGATGTACGCATCGTCGTCGTATTTATTAGACTTATCCGTATACAGTCGCCTCAAATCCTCAACCTGCTTGATTCGATTCAGCATGTCCTTGTCCTCAACTCGCTCGATGCCGAACTCGTCGACCCCGGCCTCACCAATCGAGAGGGTTTTCCAAAACCCCTCCCACTCCCGCTGGGCATTCTTGGGAACCATGTCGGGCCGAGTGACCACAACAACGCGAGGCTTGCCCCCGGACCATTCCAGGACGGAAGGGTGGGAGGTCGAGAGGGGAATTCGACCGTCTCGAACTTCAATAACAATGTCGCAGGATTTCAAGGTCGTTGAAAGCTGCTTCTCAGCGGACGAAATGTGACCTGGATACCAATTTATCACGTTAGAGCTTGGCCTCCTGCGGGGCGCAGGGGGAGGGGTGGGGTTGTTGGGGTTGGGGTAGGGGTTGAGTTGGGTGGAGGAGGAGGAGGGGGAGGAGGTGGAAACACGCAAAACACTCAACCGAGAGAGAGCCATCGATCGAGGGTTGAGAAGGCCCACCGCTCCGTGGCGAGCCAATGACAAGATTAACAGCATATTGAATATGCTGATCAGCATGTATGATAGCTCTGAGGGGTTTTAAATGGCTAAATTTCAAGACCAAAAATCTGGCTCATAACCACATAACTTTTTATCTCCCCTTAGCAATTTAATCAAACCCATCTGCACTCTTCGACCTTCTAGATATTATCCCCGGCCACAGCCCTCCGTTCAAACGTCCATCGTTAATACCAATCTCCAATCCTTAAACTTTATGAATCTTGATGACAATGGGTTCGGCTTTGCTGTGTCGCCTGTCCCGGACGAAGAAGCGCTTGACACTACGTACAGCTTTGCTGAGTCGCTTGTCCCGGACAAAGATTCGGATTCCGACGAAGTTTTTCTATTCGTGGCCAAGGGTTCTGTCACACCCGCGGACCCTTCTTCTATCACGCCACAGAAACCGAAATATCACTGCCATAACCCGGGATGTGGTAAACAATTCAAGAAATGGAATCAATGTCTCAGCCACCTAAAAAGCTCCCCAGATTGCAACTATTTGCTTCGTGAGCAAAACAAACAGCAACTGTGCAGTGTCGTTTCTGACACAAACATAGAAGATGATCTTAGCAACAAGTTTGCGAATAAAGTGTCGTTGGAGGAGGGTGGAGATGGTCCGACTTCAATCTCGCCGTCGAGTAGTTCCAAGAAAAAGAAGAAGCCGAAGAAGAAAAAGAAGGAACTTTATCCTGACCCGTTTGCATCCCACCACAACAACACGATCAAAACTCCCGATCCCAATCCCAATCCCAATCCCAATCCCAATCCCAATCCCAATCCCAATCCCAATCCCAATCCCAATCCCAATCCGAATCCCAATCCTAATCCCACCCCCACCACCACGAACACAACCAAAACCCTCCCAATTGACGCCTACGAATCAAAGATTCTGCAGAACATTCAAGAGAACCGTGTCACTATCATCCACGGCGAGACCGGCTGCGGAAAATCCTCCCGTGTTCCCATCATGTGCTTGAAGAATGATCCCAGGAATTTCAAGGCGTTCGTCTCCCAGCCGCGACGAATTGCGGCGAAGGCGCTCATGGACCGCGTTAGGTCGGTGGAACCAACCCTGACCAAGATGGTCGGTATGCGGCTTGGCTTCGGCTTTGTCGACCAGCACCACACAACCAAGCTCTGGTTTTGCACGACTGGGTATTTGACGAGATTGCTGGCGTTCCACCCCGAGACGTTCGACTCTCACACCCATTTGATTATCGATGAGGTGCACGAGAGGAGGTGAGATAGAGGCGAGCGAAGCGCGAAGCGGCGCAACACAAACACAAACACACACCTAACACATTTGGCGCAGCGTGGACACCGACATATTGTGCCTACTCGCGAGGCGGTTGCTCAATACGAACAAGCACATTAGGCTGGTGCTGATGAGCGCAACACTGGCAGCGGGGATCTACAAGACATACTTTGACGTAGCGCAGGATGCGATTCACGTTGGAGTCAGGACGTTCCCAATCAAGGAGTTTTTTCTGGAGGACATCAAGGGGGCAATAAACTTGCCCCGGGGGGGGAACGGTGCTGCGAGCGAATTGGAGGTGAGCGAGTTTTGTGACAGAAAAGTGCGAATCTCCGTGCGAAATTTCTATTCATGGCTACATCTTCTCCTGAACTAAACTACTCAACTAATTTTGGTTGCTCATTGCTCGGCGCAGATGGAGCTGGCAAAAAACCCAAAATCCAGCACAATCAGTCAGAACGGAATGAAGAAACAGTACATTGTGGCAGCCACGGTAGCCAAGATGGTCGGTGAGTCTCACTCAGTCTTCGCTTGCCTTGAGGAAGACGAGCATACGAGCAACTACTAACCTAACCTAACTTATAATAAAAAATATTATATTATTATTCCACTCAATTAACAATTATCGCTTCATTTTGCTCGGCGCAGGCTCGCCCGGCTCCAGCGTTTTGATTTTTGTCAGTGGAATGAATGACATAATCGAAATTACTGATTTGATCGAAAATGGTGGTGGGAGGTGAGTGAGCTGCGGGCGAGCGGCGAGCGAAGCGAGATAGTCAAAACCTAATGTAAAAATGCGGTTTCTCGCAGCAACGAAAATTTCGGCCAGCCTGACGGGATCAAATACGTTTGCATGCCCATCCACAGCGACATTCCGTTCGAGGAGCAGATGGAAGCGTTCAAACCGGCCGCGCACGACGAAATCAAAATCGTCATCGCTACGAACGCGGCCGAATCATCGGTCACCCTTCCAGACGTCGACCACGTTATTTGCACGGGTTTGATGAAGCAGATCCAATACAACCAGGCAACCCACCGCCAAATTCTTGCCTCGACGTGGATTTCTCGTGCGAGCAGCAAGCAGCGGGCTGGGCGGACCGGGCGTGTCCGCCCCGGAAGTGTGTATCGCCTGTATAGCAGGAATATGTTTGAGAGACACTTTGAAGAGTTCGAAAACGGCGAGATCAAAAGGTGAGCTGCGAGCGGAGCGTGCCAGTCACATCACTTCTAGTACTAACATTATGGCACAGAGTTCCCCTTGACTCGGTCATTCTAGCGCTGAAAGACATGCTCGGCCCCAACGAGCTCGTCGCCCCGATCCTTCAGCAGGTTATTGAGCCTCCCGACACGAGCGATATTCACAGGAGCTTTGAGTCGCTCCATGACTCGACCTTCATCGAGTCTCCAAACGATCAAGGGAAACTCACGAGTATGGGCAGGTTCGTCACTGCAATTGGGTTGGACCTCGACATCGGGAGATTTGTTGGGCTGGGCTGTCAGTTTGGCCTCACAAACGAGTGCGTTGCCATCGCAGCAATGCTTCAGCAACCTAAATCACCCTGGAGAATTGCAAACCCTCTCATACACACCGAAGGTGAGCGAGCAAAGCGAGCGAGCCTTGATGAAGACGAGCATACGAACCACAACTTAACGAACATTACTACACTCCCTCCCCCCTGCTCCATTAAAAATGCGCACAATCTCGCTTCGCTCGTCGCCGGCGCAGCATCCGAATACAACATGATCATGAGCCGTTCCTTCATGAGCAAAGCTTACTTCGACGGAGGTTTATATTCCGAACCTTTGAGCATGGTCAACCTCATGCTCGCCTTCATTTCCGAGTGCGAAGCTTGCGGAACTGCTGCAGAGGATAAAAAATGGGGGTTGGAGAAGGAAGCAGCGAAAAAGAAGACAAGGGAGGAGAAGAGAAGAAAAGAGGAGGAGGAGGAAAACGAGGAGGAAAGCGAGGAAGACACCGACTCAGACGATGAGAAAATTGAAGCTCGCAAATTGTCGCGCCACGCGTGGTGCGTCAAGAACTGCGTGGCGCTCGTGCGCATGAATAGCTGCTCCTCCACGTACAAGAGCTTGCGAACGCGCGTGGCGACCTACCTGAACACTAGCAACAACACGAAGAAGGAGAAGGAGAAGGAGAAAGTCAACCCGGACGACCTGAAGCTGACGTGGAAGAAAAACGTCGCTCCAATCGACCAAATTCACCCTAGCAAGATCAAGCTGCTGCGCGTGTTGATGTTTTGGGTCTTCAACGAGAACTTGCTCGTGCAGCAGAGCGTGAGGGGCAAAAGGGGGGACACGGTGAACTACACGAGGCCGAAAGTTGATTTGATGGAGGGACCAATATTGAGCGAGGCCCAGGTGAGCCGCGAGCGAAGCGAGCAGCCTAAACTAAACTAAAACTAAACTAAACTAAACTAAACGAAACTAAACTAAACAACACTAAACTTTAACTAAAACTAACTTAACTTATTCCACTCTCAATTCTCGCGCAGTTGCACAGCATTTTCTTGAACAACGCGCTGGTGCAATTCAAGCTCAACACTCTGATCAAGAAGCAGCACATCACGAGCTTTTCAAAACTCGTTCAGAAGGATGACGTTCAGGTCTTTTCGTCCGCCTTCTTTAGTCTGATGAATGTACCAGAGAGGAGGTGTTCGTTTGGAATGATCTGTTTCAACACCATTTTGGAAGGCAACGAATTTCCGAGCAAGGCCATCCAGTGCTGCGTGGATTTGGAGCATTGCATCGGAGAGAAGAAAACGCTGGCGAAGCACGTTGCCCAGCTCAAAGAATCGTTCCCTTGGACGAACTCAATGACCGATGACGCGAAAGTGTTTTTCGTCTTCCAAGACTCAGGCAAGTCGGGTTGGAAGAAGCACATTGAGTATTTGAAGGAGTTCAAGGCGTTTTTCAGGTGAGCGAGCTAAGCGAGCGAGCCTTGATGAAGACGAGAATACTCGCGATGAATCCCGTGAAATGGATAACACTCACTGAATTCTTTTGACTCGCTTCATTCGTTTTGCTCTTGCTTCATTAAAAATGCACACAATTTCGCTTCGCTCGGCGCAGCGGCGGCAACCATCTCACGGCGATCATCAACGCCAATCAGTTCAGCGTCGTGTGCGAAGGGGGGATAGAGATGGCGACGATTGAGGGGGATTTTTTGGCTAAGCACTTCTTTCCGCACCAAGAGGAATTCAATATGTTCTCGACGCAGACGCTGGAGAGCGTGCAAACGATAGAATTCACGGAAGAGGAGGAGAAGGGGAAGGGGAAGGGAAAGGGAAAAGGGAAGGGGAAGGTCTTACAAAAGGAATTCGTCACGGACATCCCAATCGGAGCGCGGTTGCTGCAGCAGCTGATGCAAGGACGGAGGAGAGATAACCACATCGTGGCGCCGTCAACAGACAATTTCAACACGGTGTTCAAGCTCAAGGGCGTCAAACCCAGAGCCTGGTCGTTCGAAACGAATTTGCGAGGAACGTGCTATTTGCCCGACAACAGCTTTGTCGCAGCATGCAACAACCAGGACGGGGACATTGACCTGCTGGCGGTCTGCACGGGCAGGATGGACACGAGCGGGGGAGGGGCGAGAGTTGATAACTTGACTTTGCTTCCGAGCAGCAGGTGAGCGAGCGAAGCGAGCGAGCCCTTGCCCACTACTGAACTAACATTATTATTGATCCACTCAACTAATTTTGCGAGCGAAGCAAACACTTTCTATTGATTGCGCGAGCTGCGTGGGGGATGGACGACTTCAACGCGAATGTGAATGCTATGAGTAAGGTTGAGAAGAGGAAGATGGAAGCGGCGGTCAATTTCAACGAGGATTGCATGATGCTTGGGGAGAAACTGGCGACGAGGTGGGATCTGGTTGAGGACTTGTGCGAGTTGTTTGACGTTGAGATGTGGGAGGTGGAGGGGAATGGGATGGTGGAGGGGAAGGGGAACAGGAAGGGGAAGGGGAAGGGGAAGACCAGGGATAAAGTCGTCTTCGACGAGCTATCGTTCTGCAGCTACAAGACCTTGAAGAGTCGACTCGATACAATGTACTTGATGGACGGCGGAGGGAAAATTCCACCAAATTGCGGGACGGTCAAGGCGTGCAAGGAGGCTATCAGGGCAATGGAGGCGCACATACGTACGAGTTACCAAACAGGCGTAAAAAATAGAGATTATGGCCAACAATGGGAGGAGGAAGATTTTGGTTTTGAGGGGGACGAGAATGACGAGAGTGATGAATTTTTGTGGGGAAATTATTAAAAGGAAAATTCTAAAACTACGACTCTGTCTCTACTAGAACCCCAAGCCACAAAGCCCATTTGATCCCGACTTCAAATTTTTGCTCGAAGTAAAATGCGTTATCCATTTGGGTTGACGGCTGGTACCAAAGGGCTATCATAAACTGGTGTTCTGGGGAGTTAAGGGGAACTGTGACAACAGCTCTTGTCGTTGCCTTGTTGAAGTCGTTGTCGTGAATGTCTCGACCAGCGTAGTTGATGTTCACGACGAACGAAACTATTTTTTTCCCTTGTGTTTTGGAATTTTTGGTTTTGGTTTTGGTTTTTCCTTTGGTGAGAGAGGAGAAGTAGCTGTTGATTTCTTCTTCTTTAAGAATTTGGCAGAGCGGGTTTCTGATTAGTTTGCCTGATCCTTTTAGGACGCTGTGAGGGCAAGGGGCTGACATGTCGATGTAAATGGTGGAGTCTGGAGATGATTCGGCGGAGTCAGAGGCGTCGGAGTCGGACTCGTCGGACGACGAAATATCCACAAACCCATCCTCTTCCTCTTCCTCATCCTCTTCCTCATCCTCATCTTCGACCTCGTCCCCACCCCCCCCCTCCACCACAGTCCGCCTAATACTAACTGCGGGCGTAATTATCATATTCGCCTCGACAAGTCTCCTCCCATCCAGCCCCTTGATCAACTCCCCCAGCCTTCCAACAGCACTCTTGCCATTCTCCAAATCGTCCACAACGACCTCTCTCCACCCGTCCTCTTTCCTCAACGCCGCCGCGAGCCCCTCACAGTAGATGTCGGCGTAACACCGACCCATTAGGCTGATGTTCATGCTCACGCCAGCCTCGATTGTTTCCACCTTGTGCCACATGCCCGCGGGGAAATACCAGAAATCGCCCGGCCCGACGATGATCTCCTCGGTGGGGAAGTCGGGGGAGGAAGCGGGGGTGGTGTAGGTGAAGCTCGGATCGCTCAGCTTGGCCGAGAGGATCTGACCCTCCACGACGGAATTGTTCAGGTAGTGGGGGGTGACCCCAAGAACGGGAGAGGAGAGGGTGGACTTTCTAACCGTCCATTTTTTCACGCCAGAGAGCTGGATAGTGAAGTTTTCCTGGAAGTCAAAGTGCCAGTCGGTCAAGTGGTTGGTGGTCCCAACGAACATTTCGACCTCGCCGCGCCCCCACTCGTTGCCACCGTCGGGATCGTAGCGACCGCAGCCGATGCCGAGATCGTTGAGGAAGTTCTGCACGAGGACTGCTTCCGTTTCGGGAGGAGCTCGGCAGTACGTAGCGTGGTTTCCGTGAGCATTGAGGATTGTGGCTTGGTCAGGTGGGACCATTATTGAGTGGAGGAGTTTGGAATTGCTGGAATTGGAATTGCTGGAATTGGAGATGCCGCTATCCTTAATCCACACGTGGACTGCATCCGAAGAAGTGTTGTTGTACAGGAGGGACCTGTCGGTGAGATGATCCAGGGATGGGAAGTTGTACTTGGCACCTTTGATGTGGCAAGCTTTCTTCCGAAATGTTGAGGCGAGGAACTTTTTCAGATTATGGCTTTCGGGGAAGAGGTTGGAGGGGGATATCTGAGAAAGTGGCAGAGAGGATGATGACGGGGATGGAACATTTATACGGACAATTGGGTCCGCTCTCTGAGGCACCTTTGCTGATTTCAGTGGGCGCTCATTGCCAGTGGCGGCCACCACGGCCAGCTTGTGTTTCTTGCCTCTTCCCATACCTATTACCAGTAGAGAACGTAAAGTACGAACAGTAGAGAACGTGAAATGGTTTTTGGAAAGCCATTCACATTTTTTTTAATTTCTTTTGGTACACACGTGATACATATTCGTAATTCTATCAGTCATAAACATGGTGAAGCACCACATAAAGAAAGGCAAAAAGGGAAAGCAGGCGGCAAAATTGGCTGAGAAGGAAGCTGTAAAACAACGAGATATGACGATCTTTGCAGGCTCCTCTGAGGAGGAAGAGAGCGGCGACAGCGACAGTGACAGTGACAGTAGTGGTAGCTCTAACGACGAAGCTCAACAGGAAGCCTATTTCCAAAAGCGAAATGATGAGGGAAGCGACGACAGCGATTCTGCTAATGAATCTGATGGTGATGAATCTGATGGCGACAACTCCTCCTCCTCCTCCTCCCCCTCCTCCAACCCCCCCCCCCCTCCACCCCAACATCAACAACATACCAAGCCTAACCCTACAGCCGGCTCATCCTCCAAAAAGATGACATCGGCGATGCTCCGAATTCTCTCCCGCTCGGCCTCGGCCTCGGCCTCGGCCTCGGCCCCAGCCTCCTCGGTCCTCTCAAAGACCTCGACCCCCCTAATGAAAATGCAAGAGAAGGAGCTCGCGCTGCAGCAAGCAACGAAAACGAAGCGCCTACAGCGAAAGAACACCAACTTGAGCTGCATGGTGGTCCCAACTTTGCTGGGCACAGATGTCAAGATCATCGAGGGGGAGAGGGAGCTAAGGAGGAAGGCCACGAGGGGGGTGGTGGCGCTCTTCAACGCCATATCCCAGTACCAAAAGGGGGAGAGGGACAAGGAAAAGGAGAAGGCGGAGGGGGGAGGCGGAGGCAAAAAGAAGGATAGTGAGGAGGGGCAGAGGGCTAAGAAATCGGAGTTTTTGGGTCTCATTAAAAGCAAAGCGACGGGAGCTGTGGAGGAGAAGAAAACAAAAGCAACCGAAGACGAAGGCGAAGATGAAGACGAAGACGAAGAGCAAAATAAAAAAAGCAAGTGGTTGAGGGACGACTTCATGACCAAGAGCACCGGGAAGCTGAAAGATTGGGACAAGGATAGTGAGAGTGATAGTGGCGATAGCGGCGAGAGCGACGTGGATGTGGGTGATGGGGATCTGGACAATGCTAGGGGGGACGACAAAAAGAGCGAGAGAGAGCACGATAAAAAAATGCGCTATGGAAGGCTTATAGACAACGAGGAGAAGAAGAAAAAGAGGTCTGGGGCTGGTGGTGGTGGAGGAGGAAAGAAAAAGAAACGATAGCAGCAGCTTGATTCAAAATGAAGTAAAAAACTTAATTTTATTTACTGCAAAAACTAAATAACAAATCAAGTCGTCCAAGCATGAATCATGAATCAAGCTCTGGCGATCCTTGGTGGTCAGTGCGTTCTACATCTTAGTGAATTGTGCATTCGTTGTGCACGCTGAGGTCTTATTGTGACGTTTGAGCTCCCCAACTGTGCGACTGTGTTGCCAAGCATGATCTCGAACCCCTCGGCGGAACCAACTCCGGATGAAAGAGGTTCGGAAGCTCTCACCTGAAAGCCTGCGAACCCAGCACTAGGGCGGACCTCCGAGGAGGTAGGGTATGGGACGTATTGATTTGAAGGCTGCCACGAAGAGCACGTTGTTGACGTTGGCGTTGGCATTGGCATTGGAGTTTGCGCAAAACGCAACCAAAGGAGAAGGGGCATTTTTGTCGACGGTGGAGTTTGGAGGGAGAAAGTGGACAAATGACGAGATGACACCATCGTGAGGGAGAAAGAAGACCGAAACTGGGCGTGGATTGAAACCGGAGTGAACCCCAATAGACAGCCACCTAATGTTACCGAAGGGTAGCAAGAGAGGCAGAAGGAAGTCGCTTCGAAGGATTTGATTTAGCTTCTGGATTCGGCATAGGGAGGCTGGAGGGGAGAGAGGAAAGAATATGGAGAGGGGGTGGGTTTAAGTGAAATCAAAAGCATATGGGCACACATTCAAACTTACATTTTGCGTTTGCACGTTGGGTATTTCACGAGCTTGGCACTCACAATCTCCAATCACGCGTATTGCCACCTTTGACCATCCGTCGGACCCAATATGGCAACCAATGAGCACCACGAGTGGCTTAAGAAGCGTTATTGGCTCACGGTACAAAATGTAATGCTTCACCCAGAAAGGAACTTAGATTTGCTTGTGAGAAAGTACAAGGAGAGAGATGAGCATGGACGACTGCCACATCATTGGATGGCAGCGAAAGCTCAGACACACACACATGCTCTTGCCCATGTGGGCGTGGAGTCGATTTGCTTTAATCCAGAGGCCCTCACCACACGAGACAATAAAGGCGAAACTCCCATCGACATTGCCAGTAGGAGTGGAGCCTGTGCTGAGATCATCAGCTTGCTCTCCCTCACTCCCGAGGAAGCTGATCCGTTGAGTTTTAAGGAGATGGCCCGCTTGTACGCACCAGTGGCTTATTGGAGGCTTGAGATGGCTTTGTGGATCAGATCACGATCGTATGCAGACTGCCACAAGTTCATCGATGAGCACGATGACGAGTTGGTGCGTGAAGTGCTCAAACACAGCAGTTCTGGACTTCTTAAAGGTATTGCTGCAAATAGCCAGGTATACAGCGACTCCCTTGTGTTTCTTGCTCTTCGAATGATCCACCGCAACCCCCCTTCTCTCAGTGACATTCCTGCTCATTGGCCCGCAGGCGCTAGTCTGCTTAACCATGCCAAAAACAGCAAAGCATGCAGAGAGATCGTAAAGGTCCTCAGCCTCACCCCCACGTTCATCTCCTCCACCCCCTTCCCCACCCTCCTCCGACAATACCTCCCCAAGCAGTTTGTCGATGAGGAGGTCTTCGGCGTCTATAACAACGCTTGCACGTTCATCAAGCACATGAAGTACGACAAGGCTGAGCTGGTCGAGGTGGAGGAC
>Ga0302116_1000754_pt1 | contig 19470 bp, 11 predicted proteins | sample AG5_SCM_MG_FD_203124 | JGI IMG/M metagenome (GOLD analysis project Ga0302116, IMG submission 203124) | Marine microbial communities from Western Arctic Ocean, Canada - AG5_SCM | ecosystem: Environmental > Aquatic > Marine > Oceanic | place: Canada: Western Arctic Ocean | collected 2017-10-01 | reverse complement strand
GAGGAGGCTAAGGTTCAGGTGGCTGAGGCGTGGCGCGAGGAGGAGAGAATCGCCCAGGAGGAATACGAGCGTGCGATGCTCGCCTACCAGCAGGACCACCTCGACCAGTTCGGCTACTACGACGACGAGGGTGACGCCACGGTTCGGGAGTACTTCGAGGCGCAGAGGCGGGCGAGGGTGGACGAGGAGGTTCTTCGCAAGTGGAAAACGGAGGAGCTACTCGCCATGGCGCAAGAGTCCGGGCCGAAGCTCGCCGAGGCACTCGCCGCGTTGAAACGAGGACACGACGGCAAGATCGCGCCCGAATCTCTCGCCGCTATCCAGGAAGCCGTGCGCGAAGGCGTCGCCGCTGAGGCTGAAGGTAACCTCAGGGTCGTCAACTCGACTGACATCGCCGCCGGAAGCAACGCCACGCAAGAGATCCTGACGGGCCTGATGAGGGTCACGGACGAGCACAGGCAGATGGAAAAGGAAGACGAGGCTGACGATGCGGCGTTCGTCGCGAGGATGCGCGCGGAGTACCCGGACTCGGGTGATTGGAACGACGACGAGATGGAGCCCGTGCCCGGTATCGAAAGACCCGAGAGCCTCTTCTCACCGCTCTTTTCCAAGTATGCGGCAACCGTCGGATTCAAGTCGCACTCCGAGTTCAACGAAACCGTGCCCGCTGTCAAGAGGCTACAGTTCGTGGACCAATAGCGTGATGTAATTATCATAACACCTAGTTTTACAAACGAAGCTACGCTCACATGAACGCGGTGCGCGCGGAGAGCTGGTGGAGGTGCCCGAGCGCCACGTCTCGAGTCATCCCCGCCTCCTTCGCCGCCTTGGCCTGAGCCTTCCACGGCATGTGTTCGTACACCGCGAGCAAACCACCGTCCAGGAGGGAGTGCGGCGCGGGTTGCCGCATCGGCCTACCCTCCGTCGTCTTTGGGTGTCGATGCGTCCTGGCGTTGAGGCCGGCGAGCGCCGCGTGGGGTGACGCGTAGGTCAGGTACCTCTGCAGCGACTGTAAGCTGGCGTGCGTCGCCTCCTCGATGGGCACCAGGATACCGAGGCTGCCGTCCAGGGTGCCAAAGAACACGGCGTGCTTGTTGGCCATCGCTTTCTGTTCCGCGGGGCTCACCGTCTGTCCCGCCGTCGCGGGCGCCTTGAGTCGGAACCGGACCATGCGGTGCACCGGCGACCCGACGTGAAACGCACCCTTCGTTAAAAGCTTTGCACCCTTCCAGCTCTCGAGCGATTTGGGATCGTAGGAGAATATGTACGCGTTGCCGGTCATGTCAGTGGCGAGCATGCTGAGCGTGCTGCCGTCCACGAGGAACTCGGTGGCGAGGATTTCCATACCCTCGAAGTCCTTCGCCATCTGCACCAAGTTTTTCTCGTTTGGCGTATCCTTCCACCGGAAGAAAAACGCACCCTTCTGAATGTCGCCCAGGAGAATGAAATTCTTGACCACGTTCATGGTGACCGTGTGCAGCGGCGTGTCGAAGAACGCCACGGGCGTGAGTTGCTGACCGTCCCACGAGTGGACGATGAGCTTGGTACCGATCGCCACGGCGAGGTGGCCGCCCACACCCTCCAGGGCGGTGCACGCCATCTTGGATTCCCGCACGCACACGAGCTGACCCTGCCACCGCGTGCCCCGATCCGTCATCTGCCAGACAACCTCGAAGATGAGCACGCGGCCTCGGCACGGCGCGTCCTCGCCACCCGGAAGCGCGGTTCCCACGACGAGCATCGATTGCAGCGCGCCCGTCATCGTGTTTCTGAGCTGGACGTTGCGGATGCTCTGCACGTGCTCGCCAGGCTCAACGGTGTACTGCCAAGCGCACTCCAACGTCCCCGGCACGAGGAGCCTGACGGAGAACACCTGCTCGACGGCACCCTTGGCCATCGCGTTCGCCTTGCGGGTCTTGACCAGCGTGGACATGTGTATGTCGTCCTCGTCGACGCCGGGGTCCTTCCACTTGACCGGCGCGGAGGTTGAAAGCGCGTAGAGACGAAAGTCGGGGAGGTACTGGACGTGGTGCGGCGTGCATCGAAGCGCGAGCTTGCGCACGGGCCACGCCGCCTCGTAGTGCATCCGCCCGGGGATCTGGCAGATCCTCACACCTCCCGCGGCGGTTCCCAGCATGAAACCGTTCAGACAGTTGACGTTATGGAACGGCGTGAATGAGACGGTTCGCTGAGCCTCGCCGCGAATGGGCAAGGCGAGAACTCGGCTGCGGCGCACCAGGAGCCAGAGCGGCCGGGGGCCCGACACAAAGACGCCGCGAATACCACCCCTGTCGCCCACGCGCTCGAACCTGGTGAGCCTGGACCCGGACAGGGCGTTCGTATCCACCATACCGCCGCCGCCGCCCTCGAGCTCGATGGGCACGCGGCAGAACCGGAGCTGGGGCTTGGCGTCAAAGTCCACGTTGCCAGACCCGGGCGGGCACACGTACGCCCTGTACACCAAGACACTGCCGTCGCCCCTGAGCGCGGTGAGCATCGGCCGTTCGTGCGCCCGTGGGAACGCGTCGAGACGAAACTCCACAATCTCCGGCGCGGGGTAATCATCCACCTGTTCCGCCGCCGCGTCCGCGTCGATCGCCGCGTCCTCGCCGGCGCCTCCGGGTGCGAGAATGTTCAAACCCTCGGATAAACCGTCGGCGCTCCAGATCCGCTCGCACGAAGGTAACGCGTACAGCTCCAGCGTGCCTCCCACGCGCGTCACCGCGAGGACGGTACCTTCCTCATCCTCGGGTAAAGTACCAGTGCTCGTCGCCGCGCGCCTCAGGAAACCCGGCTCTCGCGTGGTGAGCCCCGGCCGCGACGCCGCCGGCACGGAGTCGTCCACCAGCGCGGCAGCCGCTATGGACTCGCCCGTGGGTAGGTTCGCATAAGACGACGGGGACATCGCCTCCACCGACCCCGCCTCCTCGTCACCCTTGAGCACGCGCAGGGAACCGTCGGACATGCGACAGAGCACGTACGGGTCGAGAACTTGCGCCGCGATGATCTCCAGGCCGGGAGGCGAGTCGCCAGCCGCCGGCATCTCCGCCGCGGCTACGTCCTGCATCCTGACCGGTCCCTCGCATATCCTCACGCCGTTCTTGTGCACCTGCACGATGCGCTTACGGCCGTGCAGGTTACCCGCCGCGAGAGTCGCGGCATCCGTCACCAGTTCCACAGCCTCGCTCACCTCCTTCAGCTCCTCGCCCGTCTCGAGAACCATCGTGGTCGATTCGAGCGAGATGACGAGGTAGGAGTGGAACGGATCAACGTTGGCCGCCGCGGCTGCGGCGCCGGACTCGCGCAGCCGCTCGTTATCCTTCGCCTCGTGGTACACCGTCCACGTACCCTTGAGCCCGGGTAGGGTGCCGGCCTCGACCTCGGTGACAAGCTCGGGCTGGATACCCCTCTGCAAAATAGCCAGAGCGCCGTTCTTACCGTGACCGCACGCCGCCACCAACTCCGCACGTTCCTCCGTGTCGCCCTGCACCGAGGCGGACGCACCGGCGGTGAGGTCGATGATCGGGGAGATTCCGAGCACGGAGTCACGCACGGTGAACGTGTATCCCGGATCCTCCTTGCGTCCAGCGTTGGCAGCCTTCGCGGCGGCTTTGAGCGTCGCCGCGCTGACGCCGCCGACGCCGTCGCCCTCACCCTCCTTCACCGCATCTGAATCCGCCGCGACGACATCCGCAGCTTTACCCGCGGCGCCGCCTTCACCCTCGCCGTAGAGCATCGCTTCGAGCTCGTCCTCGTCGTCGGGGTTAACGGCGGTCTTCGTCGGGGCGGGCGGGGGCTTCGGGGGCTCGGCTTCGCCAGCCTTGCGTTTCTTCGGCGCCGCCGCCGGCAACATCTGCGCCGCGCCGGCAGCCTCCTTCTGCTTCAGTGAAACCAGGAGGGAGTCACCCACCCTGCTTCCGAGGAACAGCAGCCGCTTCGTGACGAGGCACATGCCGCTCGAGAGCACGGCACCTCCCGCGCGTCGTAGGTGCATCGCGCCCCTCGCCGCCAACTTCCGTCCCTCCACCCTCAGGCTGAGCAGCATGAGCGCACCCTGCTTGGTGGTCACGAGCACCTGACGCTCGGACAACACCGCCGCGTGCGCGGAGTCTAGCTCGACGGAAACACCCAGCGCCGACTCGGTACCCTCGCGCGTGGCGACGAACGAGGCTGGGTTGGCCAGCTCCGGGTTGGTGGCGCCCGCGTTGCCCGCCGTACACGCCTGAGCCGCGGCCGCCGACGCAGCCGCGGCAGCCGCCGTCGTGGCGTCGTCGAAGGTGACGCCTCCCGCCAGTGGGTTGAGCGCGAGCGCCCTGCTGCTCTCCTGGGACTCGTGCAGTAAGAAGTTGTTGGAGAGCACGATGGCGCCTCCGAGCGGATCCGGCATGGCGCACAGCCGGTAGCACGTGCTCGGCAGCTTCTCCCTCTGCCAAATCACCGTGCATTTCTTCGTGTCGAGGTTGATGCTGACCGCGGTGAGGACGCACGTGTTGTTCACGAGCGGCATCCTCGCCGCCCACGTGGGCTCACGCTCGTGCAGCAGAAGCACGACGGGTTCGCCGTACCCGTGGAGGAACGCCGCGTCCCGGGTCCCGCTGACGCCGAGATCGGCGGTGAGGTCCACGACGTACGACTTCATCACGCTCGCCGCGGGCCCCGGGCCCCTTCCGTCGACGTCGTCACCGTCGCCGTCCACCGCGGGGCACAGCGCCAGCCTGGACTGGCCCTCCGCGCGGAGCAGCACCGCCGCGCACCGTCCCTCCGGGTCCGCGATGGCGAGCGGCGGGAGGGGCGCGACTCGAAGCGCCGACGGGACGCCGCCCGTGCCCACCGGGGTCTCCCACGAGTGCAGCGACGACGGCACGATGGTCATGGCGCTCGGGTCCCACTCGATCACGCTGAGCTTGCTCTCGCGGACGGCGATGAGCAGCGCGTCCCTCTGGTTCCTGGGCGCCCCGGACAGCCTGCGCATGACGGCGATGGATCCGACGGTCCCGTTGAGGTCAAACTCCGCGACGACCTCGAGGGACACCTGCGTGTCGTCGGACTCGTCCTCGTCGTCGTCGCCGTCGCCGCCGTCTGTCTTCCTCTTCTTCTTGGCCAGCGCCACAGCCTTGGCACTCAGCGCGGCGTCGCCCGACGGGTCCGCCGAGGGATCGCGTCGGATCGCAAACACCGTGAGATGGTTCGCCTGCATCACCACCAGGTTCGGGGGACCGCCGTCGCCGATGGGGTGGGTGAAGTACGCGGCGACCGCGTGGTCCACGCCGGTGGGCGGGTGGACCTGCTTGTGGATCGCGAAACTCATCGCGACGGGCGGCTGTCCTCCCAGGCGCAGTCCCTCCTTCGCGCCCGATTAACTTATTTACCCTACTTGTAACAACCGGCGGTGGATCTTGAGACTGCCAAACTGCAAAAAGGCACCTCCCATTGGCGCTCCTATCCACAGGTGACGCGCGCGAGAAGGGGGGTGTGGCGTATCGGGATGGCATCTATGGTTGATAAGGTGGCGATGACGCTCGTGAGGCGGCGCATCGCCTCGCTGGGCAGGCGTTCGACGACGTTGGCGTCGCCGGGGCGCCCATTTCGCCCACCTAAATCATCATCCAGCTTCCACGTCGTTTCACAGCGCCGGACGCCGCGCTCAAACCGGAAGGTTGCTCGACACCAGGCGGCTCCTCCCGACCGTGGGTCAGTCGAGGTTGAGGTGGAGGTCACGGATGCTTCGCCCTCCACCTCCGAGGCTGACAAAGGCGACGGGTTCGCCGGCATCACACTCGCCGGAGTACCTCTCACCCCCGAGGTCAGTGCAATCGTGTTGGTGTACTTCGTGCAGGGCATCCTCGGCCTGTCCAGGCTCGCCAAGGACTACTTCGTGAAAGATGAGCTCGGTCTATCGCCCGCGGAGGCGTCCATCATCTTCACCATATCCAGCGTGCCCTGGCTCGTCAAGCCGCTGTGGGGCTTCATCAGCGACTCGGTGCCGCTGGCGGGTTACAAGCGCAAGAGCTACCTCGCTCTGTGCGGGTTCCTCGGCGCGGGTGCGGGGTTCTCACTGTGCACGGTGGTGAACGACGTGCCCGGCGCGGTGTTGGCGTTCACCCTGGGTTCACTTTCCACCGCGTTCGCCGACGTCGTCATCGACAGCATCGTGGTCACGAGGGCGCGCGGCGAGTCGCAGGCTCTCTCCGGGTCTCTCCAGAGCCTGTGCTGGGGCTCCGTGGCCGTCGGAGGCATCGCGTCGTCGTACTTTTCGGGGTCCCTGATCGAGACGTACGGTACCAAGTACGTGTTCGGGGTGTCCGCGCTGTTCCCCCTGCTCATCGCGGGTGCAGCGCTGCTGGTACAGGAGGAACCGGCGGATGAGTTGAGTTCGGCAGATGACGCCGAGCCGGCTCTTCCGGAAGAGGAGGACGAGTCCGTGGGTGGCCAGCTCGTGGAGCTCGGTAAGAAGCTGTGGTCCGTCGGGAAGCAGCGGCGGATATGGGCGCCGACCGCGTTCGTGTTCCTGTGGCAGGCGACCCCAAACCCGGGAACGGCCATGTTTTACTTTACCACAAACGAGCTCGGGTTCACCCCCGAGTTTCTGGGTCGAGTCGCGCTCGCCAGGTCAGTCGCCGCGCTGGTGGGTGTGGGTGTGTACAACGGGTACCTCAAGAATGTCCAGCTCAAGAAAATGTTCTTCTGGTCCGCCATCGTGGGCACCGCGCTCGGTCTCACGCAGCTCGCGCTGGTCACTGGGTACAACCGCGAGATTGGCATCAGCGACCAGTTCTTCGCTTTGGGGGACACGGTGGTGCTCACGGTGCTCGGCGAGGTGTCTTTCCTGCCCGTGCTCGTGCTGGCGGCCAAGATATGCCCCGAGGGAGTCGAGGCGACGTTGTTTGCGGCGCTCATGTCGGTGTTCAACGCGGGTGGCGCGGCTTCAGGAGCGCTCGGAGCCGCGCTGACGAGCTACCTGGGCGTCACCGCAGAGGATTTCACGAACCTTTTCTGGCTGGTTCTGATATGCAACATGAGCAGCTTGTTGCCGCTGGCTGGTCTCGGGTGGTTGGACGAGGCGGAGAAGGAGTGGGAGGGTGAAGGAGAAGAGGTGGTCGCGTTGAAAGAGGGCGGCTCGGATTGATTCTTTAGTCGGCAAAAAATATTATGCCGCGAGTGTGTCGAGAACGTCGAGGTTAACGCGTCGATATATTAGACAAAGCAATTCAAAACAAAAAAACAGAAAAAAGTCACTCCCCGTGTCATACTCTCAATGGGGCTTCGAACCCCTTCGTCCCCGGTCAAGGGGCACATCTTTGAGACGCCCTCCGGCACGGCGAAAAGCGCGCGCCATCATCGGGGGAGTTAAAAAAAGTCCCTGAATTCCCTGAAAGAGAGATCAGCAAGCCAAAAAAAGTCCAATGTCCAACCTCTCAACCATCCTCCAGGATAACCAACCCATTTAAAGCCAACACAACAAACTCTAACCCACACCTAGCAACAAGAAGCTAATCTTTGAAGAAACAATTCACATCTTACTCTGCTCGGTGGCGAAGAACATGATAAACGTTTCCACTCGTAAAAGACTTCTAGCGCTCAAACACTCAGCGAAGTGATGTGATGAAATGATAGGCAGAACGAATTGCGATGAGACAAAGCGATGAAGCAAATGAATCGTTACGCTGTGAAAGTGAACAACTGGAACGCCGCGTGATCGATCGATGAAACACTGTACAACAACTTGAGCCGCAACATGAAATGAAGAAGAACGAACCGGATGGCGAAGCGGTGAATAAACAAACAGTGACCCATGGCGGAAGCACTAACTGGCTGGAAACAGAACCAAAACACAAAGAATGTCTGGAGCTTTTTAAGGGAATGGCACACGAAAACCTGGTCCCAAGCGAACTAGTCGGAAAGAACAAATCTGACCTACTGATGACCGCGCCACGAAGGAGAGTCGAATAATCATCCTGGGGAGAAGACGCGAACCCAAACAAACCACACAGTTCCAAGCGAACCAAAGTGAGCAAACTGACGACTTAAACATGCAGAAATACCGCGCGGATTGACGAATCAATGGGCATAGAAGTTCGTGCGGGAATACTCTACTGCAGCAAGGACGCCGGATCTCGGACGCTTGAACGTAATACCAAGTAAATCATCGGTGTGGCAGCGAAGCGCGTTATCGTTTTGCGATGTGTTCCTGAGAGATCAAAGACTCGAAAGGCATGACGCGCGCGTGTGCAATATGCAGCTACGGCTTGTGACGGTGAAGCGATGATCAAAGGCAAGGCGAAAGCGCGGGGCGTGGGGTGATTTGTGCCAGGACAAAAGATAACCTCTCCGCGACTCTCCACTCTTTCTTCGGTGATTTGTGCCCAGTGGGCGAATCGAATGAAACTTGCACCTGGGTGATACATCATGAGGCGGAACACAGAATTCTGGACTTACGCATTTCTGCGGTGGACTCGTAGTAGTTTGCGAATGAATTCCTCTGTGAACCTGAGAACAAAACCGGCGCACTGGAGGGAAACTGAAAGATGCCTCTTACGCCACTTTTTCCCGTGGGGGTGTTTTCCTTTTCACAATTCCAACTTGTGGATGCCCTCGGGACTTACGGGCGGCCCGGGGTCTTACTTGATCCTGAGCTCCTGAGCGAGCATGAAGGTGATGCCAACGCGCGAGGCGTGGTCTTTGGTCGTTTCCGAGAAAGGCGAACAGAACTTGGAACAAACCCAATAAATTGGGCACGTGGCCGATAAATTCGCGGAATTCTTGAATTCTTGGTGGCGGAAATGCAAAGGCATGTGGGCAGAGCGTGGAAATCGTGACGAGCTCGCCTAGATCACGTACGCGCGAACGCGACGTATGGATGTACACGTCCGAAGACGCGGCGCTGCGAGGAAACGGGATTGGATGGAAGGTGAGCCGGTCGCTCGGTGAAGATCTTGGGAATTGTGCACCGGGCCGCCAAGATCTCGGTCGGTGCTCACCTTGCGCGGCTTGTCTGAAAACCGTGCTTTAGGAGACGACGCTTCCCATCACTCGCCGTCCTCCTGTAGCATAGTGACTGGGCATAGTGACTTGGCCCTTGACTCCGCGTGACAGATGGTTGCCCACGTGCACGGCGAAGTGGTCGTCAACGGCGAATTATCCCGCGGCTTGAACTTGAGCGAGCGGATGAGATTCGGCTTCGCTGATTCGGCGCATCTCGGGAGTTTTTTGGGGACCTCGTATCAGACTCAGTTTTCGACGCGAGCACCAGTCGCCTCTCATCAACATCACTCGACAAATCTAGCTAATCAGACCGCGCACGGTCATTCACGGCGGCACGAACACGTTCCCGCCCGTCGCCGCGACACCCAGCACCCTCCACGCGGCGCTTCCCCGGTCCCCCGCCCTCAGCTCAAGTCCTCCAGCACCACCCGACGCCGGCGTCAATATCACCCCCCTTCCTTGCGGCGGTGGATCCTCAGCGGCTCTCTCCACCACCCCAACCTGGCCCTTCCCCGCGGGATCGACGCTCAGGCCACTCGCGTCCCCTCCGAGAGCGTCCACCACGACACTCGCGTCCAGGGCACCCGACACGGCGACCCTGACGAGTGAAGGTTTGGGTGACCTCGTCTTGACGAATACCAACGGGAACCCGATCAGGTTGGCGACGCAACCGGCGTAGGCGTCGCCGGCGCACCTCTCGCCCGATCCCGGTCCTTCCCTCTGGGGTATAGCGCCGTTTCGCAGGGCGGTGTTCCTGGCCTTGGCGGGGTTATCGGTGCCGACAAAGATAGCGGCGAGCTTTGGCGGGTCTCGAGGCTCGGAGGGCAGTTTCACCGACGAGGATGATCCATCATCACCTTCATCTCCCTCGTCGCCGCCGCCGCCGCCCCTGAGTTCAAGCGCGATACCTCCCGCACCCGTGACGATCGCTCTGCCCGCGGGAGCGTCGTCGCGCTTGACGAGCCCGGGAACGGCCTCTACTAGGTAGTTGGCAGCCTGGTCCGGAGTGATTGACGCCGTGCGAAGTACCACAGTCTCTATACCCGCCGCGGGAGAAACGCTTCCCGCGGCGGCGTTGGGTGGTTCGACGAACACGGCTGGTACGAGGAGTGCCGCGGCGATGGATGGCCCGAAGACACGCCTGGACAGCGTGAGACTATCGCGTTCAGCCTCACGCCCGTGAGACGTTGTTCCGGCCGATGAACTTCCCGAACACGTGATGACTTCATCAGCGAGCTTGGGTGGAAGAGCGGTGATGCGCCTCGTCACGCCTCGTCTCGAGACGATGCGTTCGGGCGCTCGCGCTGTGCACGCGCTCCTTGTCAGTGAAATCATGCCTCCTGATTGTGCACGCACTCGATGCGTCACTGGCACTGGACCGACCTTCTCCACGTCAGCAGCCAAAACGAGGTTCCGAGATCAGGACCGTTGCTGATTTTCACGGAACGTTCACGGAAAACCTCGGGGGGGTACCAGAAGGAAGGGCGCTACACCCATGCCTTCGGCTTCCAAGCCCCCCTCCGGGGCCCCATCCTCCACCCCGAAGCCTCGGGACGCCCAAAAGGAGAAGGACTATGAACGCAAGAAACAGAGGGTGCGCGAGGCACACCGCAAGAAGCGCGTCCGAGCGCTCATGAAATCAGCCCCCGGCGAACCCGTGAAACTTCACCACGACACCGACTGCAGATCCCCGGCGACGGACGCGCACGTCGTCATGTTCTCGGGCGTATCGTCCGAGAGCAAGGGAGAAATCGCCGGTGCACTCGAATCCGGGATGGGTTGGTACGGGATGCCCAGGCGCGCGGGGAAGGGCGGCGCGGGGGGTGCCTGCGCCAACGCCCTCCTCCACTACCTGAAAGAATCCGACCGCACGAAACCCCCGGACAGGAGCTGGCTCACCACCATGGTCGGCATGCAGAAGTGGCTCAGTAAGGAGGGGTACACCACCGTGCCGCGTCTGTCGGCGGGGAACATCGAGTTCGACTTCAGACGCCCGTTCAGCATCCTCAACCCGCGGTGCGCGAACACCCAAGGGCTCAGCGGGCGGACCAGGGCGGTGCTCATCGGCTGCAACTACCCCGGCACCGAGTCGGCGCTCGACGGCGCGTGGGCGGACGTGTCCAAGATGAAGAGGTACATCGCGTCCGTCGGGTTCGCCAACGACAGCGACTCCCTCATGGTACTGAGGGACGACCCCAACGGCAAATCCGGCGAACTCGCGCCCACGAAGGATAACATCATGGAGGCGCTGCGTTGGCTGGCGATTGGCGCCGCGGATGGGGACTCGTTACTGGTGCACTTCTCAGGGCACGGCGTCCGGGTCAACCGACCGAAGGCATCGGAGACCGACGACGAGGCCGTGGTCGCCGAGGACGGGCTGGTGCCGTGCGACTACAAGACCGAGGGGCCCATCCTCGACAGCGAGGTTCAGGAGACGCTCGTGTCCCGCCTGCCGAAGGGGTGCAGTTTGGTGATGTTCCTGGACTGCTGCCGGGGCGGCTCCGCGGTTGAGCTGCCGTACAACTTCAAGCTGACTCCCCGGCAGTACGCGTTCGAGAAGGAGCGCATGGCCGTGGGCTGGCCCGTGCGAAGGCACCCGCTGGTGGCGCTGGTGGACAAGACGGTGAACATGGTACCCAACAACTGCAAGCGGGCTCTGAGGATCGGGGCGCAGACGGCGGATGCGACGTGCGAGACAATCGGCGGCGTCCTGCAGGCGGCGGTGGACTCTTTCCTGCCCAAGCTGATCAAGCGGGAATACCAACGGGGGAAACGGAAGATCCACAAGCTCACGGGGGTGAAGGTGCAGTTCGAGCCGCACGACGAGCGAACGCACAGGTTCCTCTTCTGACGCACCAGTACTCGTCTTATTACGTACATCTTTTAGCACTACAAGTATCCCTTGAACTATCCGGTGGGAACAAATACCTTGAGCGAGTCGGCCACCTTGCGAAACGCCTCTCGCCGCCGCGCCCAGTCCACCTCCGGCACCTGCGCCACCAGGGTGTACAGCCGACCCCCTTTCTCCGCGAACACCGCCACGTTGTGCCTGAACCAAGCGTCGGTTTTGATTGTGTACTCGAAGGTGTAATACTTGGTCCCGCCGCCCGAGGTGCGGGTGTACGCGTCGAAGAGCTCGGACGTCTTGCCGCTGCCCGGGGGTGCCAAGACGTTGGCCAGGAGCCACGTCGCCTGGTTCTGCGCGTCACCGAACCTGTCGAGCTTGAACCCACCGGGCGGCGACCTGCTCACGATGACCGAGACGTTCTCCTCCCCGGTGCCCCCCATGGGGCCAAACGCCGACTGAGGCTCCTGCACAGTCTGGCCAAAGATTTTGGGTGGCTTGGCGACGTCGCCCAGCCCAGGAGGATCCAGCGGGTTCATCGACTCTCGCTGGTTCGCCGCGCGTGCCACCATGGTCGCGTCGCCGAGGTAGTCCTCCGGATACACAAACTCGTAGCCCTTCTCCGGGTTGTAGGCCCGCTTGAACCCGCCAACTGGATAGATCAAATCGAGCCTCAGAGATTCCGCCACGTCAGGCGACCCCTCCAGGAGCTTACCCGTGATGCCCAGGAAGTTACCTCCGAGCGCCAGGCCGCCGGTGACGAGAGTGCCAAGGAACACTCGGCGCGGGGAGGGCGGGGCTATGGCCTGCGAGTCCGCATACATGTTCGGGCCTCCGTAGGCCGAGGACGAGGACGGAGGATCTTCCGATGGTGCCGACGAGCCGGGGCTATCCTCATCGGACGCAGCGACGCGGACCGCGCCGCGCCGCACGATACCGGGTCTCGCGGTACCGCGGGCACGACGCGTGCTTCGCGCCGGTGTGGCGGGAGCCGCGCAGACGGACGCGAGACGGATGACGTGCATGTCGGGCGCTCGAGCGAGTGCGGACAACTGCGGATAAGGAGAGTTATAAAGGTTGACGAGGCGTTGACTGGTTTACTGCTTCGTCTACGTGCAAGCGATCGATGGATCATGAAGGATGGAAGGCACACCGGCTCTACACACAAAGTACCAGAGCTAACGGTGCTACCGTCTGAAAGGGTGCGATGCTTCTCGTGTCGTGTCGTCGTCGTTCTCCTCCTCCTCCTCCTCCTCCTCCTCACGTGTCCTCACGTGTCCTCGAAAGGAACCACGCCGTCGCCGCCGTGGTGCTCCCTGTGAGATCCCTTGGGCACGCCGACGGCCATCATCAGCAGCGGAACCTCGCCCTCGTCCCTCGACGCGATCGCAGCCTTGACCTGGTCCGCCTCGAACGCACCCACGAACGTCGCGCCAAGACCGAGCGAGGTGGCCTGCAGCGCGAGGTTCTCCGCGACGCAACCGGCTTCAAACTTGACGAGGTCGTCGCCGAACCTTTGGTAAAGTCCGCCGTGCGACTTGGTCACCGAGGCGTTACCCGAGATGAGGAAGATGACACCGGCGGTATCCATCCAGGACTGGTGCTGAAGTCGCGCCACCTGGGGTACGGTGGAGCGGAGCAGCTTGCCGAGCACGTCGGAGTCGCCCCCGTCGTCCTCGCACTCGCACTCGTCGTCAACCTCACCCTGCTGGGGCGGGCACTGAGCGACTCCCATGGGAAGCAGCGCGTGAGACTCCGGGAGGTATTTGTACGGGCCGGGGACGATACCTCCGACGGTTTCCGATGTGATGACGTAGAGGGTGAGAGGATAGAGCCGTCCGCCGCTCGGCGCTGCACGTCTTGCGGCACTGCGGTGCGTAGAGAGACCAAAATGTTAGTTTCTTGGACGGACAGACAGAGCAACTACAGACACTCCTCACCCGGCGTGACCGAACTGATCCGGCGATGTCTCTGGAGCGGTGATACCCTGCGCTGCCCAGGAGAGCTGGGCGATCTCCCACAAGTGCAAGAGTCCCGTGGGAAGCTCGGCGAAGTCTCGGCAGCAGCGTCGTTCGGCGACCACCCTCTCGAAGGAAATAGAGTCGTGGCCGCGGATATCGGGCGGGGGAAGGTGAACAGCGCCGTCTGGGGCCGCCTTGTATTCGAGCCCGGTGATCAGCGGGATGGGAGAGTGCGACTCGTCTCCTGCGCCGTGGATACCGCGTTCGGTGAGCCTGACCATTGGAGAAGAGGTCCCCGCGTGGCCGCCGCCGTGCTTAGCCGTGGCTTCGCTGGTTTCGCTCGTCGCGCTGCCCTCAAAGGAGAAAGAAGCGGCGACCCTGACGGGGTGACGCGAACGGCCGAGGGGTCGCGCCCGAGGTGCGAAGAGCCGCACGGGCGACGAAGCAGGTGCGATGACTGCGCGCATCGTGAGTGCGAGTGTGCTGTGTTGACCTTCCAGGGTTGTTGTACTCGTATCGGGAAAACGCGACTGTCGAACTTTCCGAGAAAGAAGTTGCCCTAGCAGGAGGCAACGCCGCTGACACAGTCTCCTCGAGCCGGCGCGATGGATAATCCATGTGATATTGGGGCGGATGGAATACTCCCGGATGGATGGACCGCTGGATGGTCTGATTCGGAGTCCGATGACATGCTCGTCATGTTGGATGGTGAAGGGCGAGTCTTCGGCAGCGGTGACGGCATGAGTTACTCGTTCACGGTCGCAGATGGATTCGTCCCGCTGCCGCCGCCGGAACCCGACGGTGCCGGGCAGGCCACCTTCGATGACCTCGTTCGAGAAGCTATCATCGTCGATAGGGCCACCGGGAACACAAAATGGCTCGGCGCGGACGCCATGGAAACGCCTCGGTGTGCGCTCGAAGAGATCGCAGCAGCTGTGTTCAAGCATCACACCAAAGATTGTGAAGACTTTGACCCCGAGACGAGCGGCGTCGAGTTTTGGGTGCAATCGCGCGGTTCAGGGCAGAGTATACCGCTCCATTGGGACAAGGATGAGGAGCTGAGGATCAGCCACGGCTTGTACGTGCATCCCCACCTCTCCACCGTGACGTACCTGACCAAGGGAGCGCCGACGGTTGTCTTTGACGGCCTTACCGTCCCGACAATCGCCAGGCACGGCAACAGCACGCCCGCGGGTCTCTCGCCGTCGCCAGAGTGCACCAAAGTGTACGTGAGTTACCCCAAGCCCGGTAAGCACATCGCGTTCGATGGGAGGCTTCTGCACGGCGTGCTTCATGACTTGTTGCCGCAATCGTTCCCTCCGGGAATCATTCCGGTAGGATCACCGAAGGACGACGCTTTGCGGGTGACTTTCCTCGCCAACATCTGGCTGAACCACAAGCCAAAGGATGTGACGCCCTTGCATCATGAATTGGTTGGAATGCTGATTCAGCTCGTGAAACCGAGAGGATCTCTTCCTGCGACGCCTGACTGGAAACCAGGAGAGATCACGAAGAAGACCGCGACGACAGGCGGTGACGACTTGTTGGATTTTGGATGTTTCGGGTGGAACGGCGACGATTTCAGGCTGAGCTCTAAGCTCTCAAAGTCCTTGTTAGCGGACAGCGAAGGCGGGACGCTTCTTGTGGAGTGTCCAGGGATGCGGGTGGTGGAGAATGATCAGTCGGATTGCGAGCAGGAGGGCGCGAAGAGACAACGTGTTGAGTGATGTCAAATTGTTTTGTCGTATTCTTGTAATCGTATCGTTGTGTGATCGCATCAGGGTGCGCTGCTTCTCAATGAAAAAGTATTCAGGCTTGGAACTCGCTGGTCACGCGGCAGCCGGGGAGTCGATCTCTGAAGACACCTTCGGTGCAGGTTCAGCCGGCGGGTTTACAACGAGGATGGGACATTTCCCGTGGTTCAGAGCATAGCGAGGCAAAGTGCCGAGCAGCGCGCTTCGAATGCCGGGAGGTCGATTCGACTTCCCGAGAACCAGTAGGTTGATGTCCGTCTTGGTCTGGATGAAGTCCAGCATCCTGTCTCTGACATCCACCGGAGACTCGCCCTCCTCTTCGATGATGCAGTATTCTTGCCCCGCCGGATCGGGGTGCTTGGCGAGGTACCCTCGGAGAACCTCCTCGCACTTGCTCATGTTGGCGGCGATTGATTCCTTGGTCAGGCCGCTGCGCTCGGACTTCTTCTTGTCCTCGCAGTGCAGCAACACGACGCGATCGGTGGGTCGGAGCAGGGTCTTTGCGACCCACTTGACAACTGCGATGGACGCGTCGGAGCCTCCGAGCGCGATGCAGATGGCTCGTATCTCAGCCTTTGCCTTGAGGGTAGCCACGCGCCCATCAATGAAAGCGCACATCCCGGGGTTGCCGGCGACCGTGGGATGGGCTTGGAGATGCTGGAGCGATGCGGCGTCGGTGTCGCGCTCGGCCGCCCTGTTGGAATCGGAATCGCGAAAGACGCACACCGAACATTCAGCTCGACTCACGACGGCGTTGGACACGGAACCCAACATGAAACGCTTGAGTATGCCTCGACCCCTGGCTCCCATGCAAACTATATCGGGCTTCGGTATCGCAAGGTTGTCAGGAAACATCGTCTCGGAAGACTGGAAGCTGCCCTTGCATATCTGGATGAGGGCCTCCTCGGCTGAATGGATTGTTGCGGAGTTGTAGATCTTGAAGACGACACACGTGGCGCTAGGACATGCTTTTCGCTGTCTTCTCAGTGCGTCGCTCACCGCACGGGGGAGGAACTCAGCCTCGGCGGCTTCGCTGGCGTGGTCTTCAGAGTCCTCCGGCGTATACAGAGGCTTGTCGATGTTGACGACCTGAAGGCCGTGACCCTTCGTATCGAGATCCGTCCAAAGGTAGTGACACACAAACACGTTGTCGGCGTCATCGAAGACGTTGTTGGCGGCCCACGCGAAGAGCTTCCTGTTCAACTCCAGGTCAGGTCCAAGAGGTATGAGCACGTTGCGCTTCTTCGCGTGCCTTGGGAGTGCATCCGTGGTAGACGACATGTCCCAAGCGGGAAACCCGCAACTTTCGATAAGAGGAGTGCGCGATATGGGGTAGGAAGTACGGTGGGCGCCGCACGGTGTGAGGTGTGAGAAGGCTTCTTCTCCACACTTCGTCGTCGTTGCTCAGTTGGAAACTCCAAGGAAAGTTGCAGGCGAAACCGTTCAAACTACCAACTAATCTAGACTAATACTAGCTTGCATGCCAGTGGCGACCGCCTACGGACTTACAATCGGCTGCGACGTGTAGCGCCCCCGGTGCGCGACAGGTGCGCGCCGACGCTCTTCGCGAACCAACCCAAATCCTGCAGCGGCCCAAAGTGCGTCAGCGCCGGCGCATACTCCACCGCCGCGTTCTCGCCGATGTACTCTGCGATGAGTGGCGAAATGATGGATGAGTATATCGCATCACTGGGTGACCGGCCGTACACATCCCTCGGATCATGCGTCGCGCCGTGAACCACCGTCACCGGGCACCGAACCTTTGCACCACCCACCAGCTCGAAAGCCTCCGCCTCCACACCTCCGTTTGCGAAAACAGTCGACTCCGTCTCCGGCGTACAGGCCAACGTGACCCCGGCCCCTTCACCTCCGATGGTATCGACGAACCCGTACTGAACGTACGCTTCCAGCACCCCGGGGTGTAGAATGCTCAGTGGGGGTTTCGATCCGTACGCCGCGCGAGCGTCCGAACGGGAAGGGAACGTCCTCCTCCTCTTCGCCGCCGCGCGTTCGAGCGACATGGGCACAAACGGCGGCAACTTCCCTGGATCGCACACGAATATGGGCTCGAAGCAATACAGGGACGCGAAGGTCCCGGGTCTGGACGCTTCCGCGCGGAGCATCGCGTGCGCCCCGAGGCTGTGTCCAACTCCGACGAGCTCACCCCTGACGAGCCCGGGCGTTTGCTCAACCAGGGCGAGGAGATCCTCCGCGAACTTACCCCACCGAAGCGCGTCCTTGCCTCCGCCGATCGGTGCCGTGGACGATCCATGCGCGCGGAACGAAAAGGTGATCACGCGGACACCCCCGGTTCGGCCCCCGATGCCCTCGGAGCTCGAGGCTACACGCATGAGTTCCTCCACCGCGGCGTCCCAGGTTCTCGAGTGGAAGCCATTCGCGTGAGCGAGGAGCAGCGTGATGGGTTCATCGCGCTCGAGACCGGAGGAACTAGACGAAGGTGACGTGCCACGATCGTGTACCTCCAGGACGACCCCGTCGGTGGAGCGAACGTGGTGCGTTCGCATTTAGACGCCCTCGTGTGCGCCTCGAAGTGAGGGGGGCAGTCCCGACAGTTGGAAGTTCTCACGGCGAGATCTCAGAGCTACGAGTACTGAAAAAGACGACGAGGACCCCGACGAACGTTCACAGTCACGGGCGCGCTTCGACCCAAGGTTTTGTGCCGGGTTCCACCGTACCGTAGCCCCGACCTTGTACTCGTTCGAGTCAGACCGTTGAGGCGTGTCGTTGGTCCTTACACGACCTCGCCACCAGCGGATCACAGGCGATCAGAGTGCCGACTCCTTCTTCTGAGTTTGGCGTGCGATGACCGCTCTCCCAACGGCGCGAGGCCTTTTCAGGCAGCTAATTCGCGCTCGCGCGGTGGCGTTCAGGGGCGATCAGACTGCGCTGGCCGCGTCGCGAGAGGAGATTCGCAAGCACTTTCAGGTGAGTGAGCGCCAACACGGACCAACCCTAAATCTTCCCCACCTCTTCCAACCTAACCTTCCGCCCAACCCCTTTCAATCAACGAAGGATTCCGCGCATCTGGGACCAGAGGAGGCTAAGAAAAAGATCGAGGAGGGTGTCGAGGCGGAGTCGTTCATCAGGCTGCACGTCGTCCAGGCGCAGGTCAACGACAAGGGCAACTATGAGATGTCGGTGGAGCCGCAGCACGTGGACAGGACGATGCCGGGGGAGAACATCATCGAGTCCCCAGACGGAGGCGGCGGATGCTCGAGCGGAAAGAAAGAGTGAGCGATAGCAACGGGTTGGATTATATTTTTCCTTCATTTAACACGTGATAATACAACAGTGTCCCTATCTTATGTCTACGGACTAATAGTCGGATTGCGCCGAGAAAAAAATTGCCTCTTGCAAGCCACGTAATAAAAGTTGTGGCGCCCGAGGAAACAATGTATGGGCCCGCCCCCCCATGCGCATAGGGGCTGGCCCAAAATGAATATATCATACTCACACGGTAAGTGTCTTACCAGAGTTGATTCCAGTGTCGTCTCATCGAATAATGATCACGAGACGCACAAAAGAATTATTGAAGTCGCCGTCGCTCACGCCGTCACACCCGGCAGCACATCAGGTGTGACCAGCGCCGGCGCGGCAACTTCCGAGCTCAACTCGTGCTTCAGTTTGTCTTGTTCCTTGTCTTCCTTCTTGACATCTTCTTCGTCGTGCTCTGCGTCAGTGGTCTCAGTCTTGATGTCCTTGTGATTCTTGACGCTGCTCTTGTCGATGGCGGTGAGGGGCGCGTCAGCCCTCGCGAACCTCCCCTTGATCCTCACCCGGTTGTCCGCACGAACCTTCCTCGACTCGTATCGGATCTTCTTCTTGAAGTGACGCTGCTTACGCTTCTCGTGGTAGCGAATGAGCATCTCCTTGCGAAGGGCGGTGCCCGGCGCCCTCGAGCCCCGAT
>Ga0302116_1000751_pt1 | contig 19537 bp, 7 predicted proteins | sample AG5_SCM_MG_FD_203124 | JGI IMG/M metagenome (GOLD analysis project Ga0302116, IMG submission 203124) | Marine microbial communities from Western Arctic Ocean, Canada - AG5_SCM | ecosystem: Environmental > Aquatic > Marine > Oceanic | place: Canada: Western Arctic Ocean | collected 2017-10-01 | reverse complement strand
CGGTCCTGATGGAGACGAGCATGGCCCTGAAGGGCATGGAGCTCGCGCTCGAGGGCCTGAACAAGGTTCAGGTTGACCGCTGGCACCTCCTCGAGGGCGGCGACGACTCGGAGCGCGTCAAGGGCCGGCCCGCGCCCATGTTCGACGGTGACCCCGAGGGTTCACTCGCCGCCGTCAAGGACGTCGTCGTGCAGGCCATGAGGGACGCCATCAAGCCCAGGCGCAAGGACGACGACCAGAACTCCGCGCAGGTCGCCGCGGACCTCCGCGAGGCTCTCGCGAGGCTCGACGACGTCATCGCCGAGGAGAGGAGGAGGCACTACGCGCCGAGCCAGGCGGCGAGCGACGCGCGCGAAACCGTCGCGCGCAAGGCGCTGCAGGCGAACCACCTGTGGATCTTCTCGTTCCAGAACCTCGCGGATAAGCTCAGGGCGCACCACGAGCCCGCCTGGGTGTCCTCCCCGGGCGACACCTGCCAGACGTGCGCGCTCGCCGAGACTTCGCCGATCAAAAAGCCCAAGGGTCCCAAGGGTGGCCTCGTGGACCCACGGGATGAGATCTCCGCGCTGTTCAACTGCAACTTCAGGGCCAACTCCGACCAGGTGCTGTACGCCCTGAAGCTCTCCACGGCGTGCGCGATCGCCGCGATCGTCGGCTGGATCGTCAGCGGGAACGGCTCGTGGGCCGCTCTCGCCGTGTCCATGGTGGGCACCCGCGAGAGCCACGCGGTGGGCGGCTCGTTCAACGCCGCGCTCCTCCGTATGCAGGGCACCATCTTCGGCGCCATGTTCGCGTACACCATCATGTCGTGCGTGCAGGGCGAGCACGAGTCCTGGGCGGGCGGCTTGAGGCTCGTTCTCCTCGCCGTCTTCAACTTTCTGTGCACGTTTCTCAGGCTCAACGCCGACTACTCCTACGCCGGGGTGGTCGCCGCCTTCACCGCGTACGTCGTCGCGCTCGGCATCCCCGACGGCGCGTCCACCACGGAAGCCCGGGCCTACGCCCACCTCCGCATCGAGCAGAACCTCCTGGGTATCGTCATCCTCGTCTTCATCGAGGTTGTCCTGCTGCCGACGTTTGCGCAAGACGCGGCGAGGCGCGCGGCGAGCGAAGCCGTCGCCGCCGCGGAACACGCCGCCGAGGTCATCTACGACGCCACCGTGGGAACCGACTGCATCAGCTGCCGCGACCGCGCCGCCCAGGACGCGGGTGTCAGCCTCGACGACCTCCGCGAGAAGCTCAACGCTCTCAACACGCTGCTGGTGCAAGCCGCCGCGGAGCCGCACCTCTGGTCGCCCAAGTTCCCCCTCGAGCCCTACCAGCGCATCGCCACCGAGACCGAGAGCGTGCGCAGGGTGCTCGGGCTGATGCGCGCGGCGCTCACCGCGATGGCACAGGGCTCCCGCGGCGGATCCACCGAGGGAAGCGGCGATCCGAGGCGGATGGTTCGCGAGTTGTTGTCGCCCACCGACCGATTCGTCACCGACCTTCGCAGGGCGGTGAAGCAGAGGCTCGGTCGCGCGGCGCACGACCTGGCGGAGGGCGAGGGCCACTGGGAGACGAAGAAGGCGGCCGCGTCCATCGCCCGCGCGCAGGCGTCCCTGGATCGCGCGTTCATCCTGCACACGCTCGAGATTCGCGTGCGGTTCCAGGCTGGCGAGGACGACATGTTCCTCCCCAACCACCTCATGGTTCCCTGGCACGCGTACATGTCCTGCACGGCCGTGCTCGCGAGCAACGTGGACAACCTGAGCCAGGCGTCGTGGGAGGCGCTCCTCGCGGTCAAGCCGCCCGTGGGCGACGTGACGGAAGAGGACTGGGAGGACGAGATCGAGGACGAAGAGCCCGCGTTTTCCAGCGGCGGCGGCAAGTACGATGACGACGACGACGACGTTCGACCGATCTCATCGTCCCAGCCCTCGTTCAAGCGTTCGGGCAGCGGTGCCAGCGGCAGGTCGGGCGATGCGCCGTACACCAACGGCGCGGGGGTCAAGTCCCCGGAGCAGTCCCTCGGAAGGCTTTGATGCTCCGGCGACTCTTGTTGTTGATATGAAAAAACGTTTTTTAATTAAAAAGGTGTTGCTGCTCGACGACGCTGACAATCGAGATTTTGACGAGCTGCTTCGTGTTTGAAATCCAAAATCTCAACTGATCAAGCGCGAAGCCGTTGGCGCCGCTCGGTCGTCTGAGAGCACCCCGGAATATGGCGCCGCCTAAGCAACCCGCGAGTGGCGCGGGGATGCGGTCCATCGCCAGCTTCTTCGCACCCAAGGCGAAGGCGCCACCCAAGGAGCAGCGACCTGGCATCGCCAACGGCGCGATCGCCGACGGCCCGTCCGAGAGCCCGTCCCCAAACTCCGACGCCGACGCCGACGGGACATCGCGCGCGGCCAAGTCCGCCAAGACCGCCGCGTGCGCCGCGCCCGGCTCCGCGACCCCGCGCGGCGGCGGCGGCAGGAAAACCCCGCCCGCCGCGCCCGCCACCGCCGTCTCCAAAGACGAACAACACGCGCGCATCGACCCATCATCGCCGCAGAGCTCCGCGGGGACCGAGTCCCCCGACGACGCCCCGACCGGCGGCGGCGGCGCGAACGACGTCGGTAGAAAGATCGCGGTCCTGTGGAAGTCCGAGCGCCGGTACTTCGCCGGCGTCGTCGCCGCCTACGACTCCATCAACGGGAAACATCACGTCAAGTACTCGGACGGCGACGACGAGTGGATCACGGTGAGCAAACACGACGTCAAGTGGGACGCAGACGCCGACGCGGAGGCTAACAAGACCGCCGCACCCATGGACGAGGACGATGCCGACTCCGAGTCGGACGACGACGCGCCGCCGACGAAGAGGGGCCGCGTCGTCGCGAGTCGAGCGGCGGCGGCGGCGGCGCTGAAGAAAGTCGGCGCGAAGAAGGGAAAGAAGGCACCGGCACCGGCACCGACGCGACGCGCGCGCGGCGCCAAGCGTAAGGTTGTCCTCAGCGACAGCGACGACGACTTCGACGCGGGCGGCGACGGGGACGACGGGGATGACGGGGCTTCGGAGGAGAGCGAGAGCGAGTTCGAGGTTGAATCCGAGGAGTCCGAGGAGGAGGAATCGGACGAGGACGAGGCTTCGGAGGATGAGGAATCGGAGGAGGAGAGTCCCAAGCCGAAGGCTAAGCGCGGCGGGGCCAAGGCTAAACCCCCACCGGCGAAGAAGGCGACGCCCAAGAAGGCGGCGGCGGCGGCGGCTCCCCTCGTCGCGGGCGGCGGCGGGAAGTCGTTGGCGTCGGCGATGTCGGAACCCCAGCCGGCTCCGCCCACGGGCTCCCCCGCGCTCAACCCCGCGCACTACGAGGCGCGCGAGCGGCTCCAGTTCCCGTGGCTCCAACCCGACATGCGCAAAGACGCGTCCGGTCGCGTGCCGTCGGATCCGGAGTACGACCCGACCACCCTCCGGCTCCCGGCTTCGTTTCCAAAGTGTAAGGACGCGAAGGGCAAGCCGTTCACGGTATCCCCCGGGCAGGCGCAGTGGTGGCGGTTCAAGGCTGCGCACTTCGACGCCGTCATCATGTTCAAGATGGGTAAGTTCTACGAGCTCTTCGAGATGGACGCGCACGTCGGGGCTGCGGACCTCGGCTTGCAGTACATGAAGGGCGAGCAGCCGCACTGCGGATTCCCCGAGAAGAACTACGCCGCCAACGCCGAGCGATTGGCGCGAGCCGGGCACAGGGTCGTCGTCGTGGAGCAGACGGAGACACCGGCACAACTCGCCGAGCGCAAGGCGGCTGACAAGTCGGTGAAGGACAGCGTGGTCATGCGGGAGAAGGTGGCGGTGTTGACGCGCGGGACCCTGGTGGACACCGGCATGACGGACGCGTCGCCCGACGCCGCTTTCTGCGTCGCTATTTTTGAACCCGAAAACGCCGTCGCTGATTCATCCGACCCGAACGTGCGGTGGATGGGCGTGTGCGCGGCCGACTGCGCCACCGGGCGGTTCCTCGTCGGCGCGTGGCCCGACGATACCTTCGCGGGCGGGCTACGCGGCGCGCTCGCCGCGCTCCGGCCGGTTGAGATCGTGTCGCCGCCCGGGGGGGTCAGCGATCGAGTGACGCCCGCGTTACGCGACGCGACGCCCGACGCGACCGTCCGTTCGCTCAGTGCGGACGCCGCGAAGTCCCTCCATCCCGACGACGTCATCGAGCGGCTCCACGCGGGTGGGTACTTTGAAAAAGGGAAGCTTCCGGATGCGTTGGAGGCGTTTCAAAATTCACCGAACGACGGCGAAAAAGCCGCCGCGCTCGGCGCGTTCGGCGTCATGGCCGGGTACCTGAGCGACGCGATGATCGACCGCGATCTGATCCCGCTGGGAAGGGTCGAGGCCCTGCCGGGCCCCGAGGCGACGACGGGGTGGACGCACGGCGGGTTCATGGCGTTGGACGCGGCGGCGTTGACGGGCCTGGAGGTTTTGGAGGGGAGCGACGGCGGCGCCGCGGGGTCGTTGCTGAACGCTCTCGATCGCTGCGCGGGCGCGATGGGCCGGCGGCTGCTCCGCCGGTGGGTGTGTCGCCCGCTACGGTCCGCGGCGGCCATCGCGTCGAGGCAGGCGGCGGTGAAGGAGATACGATCCGCGGGTATCGCCGGCGACGCCGTCGCCGCCGCAAGAAAAATTCTGAAAGCCGCGCCCGACCTCGAGAGATGCGCGTCTCGCCTCGTGGGCCAATCCGGCGGCCGAGGGCGTGACGCCGCGAACGTGGTGCTGTACGAGGACGCCGCGCGTGCCAAGCTCCAGGGGTTTCTCCGCGCGCTCGAGGGTGCAAAGTCGGTCCGCGACGCGTGCGGAGCGTTTGACGGGGTCCGCTCGCGAATTCAATCGGAAGCGCTATCCGCTCTCGTCACCGAGGGCGGGGATGTGATCGAGTCCGGGGACGCCGCGCTGGCGTGCGGCGGTGCGTCCACGCCGGAGCTCTCCGAGCACCTCGCGTTCTTCGAGCGGGCGTTCGACTGGGAGAAGGCGAGGGAGTCTGGGCGCATCGAGCCCAAGCCCGGCGCGGATGAGGCTGTCGACGCGGCGGACGACCGGGTCAACGCTGCTGACGAAGCGCTGGACGAGTGGCTCAACGCCACGCGTCGGAAGCTCGGCGCGTCCATGAAGGACGTCAACCTGGTCAGCGCCAACAAGGACACGCACCTGTGCGAGGTGAGCGACAAGCTCGCGGGGAAGGTGCCGGGGGATTGGTCCCGGGAGGGTAAGCGCAAGGGCTTCGAGAAGTTCGACTGCCCCGAGCTGAAGGAGTTGAGAGCGGAGCGCGAAGCCGCCGGCGACGTGAGGGAAGCGGCGCTGGAGAACGTCCTGAGGGTTTTGGTCGCCAAGTTTTGCGACGAGTGGCCGAGGTGGAGACGCGCCGCGGAAGCCGCCGCCGCGCTGGACGCTCTGTCCTCTTTGGCGGAACACGCGGATGAAATCGCGGGTTCGTTCCCGGAGTCGTGCACCCCAACCGTCACGTCCCCGATGGACCCGGCGGAATGTGAACCGTCGCTCGACGCGGTCCGGCTCCGTCACCCGTGCGCCCCCGCGCTCGCCTCCGGCGACGCGTTCGTTCCCAACGATACTAAACTGGGCGGCGGCGGCGCGGCTCCGTTTTTGCTGCTCACCGGGCCCAACATGGGAGGTAAATCGACGCTGATTCGTCAGGTGATGCTCGCCGCGCTGATGGCGCACGTGGGCGCGGACGTCCCCGCGGCGTCGTTCACCATGACCGCCGCGGACGCCATCTTCGTGCGCATGGGCGCCAAGGACAACATCGTCGCCGGTCAGTCCACCTTTATGACTGAGCTGTCCGAGACGTCCGCGATGTTAAGGCGCGCCACGACGCACTCGCTCGTGGCGATGGACGAGCTCGGGAGAGGGACATCGACCAGCGACGGCGCCGCGATCGCCGCCGCGGTGGCGGACCACCTCGTGGATCTCGGCCCACGGAGCATGTTCTCGACGCACTATCACCGCCTCGCCGACGACCGCGCCGACGACGATCGCGTCCGCCTCGGTCACATGGGCTGCGAAGTTCGCGGAGCACCGGGCGCGGAGGAGGTGACGTTCCTTTACAAGCTCACACAAGGCGCGTGCCCGAAGAGCTACGGCGTGAACGTCGCAAGGCTCGCGGGTCTACCCGAGGAGGTGGTGCAAGCCGCGTCGAAGGCTTCGAGGGAGATGGAGGAGTCGACGACGGAGAGGGCTGTGGAGCGCGCGGTGCAGGCGGTGCTGGACGCCATGGACGCGTACGAAAAGGACGGCGACGTATCGGTGCTCATCGCCGCGCAGGAACGGGCGAGGCGAGTGGTGGCGCACATGAAGGACGTCGAGGAACGCAAAGAGTGATTGAGGTATTAGTCGCGACGCTTCGCCCGGGTCATTAATTTGTACACGAGAATGGATATTACTGTTACCCTTCTTCATCCAAGTCTGTCTGTTCATTGCGGATCCGCGTTGACGCGTATCCTGAAGCACTCCTCCGTGGCGTCGTCCTCGTCGTTGATGAATACCAACACCTCCGCCGGTCCGCCCTTCGTCCCCCTCTGCGCGCGAACCCAATCCTCCGCCGGCTCAAACGTCAGACCCATCGGCCTCGACCCACCCGCGGGCAAGTCCAGTTTATCCGGCCTGAAGTGTAACAGCAGCGGGTGCGTGCATCGCAGGTTAAACGTCCTGGGGCGCGGGTACGGGTTGGTGTACGTGATCTTCTTGTGCGCGCGAGTCCCGGGCGCCGCGTCCACGTCGAACGTCTTGCTCACCACGGGTCCCCTCGCGTCCGTCGCCACCAACCGAGAGTGCACCAGCTCGCCCTTCTCCAAATCAACCAAGTGAACCGCCACGTCCAGGCGCCCGGGTATGAGCGGCCTGAACGCGAGGTTAATCTCCGTGAGCGCGCCGGGAGGCAGCGTGAGCCTGTCGGGAGACACCTGGAGTTCGTCCGGGTGCGAACAAAACGCGGCGACCCGCCTGGTGCTTCCCCCGCCCTGCACCACGACGCTCGCGTGGCTCGTCTGGCCCACCAGCGAGGAGACGTCAACCTTGGGCGTGGCGTGAACAAACACCCGCCAGACCGCGGCGAGTTGACCGAGGAAGGCATCCTTATACACGCACACGTAAAAGGCGACGGAGCCTTCCCCGCACTTGTACCTGAGCGCAATCTCGTCAACCTCGGCGACGCCGTCCTCTTCGGACTCGGCGGTGACCACGGTGGCCGCAACCGCGGGATCCGACGCGCGCACCGCGAGGCATCCCCGGCCGTTCGCGTCCCTCGTGTCCACACCCGGCGGCGGCGGGAGTCGTTCCTTGAAGAAATCGTTCTCCGGCGTCTGGAACCTGTACGTCCGAGCCACCGTCATGGCGCGAGGTCTCACGTCCACGTGGAGCACCGACGCGGAGGTGCCGTCGTCGGCGTTGACGAAATGCACGGCGACGGCTCTGGATCGAAGGTGGAGACCCTCGTCGGGTGCGCCGCGCTTGATGTCGGACGCGGTGCCGGACGAGCTCGCGTTCATCACCTTCGAGGGTTCCGCGTCGAAGGATTGGAACTTGAATGGAACCTTGAGGGACTCCCCGGCGAGTAAAAACAGCCTGTTCCCCGCGAGAGCGTCGTCCTCCATGCCGGGCGCGACGGGGGGCAGGCCAGAGGCGGATCGAAGCGCGCGCCACTCCGCGGTGGACGCCACCAAGGACACGTCCGGGTCATCGCATCGAACCTCGAAGACGCAGTCGCGATCCGCCGGCGACTTGAACTCGTGCTCGAAGAAGCACAGCTCGCCGTAAGACGGGCGGATAACTTTGCGGCCGCTGATGCCGCTGCGGAGCTTCTCGAGAACCGCGGATCGCTTGGCGCGGCGGCGCGCGGCGTCGATGTCCTCGAGCAGCTTGGCGCGAACTTCGCTCTCGGCAAACTCGGGCGCGGCGGGCGTCGACGTCTCCGCGTCGAGACCGTGACCGGTCGGCTTTTTACCCTCGCGAATCTCCCGAAGCCGCTGCTGACGACTGAGCTTCCGAGCCTCCTGCTCCTTGAGGACGCCGCGTTCGTCGCGTGGGTCCGCGCGCGCCGCGGCCCGACGCGACGCGATGGAGTTATCGCCGGTTGCTTTCTCATCAGGTCCGGTTCCGGGCGGCGTGTTCTCAATCTGCGCGCCGCCACGTAGGGTCGCCGCGAGAACCCCTCCGCTCTCCGGCACGGCTCGAACCCTCACGACGTTACCGACGGCGCCGTCGCCGCCCTGCGCGGACGGTATGAGACTCCGATCCGGCTTCGCGCCCACGTTGATCAGCCGGACGAGAAGCGCGCCGCGGGCCATCCCGGCGCCGGGGTTCTCATCCACGTCCGGTAGCTCCTCTCCCCTGGCCGCCGCGAGCGCGGCTCTGCGCCGCCGGCCCTTGGAAGCCTCGTCGCTCGTCGCCTCGCGGTGGTCAAACACCGGCGCCTCCACCATAACCTCCGCGGAGTCCCGGCCTTGCCTCAACAACCCAGTCAGGTCCACCGCACACGTCCCGTGTTGCATCAACGATCCGCCGTCCCACACGTCCACGCTGAGCTTGGAACCCGCGCAGTAGTCAACAAACGCGCACCGACGAGCGTGCATGGCATCCGGGCCGTCCGGAACCGCGTCTCCGGTTCCGTTGCCGTGGCCGTCAACCTTGAAGCGGAACCACGCGTCACCCGCGCGTTCGCCGCCGTCGCCCCTGGCCGGCGCACCCTTGGGTACCAGCATCTGCGTATCACCGCGGCTCGCGTCCCGCGGGGTTAACACGCACGGCCTTGACGTGGACGCCGGAAAGTCGAAGAAGTTAAACGTGAAGTGTACGTCGGAGAGGTTGGATGAAGAGTTGAGCGCGTCGAACTTGCGGTAGGCGAGGAACTGCACGATGACCTCGTTGACGGCGCGGATGTCCCGTCGCTCGCGTTGAATGTCGGGCGTGGGGTTGACGGGTGCGCCCGCGCGCGACGCCGCGGCGCGGAGGGCGTCGCGGACATCGGGGGGGAGGGTAGCGTCGGCGCCCGCCGCGTGGAGCCGAGCGCGGGTGGCTCGGCTGAACCCTCCGAGACCTCTCGCGGATGCGAGCGGTTCGCCGGCGTCCACCGCGGCGCCGCTGAAGAGAGCGGACGACCCCGACGCGGGTCCTTCGGCGGGCCACTCCTCGTCGGGGTAGACTGGCGCTGGGGGAAGGGGCTGAAGGTCGACCGGCGGTGGGTCGTCCGGGATGCGACCCGCGGCTGGCGCGATCCGCGGGGACCGGTCGAGCGTCGGGGCTCGAGCGACGGCGGCGGGCTTGACGACGTTCACGGAGCTTCGCAGGTCCGTCTTGATGACGTTCACGGAGCTCGCGAGCTCGTTCAGCTGCGACTGCATCCGCTCCATCACCTGCACCAGCTGCTGCTGCGACGACAAATCCATCTTCGCCGCCGCGAGCGCAGCCTCCGCCTTTGCGCGTTCCCGACCGGACACGTTAGTGTCCCTGAGCGCCGTCTCGGCGATCGCCATCTTGCTCTTCGCCTGCGCGACGTTATCCGCGACCGGGGCGTCGAGGAGCGCGCGCGCGGCTTCAGCCTGCGACGCGCCGCTACCGGCGCCCGTGTCACCCTCCGCCGCGCCGAACGTAAACGCGACGGATACGCCGTCGTCTCCAGAGTCTCCAGACGCGTTTCGAAACACCGCGCGCCAAACCTCCTGCGGCGCCTGGACCACCGACCTCCAGTCCACGCACGGTTCAGCACGTGGACCCCGGCCTCGGCGCGCGGTGAGCGCCACGTCATCGCCGATTCGCAGCGCGAGCCCTCCGGAGAAGGCGTCGGACAAAGCGCCGGCGGATTCGATCCCCGGGCGGAACGGGCACGTCGCCGCCCATCCCAGGATGACCGGCGGGTCACCCCGCTTACCAGGCGCGCGGTACAGTACCTCGCACACCAACACCACTAAGACATCCTGGGGAACCTCCGGGACGATCGCGTCGTCCTCGAGGACGATCGCGTTGGGCGTTCCGTTTTGATCGACGGAAAAGTCGGAGCACTCGACGGATTCGCCGACAAAGACCCGGCCGTTGTGCGCGGTGACGCGCACGGTGACGCACTTCGCCGCCGCGATCGCCGCCGCGGACGCGGTCGGGTTCGCCATCAGCGTATCGACGCCCGGGGGCGTCGCGCCCGCGCCGTGGAGCGCGACGGCGAGATCGGGGGAAGCCGCGACGACTTGTAACATCCGCGCCGGTAAACTAACCTTCATCCCCTTCAGCGATACCGCCCTCGTGGGCGCGAGCAGCGGGGACGTGAGCGTGGTGGTCACGTCCGGGCTGACGTCCCCGGTGAGCTCACCCTCGGAATCGAATCGAAGCACTCCGGGCACCACGTCCCCGTAAGTGACGGGGAAATCTTCGGGGATGAGCGCGCCCGCCCGAAGCAGCGGCGCGCACGTCTCGTGCACAAAGTGGAGCTTCGCCTTGCCGAGTTGCGACGGCGGGTGCTGGCCCGCGCGGGGGCGGCCCCACATGAGGTACCGGGGCGAGCCCTGGCGCACGGGCGCGCTGCCGGGCGCGCCCGTCGGCTCCGCGCCCCCCGGTCCAACCGCGGGCATCGCCGCCCACCCCGCGCTGGTCTCCCGGACGATCCGCCCATCCTTCCCGCCGCGTTCCACCAAGATGACCTCGACGACGATCAAGCACCTCGGGTCGCACACGCGCGTGGTGAAGTACACGTCGTGCTGCACATCCAGCGTCGCCACCGGCGCGGATTCATCCGCCGCGTTCGCGTCCGGCGCGTCAACCGCCTCCGCCGTCGAGGAGCACGTGGCGCCGTGGAACGACCCGGTGCACTCGTCGTAGAACGATACCGCACACCGGGCTTCCAGGGTGTTACCCCGGCCGACGACGCGGAAGGGTTCGGGGCCGAACGGGAAAGCCTCGACGGCGAGAACCCTGAACCGGTACCCTCGCGGCGTCGGCGACGTTTGCAAGCCATCCGACGCCATGGGCACGTGGCGCGCGAGCTGCCTCGCGGCGAACGCCTCCCAGTGCCCGAGCTGCTGCGCGGGCGGCGCGGGTTGCATCGCCTTGGACGCGGTGTCCGGAACGGTGGCGAGGGCGGCGGAACCCTTGGCGAAGGCGCCGACTCCCGCGCCCGCGCCGTCGTCCTTTGTGGAATTCTTTTTCGTGTCACTCGCCGCGTCTCGAGGACTCTTCATCGTCTCAACCTCGCGCCTCGCGGTCTTTCCGCGGAACACCGCCTGGATCTTCAGCGCGGCGTCCTCCTCTTCCTTCTCCTCGGCCGCCTTCGCGGCGGCGGCGGCGGCTTCGGCTTCGGCCTTGGCCTTGGCGGCGGCTACGATGGCATCCGCCTCCCTCGTCGCCGCGTTGGGGTCCACGCCCGCGAGCTCCGCGATGCGCTCCTTGCTCTGCGCCTGGACGAGCGTCTCGGTGGTGGCGACGCGGAAGTCGGTGCCCTCGCGGCCGCGATAGGACGCCGGGTCCGCCGGCTCGGTCGGCGTTTGGTCCGCCGCGGAAGCCTTCGCCAACGCGCCCGCCACGAGCGAGGAGACCGGGTTGGACGGGTCGACGACGGGCGCGTCGCCGCTCGGGTTCTCAACCGCGGGGTTCGCCTCCGCTTCCGCCACAGCCGCGGATAGAGCCTGATGGATGATGCGATGTATGCGATGTCAGTATACAGTGTCGTCGTTCGATGGGTACGCGGGACGGGACGGGATGGGTGGGCGCCGGGCGCGACGTTTCTTCAACGGATCAAATGCAAAAGTGAGAAAAATCCGAGGGGCGCTCGGTGACGCGAGGGTGACTCGAGGGTGCGCCGCCGGGATATGCGTTCGGACACTCACCGGGATGGCATCGATGCCTGTCGGCGGTTCTGGCTCGGAAGCCATGTCGCCCAGCGTTCGGGACGCGTCGCTCTTCGCGTCTCCGATGTGCTTGGGAGTCCTCCGATAACGACCGTTGAGAGAAAGACTCGCGATTTCGGTCGGTCTCAACACTCGCTTTTCGGTCGGAAACTCACCCGCATACCGTGTTCTCTTTCCGGCATCTGACCTACAACCATACGAGCGGTCGACTGAAGGTGGTCTATTTGGCTCAATCGGGTTTTACCATCTGACTGCTCGCCAGTCATCGACCGTTATCGAAGTGCGTTTCGTCGATTTCAGAAGGCTCGGTCCTTTCGAACCAGCATTTCCTCAGGAGAAGCTGGAAGTTTTGCGCGCATTTTTGCACAAATACAAGACTGACATTCATACGAAAGATGCCACGCGAAGTGTTTGGAAATGTAACCAGTTCTCACCCACACCCACTCGTTTCGCCGCAAGGGCCCAAGGGACCGCTAGACTTGACGACGGACAACATTTGGGTAAACCTCGGCGGTGCAACGCGCCACTTCGCGACGCGCCTCGCTCGTCACACGCACACATCACCCGTCCGCATCGCGTCGTCGATCGGTCAGAGACGTATCGGCATCGACCCGATCGTCGCACGCTAGTCTAACCCACCGAACAACGCGCTATCGATGGCACAGGTCGTCGCCGTGGCGGGTGCCGCCGTGGCTGGCGTTTTCGCCGGCAAGTACCTGGAGAAGAAGGAGAACGACAAGGACGACGCCGGGCCCATGGAGCTCGGCGATCACGTCCTCGCCCTCGACGGTCCCGCCAACTTTGACCACGAGGAGGACATGTACAAGATGAAGTATCTGTCCAACAAGTGGCCCGAGGTGCGCTCCTTAACCGACCGACCCACGCTTTCCGATCGTGACCAAAAACGTGTTGTCGTCACGACTCCCGACCCCACCCGAGACGACCCCACGCGTCTCCACTTGCGCATTCACCCCGACTCACGCCGTACCATCGTCCCGCCCACTTCAACCCAGGTCCTCCCCGAGGATGTCAAGACCCCAGACAACTGGGTCCAGCGCCACCCCTCACTCATCCGCCTCACGGGCAAGCACCCGTTCAACGTCGAGGCGCCACCGGCGGAGATCTACGACGTCGGGTTCATCTCACCAGTCAACCTGCACATCGTCCGCAACCACGGCGCCGTGCCAAAGCTCGACTGGGACACCCACAGGATCGAAATCTCCGGGAACGTGTCCAACCCGTACTCCATCGGCATGGACGAGCTCACGAAGATGCCTTCCGATTGCTTCCCGTGCCTGGTGGTGTGCGCGGGTAACCGGCGCAAGGAACAGAACATGATCAAGAAGTCCATCGGGTTCAACTGGGGACCCGCCGCCGTGGGTAACACGTACTGGAAGGGCGTCCCGCTACGGCTCATCCTGAACCGCGCCGGTATTTACAAGCCGGGACCCGGCCGAAGGTTCGTGTGCCTCGCCGGTCCGGAGGGTGAACTTCCCAAGAGTTACGACGGCCAGGACGGCGGAGTCGGTTCTTACGGCACATCCATCGACATGGAGACCGCGCTGGACCCGACGTGCGACGTCATCGTCGCGTACGAACAGAACGGCGATAAACTCCACCCCGACCACGGCTACCCGTGCCGCGTGTTGATCCCGGGGTACATCGGCGGTCGCATGATCAAGTTCCTCAGCAAGATCATCGTCACCGACGAGGAGTCCAAGAACTTCTACCACTTCAACGACAACCGCGTGCTTCCCGTGGGCGTCGACGCGCAGCTCGCCACGGACGAGGGCTGGTGGTTCAAGCCCGAGTACATCATCAACAACCTCAACATCAACGGCGCCATCATCCACCCCAAGCACGAAGAAGTTCTCCACGCGCCCACCAAGACGTACCAACTGAAAGGGTACGCGTACAGCGGCGGCGGACGAAAAGTGATCCGAGCGGAGCTCTCCTTCGACCAAGGCCAGTCCTGGAAGCTCGCCAACATCAACGTTCGGGAAAAGCCGCGATGGGCCGCGGGTTCCTCCGGCGATAAGGCCCGGCACTGGTGCTGGTGCCACTGGGAGCTCGAGGTTGACGCGAACTGGCTCCGCGGGTGCAACGAGATTTGCTTCCGAGCGTTCGACCAGTCGCAGAACTCCATGCCGGAGCGACCGACGTGGAACGTCATGGGCATGCTCAACAACCCGTGGTACCGCATCCGAGTTCACCCGCTGCCGAACGGAGGTTTCCACTTTGAGCATCCCACCATCGCGGGCCCGACCCCGGGTGGATGGATGCAGAAGATGGCTGAGAAAGCGGGCGGCGAGCTGCTCTGGGGCTGGGGCGGCGAGGGCGGGCCGGCGGCGCCCCCGCGCGCGCCGAACACTCCTCCCGAGGCGTAAACAACCCCCATGGTACGTGTGTGTGTGTCTATATTAGGAGGATTGATTTAATAAAGGAAGCGAGCAAGAAGAGCCACGGCGAACGCGAGAACACCCCCCGCCCCTTTTGGCTCGTCCATCAGGTGACTGTTCGAGTCTATTTTCAGTGACTGCTTCCTCATTTGGGAGGTCCGAGGTGTCGAGTCGTGGGCGCCGCGCACATCGACCCGCGCGCCGGATCCGACGTCGTGCGCCGTATCCGCTGACGACGTACCCCCCGCCGTCGCATCCCGTCGCGTCGTAACGGTCGTAACGCCCACCGCGTTTCCCGATGCCCGCGCATCACGTCGCGACGATCCGGAACCGGCGCGACGCCCATGCCCGGAACGCGAAAGCCTCGTCGGTGTACTCAAACCCGAGCCCGAGACTCCGCGCGCGCGTGGACCCGTGCGCGGGGCTCGACTTCGACAAAATGGGCGACCGATGGGAGGGAACACCGGGCGGGCCGACCGTGAAGGAGCGCGCGCTCGTCGAGGACGCGCGCGTCGCACGGGCGACCGTCGCCAAATGCAAGGAACGCATCACCACGCACGAGCGGACCATCGCGTCGCAGCAGACCCTCAACGTCCGGCTCCGCGAACGCGTCGACGCGCTCGAGTCCACCGTGCAGCGCATCCTCCCGAAGACATCCCGCCTGACCGTCCTCGCTGAGCTCGAACACGCGCGTGACGCCGCGGAGTTAGTGAAGGAGGCTGAGGCGAAAGCGCTCAAAGCGGCGGCGAGGCTCGAAGCGGAGATCCGCGCCCGCGACGCCGAGCGCCGACGCGTGAACCACAGGGTGCACGAGGTCGCGCGCGAGCGAAACGCCGTCGGGGAGAGGCACCGGTCCGCCATGTTGCGGCTGAGAGACGCCGAGAACGAGGCGAGGTTCGCAAACGCCGAGGTTCGACGGCTCAAGACGGAACTCGCCAGGCCGAAGCCGCCGCCTCCAACTCACGCCAACCCAATGAGCACCCCGCGGCTCGTGCCGGTCGAAGATAAAGCCGTAGATACCGAGGACAAGGAGGAAGAGGCAGCTATAACGCAGCCCGTACTGACTCAGATACCCGCGCTGACCCAGTGGCACGTGGAGCCGGAGAGGGTGACTGTCGTGATCGAGGTCCGCGAACCGACGCCGCCGCCGCCGCCGCCGGTGGTCGAGGAACGCGTCGTGCTCTGCATCGTGGTCGTCGAGCCCGAGCCCGTGCCCGAGCCCGTGTCCGAGCCCGAGCCGCCGACTGCCGTCCAGATCATCGAGTCTTCCGAGGTCGAGACCGAGACGTCGCCCGTCGTATGTCCGGACTGTCCAAAGGTTTACTGTCCAAAGGTATACTCTCCAAAGGTTAAAACGCTTCCGCACGATAAAGGTGACAAAGTCAGCGAGGGCGAGTCCGTGGTGACCGTGTCGCTGACCCCGTCGCCGCCGAAGCGGACGCCCTCCACGGTCGCGTCGAAGGTCGAGGCGCTGCGCAAGTCGAGGAGGTTCACGCGCTCGGGGCGGCACATCGAGCGGCAGTTCAGCGCCGCCACCAAGATGATGAGGAAGAGGCGCGATTGAAGTTTGAGGACGACGTCTCGAACGTGTATGTACAGACATCGCTACAGGTTTAAGTTCATCGCTCGCGCACGTAGCTCCCGAGGATGTTACCGAAGAACCGGAAGATTCCCTTGACGACTTCCTTGCGCAGCGCCACGACGCCTTTCCCGAATTCTCCCCCCGGCCCCGCCGACGTCTCCCTGAAGAAGAGCGCCCAGAACAGCCCGATCGTCCCGTTGATCAACGCCAGGAAGAACATGCCGATCAAGATGGGCGGCTCCTTCGCGATGAAGTTTTCGAGGGTGAGCGGGACGCGCTCGATGTCCCGTTCGATGATCTCCGCGTCGATCTGGATCTCTCGCTCGACGATTCTGAGATCCTTGGTCATCTCGGACCTGACCCCGGCGAGCGGGCTCGCGGCGTGCGCGGCGATGTCCGCTCCCGTGCCCACGCCGCCGGTCGCGATGACCGCGGCGGCGAGCGCGCCGAACGCCCGTCCGGTTAAAGAGGACGTCGACGGGGTGTCGACCTCGTGCCTCTCGCGGCGGAACTCGCCGTCGTACGATGCGTCCACCCCGCCGCGCCCGGTCGCCTCCGCCCTCACGTTCCTCACGCCGTTCGCCCTGACCGTCCGGCATCGCGCGTGGGACGGCGCGCACCTCGCCGCCAGCGACGCGACACCCGCATGCGCCGCGACCGTCGCAGCCATGGTGAGGTGACCTAAAGGTGGTAAATGCCGCTTGGCTGGTTCTCAGCCTCTGAAACCTCCGCCGAGCGACGAGTCACGCGCGCGGTCCTTTCCTCGCCCTGCGGTGAGAGGTTGCCTTACGACGCGTTCGCGCGAGCTTCGTGGAGCTTCGCGGGTCGCGTGCGCGTCTTCCGCGGTGTCTGGAACAGACGGCGCGGTGGATGTTGTGCGCCTCACGCCGGAACGGCGAATAGATAGCCACGTCGTTTTTTCGACCAATCAGTGACGTCGACGGCTCTCACCAGTCACCAGGTCATACGGGTCGTTTTACGAAACACGGAAATGTAACCTGCATCTATTCGATTCTGTACGTGTTACCGGTTACGTTGAAGAATAAACTAAACTAAGCCACCTCGAGCGCCACGCCAGCCAACCCCGTCGCCGCGACCACCGCGCCCACAAACACCAGCGTCCACGCCAGCAACCGCATCACCGGCCTCGGTTTTGCCACCAGCCGACCCCGCGCGTCACGTTCCCAGCACGCCGCCCACTCCAATCCCTCCCCAACGTACTCACCGCCGAACCCGCGAGGTAGACCGCTCTCAACTCCCTCACCGCCCTCCTCGTCGCTGAACACCGAGGATCCATCGTCGTTGCCGACCCACGCCCCGGCCGCGTCGCCCCGCTCGAACGCCTTGAGGAACATGCACCCCGGGACGATGAGCATCACGGGAACACCGCACGTCGCGCCCACCACGTCCACCGCCAGCGTCAAACTCCCTGTGATACACAAAACACGACGTCAGAACACTAATTGCCCACACGGGAATTAGAACAATAAACGCACCAAACGACAGCGCGACGGCCGCGACTGACGCGTGCAGCAGCAGCAGCGCGAGCGCCTCGGCCCAGAACGGCGCGCAACGTGCATCCGCACCTCCTCCAATCACCGCACCTCCTCTCGTCACCGCATCGGCCACGTCACCGTCGTCGTCGTCGTCGTGGATGTCTGACGGCTCCGATGGCGTGAGCCTCCGATGGAACCAGAGCCCGGCGAGTTGTTTCTGCACCGCTCGCTTCAAACTGAACCCCATGAGCGGGTACTTGAGCGCGTTCACCCCCGCGACCGCGAGCTGCGCCGCGGTCATCACGCCGTCACGTCCCCGCCACTCCGTCAGCACGTCACCCGCCACGTCAGCACCGAACTGCAGGTATCCCGCCGTCGCGAACGCGACGTAAAACGGAAACGCACCTGTGAGAGTTGAACAAAACACGACGTCAATCTAATTGCCCATACAAGTTCGAGAATTCGAGAATTAATAAAATAGACTAATAAAAACTTACCCGCCAGTATTGACGCGTGTATCACCTTACCGACGCACGCCTTGCCCCGCCTTGTTTTCGGCAGCTCGCGGTCGATGGCCACGATGTTGAAGTGGCACGCGTACGCCATGGCGACGACGGGAAGTGCGAGTGCGCACGGCGTCGCCCCCTTTGAAGTCTCCACGGCGACTACGGATGGATCTGAAATCCAGCCCTTTTCGCCAAACTCCGCCACCACCGCGCCCGCGACGAAGAGTAGGACGAAGAACGCCGCGGTGGTGGCGGACGCGAGCGCGGAGAGACTCTTCGCCAGGGTCATCGGGTACACGAGCGCCGTGGAGACGCAGGTTATGAACCACCGCTCCGCGATGAAGTGAGGGAGATGTGGCGCGTTGGCGAGCGCGGCGGAGGCGACGGGCTGGACCTGGTCGGCGATGATGATCTGTAGGCTGACCAGGCTGCCGTAGACGAGGCACACGAGCGCGATTTCGACGCACGCGCCGCCGGTGGGTCCGAGCAGCGCGCGCGCGGCGTCCTCGTAGCTGTTCGCCCGCGCGGATCTCGCGGCGCCGACGATGAAGAGCAGCGAGACGTCCATGAGGAGCGCGACGACGAGCAGCACGGCGATGCCCGCGAGCCACCCGCACTCGGCGAATGTCGCCGGGAGGGAGAGCACGACGGACCCGACCGCGGTCATCGTCAGCGACAGCGTGGCGGTCGCGACGTGGGTCCACTCAGCAGCCGGGGCGGTCGCGTCGAGGCGGCCATCGTTCGAACCTTCCTCGCCCTCGAAGACGTCGTCGCGGTCGTCCTCGGAGGCGCCGCGGGGCGCGAGCAGGCCCTCGCGCAGGTCCGCCATGGCTCGTCTATCGCCTCGTGCACGAACCCCGCGTGTGTTCTCCGTCCACCGTCGCCCGCTGCGTCGACCTTTTGGGACGGAACGGAGGTTAGGCATCCTTTGTTGCAAAACCAAAGGAAAAGCAATCCGTTGCGGGGCTCTCGCGCGAAAAATTGCTCATCGAAAAAAATCGCCCCGGGCATCTGCAAAGCGCGATAACGCTACTATTTTCCAAAGTATGAAGACTGATTGCCCACTGGCGCGTTTTTTTCGATTCGAGTCTCATGTCGTCTGACACACGTTGCACCGTCCGGGACCACTTGGAAAGTTCACTAAGAGACATTTCAAACTGGCATTCAACACGGCGACCACCCCGGGTTCGCGCCTCTCGGGCCTCGTTCGCGGGTGTTCGCTCGCGCATCGACGTAACCGCCCGATCGGCGCCGGCGGTCCGACCGACGGCTCGAACCGCGGCCGCGCGCTCACGCACCGCCCCGGGGTTCTACAGCGCTTTGTGTTGATCCCTAAAAAAAAGCCCCGTTGGTGACTTCGCGACATGGCGAAGGGCCGCCGCGGTCCAATGGGCTTTCCTCTCGGGTCCATCGCCGCGCTTCTGTTCATCGCGACGACGCTGCCGATGATCAACGCCGCGGGAACCGTCGAACTCAACAGCGATAAGATCGAGCACGAGGCCGCTGACACCACCAAGCTGACGATCAAGTCCGACCAAGGCCACATCCTCGACGTCGGCGGAGCCACCATCGCCACCGTCGCCTCGGGCGGGACCACGTTCACGCAGACCACGACGGTGGCCGACCTGACCGCGTCCGGGACGGTCACGATGAACGCCGCGACCGGGACGTTCACGCACTCGGGCACCA
>Ga0302116_1000750_pt1 | contig 19551 bp, 26 predicted proteins | sample AG5_SCM_MG_FD_203124 | JGI IMG/M metagenome (GOLD analysis project Ga0302116, IMG submission 203124) | Marine microbial communities from Western Arctic Ocean, Canada - AG5_SCM | ecosystem: Environmental > Aquatic > Marine > Oceanic | place: Canada: Western Arctic Ocean | collected 2017-10-01 | reverse complement strand
AGCCACAGCCACACCCATAACAAAAACCCAATCTACAGGAAGTTTTGGCACTCCCATGAGTGTCAGTATTAGTAAATTGCCTCTGCCTCCCACCCCCACTTCCAATACCACCTTCACCTCCAATTCCACAATCTCAACCCAATCACAATCCCAATCCCAATCCCAAACCCAATCCAACAATAAAAAAAGCAACGTTTCGTCAATCTTAAGCAGGCCAGGCGGAGGCTCTATTGCCCTTGCGAATAGGAAGTTTGAGCCGAGCATAATGCGGGACGTCAACGCGTACACCAAGAAGAAGAAGATTGGAGAAGGGACTTATGGGTGAGAATCATCACAAAAGTCTTATTCTTCCCCTTCCCTCCCCCAACCCTTCCCCTAACTAACCCTCCCTTCCCCTAACTAACCCTCCCTAACCCCCCCCCCCGCACTCCCCCCCACTCCCCCACTCTCCCACTCCCCCACAGAGCTGTCTTCATGGCCTCCGACAACGCAACATCCCAAATAGTCGCATTGAAAAAGATCCAAATGGAGAATGAGACCAATGGCTTTCCAATCACTGCGATCCGTGAGATCAAGATCCTCAAGCTTCTCAACCACACAAACATGGTCAACTTGATTGACATTGTGACGAGCAAGGGTAAGCAACACTAACACTAACACTAACACTAACAATACATTACCATGTTCATGGCGGAGCATTTCTTTTCGCGTGTATCCCCGGCACGATTTTAGCTTGCGCTAGTCGTCGAATTAAACGGGATGACCGCAGTAGCCTCGGCCTAGATCCACATACCACACTGTTTCAGAAAGCGGCCCACACCCCAACATTGTGTGGCAATTGTTGGAGGCAGCGCGGTGAAAATTTTAATCACACACTCACACAAATTAACTTTTTTTCAGAGAACGACATGACGCCAAAGTTTGTTTACATGGTGTTCGAGTACTGCGAGTACGATCTAATGGGGATTTTGGACACGAGCGAAATCTTCATCACGATTGATCACGTCAAGGCTTGGTCGCAGCAGGTATGCTTACCTAAATTGTTGTTTGTTTGTGGCCAAATATAACAATTTTGCTAAACTCAACTTGTTGTTTTCACCAAATAACAAACAAAAACAAAACCAACCACAGATAATAAAAGGCTGCCACTACATGCACAGTTGCAACATCATCCACCGCGACTTGAAGACCGCGAACATTCTGGTTACTAGGAGCGGGCAGATCAAGATTGCGGACTGGGGACTGGCCAGGAGCTGGAACAAGAGCGCGACGAGGTTGACACCGGTGGTTTGTACGTTGTGGTATAGGAGTCCTGAGGTGCTGCTAGGGAACAGGAATTATACTGCGGCGATGGACATGTGGAGGTGAGGTTCAACGAGAGCGCAAGATGTTGGGTAATAATTTTGCCCTAACCCCAAAAATATGAAGTGTCGGCTGCATCGTCGCAGAGATGTTCTTCAGGAAGCCTCTCCTCCCCGGAAGAATTGAAATTGCTCAACTGTCGAAAATATTCGAGCTTTGCGGAACGCCCAACATCAACTTCCAAGGAGCCAATGGAGGCTGGGCCGAGTGGCCGAGGAACAGTCCCCACTGGAAGGACTTGTGCAGCGCCTACGACCCGGAGTTGTGTAATAACCAGGGGATGGGGATGGGCACCGGGATGGGGAATTTCAACGGTCAGGGGACGGGGATGGGAATGGGAATGGGAGGGGGAGGGGGAGGGGGAAACGAGTGCATTGTTATGAGGAGCAACTTGAGAAATTTTCTGGCCACGTGCAACGAACCGAAAATCTCAGAAACGGGCATGCAACTCATCGAGTCATTTTTGAAGCTGAACCCAGCCGAACGACTGACGGCGGGGGCAGCTGTGACTCACGAGTGGTTCTACGATGCACCGGCAGTGAAGCCAGCGGCTGAACTGAACATGAACTGGAAATGCGAGAGCGTTCACGAATCAGAGGCGAAGGACGCCAAGGCAGCCAAGAGGCAAAAAAGGGGAGCGGGAAGCGGAGGAAATAGTACCGTGAAGCCTGGAAGTGGCAGTGGCGGAGGTAACAACAGCGGAAGAGGTGGCGGAAGCGGAAGCGGAAGCGGAGGAAGACAAAAATAAGAAAAGGTAGAGAGAAGACAGGGGGGAGGAGAAGAAAGCACAGTGTCAATAGACTGTACGAGATTGTGTTAAGATAAGGCTAATTTTTGATATGCTAATTTTTGATATGCATTTAACTTGGTTATGTCGCTTTATTATTGCAAAGTCCTCATATTCCTCCCGCATCCCTCCTCAAATTTTGCTGATTTTTCATTTCAATTTATCTCGCATCAAGATCAAACTTTGCTGGTTCGCGCTTCCATCGAGTGGGGGTGATCTGAACGGGAAGGTGGGCTGGGGATAGGAATGAGAGGATCTCGGAGGTGACGTTGTAGCCGCCGTTGTGCACGCACTCGCCGAGTTGCCGAATGACTTTCTCGAGGGTTGAGGTGTTTTCGTTTGGCTCCAAAAACGACACAAATTCCCACTTGTAGACAATGTGGAGAATGAGATTGAGGATGGGGGTGAGGGCTGTGATGTGGTACTCTCGGCAGGGGGTGATTCTAACCGTCTTGTCGCTGTTGGCCGAAGCAATGAAGTTGGAATCGGCCGTGATGGTGAGCTGGTTGGTGCGGAATTCCTGCTCGAACGTGTGCTTGAGCTCGAAAGTCTCAGCATCCCAGATCTTCATCGTGGTGTCGCTACCGGCACTCACAAGAATACGCCCGTTGGGGGAGTATGAGACGCTGTAGACGTAGTTGTGAGCCTGGTCGATGCTCTTCACCAAGCTTCCATCGGCAGGGTTCCAAAATTTGATGGAATGATCGCCACTTCCCGAGCAAAGGAGTTTGCAGTCGGGAGAGAACGAGAGGGACTTGACGGTGCCGGTGTGGCCCTCCAACGTGTGCGCCAAGGTGGCACTTCCCTCGTTGAAGCTGTAGAGGTTGATGAGCCTGTCCCAACTTCCAGTAGCCAGCTGCTTGCCGTCGGGGGAGAAGCACACTGCTTCAATGCAATCCGTGTGATCCTCTAGCACTTGCACTCTCGCCCACTCGCCACCCTCCCCCGGCTCCGACCAAATCATCACCTTCTTATCTTCACCACCAGAAGCAAAGTGGGAGCCTGATGGAGAGACTGCGACGCAAGAAACAACATTATTGTGTCCCTCCAAGGTCTGGATCAACTCGAGGGAAGGGCTAAGTACCTTCAGAATTCCATAAGAATCATCAACATTGTAATCGTCATTATCTTCTTCTAATTCGTTATGACAACCACAAGCCACAAGTCCCAAGCCATTCGGAAAATAGCAAAGACCAAAGACTCCTCCAAAGATTCCTTCAGCAAAAACATTATCAGTTCGATATTCTACCTTGTTGGAGCTGGTCGAGTGGATGATGATTGACCCGCTCATACTACCCGAGGCCACATGACCGTTACTCCGCAACGCCACGCACATTACACGATCATTATGCCCATGGAGAGGGAGAGGGAGAGGGAGAGGGAGAGGGAGAGGGAGAGAGAGAGGGAGAGGGAGAGGGAGGAGCTGTTCGTCCATCTTCACAGACTTATTGTGATTGAAGGGGGAGGTGGGACGAGGGCTGAGGGTGTGCTGAGGGTGTATTCTGGGCTAGTGGGATATAAAAATGATTATTTTACATTTATAATTTAAATTTCTTTTCAGTTGCTATTTTGAATCTGTAACCATCAATCCGTGCATTACAAGGTATGCAAGACAGTCACCAGACAGGACAGACATACCTGCGTGAACATATAGCAAATTTGCCCCCAAAAACCTCACTAACATAATCGGCAACTCCAGTTTAAATATGAGCTCTGTTAAGAATGACATTAAAGCACTTTCGAAGTCCCCTCAGAAGCCTCAAAACCCCTTCGCTGCTATCACAGACCCTTCGACCAGCGTGGATAACTCCAAAGCCCCGATTGCCGGCAAGGCAACCGACTGTCTTGTCTCTCCGAGAGATCAGCTAACTCAGTTTTCCTTCTTGTCCATCACAACCGATGCACCTGATGTTGATGATACCGAGAACCAGCCACCCGAAGGAGGCACCCGACGGCTTTCCGTTGGGAAGAATTCCCGTTCACCCAAACCTCAATCCTCCACGGGCGTATTTGCCGCTCAGAAAATAGCCTCAACAAAGAAGGACAATCGCAACCGCAAGAGCGTTGCCGGAGTTGCCTCAGTGAGCTCAGCCAACCAGCTTCCTGACTACATGCAACAAAAATCACACAAGAAGGTGGCTCGTATGCCTTTTAATTCTCCGAAGCCCGAGAGTACGGTTGCTGGAGGCAAATTCTATTAAATGTCAAAAATGAAATCCAACGTTTTTTCTACAATTTCCACACACCTAACCACGATCTTCCTCACATCACACACTTTCTCACTCTCGCCCCTGTTCCTCAGGTTTTCCCGTCTCTAAATCGATGGGGGGCCACCAATTCGGAACGTAGGGCAAGCACCTGAATTCCTTCCCCCCAATCGACACCACCCCATCCTTTTCACAATCGAAGTTCTTCATCACGTTCTCCATCCTCAATTGCAGCACAGCTACATTCACCCCCCCCTCTGCCAAAGGCGGCGTCAGCACCTTCCCAGCCTTCTTTTTTCCGAGAAGCACGTCCATTCCAGTCTCAATTGAATCAAAGTTGGACTCTGACTCTTCGCTCATCGCCATGAACGTACCAACAATTGGAGGCGGAAGCCTGCGTAGCGTAGCGAGCATTGGGGATCAGGGATTAGTTTGTGCTGAGGGTTATGGAGCACTAAAAAAAATATGGGGCTCACCTCGGTACTCCCCCCTCCTTCTTGGTCCTGGCGTCCAGCCAGGCAGAGGGAATTTCGTCCCCCACGCCCAAAAGCAAGCACGGAAAGGCCCTCTTCCTCAAAATCCCGGTATGAAAGCTCCTAGCAGTGAGCTCCTGCCCCAAGTAGCAGCCCTTGTCAAAATCGATCGAGTTCTGCAGCTCTAAATTCAACTCCAGAGGCAACTTGTTCGTTGTCTCCAAGCCGTCGGGGAGGCCGCATATCCGCCGGAGCACCTCGTACGTTCCGTTCGAGGCCGGGAACACATCCTCCTTTATCATGTCGGTGAGCTTCAGGGAGCTTTGCCCCAGAACGCGAACCCCAAGAGCCTTGCAACGGGGGTCCATAAAGCCAATGATTGAGGGAATTTTCTTAGCCTCCTCTGCAGCCTCGACGGTAGCGCCATAAATGGAGTGGACACTCATTCGGGAAGTGATGTCTTCTATATCAACTTTCGTCCTCTTCAGCTTGTAGGAGTTCAGGTGGGTAATGAGTTCGCTTCCAAGGGAGCGGGATACATCAAGCACAAACGCCTTATCATTGCTTTCTTTATCGTTGTGTGCCGTCTTCCACAGAAATGCGGGAGCAATCACCCTACCCTTCGTGGACAGGAAAACACCAGAAGCAAGCGAAGGCGAAGGGTCAGCAGCCAGCTTGGCCACGTCGCACGACAGGAGGTTTTGGAGAAACTTCACCGATGCCGGACCAGAAAGGGATATCAGGGATCGAGAGGAGGTGATGGCCTCGTGGCCTCGCGCCCACATCATATTAGAAAGTATAATTCAAAATCAGTGTGGTGAAGCCATATTTTAAGAAGTGATATTAAACATAATTCACCGCTATGCAGGCAATTTTGCTATTATTTGTCGTCACAGCTTGCCGAGGGTTAGTGCACACACTGCCCCGACCACAACATACCCGGCTTAAGTCACATTTCCATCACCAATCTCAATCCTTCCTTTCCTCTCTGTCCATCCTCACAACAACTCTGTCAATAGCCCTCTCCCCCCTCCCAGCTAATGCCAACAACTACGCGTCGATGTCAGCTCCAACTAAAAAGATTGCAGAAGCCTGGCGAACGATTGACAACACATTTGTTGACCGAACGTTCAATAACAAAGATTGGTTCAAAATCCGAGAGGACGCGCTCTCCTCCTCCCTCAAGTACAAAACCATAGACGAGGCATATGATCAAATCGATCAAATGACCTCTCTCCTAGGTGATAAGTACACTCGGCTGCTTCGGCCGACTGAGTACAAGACATTGGTCGATGCGGCAACTAGCAAATCCGTCGTTGCTGGCGTTGGAATTGAGATAGGCAAACCCACGCCGACCTCCAATTCTCGCCCGACTATTAACGACCTCGAGCAGAACGCCCCGGCCTTCAAATCAGGTCTAAAGAAGGGCGACGTATTCAGTTCAATCAACTCAGTCTCAATCCCACCCTGTGACGAGAGCAACTTTTGCATGACTTCCCTCGCGTCGAACCTCCGAGGCGATGTCAACACGGACGTCACTGTGGAAATCATCCGCGGAAGCGGCGACAAGCAGCAGTCCCAATCGTTCACGCTCACGAGGCAGCAATTTGCGGTGACGACGGTGAGCGAGCGAAGCGAGCGAGCCTTTTGGATGTCTCGATCGATGAAGTGCGCAAAATGGATATAGAAGTTTACATCCACTACTAAACTAAACCCAATTCGTTTGTGGCTCGCTCGTTTCGCTTTTCTTTCATTAAAAATGCGCACATATCGCTTCGCTCGGCGCAGGTTCGCTCCTACATCTCCAAATCGGACAGCAGCGTTGGTGTCGTGAGGATAAAATCATTTTCAACCACAACTCAAGACATCGTCACGGACCAGATCAACGAGTTGAAGAAAAAGGGTGCGAAGAACATTCTTTTTGATTTGAGGGGCAATCCTGGTGGATCTCTGCAAGGAGGGGTGGACACAGGTGAGTTTTGTTTGCGTTGTCAAAGAAAGACGGCGTTTTCGTGCAGATGGCGTGTTTTTGACCGTCCCTGAACAAGCCTCTCGCACAAAAAGATGCGCCTGGCCGAACCTGCCACCGTGTCCAATTTTGAGTGTCTAAAACCTCCATACGTTGGAGTTACGGCCGATCCAGTGATTCGCCTTTTTTTGAGTTTTTTTTAGTCTTCACATTGCGTGATCCTGATCTGGAACGTCCCCGAACAAGCGCTTTTTCGCAAAAAGATGCGCTTGGCCGAACCCACCACCGTGTCCAATTTTGAGCGTCTAAAACCTCCATACGTTGGAGATACGGCCGATTCAGTCATTCACCTTTTTATATGTGTTATACGTTCCTCGAGGAAACCTAACACCACACCACACCACACCACACCACACCACACCACACCACACCACACCACACCACACTGCGCACAGCCTCCTTGTTTCTGCACATAAACGATGACACGGTTAACGTGTACAATAATAAGGGTGGGGTTGACAGGCAGCGAGCGTACGTCGACGGGTTCGATTTGGACATTCCGGTCGCAATACTGGTCGACGAAAACACGGCGAGCGCGGCTGAGGTCATGACAGCGGCCCTCCAGGACAACAAGCGAGCGGTTGTGATTTCAGCTTCGAATACTTTCGGCAAGGGAATCATCCAAACAATTCGACCTCTTTCCGGTGACAACGAGGCGGACAACAACGGGGGCGGGCTGGCAGTAACGATAGCAAAGTACCAGACTCCCAACCATACCGACATCAATAAAAAGGGCATTGCGCCTGACGTGAAGCTGACCGACAAGTGTTTGGACGACGATGCTGGTTTGTGTTTGCCACCAAATTTTTTCAATCTTTCTAGATAATCAAGTTTTTAGGATCCTCTAGTACTACTTTCCCCCTCTCCCCACTCCTGCAACGTGATTCTCTTAACAAAGTCACCGATTAAAGTGGTTCCCCCACTTAGATTTGCACCAATCTTGACAACGACGTAGTCGCCCTTCTTCACGTGCATCACCTCCTTCTCGTTCGCCCCCCCCTCCATGTCGAAAACGACCGTGCGATTCTGATCGGTCCTACCACGCCACTGGTTGCCCCTCTTGCTCACCCCCTCTATCAAAATGCACCTAAAAAAATAAGCATTTTTGTTGGGTTAGTTGTCGGGCCCCTTCAAGCGAAATAAATCACGGGGATCATGAATTTCGTAGGATTTGTGCTTCGCACTAGTGCTCTTTAATTTCGGAACGTATTCTCCTCACTGTCTCAAGGCCCGATGGCTAGATGTGTGGCTATCATGTTTGCTCCATAGTGTGTGTGTGTGCGTTGGTAATTATTGCCTCACCTTGTTCTGCCGACCTCGTGAAGGCTCTTTATTTTCAAACCGGCGTAGAACGTGTCAATGATTTCCCTCAGCCGCAGCTGTTTCACATCCTCTGGAACGTCGTCATCAAACTTTCGGTGAGCGTGCGTTTTCTCGCGCATCGAATACGCGAACATGAAGGCTTGATCGTAGCCCACGGTCTCCATGAGCGACACGCTATCACGATGCTCATCATCAGTCTCGCCACAGAAACCCGCGATCATGTCCGTGGATATCCCTACGTCGGGAATGACGCTCCTCACGTCTTCTATAAGCTGTAAATAAGCCTCTCTTGAGTATCCACGACGCATCCGGTCGAGAACAGTGGTGCTACCGCTCTGCCCCGGCATGTGCAGATGCGAGCATATGTTATTTCGCTCTGAGATAAGTTGGAGGAGCTGGGAGGGAAAGTCTTTGGGGTGTGGGGAGGTGAAACGTACACGTAGCTGCGCCGAGCGAAAACGAGTGAGCAAACGAATTGGGTGGGTTAGCTTAGCAGTGGATGTAGCCATTATGTCTGTAGCCATTTCGCGCACTTCATCGCTCGCTCACCTCCGGAGACAAATTCGACACCTCCTCCACGAGGTCTGCAAATCGGTAGCCACTCCCACCACGAGACTTGTACATGTTGTTGAAACCAAGGTTGGAGGTGGCATACTCGCTAGAAAAGGTTTTGTCCGTCTTGTCATGATAACTATTAACATTCTGTCCCAACAAAATAATCTCCTTCAAATCGTTTTCGCCAACAAGTCGTCGTACTTCCTCCACAATTGTTGTGTGGTCACGAGAACGTTCTCGCCCCCGAGTGAACGGTACGATGCAGTAGCTGCACATGTTGTTGCAGCCCCTCATAATTGATACGAAGGCTGAAGGGTTGTCCTCGTGCCGGACAGGAGAAACGTCAGCGTAGGTTTCTTCCAACGATAGCTGAGTGTTCGCTGCTCTCATGTCGTTTGAGGAGGTGTTGACGAGCGAATCTATCAGCTGGGGAAGACTACGGTACGCATCGGGACCCGCAATGAGGTCAACATTTCCCTCCTCAAACATCTTGTCCTTGAGTCGCTCGGCCATGCAGCCCAACACCCCGACAATCCGCTTGTTCTTCTTCTTCTTGTTGATTTGTTGAGGGTTTGGGGGGGTGGGGGGGGGCGAGTAGTTCTTTGAGGTATGGTCGTTGAGAGAATTAAGATGGGATAAGCGATGCCAAATTTTTGCTTCAGCCCCATCTCTAATGGCACAAGTGTTGGTCAGAAGCACATCGGCCTCCAACTCACTGTCAACCTCCGAATAGGAATTCATATCATCGTTGGTCAGCACTGACCGAACTATTTCAGAATCAGACACATTCATTTGACAGCCATAGGTTTTCAAGTGAAATTTTATGTTCTTGGGGACGGTGGGGGATGGGGAGGGAGCTCCGGCCGTTCTAACACCAACCTGCGGCTCTAAATCTAAATCTCGCGGAGCTCCAGCCTGTTTGAGGAAGAACGACAAAGGCTTGGCATCTGCAATTGCAGATGCAAGTCGTTTGGTGTAATTGTGATTGTGGCTGATAGTGATTCGGTGAAGAATTTGAGAGGAGAGCATCGTAGCTAAACTCAATTTGGATTAAAACTTGTGAGACTTGCGGACATATGTTCACATATTTCTGGTCTCGCTCTTCCCCGAAATTTAAAAATCATTATTGGATTATGTTTAGGCCCTATATACTCGTGCTGCTCATGGTAGCGCATGCCGCCTTTAGTTTCCCGAGAAACAACATTCATGTCACTAGACCATCAGTGTTGTCGTTTGCAAAGATTTTGAAAAATACAAAACCACCTTCCTCATCCCCAACGCCCACAAAAACGACTCGGCGGAATACTTTCGTTGCATCTCTCCTCGGGTTATCAACGATTCTTAACCAGGACCCGAAAAAAACTGCTCAGGCCTATTCTTCGTTTGTAGATGTTGGGACCGGAACCCCATCGCTCCGGTGGCAGCAGCAGCCCTACAACATCCGAACTGGCTCCTCAATCTTTGACCCTGAGCTGACGTACAACGTGCGTTTCATAACTTACTTGTCTCGATTTCTACTGTCGTTTGATCCTGAGTGCCAACGTTGGGTGAGTGCTTGAGGGTGAAAACTGTAAAACTGTGTCAAACTGTCAAAATGTCAAACTTGTCTCACTAACCAAAACTTGTCTCACTCACTAACCCACCCCTCTCATTGATTTTGCGCAGTGGTACTCTCAGGCGGCAATGATTCCTCGCCTCTCGACCGCCGAAGACGTCTCTCGAATTCGTCTGGAGCAGTTTGCGGCCTTCAGCGCCTCAGTGGAGGTTGGCCTCCGCGAGTACAACGACAAGGCCGGCCCCGAGAAGCTCATGAACGACCTGCTTGCTCGGTACTGCGACAAGAAGGAGAAGTTGAATAGTTACGAGGCCCGCGAGTACAAGTCCGACACTCTGAAACTGGAGCGAGAAGAGAAGGAAGCTCGGCGGCAAATCGTCCTCCTGTTCGGCCTTCTCAGCACCTACCAGCCCACTGAGCTAATAACAAAAGTGTTGTCTGCAATTGACAACGCCACCGTTACGGAGATCGAGCTCTACGATGGGGGGAGCGGGTATGCTCCGGGGTATGGGGCTCCAGAGGTGACTGTTGATTCTCCGCAAGCTGGGAAGGAGTACGTTACCGCGACTGCGAGGGCGGTGATGCAGGGTTCCGGAAGGGTACTGAGGGTCGATATGAAGGAGCGCGGGTATGGTTACAAGAAGGCGCCGGATGTCGAAGTGAGCGTTCCGCTTGCGATGAAGAAGGCGGAAAGCACCAGCTCGGGCCCAGCCAGCAACCAGCTCAATAGCGAGAGCAATGCAACTACGGTTTACAACAACCCTCTGCCGGACGCGCAGACCTTCAAGCGCGCCACGGCAAAGGCAATTCTCAGCAAGAAGGGTTGCGTGGAGCGAATCGAGGTGAGCGATGAATCCCGCGAAATGGCTACAGACATAATGGCTACATCCAGACATAATGGCTACATCCACTAAAAAACTAACCTCGTTTCGCTCGGCGCAGATAACCGACCCGGGCTTCGGCTACTCGGACGCCGAGCCCATCAAGATAACCTTCTCTCCCCCCGATGTTCTCTTCGGCGAGGGGGGGATATCTCCCACGGCCACTGCGATCCTTGAGCTCGAGGTGGCCCAAATTATCATCACCAACGGTGGGAGTGGCTACGCGGCCGAGAAGGCCGTCATTGTTAATGTTGCTCCTCCGCCTGTTACGAGCAGGATCAATCTCATGGACGAGAGGCTCATTACCAAGAAGAGGTTGGAGCAGTTTGAGGCGCAGGCGGAGGAAGTGGCCAAATCCAAGATCAACGAGTGCGCTGGCCGCGCCTGTTACGACCGGCAGGTCATTTGCATCGGCAAAACGACCTCCAGCGTCGACAGCTACTCCGGCTATCGCACAGAGAAGGACAACACCCAAACCGTCAATGCGGAAATTGCGCTGCAGAACCGCGGTGTCGGGGAGAAAAAGCCAAAGCCAAGCAAGGGCAAGGGCAAGGGCAAGATCAGAGGCGACGACGCTGGAACCGGCTCCCAAGCCCCGTTTATTCCGGCCATCGGAGGCGGTGATTCCGCCTCGGCACAGCTACTGACGCTGCTCCCAACTGGCATCGGGTTGCAGTACCAGAAGACCGACAAGCGCTACATCCTTGCCAGCGCGCTGGGCAACACGGAAGACACGCTTGGCGCCATGTCGGTCGGCTCCAGGTCGGCAAACCCGAGGCCGCTGGACCCGGAGGTGAGCGAGGAGCCTTGTGGAAGACGAGAATACGAGCCACTACTAAACTAACCCATATCATGCCGCCTCGCTTCGCTCGGCGCTCGACGCAGTTCGGACCGAGGGGGAGATCCCCAATCGAACGCCAGAAGGATGTGGGAGGCGACGAGTACTTGAGGTTCTTGGCGTCCGGGGCGCTGTGCTGCAGCGCAGCTCACCTACTTTTGACTCCCATCGACGTCGTGAAAACGAAGCTCCAGACTTCCCCGAAAGTGTATACGAACCCCCTCCAAGCCTTCAAGAAGGTCGTCGAGGAGGACGGCATCCCGGGATTCTTCCAGGGGTGGATACCTACCTTTGGGGGTTACTTGTGCTGGGGAGGGATCTCGTACTCACTGACGGAATTCACCCGAAGGGTTGTCGTTGACAACGTCGTCGGGCCTCTCAATGCGCCGGATTACGAAATACCAATAATTTTGTTTGCCGCTGCAACCGGAGGTGAGCCACACTGTACTTATGTTTTTTCAAGTCATGTCATTTCATGCGCTAATAAAATAAACCTCTCCAATATAATATCCAGCATTCGTGGCCTCGTTCGCGCTTTCTCCCTTTGAAAGCGTTAGAATTAGAACTGTTTCTCAGCCCGATTTTGCACCGAATCTGGTGTCGGCTGTCAACAAAATGGTCGCCGATGAGGGGATTTTTAGCTTGTGGGCGGCCGTGCCGCTGTTCATTCTGAAGGAGATACCATTCGCAATGGCGAAATTTGCCGTTTTCGACATTTCCACCGCAAGGCTGTACGAAATGTTCCCAGCGGCGAGGGAGGACCTCAAACTGAGCCTGGGAGTTAGCATTGCCGGGGGGATCATGGGAGGAGGTGAGTGAGTGAGCAAAAAATTGAAATCGAAAAAAAATATAATAAAAAAAATACCAATCATTTTCTCGCATGCTCGCAGTTGTGGCCGCGGTGGTGAGCAACCCTATGGATTGCACCATCGCTGAAATGAAGAAAAATGCAGACGTGAATGGAAGCAAGAACCCCCTCGACTTCTTTTTCAAGATACTAAATGACAATCCGGCGAATTTATTCCGAGGGTTGAGCGTTAGGATGGTCTTCTTTTCGCTCATAGTGAGCTTGCAATTCACGCTGTACAACGGAATTTGCATTGCACTTGGGGTGGGAGCGGATGATTTGAAGTTGTATCTGGATGTTTTGGGAGGAGCGTTGTCTGAGGGAGGGAGTGAGTTGGTTTGAGTTCTAACCAAATATATAATAATTTAGTTTTCCTTTTAGGAAAAAGACACAATATAATTAGATAGCCAGCTTTAGAGCCTCCCACATATCCAAAGCCTGCTGTTCACCTGGGCCGGTGGAGTCAAGGTAACTCCACGTGTACGGTCCAGTTCCTCCCAAATTCATCTCTTTCACCCACTTATAAATCTCCGAAAGGCTCACAACGTCGTCAATCCACGTCTGGTACATCGTTTGATTCTCATCGTTGTGCATAATGTAATTGAAAAACTGGACGTTCAAATAAGGATCTCTCCAAACAGGACCTTTGGTGGAAGTTCCGTTGTCGCCGTCTCTAATGATCGCCTGAGCTCCAGAGTATGATTGCTGGGAGCCACAAGCATCGGAACAGTTCACGCCTCGGAACGGGACTTGTGCTAGCTCGCAATGAGGATTGTCGAGTGCCGCGTCTTCATTCACGCACTCGTATCTGTAGCCATACCAGGGGATGCCGAGAATGAGCTTGCTGGCCGGGATTCCAAGTTCCAAGAAGTCTTGGATGCCCTTCTGGCAAACAGTAATGGGAGCATTCGCACTAGCCACGCATTGGTAGAATATCTGGGAGCGAGTATCGTAGCACATGACGTACAAGTAATCAGTGGCTGTGGCCAGGCTCTTGTAGTCATAAAAACGTCCATCAATGCCAAGGGGACTCCAAGCTGCACAAACACTTGTTTGATAGTTGGGGTTGACAGCCTTTAAAGCTTTATTTGTCTGATCTATGACGTCAACGTAGATCGCATTGACAGGATCATCCAGACCCTCGACAGCATCTTCCCAATCGAATGTGATGCCATCGTAGAAATTCTGTTTCATGGACAAAATCGTTGCTTGTATATACGAATCAATATCGTCCTGGTTCCCGGTCCGCGGAGGGTTCGTAGACGCAATCACACGCACATTCTTGGCATGCGCCGTGCAAATAAGGTCGCCCCCTCCTTCTCCCCACGCGATTGTGGTAATGGTATCGAAGTCATACCCCTTTCCCTCATTCCACTGCGCGAAGGTATCAAAGCCGAAAATCTCTCGATCAGGCTTGTGCGAAACAACTTCGCACAAGGTCGTATCAGCACATGGGCAGACGATAGGGTCATCCCTCGGTCTTGGATTGGGTAACCGCAGCGACAAGGGGATCCGCTTCTCCTTATGGAGAGAGTTCGTGGGGTTCTGCTCCTGAGATGATGCAATGGCAACGAAGGCCAGGGCCCCCAACACTTGGGATTTCATATCAATCAATTATTTGGACCAGTAGGAGTTAGGATTTTTTCTTTGTGTTCCTGCTGTGTGAAGTTGGGTCTCCAAAACGAAACTAAATTTTTTTTTTCTTTCACAGCCGCAAAAACAGTATATTAATATATATATATATTGCCACCATGAAGATTTTCCGAGCCTTAGCTGCACTCACAGCAACCCTCTCTTGTCCTTACTTTGTGTCAGCTGCCGACGAATCGGACACAATTGAGCCAGGTCACAGCAAAGTCAATGTACTGACCTATAATAACTTTGATCGCTTCATTGGCAGTCACGAGCTGGTGCTCATGGAGTTTTACGCGCCTTGGTGCGGTCATTGCCAGCAGCTTGCTCCTCACTACCGAGCAGCCGCTGCTGAACTAACCACCATGGACTTGCCGCGTCCTGTCTCCCTTGCCAAGTACGACGACGGAGACGAGTACAACCGTCAGCTGCGTGCTGGAGCACCGGACATGTACAACTACACCTCATATCCCTCTCTTTTCATTTTTGATAAGGGGGAGCACAGTCGTTACCTTGGAGGGCGCTCTGCCGAGGATATAATCTTCTGGATGTCGACCGTTTCCAAGGGCTTGGACCCAATTGAGGAGGAACTCAAAACGAAGCCCGGCCTCTACAAGGACGACCCTGAGTTCTCCAAGCACGTGATTGACTTTGACGACGAATTTTCTTCGTTCACCGATCAGATTGTCGCGAGCGGCGAGAACAAGCTCCGCGTTGTCGAGTTCTACTCCGACCGTTGCCCTTTTTGCCAGTCTCTCGCCAAGGAGTTCGTCGAGGCGGCCAAGCAGCTCAAGGCCAAGTACCCCTCCAAGGTCGAGGTTCATGCGGTCAACACCCGTATCTTTCACGAAGTTTCCGAAGATTGGGAAATCACTGGCCACCCTTGGGTTTGCTTTTTCTACAACGGAGAGAAGGTCGAGGATATGGCTGGTCTCGGCGGAGCTGACTCGATCATTAACTGGGCGAGCAAGAAAATAGAGGACCACTGGGAGGATAGAAACGAGTTCCACAGCGGTAAGGCAAAAGTGCTGGCGGAGCAGCCATTAGTTGGGGAGGATGAAAACGAAGAGGGAAGTTGCAGCACGGAGGGACCAGGAGACGGAGACTGCGGCGACGAGGGGGAGGAGAGCGAGGAGCAGAAGAAGTTGAGGGATGTTATTTTGGAAATGGAGGTCGTCTTGGAGAAGGCTAAGAAGCTGCTGGCGTAAATGATGGTTGTTGCACACAAACCCTCCACAAAAATAACTTTTTGAAAAAACAATTTGCCCTAATTGAATAGTTCAAATAGTATTGAAAGCATCGCAGCCAGTAAAATTCCCAAGAAAACTTTCTCAGTGTTTGATATTCGAATGTCAACAATATCATTCTGCTTTTTCTGATTAATTTCTTGTAGGGTTTGATCATCAGGGTTGTTGTCGTGTCGTGGCTTCAAACTGAGCATTTGGGATCGCGCAATTTGGAGGTCTTCCTGTAACATCTCGCACTTCATCATGTAAGCAGAAAGTGAAGATACGCTGTCTTGGAGGGCTTCTAGCTCTCTTTCATTTTTGGTTCTCATTTCATTTTGGATCTTTCTATATTTCTCGCTGTGCCGCTGGTTGAGCTCTCCAACGTGGATCTCGTGTTGTTCTTGAAGCCGTATTGACGAGTCTCGAACTGTGTCAATCGCGCCTTGACGTGATGAAGCCTGTAGTTTTGACAGGTTTGTTTGATGCTGAAGTCTAAGCTCTGCTAGTTGCCGCAATTTTTTGTTCTCGCCATCGATAACTTGTTCTTTCAACTGCCGCACTGTATCCTCGAGAATGCGAATTTTGCTTTTACTTTCTGGTGTATTCGAGAACAATTCTTGGCGCCCAGGAGTATTGTTCGACAAATTGTTCTCCTTATCGAAATTATTGTCAAAAGTTATGTCGCACAGTTCCCTTAATTTTGGTGTGCTAATTGAGTGTTCCTGGAAATTCTCTCCACAGGAGAGGTCTGCTAGCTCTCTCAACTTTGGTGTGCTGATCATTTTCGCGCGAAGATATAACAATATCGTGAATACAATATCGTGGTAGGCAATCAAATCAAAAAAAAGTTTCAAAAATTGTAAAATTCAAACTGAACTTTGGAAATTTACCTACGTTTCATTTTTGACGCAACGTCCCCCCCCCCAACCCTTCAAATCCAACTCATTCATAAGTTTAACTCATGTCCAATCCCCGAGCCCAACTTGAAAACACCGGTATCCTTCTTGGATATAGAGCAGTCCTCTCTGCATTATCTTCCGCACCGCAATCAACCCTCGATGTTAAATCGCTCGTCTACGCCCTAGCAGCAGAAACTCTGACCAATTTTAAAGCTGAATGGAATTCGTCTGGCAAGCTCCAATCCCTGCAACGAGGCAGGCTTGGTCGGCGACATTGTGAAACAAGGCGAAAAGAAAAGCAAGAGCAGGATACTGCAGCCACAAGACTGCAAAATGTTCGAAGGGGGCAAGTAGCGAAGAGTAGAGTTTCAAACATCCGAAAAGTCCGGGACGATGGAGCAGCATCGAAGCTCCAAGCGGCCCACCGCGGTAAAACATCGAGGGACAGAGTTACCGGCATGCGGAAGGAGAAAGAGCGCCTCTTCCTCGAGCAGCAGAACGGAGCGGCTACAGTTTTACAGTCTCACTCACGGCGGCGGAAGTCGCAATTAGAATTTACAAACAAGATGGAGGTGAACAAATGACAGACGGCCCACATATCACTAAACTTCGCCACGCGACAAAGCACAAAACTAAACAGCACAAAACTAACCCACTCAACCCGCGCAGATTCGCAACCAATTAATCCAACAAAAGCAAAGTGGCGCCGCGACCAAGCTGCAGGCAATGCAAAGGGGGAAACTGGCGAAGAAAAAGGTCCAGGACAAAAGGGACGGAATCGACCAGCAAAACGCAGCGACCAAGATGCAGGCGATCCAACGCGGCAAGTCGCAGCGCAACCAGAGAAAAGCAGAAGAGGGCGCAGCCCAACGAATGCAATCTATTCAGAGAGGGAGGATTGGCAGGAACCAGGCCAACCAAAAGAAAACGGAGTTCAGGACCGCAATAATTTTGCAGAGCAGAATCAGGGGCTGGAAGGACCGCGCAGTTGCTCGGCAGAAGCAGCGGGCAAAATCGATGCTGCCAATCGGCGACGGGAACCTTCATATTGGCGACGTGGTCAAGGCCAAGGTGGCCGGTGACATTTTGTACTGTGAGGGAATCATTATTGGAAAGTCTGGGAGCGACGGTGTCGACGAGTACGATGTTGATTTCGGCGAGGGAGACATCCAGGAGCACGTACCAAAGAACAACATCCGGAAAGTTCACCACTGGGACATCTTGGAAGTCGGGGATCAGATCAAGGCGCCCGTCCCCGACATGCCCAGCTTGAGTTGTGACGCAACGATACAAATGTTTGAGGGAGAAGTGGGCGGAGAGAACTTTTACACTATTGAATTTGCCGACGATGGGGAGATATGCAAGGGGGTGAGACAGAGCGTCATGGTGAAGGTCAGCAGCAAGAGGACGAAGGCGGTGCAGCGTTGGATCATGGGGGCGAATGCCATTTCCGCGGCTAGCGCGTTTGGAGATAAAAAATGGGGCATGTATCGAAGATTAAGCGTGTCGGCTGAGCCAAATGCTCTGGCTGCCAAAACTGCCACACAAAAATAAATGTGATGTGATAGACACACAAATTAGAAAAAATAACCAAAAATGTTTCTTCCTTCCTATTTTTACTTCAAGGTGGAACGCCAACCGCCCAGAATACCAAAATAGTAAGCTCGTTTCTCTCTATCCGACATTATGTCCACAAAGCCTTGAAAATCTGTTGCCGCCCCTATAAAATTGACAAACACATTTATCTGTTTGTACAATGAATCGGGATCGGATTCGTCTTGGTCAGCGACAGCTCCCTGCTTCAGCAAACCCTCAAAAATGGCCATATCGACCCCAAGCGAATCCACTGCCTCTTCTAACTGGCTGTTCACAAGAACTTCAAATTCCTCATGCAAAGAGCTCCACTCTAAAAAGTACTCACTATGGGCTTCTTTCCCCTTTTCAATGAAAGTTTCTTCGTGCGCTACCATCCAATCCTTCCACATATTGATTTTATTCTCCGAGATGCATGTCTTCACGATAGCATTCAGCACATTTTCAGAGTTGTGCTCCAATTCGCTATTAATCGTTGTGGACTCGAAGTTATTAACGCTCATTGAACAATCAGAATCCTGGAGGGCTCGAGTCAATGATATGTTGTGAAGCTATTGTCGGTCCCGTGATTATTTGTTTGGCCAATCCACTTATCATTCAGCTTGCTTCGTAAATTTAAATAATTTTTTTTTAAAGAAATTTAATTTTGGATTTAAATTTCCAGATTAGCTTGACCGGTTCTCATACGCACATACCACACAGCTCCACCTAGCTTGCAGGAAGTCCAACCCCAAGCACTAAAATTCCAAGTGAACGAGGCTGATCTTGCTCAATTTAAAGTTGAAATAGCTATCATCCCTTGCCATACTCCACCAACCCCGCCCGTTGGATTTACACGGCCCATCACCACTGATCAATCCCTTACCCACACATTCCCCCAAAACTAGTCTACCCACCTCCCCCCCCACAACTAGTTAACCATGTCCGACGATGCTGAGCGTCTCCAAGAGCTTGAGCAAGAGCTTCTCGATGCTTATGAGCAGCTGGACGAGAGAGACCGCGAGCTTGAAGACCTCCGCGATGGCGTTGGCGGCTCTGGCGGCGGCAGGGACGATGCTCGGGAAGATGACGACAAGATTGCGGAAGAGAGGGATCGTCTCATCTCCGACTTGGAGAAGTACCGAGAGGAGCTCATGGAGAGCAAGGATCTGATTGCTGATCTGCAGGCCAACGCGGGCGAGTCTAAGATTACCAATGAGACCTTAGCGTCAGACAAGAAGGCTTTGACCGAGCAGGTGAGTTGGACTTCACACATGTTTCAATTATATCATCAATTTTCTGAAAGTCTAACAATCCTTTCCCCCACCTCTCCCACCCACCCACCCACCCACCCACCCACCC
>Ga0302116_1000747_pt1 | contig 19605 bp, 10 predicted proteins | sample AG5_SCM_MG_FD_203124 | JGI IMG/M metagenome (GOLD analysis project Ga0302116, IMG submission 203124) | Marine microbial communities from Western Arctic Ocean, Canada - AG5_SCM | ecosystem: Environmental > Aquatic > Marine > Oceanic | place: Canada: Western Arctic Ocean | collected 2017-10-01 | reverse complement strand
ACGTCGCCCATCTCAGTGTGCGGGATCTGGCGAGGATCGACACCACTTTTGAAGTTGACAAAGCAAGCGGAAGTTGACAGCTTTGCGAGGTGTTTCTGGATTTTCTCCGTGTCACTCATGTGTCTAACATTATCTAACCGACGCCGTGAAGCCCAGTGCCCGCGAATCCACGCTCGGGCGCGCGCGTGGTCGCCTTTTCCTCGCGTCCACCGCCTCCCCCGTCCACTGGCCCGTCCTCCCAACGCACCGGCCCGGTGGGCATGTCGAGGCCGGTCAGGTCCTCCGGGTCGTGCTCCTCCCCGCACACCACCGCGATCCTGCACTCGGGGCGGACACCCGCCGCGCCCAGCGTGTCTTCGTTCCGTAGCTCAACACCCGTGGCGAAGTGATACATCCGCTGGTCCAGCGGGTGCACGTGGAGACGTTCCAGCGCCATGAGCTTCAGCCGCCACACCGAGTACGCCGCGTCCACTATAAACGCGGTACCCTTGCCCCCTTGGGGAGTCTGACCAGTCACCGCCTCCGCAGACTTGTCACCCGCGGAGGACTTGCCGTTCACCTGCCACCACTTCGCGGGTGCTACGCGACGACGACCGGACGATGAGAAGGTCACGTCCTTCTCCTGGTCCTTCTCCGGTCCTTCCGTCGGCTCCGTGTTGACCTTGGTGGCGACTATAGGCGGAGTTTTAACCTTGACCACCCTCACCGTCGCGCCGAAGAAGTTAGCCTCGGCGTCCATCCTGGCGCGGTCACACTCTGTACACGTCGCCGGGTCATGCATCACCACCACCGGGGGAGGTGGCGCGTCGGTGGCGTCCGAGCTCATGAAGCTGCCGAAGGTCACGGTGGCGCGGGGCACGTTCTCGCACCGACCCTCGAGAACCTCCTCGAGCGATTCAAACGCATCCGCCGACACGAGTTCAACGCCGTCCGCGTCCCATTGGTCCTCGATGGGAACCTGGCGGTAGGGACCCTTGGCGCGCAGACCCGATGCGGGCTCCACGGCGGACGCGCCGAAGCGGCAGAGGGAGTGGACGCAACGAAGCGCCGCCGCCGCCTTCTCGAGGGACTCTTTCGTGGGCGCAAAGTCCCCATCCTCCGCCGCGTCGCCGTCCGTGGCGAACCCGCGCCACCGTGCGAGCCAGGGCCCGGGCATCACGCGGCACCTCACGATGCACTCCTCCCTGACCAACCCGGTACCGTCGGGGGCTCGGTCGACCCGTTGCTCGAACGTTGTCTTCGTGAGGAGTTCGTCGCAGAGGTTGCGGTGAATCTCCGCGAGGTTCCGGCGCTCGCTTCTGGCGCTCAGGTCGCCCTCCTTAGCGGACGTGCAGGTCGGACACTCGCTCGTCGAACCCTCGGGGAACGTCGCGGGTGGACCCGTCCACCTCGGCTTGAGTTCCCTGCCCCCCTTCTTCGCCTTGGTCGCGCCCGCGCCCGTCTCGCCGACGATGAACACGTCGTCGTCACCCGCCCGACTTTTTGCCGAGTCCTTGTCGTCGTCATCCTTGTCATCCTTGTCGCCATCCTTGATCAATGCGTCATCCGTGTCGTCGCCGGTCCCGTCGAACTCCACAGGACCGTGTCCCTTCAAGGCACCCGGAGACACCGAGGTAAGGAGACGGTTCCAGATTGTCTCCGGAACGGCGACGCGCTTCGCCCAGGGAAGAAGCCGCCCGTGCTCGCACGTGATGGCGGACGTGGGGCCGAGTACGACCGCCGGATTACACTCACCCGATTTCCACAACCTCCACCGGTCCAGCCACGTTTTTGACACGAGGTATCGCCGGGAAGTCCCGCCTGAACCGAAAAGCTCGGGGTCGTGGGATATTTCCGACGCGAACATCCAGGTCTGCAGCTCATCCCTCAGCTTAGCGCGATCAGCCTCAGCCTCCTTGAAGTCTTTGTCGGATCGTGCCGAGGAGTTCAGGCACTGCCCGCATATTCCCATCGCCCCTCGCAGCTGAACGCATCCATCCTTCGCACCCGCGGCGGCGACGATGGCGCGCCACGCCGTCGGAGTGATTCTCTTCGCGCTCGCCGCCTTACCCGGGTCCGCCAGGCCGTGGACGCACAGCAGCGGCGTCGTGTCCACCGGCGCGGGGTTACTCGGTTCGTCGCAGAACGAGCTCAGGTACTCCGAGGGGACGAGGTAGTAGTCCTCGGGGTCACGCTGATGAACGTCCGCGCCCGTCAGTGTCGGTTCATCCTCCTCGTCGCCGCCGAACGGACCCACGCACGGCGCGGCGTTTGCAACCTCCCTCGCCCGTGCCTTCCGTCCCTGTATTCTCTCCTTCTCCTCCTCTATCCGCGCGGCGTGCGTCTCGATCATCGCCTTGAGCTCCTTATCGTCATTCTCGATCATCGCCGCGAGGTCGGTTGGAACCTCTGGGATTGAACCAAACAATTGAACCGAATCCGTCTCACCCACGGATCCATCCCGCGCTCTGTACACGAGAAGGTAGGCGTCGGGTGATGAGTACGTGCCGTCGAACCTGGTGCTTCCGTCCCTGCCCTTCTTGGGCCGACCCGGTGTTGGCCCGTCGTCCTTCTTGGCGCTCACAGGGGTGACCCTGGACTTACCCCGCTTGCTCCCGGGCGTCTTCTTGCGCTCAGTCACGTTGGGGTGCGGTGACGCGAGCGCGGTGAGCGGACCCGGCGGAGTGTCGTCGGTGAACTCGAAGGGATCAGACTTGACGCCCTTGCCTCCCACAGATGGCGTACCCTCCGTCGCAGCCTTGGGTTCATCATCAGCCTTGGGTACATCATCCGTCTTGGGTTCATCATCCGTCTTGGATTTACCGCCCCCTTCTCCCCCCGGCGTGCCGTCGGTTGGAGCGGTGGGCGGCGCGACTGGCTCACCGAAGGGTCCCCCCTTGAGCTCCTCAACCTCGTCATCGTCGAAACGCCACCAGTTCCCGGCTCGTTCGGAGCTCGCATCTCCAGTCATGTAATCACCGCGAACCAACGCCACGTAGTGACCGCTGGTGGCGTTCTGACCCCTGTGCACCAGTATGAACGCGAGGTCATACCACTCTCCGTCGCCGGCGCCCGCCTCGTCACCCGGGAGGGGCGACACCAGCTCCCCGAGGTTCACCGACGGAGGAAACTCGAACTCGTCCGTGACCTTCCGCCTGGACATCGTGTCGAAGTCGAACACGAACCGCTTGAGCTGAAAGTTGACGAACCGCGGCAGCCGATGCAGCCGCACCGCCCGGACGGCGTCAACCTTCATATCGCAGAACTCGCAGTGGTATTTGTTATCCCCCTCGAGCCTCTCCTCCGCGAGGTACTGCCTGAGTGAGTCCATCAGACCACCGTTCAGGGTGACACCGCTGTCCGGATGCACCGCCCCCTCACCGCCACCCACGTACATGCCACCCACCGTCGCGCCGACGCAGAGCTCAACCTCGTAAAAGTCAGTCGCGTTTTTTGAAGCCTCGCTCGCCCGCCCGCACCGCTGGCACGTGGTCGCGTAGCTGCTCTCACCCCTGAAATGCTCCTGGACGAAATGCGCGTCACCTCCCTGCCCCCACCGCTCACCCGCGATGCGCTCGAGGTAGGTGAGCAGGAGCTTGAGAAACTCCTGGCCGTCCTGTTGCGTCCCAGTCTCAAGCGCCAACGAGTCCGCGAACCGTCCGGGGTCGGCGTACCTATGCGTACCTGACTGGAGTGACGCGAACAGCCTTCTGAGCTCAGTCACCGGGGACGTACCTGCCGGGGACGTTCCTCCGTCTGTTCCTTCGTCGGGTCCGAGTCCGTAGACCGCTTTCCGAAAGGTTGGGATGGCGAAGAGGCACTGCAGCACGGCGTTGACGTAGCACGTGTTGCCGAGGTTCTTGAGCCCGGCGGGGTGGGTGCGTATCACTCGTTTGAGCTCCGCGGGGTCCCGTCCCAGGTTTTCCAACAGAGCGTCCGCGTCTTTGCGCCACAGTCCTTTCTTGCGGAAAGATCCCTCGGGCGGCACCAGCCCGCAGACGCAGTCGGGGCGTCGCGGATTTCCCTTGCACGACGGACCGCATCGCACCAGACCGCTCCCTCCCCCCGCGCCCGAGAGGAAGAGGAGGAGCCTGCCGGTATCGTCGAGTGTACCATCTATTGCACGTTTTGAAGCCGCCGCGATGTCCTCATCGCTCGCCTTCAAAACCTTGGGCGCGCGCCCCCCGGTCCCTTTGTTTGCCGCCCTCTTGGGTGCCATCCCAGATCTCGCCGGTGCCTCGCGTCCGGTGAGGGTTACGGGGCGCACCAGACCGCGCCCTTCGGCGGCGCCGCTCCGGAGAACCCCTCTCGCCGCGCTCACGCGTCGCACGCGCGGAACGAGAGGAGGATACGGCGTCACCGCGCGGGGGGGTTGTGGTTGGGTTGTCTTCGACCTCGGAATAACAATCGACAAAGATAAACCTATTCTCTCACATCTCCATCTTCACGGCTCCTTCCTCCTTCATCTCGACCGCCTTCCCCCGTCTCTGTTGCCTCCATAACTTGAGCGTCCGGTCGTAGGATACCGTCGCCAGCGTGTTCCCTCCCGGCGCCACGTCCGCGCACATCACCCGCGCCTCGTGTCCCTTCAGGGTGTTGATCCGGCTGAAGTCCCGCGACGAGTACAACTGAGCGCTGCCGTCGTAGGAGCTAGTGGCGAAGAACCCTCCGTCTTTGGGTTCGTATCGCACGGATGAGATCAGGCAGGAGTGCGCCGGGACCGTGTACAGGCACCCGCGCCTGCGCAGGTCCCACACCCTCGCCGTGTGATCGTCGGAGCCCGTCACGATGTGGTACCCGTTGGGTGAAAAGTCCACGGAGAGGCACTGCTTGACGTGTCCCACCAGCATGGTGACGCACTTGCCCGAGCGAAGGTCCCAGACCCGACCGTGCGCCTCAAGCCCCACGGTGGCGCACAGACCGCCGTCGGGGTGGAACCCTAGGTCGTACACGGGCCGCGAATGCCCCTCCTGGCACAGCAGCTCCTCCCCAGTCTCCACGGACCACAGGCGCCAGGTCTTATCGAACGACGCTGTTGCCACGTAATCGCCAGACGGGTGAAACGCCATCCGACCGAGTCGATCCGCATGTCCCTTCAGCGTCCGTAGGTGCTTACCCCCCGGGGACCACAGGTGCGCCGTCCCGTCCGCACACGCCGTGCCGAAGCTGACCGTGGTGGATGGGTCGGACCCACTCACCGTCGCCTCCACCTGCTCGAGGGTGGCGTCGGGGTGGAAGTCCGCCCCCGTGCACCGGTTCTCGTGCGCCCGAATAGTGAGAATCTTCTCGCACCCGTCGGACCGCCACAGCCTCGCCACCCCGCCCCACGACGCGCTCAGTATCATCGACCCGTCGTCGGGGGTCGAGAACCGCACCGTGCTCAGCGGCCTACCGTCACCCAGCTGTGATGTCTCGTTGGCGAAGCTGGCCGTCGCCGCCGCCGCCGCGTCGAGCTCGGCCACCTCGTCAACCCCCGGGTCCGCCCTTCGTTTCTTGGCGCGCTCGATCCTAGCCTTCGCCCTGGGCAGGGAGAACGAGGCGATGGCGGTGCGCGCCCGCATCAGGTTCGCGGATCCCTCGGTGTAGAACAGCTCCTTCTGCACCTCCTGCTCCTCGACCACCAGCGCCTCCTCGGGCAGCGCGAGCTCACCGCCGTCCTGCGCGTCGAGCTCGGCGAGTTTCTTCCGCAGACGATCCCTACGATCGCCCGGTCCTTCGCCGAACAAAGTGACCGGTTCCCCGAGCGCCCTCAGCTGCTTGCGAACCTGGGAATCGTCGGTGGTGACCGCGACGGAACGCTGCCTGCGTCGCTGCTCGAACTCGCGCAGCAATTCCTCCTGCCGCTCGCGCGTCGCCGCGGAAGCGGCGCTGAGCTCGAATCGCTCCTCCGCCTCGCCGCCGCCCGTGTGGATGTTGCCCGCGGCGACCCCCGCTGCGGTTCCATCGCCGGCCAGTTCAATCTCGCCGAACACGACGGGAGCACCCTCCGCGGGGATATCGACGCCGTCCTCGTCCATCTCTGTCTCGATCGACGGCCCGGGCGTGCGAACTATGGACCCTCGCGCCCAATCCCTAAATATTTTCAAGCAGCTCGCGCGGGCATGGAGTTCAGTTGGTTTCGAAAAGAGTGTGTCACCCAAAGCTAACAACCTCGGCGCGGCACACAGACACGCACGGTCTCGAACCCGCCCATCGTCAGGTTACGTTCAAAGGTCCCTCGCGTGCGTGTCTTGTCAGCGATGTACGCCCTCGCTTCCCGCTCGGCGATGGCCGGGGTCCGACTCAACACCACTGGACGTAACAATGGACCTAACAATGGCGATCGTGACACACGATGCGTCCGTACTCGTCACTCGTTGGTGACTCGCGCGTCGAACGAGGTTCAGATGATCGGGTCCAGGGATGAGCTCGATAACCTGCTGGAGAGTAGCAAGGGCAAGAAGGTGGTGCTGAACGTCAGCTCGAGCAAGTGCGGACCGTGCAAGCTTCTCATGCCCACGCTCCAGAAGTACGCGGACGAGCACGGCGGGGACAAGTGCACATTCGCCAAGTTCAACTTTGACGAGGACAAGTCGCTGCAGGAGGCGGTGAAGGAGTGGAAGATTCAGGGCGTGCCCACGTACATGATGTACGATGAGAAAGGGGAGTGCACGAAGATGTTTACCACCGGGTTGCCTGACAAGCTGGGCAGCGCACTGTACCTGTTCCTTACGTGACGACGCGTTACTTGGCGATGTTTGAAGACTAGACTGTTGTTTGGAGTTGAAGAGTTGCCATGCCTATGCCTATTTGCCCTTCTTTTTCTTTTTCTTCTTCTGCTTCTTGTCACTGGCCTCCTCTTTCTCCTCCTCGACATCGGCACCGACGGGTTCCTCCATCTTCTCTGACTCAACCTCCGGGGCTGCTGGTTCCTCCTCAGCCTCAACCTCCGGGGCTGCTGGTTCCTCCTCAGCCTCAACCTCCTGGACTGCTAGTGGCTCTTCAGCCTCAACCTCCGGGGCTGGTGGTGGCTCTTCAGCCTCAACCTCCGGGGCTGGAGCCGGCTCTTCAGTCATCTCCTCTTGCGCAGCCGATTGTTCCACCTTGTCATCAGTCACTGGCGGAATCTTCACTCCGAATTCAATCTCGTGCCAAGACTTGCGAAGCTCCAGCGACTTGGTCAGCCACTTGTCGTTCGCGTCGATGGAGTTCATGACCAACTCGAGGCGCTTCCTGGTCCGTTCCGACCACTTCTTGTCCCTCATGTCGGGGTAGTCGGCGACGCTGTCCAGCACCGAGGACGGGGACTTCTTCTCCTTCTCGTCCCTCACGCCCACGTGCTTAACCTCCTCCAGCCACCGTGAGTTGCGCGCGAGCATCTCCTCCACGGACATCGGCGGCGCCGGAGAAGCCTCAGCCTTGTCCGACTGAGCCTCTTGAGCCACCGGTGTGTCGTCCGAGAGACTGATTCGCACCGCGTCGGGTATCTCGATCGGGTCGCCGTTTAAGCCGATCGGCCCCTTGAGAAGAACCGCGCGAGCAGCTTCCAACATGGGACCGCGATTGTTGAACTCGGTCGCCATCCCCGACTTTGCAGCCTTCATCGCGAGCTCGCAGAGCTCCTCGTCGTTGTAACAGTCCTTCCCGGGTTTACCAGAGATGATGGAGACCATGCGACGGTTCGCGTCAATCTCGGCTTGGATACTGTCGACCATGGCCTGTTCATGTGCCGCCGCGGCCTCCCTCTCCTCTGGGGTGCGATACGCCCAGTCGGCAAACTCAAGCGCGGCCACCACATGTTCGGCGTGCTTCCCTGGATCGTCCACGTGAACCTCAACCTTCGTCGCGTCAGGTAGGAGCATCCGACACATGGACCCGTCCCTGCTGAGGTCCAACAGGGTTCGATCGAAGAACGCGATGCGGACCCTGCCGTCCGCGTACGCCGTGTACCGACCGGTGCCGTCGCCGGTTGAAGCCGCCACAACCTCCACCGACTGGACCCCCCACACGTCGCCGATCGGCTCGGGCTCCCGTTCGAGGAGCTCCGCCGCCTTGCGAAAGGCCACGAGCCTCGGGGCCACCTTCCCGATCGGGATCTTCCCCACCACCGTCAAGGGCAGGAACCTTCCGAACTCGTCCTTCCCCTCCGCGACGTCCACGCCCTCGGGCACCGGCAGCCCCGACGCCTGGAACACCTTGCTCCGGTACCCGCCCGCACCCGCCACCGTCGCCGGAACAACGTCCGACTTGTACATCGCCGGTGTGGTCGCGCCCCCACGCTCGTCGGCGACGTGGAACACGAACGATCCGCCGTCGGTGGTGACGAGCGCGGTGCCGTCCTCCAAGCCGGCGAGCGCCTCCATCCGCCGCCCGGTCCGCCACGGCACCCCGCCGCCCCTCGTGTCAGCCGCCTTGACCGCCCACATCACCGTCCCTTCCGAGAGTTCCACCACCGGTGCGCGCCCGATCGTGCCAGGGAACCCCGCCAGGTCGGCTTCGGCCCACCAAGCCTCGTCGCCCTCGTTGACCCACACGCGCCTCTTCGGCTCGTCATCGGTCGCCGCGGTGGAGGAAGCCGGGAGGACGGTGACGGTTCCGGTCTTGGGGTTAGGGTTCAGGGTCGCCTCCGTCTCCGTCCCCGCGTTCACCACCGCGGTGAGGAGGTCGATGGGGTAGGACCAACGCTCGGGCGCGACGCGGGCGCAGAAGTTTTGCGTCTGCCAGAGAAAGTCGCACTTTTTACCTCCATCCTCCGGCTCGCGCGTCGCGAACATGACGGGGTAGGTGACGTGCGCCATGAGGCCGTGCGCGGAGAGCACCACCCGCGCGATGCCGTCGATGGACTCCAGCACCGCGCCACCGCCCTCGAGGCGGGTCAGGAAACCGCCAGCCTCGGCGTCCTCGGCGCTCTTGCTCCAGCGCGCGAGCGATATCTTCCTCCCGACCCTGAACGACCTGGGCGGTACGTCGGACGCCGCGGGCTTGCTGACGCACGGCGGGCAGAAAGGGACGTCCACGTGCGTGTTGCGAAACTCGAGGGCGGCCCTGAGACGCGGGGCGAACCGCGAGATGGCGAACTCGCTCAGCTGCCGGGTCGTCTCCCCCGACCAAGAATCGTGCGCGGTGAAGCACTCGCCGGTGGGGTCGAGCACCATACTGGATCGGTCGCTGAACACGCACTTCACCGCGCCGTCGTCGAAGATGATGCCTCGCCTCAGCTTGGGCGGGCCATCTGTGGGTTCAGGGCTCTCCGGGGCGTCGATGACCCGTAACCTCGTCCGCGAGGGAACCGCGTCGTCGTCCGGACGCATTGAGGGCTTGGGTGGTGTGTCGCGCGGACGCTCATACCGCTCGAACGGCGGGCTAGGCACGTTGCGCCGCGGTATCGGCCCACCAGCATTCGCTGGGTTATCGTCCATCCCGCCGATACTCCCTCCGCACGGCCCTATGCTCGGTGCGCGCGGGTCGTCTGGCAGCCGAGATTCAAAAATCCGGCTTGTGAGTGAGTGATTTTTGTTAGGTTTCCATCTTCGCAGCTTCGGCTGTTGGACCGGCGGGTGCCGAGGTCGAGAGATGCCGCGGCCGATAGCAAGCAACGAGAGGAACGATCGATGAAAAATCTTGTAACGTATTTGTATCACACATCCATCCTCACGGGGCTCGGATTGGCACGCCGGACCGGTTAGCCTCGTAGCTCGGCGACGCAACCTCCTCGTCGTTCACGAACCTCTGGTACCTCGAAGACCCGGCGCCAAGCGCGGCTTCGATCTCCTCCAACGTCTTACCCTTGGTCTCCGGCAGTAGAAAGTACGTGAACACAAAGTGAGACGCAGACACGCACGCGAAGAGCGAAAATGCACCCCCCGCGCCGAGCCACCTGGAGAGGGACAGGAAGGTCATCGCCACCGTCCCGCTGGTGATCCTGTTCGCAGCCATGGAGAACGCGACACCCTTGGAGCGAACCCGTAGGGGGAAGATCTCGCTCGTCACCACCCACGTCACCGGCCCCATACCGAGCGAGAAGCTCGCCATGAAGAAGCAGAGCGCGAACAAGGTGAGTCCCGCCGCCGAGCCGCCAGCCTGCGCGGCTCCGAGGCAATACGCCAGCAGCCAGAGCGCGGCGGTGACGGACGCGATGGAGGACAGGAGCATCACCCTGCGCCCGTACCTGTCCACGGAGAACTGACCGACCGTGATGAACACAGTCTTGCACAGGCCGACCACCGCGGCGGCGCCGAGCTGGTCCCTTTCGCTCTCCACCCCAGCCGCCTTGAGCACCTGCGGCACGTAGTACACGGCAGCCTCGGACCCGTTTGCCTGCTGGAAGAAAGCCGTGCCGGCGCCGATGAGAAGCGCCCGTCGCGCGATGGGTTCCTCGAACAGCTGCGACCACCCTTTCTTGCCCCGATCGCCTTGGTTCTCCTCGTCCGCGTTCTGCTGCGCGATGACCTGCTTGATGTCCGCCAGCGCCGGCCCCGCGGCTGATTCGCCGCAGGTCCTCACCAGCACGTCCCTCGCGAGCGCCTCGTTCCCGGGTGTCTTGAGCAGCCACCGTGGGGACTCGGGCAGCTTGGGAACGTTGATGGCGTATATGAGCGCCGTGGGAAGGAGCGGTAGGAGCATCAGCCCGCGCCACCTCGGTGAATCGCTCACGTCGATGAACACGAGGTTCGCGAGGTAACCGCCGCACAGGCCGAGGTTGATGGAGATCTCGAAGCAGGACACGAGCACGCCTCTCCACGCGGGCGGCGAGATTTCCGCGATGTACTGGGGGCAGATGGCGAAACCGAGGCCGACACCCAGGCCGACGATCACGCGCCCGAGGAAGACCATGGCGAACGAGTGCGACGCGGCGATGACGAGCATGCCGACCGCGTACAGCACCACCGCGATCTTCACGCACTTGACCGCGCCCAACTTGTTGTACATCGTGCCGCCCCCTATGGCACCCGCGGCGGACACGAAGTTCAGGCATCCCACCGCAATCTCCTCCTGCGTGCTCGTGAAGCTCAAATCTCGGGACATGGGCAGCAACGCGCCGGCCATGACCCCGATGTCGTACCCCAGAAGCCCGGCGAATATGGACACCGTCATGACCGAGGAGATTGCGAGCCACTCGAGGCTGCCTCCGCGCTTGCTGGGGTGCTCCATCTCCATGCTGCTGATCATCTCCTGGGTTTCCTCATCCTCCCGGACGTCCTTCTCAGAGGCTGCCATGGAGTCCCTATCGATGTATCCTCGTCGCATGGGGCCCCTCGCCAGGCGCGCCCCGTCAGTGTAACGTTGGACGGATGTTACCAAAAAGCTGAGCTCGCGCCACTTCAAAGATTTCAACCAATCAGAATCGAGGACGGTTTCGACCCTGGAAAGCTTGGAAATGCCAAAACTGCCATCGGCGTGCCGTTTTGGTGCCAAACGAAACGCGCGAGATGGCCGACTTGGCGTGCACGAGACGAGACGGACGCGTTCCCGAGACGTATCAACCGCTGGGAGAGTTTGATTTCGAGTGTCACGAACGGTACGCGACGCTCTTGGGGTTGGGAAAGCGGCGCGAAGAGTCCGTCGCGCCCGAGGTCAACATCGCACCTCTGGCGGATGAGGATGAGGCCCAGATTGGGAACGTCCAGGAGCCAAGGGAGGCTGATGACGAACACTCCGCAGCACCTAATCTCCCCGGAATCGCCGCGCTTCGAGCCGAGGTCAGGGTATCCAACGAACGTGCGAATCGGTGCAAGAGCGGCGCTTCCTTCGTGGAGATGGTACGCACGCGGAACAGCCGGGGCAAATCAAGGACGGTTCGTATCGACGTCTCTCGCGGCGTCTCTCACGGCGGTGACTTTGACGCGATAAAACATCGGCTCGACACTACGCTGTCCGACCACGTCCGGAGGTTAAGCGCCGAAAGGGAACGCACGTACGCGTATAAGGTTCGGGCCCTGGACGACGTGTTCCTGAAGGGTGACCCCGGAGCGCCGAAGCGGTTGGATCCCGTCGAGTGGCGACTGGAGTGCGAGAGGCGGCGGCTGTGGGATTCCATCCGGGCGCTCGATACGCACCCGTGGTACGCGAGAATTCTGAAAGTCGTGGGTACGTCGGAGGGTACGGCTTATTTCCTGTCCAAGCCAGGCGGCGGTGGAGCGGGGGGTATCGGCGAGGCTGTGCCCGGCGGGTTTGGCGCCGCGGGTGCGGACAACAGGGGATTCGCTCAAAGGGAGCCCAACAGGGCGGAGTTGGTCGTCGGCGTCGCGGTGAGGGACGTGATTGAGAGCGGGAGGATGTTCGATCGTGATGCGTTCTTCACGATGTGCGCCGGGCTCGACCCGAAGGATCTGTCCCGAGGCGAGCGGATGGTCGCGTTCATTCGAAATGAGCTCGGGGTGTCAGCGGACGAATACGAGGACTGGGTGAGTTCGCGGGGTTAATCGTGTGTGCATGCGTGTATTTGTTCAAAATGCGTGTATTCGTTCAAACGTGTTCGTCACTATCCCTCGATCAGCTCCTCCGACAGCAGCCGCAGCACGTCACTCGGCGTCACCAAAGAAAGAGGGTGCCCGTCGCTGCTGACGACGTAGATGTGATGGAGCCTGGCCGACACCATGCTGGACACCACGTCGCCGATCGTGGCGTGGATCCCACAGCAGACGACATCGTTCATTTCATCGAGCCCGGGGTTATCGGACATCGCGCGGCCAAAGGAGAAACTGCCTCGCTGCTGTCTCAGGAATTCGTCGATGTTGAGCGAGAGCCGATGAATGTTCGTCGGCGTGATACCTCGAAGATCGCTGATTGACACGTTGGCGACAATCTTGTACTCGTCGTCGCAGATGCCCAGCGCGGAAACTCTCTCGGCGTCCATGAGTGCGAACGCCTCGAGCGCGGTGGTTCTAGACGCGGACACGCACAGGACACCGCGGTAGTGATACGGGGCAGGGAGAGAGATGCCGGGATCGGGGGGGACGGCGTGAGTGTGCGCCGCTCGAGCGGTGGGCGACTCGGATCCGCCGCCGCCGCTTCCGTTGCCTTCCTGCTGGTTCCACGCGCGAGCAGTCTGGGACCTCGATCGAAGGAGGCCGCACTCACGCACGCTGAGCTCCATCAGAGGCGCGATCTTGACGTCGTCTCTGTGCTCGTGGATCAAGCGGATGAGATCGGACTGGGAAACAAGCTCAAACTCGCTCGCGTCGGTCACCTTGGACCCGTCGTCGAAAGCGGGGTCCCAATCGTACACCCCGACCCTGTGGTTGCAAGCCAGCGGGTGCGTGGGTGAGAGCGGGCGCTTGGTCATGGGGTGGAAAAACGCGCCGCAGATCAGAGCGAGGATCGAAGCGCTCTTGTACCCGCGGTAGATTGCCTCGCCGTCGCCCCGCTCGTGAACTGGGTTTTCCAGTCTCGCAGCCCTGAGTGTTTGGGAGAAGAGTCCCGCGCCGAGGGTGGACTGAAGGTTGGATACCAGGTCAGCTTCCTTCATGTCGCCGTATTCCTCGTTCCTGAGCCTACCAGGGTTGATACCGACGGTCTCCGACGTGGTCGTCGTGACGGGGGGCCTGTCCAGCTCCGAGCCGTATCCCGTGCCTAGGACCAGCCACTTGCGGCAAGCTCTGACGAAGATGGCGAGTATCTCATGGACATCGACGAAGCCCGAGAAGGATCCATTCGTGCGGTCGATGACGGGGGCGGAGGAGAGGCGATGGGTCGCGAGCGTGTCGAGTATCGAGCCCAACGTGTCGCCGGGGTCGACGAAAACAGTAGGAGGTCGCTTGGCGAGGGTCTGGGTAACCTTCGGTCCCGTCGAGCGGTCGTCCAGGTACTTCGCCACGGTGACCGAGGACAGGTAATCGCGAGCTAGCTTCAGGGCGCTCAGTACCCTCGATACGTCCTCATCGCGTCGCCTCATGCGTGCCAGTGCGCGTGACGGTTCTGGGAAGGGATAGTCGGGAGGTTGCCGAGTCGAGTCAGAGGCTTTGTCTCGTCCAAGATTTTCTACGAGCCGGTGTGCTAAATCCGGTCAGGTTGCTATGCTAACGCCGCCGCCTCAGCCCAGAATGGCGCATCGGCTTCATCATCCGCGAACTCAGGTGGCTTCCACGCGTCACCGTTCGTTCCCGGCTGTCCATCCTCCTCCGCCGCGATGGACCAGAAGGCTTCCTCGTCGTCATCGTCATCGAAGCTCGGTGGCGTCCACTGCGTCTTCTCCTCCTCCGCGGCGAACGATGCGAGTGCGACAGCGTCACGCGCCAACTCTGAGGGAAGCGGTCGAAGGCAACCCCTGTGACCACGACACTCAGGGTCGTGACATCGCTGGTAATACGCACCCTCTCTAAAGTCCACCACGAACATCACATTGTTGGACTTGTGCGCGCGCTCGACATTCTCGCAGAACCTGTTCTTATGCATGTTCATCACCACCACCCCGTGGTCCGGGAACGCGGCCCACGTTCGCACTTCAGCACCGGAACATCCCGGAGGTGACCATTCGTCAAAGTCGCGGCATATAAACGCGGCTGTGTCAGGGCACGGCATGACGCCGTCGGTGACGCCGCGAGGTCGGTCGCCGCGGTCAACGTTCGCTTGTTCCGCCGTCATCACGCCGTAGCCCTGGAGCTGCCTGCCACCGATGTACGAGCTCTGCTGCCCGACACCCTCGTAGGAGATGAGCCTGGCACCCTGCTCCACGTTGCACAACAGAGAGGAGTAGAACATGGTCTCATCAGCCTGCGTCGCCGGAGCCGTGACGCCGGGCGGGCGCCACAGGCGGTGCGTCGGCAGCAGCCGAACCTTCTTCCCGCTCTTCGACGACAGGTAGAGCCGAAACGCTCGATTGCGCGTGTACACACCGAGGTCCACGAACGGGGTGGTACGCTCGCCACCATCCTCTCCCCCGTCTTCCACCTCCTTGTGCACGAAGCACGCCTCGCACCGCGGGTCGGTGTCCCGTTCCTTCACTATCCTGTCGAAAAGTCTGCGGACAAAGTGACCCGCGTGCGCTGCGTTTGCAAACGCGACACCCGGAGTCCTGAACACGAGGTGCCGCGAGAACTTTGTCGGTTTCGTGGACTGCAGCTCCATCACGCACTGGTTGGGTCGAAGCGGTGCACCGTCAGCGCCGACGACGCCCTCGTGTGTCGCGAGGTCTTCCAGCGTGAGCTCGACGAGCGCATCCGTCGCGGCTACTCCGTTGACACCCGGATTCGCGCTCGTCGCGTACTCCAGGTCGTAGTACAGATAACACGCCGTGCCCTCTCGTATGAGCTCGTAGTGATGCCTTCTGTCGTACAGCTCCGGGGCGCTGTACCTGCGCCAGAACTCTTCGTACGTCGACGCGATGAACTTGCGCCGACCGGTCCCGTGATCCTCCGCCGAGAAGAATCTCATCGTGCTCGGTCGGTGCGTATCCTGTCGCTCGTCCCTCTGCTTCGTCTCCCATTCGTCTCCCCACTCGAACGCCATCTGCTGCCGCGGGAACTCTCTGTACGGCTCCTCGTGAACCGCGCCGCCCGTGCTCCTTCGAGCTTTCGCCGCGATCCTCTCAACCTTCCGTCTCACGGCCCTTTCCTGCCACTCGGAGATGAAGGGGTGCGGATCTGACGAGCCATCCGCGCGTGTAGAGCTCTTGGGCGCGTAGAAGAGCGACGGCGCCACGGGCGTCACCTCCACGTGCGTCTGAGGCTTCTTCTTCGGCGTCGCAGCGCGCTCGGCGTAGAGATCTGCAACCTCGTATATAGGCCTCGGTCTCGGAGCCCGGGCCCAGAGGCTGAGCCGCTTCCCGGTCGCCGACGCCTCGTTCGTTAGACTATCGAGGACCTTACGGAAGCTCTCCGTCGCCTCCTCCACGCGCTCTGCCGAGCGCTTCTTCCCGACGGCACCCATCCCCAGGCGCCGTTTGAACTGATTTGCAACAGAGGTGCCCATCTGTCTGCTTTGAAAAGTCAAACTTCCACAACGCGGAGCGCCGATGCCGTACTGGTCGTGAGGGGAGGGGTTGGAACGCTTTCCCTTGAGCGATGGGCGTATCCGAGGAGGATAGCACTCCTGCGCTCTTCGAGTTTGGCACCGCGTTCCTCAAGGAGGAGGTGCTCGGCCGCCTGGATCTCGCGGACAGGGCATCGTTACTCGAAACCTGCCGAAGCGGCCGCGACCTCGTGAAGGATGCCGGTTTGGACCCGTCCACCAGCGGGAGGCTGCAGCTTAAGGACTTTGTCGGGTCTGTAGAGCGACTGGCGTGGGCGCGAGACCACGGCTGCCCGATGGACACCACCGTCTGTGCCACCATCGCTTTGTACGGTCAACTCGATGTTCTGAAGTGGGCGGTGGAGCAAGGACTGCCCTGGGATGCGCTCACAACGGCGGCGGCAGCGGAGGGCGGACACCTGGAGGTGTTGAAATGGGCGAGGGGAAATGGATGCGATTGGCTGTGTTGGACCATCGAGAGTGCGGCTGAGCGCGGGCACCTCGATATCCTGGCGTGGGCGCGAAAGAACGGGTGCGAGTGGAGCGCGGCGGCGTGTTCGCTGGCGGCGCGGGGCGGTCATCTCCAGATTCTGAGGTGGCTCAGAGACGAAGGCGTGCACGGGAAAGGTTCCGCGTGCCCTTGGAACGCGTGGACCACCGAGGAGGCGGCGAAGGCTGGACACCTGGAGGTTTTGAGGTGGGCGTATCAAATCGGAGGGTGTTCCATCAACGCGGATCGGTGCGTCAAGCGCGCCGTGGAAAACGGTCGGCTCGAGGTGCTCAAATACCTCTGGGAGCAGAACCCAGACTTCTTCGACAAAATCGCGCAGGTTTGGAGGATGGCGGGCGTGTGCGGGCAGATCGAGATGTTGCGTTGGCTGTTCACGGTCGGTGCGAGGCCCGCGGACTTTAGCGACGAAGTCAACGTCACCGCCGGGTGGGCTCGGCATGGACCCGGGTTCGAGTGCCTGCGGTGGGCATACGACGTCGCGCACGTGCCTCTGACTTCGGATAACATATGGGACGCCGCGATGGGTGGTATGTTGGAGGCGATGAAATGGCTTAGAGAGCGTGAGGTCGATTGGGCGGATGGGACCACGACTGAGCTCGCAAAGTTGGGTCACCTGGAGTTGCTCGGTTGGGCTCGAGAGAACGGCGCGCCGTGGGAGGATGAGACCTTCGCGTGCGTCAAGTACACGCGAGGACTGGGCGCGGTGCGGAGATACCTCAGGGATGAAGGATGTCCTGGAAGTGATCCGGAAAATCCAGATAACGCCGACGTAGATTGGATAGACTAGCACAACCGGTTTTGAAAACAATAACGATTTTGAAAAATTATTTTGCTACATTCGTAGTTTAGTACACCCTCGCCCTGGGGGGCACGTGCTCCATCTCGTCGTCGAGCGGGGTCTGGATGACCGCGCGGTAGTCGACGCTCACCTTGCGCTTCTCGTCGACCCACGCGAGGGTGTGTTTCATCCAGTTGACATCGTCACGGTCGGGGAAGTCCTCGCGAGCGTGCGCACCGCGGCTCTCCTTGCGCTGCTCGGCGGAGTGCATGGTGATCTGCGCGTTGGGCATCAGGTTGTGGAGCTCGAGCGCCTCGATGAGGTCGGTGTTCCACACCATGCTCTTGTCCGTCACCTTGAGGTTGTCCAATCGGGCGGCGACCTCGTCAATCTTCTTCACGCCCTCGGCCAGGGTCTCCTGCGTACGGAACACGGCGGCGTCGTCCTGCATCACCCTCTGCATCGTCTTCCTGACATCCGCGGTGGAGTGCTCGCCGTTGCTCCATCGAACCTTGTCCAGGTGCGCCACGGCATTCTCACCCGCGTCGGAAGGAATCTTCTTGTGGGGCATGCCGGGTTTGAGGGTCTCGGAGATGGTGTTCGCGCACGCACGGCCGAAAACGACGATGTCGAGAAGGGAGTTGGCGCCGAGGCGGTTGGCGCCGTGCACGGAGGAGCTCGCGCACTCACCCGCGGCGAGCAGGCCCGGCACGGTCGTGTCCTTGCCGTCGGCGCCCAGGGTCAGCACCTCACCCTTGTAGTTGGTGGGTATGCCACCCATGTTGTAGTGCACGGTGGGGATCACCGGGATGGGCTCCTTGGTGACGTCCACACCGGCGAAGATCGCGGCAGTCTCTGAGATACCCGGCAGACGCTCGGCGAGGAGCTCGGGGGGAAGGTGGTTGAGGTGGAGGTAGATGTGGTCCTTTTCCGGCCCGACGCCGCGTCCCTCGCGAATCTCGAGGGTCATCGAGCGAGACACGACATCGCGAGAGGCGAGGTCCTTGGCGGAGGGCGCGTAACGCTCCATGAAGCGCTCACCCTCGCTGTTCCGGAGGATACCACCCTCGCCGCGCGAGCCCTCGGTGATGAGGCACCCGGCGCCGTAGATGCCGGTGGGGTGGAACTGGACAAACTCTTGATCCTGCATGGGGAGACCCGCGCGCGTCGCCATCGCGTTACCGTCTCCCGTGCACGTGTGCGCGGACGTCGCGGAGAAGTACGCGCGTCCGTAGCCTCCCGTCGCCAGCACCGTCTTGTGCGACCTGAACCTGTGGAGGGTTCCGTCCTCCATGCACATCGCGACGACGCCGACGCACTCGCCCTCGTGCATGATGAGATCAATCGCAAAGTACTCCACGAAGAACTGGGTGTCGTGCTTGAGCGCCTGTCCGTAGAGGGTGTGAAGCATCGCGTGTCCAGTCCTGTCCGCGGCGCACGCGCACCTGTACGCCTGGCCACCCTTGCCGTAGTCCAGCGACTGGCCCCCAAAGGCGCGCTGGTAGATCTTGCCGTCGTCGGTGCGACTGAAGGGCAAGCCGTAGTTCTCGAGCTCGATCACAGCCTTGGGCGCCTCGCGGCACATGTACTGGATGGCATCCTGGTCACCGAGCCAGTCCGAACCCTTGATGGTGTCGTACGCGTGCCACCTCCAGTCGTCCTCGGTCATGTTTCCGAGAGCGGCGTTGATGCCACCTTGCGCGGCTACCGTGTGCGAACGCGTGGGGAAGAGCTTGGTGATGCACGCCGTCTTGAGACCGTGCTCGGACAGGCCGATGGCGGCGCGAAGACCCGCACCACCCGCACCGACGACGACGGCATCGTACTCGTGGTCGATGATGGTGTAAGCGCTCTTGCCTGTCGCGGGAGGGAGGTCGAATTTTAGGTCAGACGGCCGGGCGAGATATTTTCGGCGAAAGGGGGGTTGGCAGGATCTCGCGCGCGCGATCCAGCGGACATCGCGGCGTGGGAACGATGCAGTCGCGCAGAAAACACGCGTATAGAACGACCGAAAGGAGCCTCGGAGCCACACGCGTCGCGTACCCCGCCGACGGACGAGAACAACCGGCGACGCTTCGATCATCGGGGCGTGACACGTTGGGGGAAGAAAGCAACAATCCGCGGGGGGACGCACCGGGCGCTCCTGCGGCTGCGGACGCCGCTCCGGTGGAGTGGAACCCGCAGGCAGCCTGACGAGCCCACTGCGGGGCGGCGGACGAGCCAGCCCACCGCGCCGCCGCACCGATGATCTTCTGGCGCAGGCTCATCGTTCAACGCTGCGCTCAGACGTGTGACAGACGCAGTGACGTCGCACTTTATATATGCCAAAAATCAAGCCACGTATTTGTTATTGGAGGGTAATATGACAAGACTGAATTGCGTACGTATTTCGGCAATAATTAGCAAGACG
>Ga0302116_1000743_pt1 | contig 19633 bp, 12 predicted proteins | sample AG5_SCM_MG_FD_203124 | JGI IMG/M metagenome (GOLD analysis project Ga0302116, IMG submission 203124) | Marine microbial communities from Western Arctic Ocean, Canada - AG5_SCM | ecosystem: Environmental > Aquatic > Marine > Oceanic | place: Canada: Western Arctic Ocean | collected 2017-10-01 | reverse complement strand
GACGCCGCGGTGGGTTTGAGGAACGCCATCGGTCCGGCGATCGAGGCGTACAGGGGATTGGAGGCGGGCAAGCAGAGGCTCATCGACGCGGTGACTGAATTTTGCGTTCCGGGCGGAGGAGGAGGAGGCGGAGGAGGCGGTGGAGGCGGAGGAGGAGGCGGTGGAGGTGGGTTCGATGGCGGCCCCGGCGGCGGTGGAGGCCCGGGTGGCGGCGGCAACACCGGGCTCGGACTGGACGATTCCCTCGGCACCATCCGCGTGTGTTCCCGGCCGGGCTGCGGCGGCACCGTCGAGCTCCTGAAATCGGAGAGGGACACGGGTGGACCGCGCGGGGTGGTTCCCGAGTACCAAATTCGGTGCTCCGGCGCGGGATGCGAGTACAGGTTCAAGCTCCCGGACGCTACCGTCACCGCGTCCATCGACCTTGGTTCGCGGTGCGAGTGCGGCGGGCCCATATCCGACCCGACGTACAAGTTACAGATGAACGTTAAGAGGCCGCCGGCGCGATTTGGGCACTTTCGTGACTGCGTCGTGTGCGTGTTCTGCGACCGGGACCTGCGCGATTACGTGGCGATGATGCGTGACGCGCCCGCGGGGCCCACCGGGAACGTGCGGACACGGGCGTCACCACGACCGTCGCCGATCCAGTCGCCCGCGCAGTCGCCGACGGGGGGAGCGGCTAGAGGTGGTCGAGGCGGTCGGGGCAAGCGGGCGGCGGGGGGCGCGGGTGCCGCGAGCAAGCGCGCGAGGGGCGGGGGGCGAGGTGGCGGGCGAGGAGGCGGCGGCGGCGGTCGCGCGGCGGCGAAGTGTTACAAGTGCAACGGAATGGGGCACTGGGCGCAGGACTGTCCGCAGGGGTAAAGCCACTTGTAACAACGAAAACTCGAATTTGCAGTTTTGAAACAGACCGCTTATCATATCCGTGTGACGTAATCCCCAATCGAACTTCACAACGACCTCGCGATGGTGGCGACGCGCAGGCAGACGAAGAAGGCCAATCCGCACTACGAGTTCGGCGGCCCCATCGGGGCGCTGGGCATCGTGCTCGGCCTCCCCGCGGTGTGTTACGGCCTCGTGGTGACGTGCAACGCGCATCACTGCGTCTCCCTGGATTACGACTCCATCGCCGGGATCCCTTCCCTCACCTTCCCCTCGGGGACCGTGCTGTTCAGCCCGGAGGCGTGCGCGGTGTTCCTCGGGTGGATGGCGTGGTGCGTCGTGCTGCACCTCGCACTCCCGGGCGTGAAGAAGCAGGGCGTCACGCTGGCCAACGGCAAGAGGCTCACCTACAAGCTCAACGGGATGAGCGTCTTCGTCGTCACCCTCGGCGTCGTGGCACACGGCGTTCACGGTGGGTGGCTCGATCTCGGCTGGGTCCACGGCAACTTCCTCGCGCTCCTCACCGCGGGAGTGGCGTTCGCGTACGCCATGTCCCTCGCGCTCTACCTCAACTCATTCGGTAAGGGCGCGGAGAAGGGCGGCAAGAAGCTCCTCGCCAAGGGGGGCGACACCGGCAACCCGATCTACGATTTCTTCATCGGCAGGGAACTCAACCCGCGCATCGGCTCGTTCGACCTTAAAGTGTTCTGCGAGCTCGTTCCGGGCCTCATCGGATGGCTCCTCCTGGACCTCGGCTTCGCGCACAAGCAGTTCACCGACACCGGATCCGTCTCACCGGCGATGGCGCTCGTCTGTTTCTTCCAAGCGCTCTACGTCGCCGACGCGCTCTGGTTCGAACCAGCCATCTTGACCACGATGGACGTCACCACCGACGGGTTCGGGTTCATGCTGGTGTTCGGTGACCTCGTGTGGGTGCCGTTCACGTATTCACTTCAGGCGAGGTACTGCCTGGAGCGGCCGCAGACTTTGTCCAATGCGTTCCTTGCGTTGATTTTGATCGTCAAGTGCCTCGGGTACGCCGTGTTCCGCGGGAGCAACTTGCAGAAGAACTGGTTCAGGAACGACCCGAACGACCCGCGCGTGGCGCACTTAACGTACTTACCCACGAAGCGGGGCACCCGGCTGATCACCAGCGGGTGGTGGGGCATCGCGAGGCACGTCAACTACCTGGGCGATTGGCTCATGTCGTGGGCTTGGTGCCTGCCTTGCGGGTTCGATCACGTCGTGCCTTACTTTTACGTCATCTACTTTGGCATCCTGCTCGTGCACCGGGACATGCGGGACGGGGAGGCGTGCCAGGAGAAGTACGGCAAGGACTGGGACAAGTACTGCGCCATCGTGAAGTACAGGCTGATCCCTTACGTGTATTAGGCGTCGCGAGCTGTTTTTCTTAATGGCAAACTCGAAACTCTGACTGTCTGACTGTGCACCTGCGTCCCCCGCTCTGATTGGCCAGCGTACGAGTAAAACCCAGTCAGCCGACTGCTTTCCCCTTTCCTATCCATTGCCTGCATTGCATACCTGAACGCACCGATAGCAACAGAGATGTTCGCCGTCACCTCCGCCACCTCCGTGCGCGCGCCCGTCGCGGTCGCCTCCGCCAAGGCCCGCGCCTCCTCCAAGGCCCCCGCGGCCTTCGCCCAGAGGCGCACCGCCCAGGGCTCATCCCTCGCGATGGGCTCCAAGGTTTCCTCCAAGGCTCGCGCCGCGTCCCTCGTCGTCCGCGCCGCCGACGCCAAGGAGGTCCCCGGCTCCGTGGCTAAGGGTCTCGGCAAGGCGCTTCCCATGGAGATGGACATCGATAAGATCATGAGCCTGCTCCCCCACCGCTACCCCTTCCTCCTCGTCGATCGCGTGCTCGAGATTGAGCAGGGCTCCTACGCCATCGGCCTCAAGAACGTCACCATCAACGACAACTTCTTCCCCGGTCACTTCCCCCAGCGCCCCATCATGCCCGGCGTTCTCATGGTCGAGGCGATGGCGCAGGTCGGCGGGCTCATCATGCTCGACCCCGCCGCGTCGGGCGACGGCGGCACGCAGCAGGAGTTCTTCTTCGCCGGTGAGTCTATTTTTATCTTTGTATGGGCAATTAGTATGACTGACGTCGTATTTTTTCAACAGGCATCGACGGCGTCAAGTTCCGCAGGCCCGTCGTCCCGGGCGACCAGCTCGTGATGAAGGTGGTCCTGACCAAGATGAACAAGCGCTTCGGCATCGCCAAGATGAAGGGCCAGTGCTTCGTCGGCGAGGACCTGGCGTGCGAGGCGGAGCTCACCCTCGCCCTCGGCTCGTAAACGGGATCCGTCGATTGACGACTCGGCGCGGATTGATTCATTAAGTTTGGTGATGAACACGAAGAGCGCCGAGTGAACGAGTGTGTGTGCGTGTGTGGTTAGGCAGTTGTAACGAGACGACGTCGGTTGTCTGTGATCAACAGTGCGTGTTAAACATCCGTAAGTTAGTGCGCTAAGGTGAAGGTAATCGTGCGTGTGCTGGCGTGGTTCGATGGTGCATCCTCACGACTGGGCCACCCCGGGGACTTGCATGACTTGCCGACACCCGCCGCAGGCCACCAGCGGCGCCCCCGGCGGTGGCTGCAGCCTCATGTTGCACGACGGGCACGCGATGATCGGCGGCATGCCCCCCTCTCCCAACGCGCTCGCCTCCGAGCTCGCCCCCGACGCCTGCGGCTGGCCGCCGCCACCCCCGTTTTCCCCCCCAGGCATAGCGATCACCTGGTGACACCCCCCGCAGACAGCCAGCGACGCCCCCGGGGGCTGCTGCAGCACCGCGGCGCAGAGTGGGCACTTGACCATCCTCGTGAACGGTTCGGGCCCTGGCGGCGGAGCGGGGGCTCCGTGCCCCCCGGAGACGACCGGGGAGATGGCCTGACCGCAGGAGCCGCACGCCACCGTCGGCACGCCGGGCGGGATGAGCAGCTGGGAGGCGCACTTGGGGCACGACGCGATGAGATTGCCGCCGTGGTTCTGCGCGCTCGCCTGGGTCGCGCCGGCGCCGCTGTCCTGCGAGAAGTCCGGCTGACGAATCCCGCCTGAGATGGAGGCGGCGTGAGAGGGGACCGAAGCGTCAGGAAAAAGAATCTTCGGGCGAGGCGCGGGAGGGGGTGGATTTTCCGTGACGGCGTGGATCGATGGCTCTTTGGGACGGCTATGGATGCGCGGACTCACCGATGTCGTCGAATTCACCACCCGGAAGAGGCTGGTAGTCGGTGTGGGACTCGGCTTCGCGAGAGCCGCCCATCATGGAGGCCATGCGCTGCATGGTGGTGTCGGGTCAGACTGAGGAAACCGCGTGAGTTGAGGCTTCCGAAGCACGTGACGCGGCCGGTGAGTTCGCTCGGAGGGCGCCGCGGCTGTCCGCTCACGGAACGACGACGGCGACGACGACTCGGGTTGCGGTCTTCTTCGCGAGTCCGACGCTCGGCGAAGACTCGGGCACACCGAAAGGGGCGGTACCGCGGCTTGAAGTGGTCGGAGACGATGGTGGGCAACCCCCCTTGAAAGACAGCTGGCGCGATTGCGATTTGTTGAGGCTCAGCGAAAAGGATGTTAAACGATGTAGCTCGGCGCCAGCTCCATCCCGATGGATATGTTCTCCCACTGCTCGCTCGTGAACGCCGCGCGCGTCTCCTGCCACGCGTCATGGTGCGTCTTCTTAAACTCCGAGAACGTCCACTGGACGCTCTCCTTGACCGGGTTCGGCTCGCACGTCCGCCTGGACAGCTCCTCCAACACCTCCGGCATCCAATCCGGAACCCCGTACGGAGCTGACAAAACGCACGCGCTCAAACCAAGCACGCACCCGTGCCTCCTCGCCTTGGAGTCCTCATCAGGGCCGTCCACACCACCCGGGTTACCGTCCTCCCCGCGTCCCACACGCGATCGCTTCCGCGGCGGCAACTCCTTGGACGCGTTTAAGCACCGTGCACGAATGGAACTCGCAGTGACCGCGGATACCCCTTTGAGGAAACCGATCAGCGTGTCCCGCGCCATCGTCCGCACCTCAATCTGGACATCGCACAGCGCCGCGAACGTCTCGTCACGTAAACTGGCCATCTCGTGCGTTGACAGGGTGAACGAGTGGCGGTACGCGAAAGCCTGGCAAAACTTGAGCGCGGCGGCTCGAGCGTGCCACTGGTGTCCGTCCCTCATGCCCTCCAACGTACCGGCCACCACGAGCCCGAGGTGCGCGCGGGGGAACACGAGGTACTTGATGTAAGTAAGCGTTCGCTTCGCCACGAGTGCAAACTCACGGTCCGGGCACTCCTGCACGCGGAGGACAAAGGGGAGCGCGGCGGCGACGGCGCCGGACACGAACGCGACGCCGCCGTGTTTGGCGAGCTGTATCACCGTCAGGAACGAACCCTCGAGCCAGTGCATGCCCCGCCCCGCGGGTGCCTTGAACCCGGTACCGAGCTTGTTCTTCGCATCGTCGTTCTGAGCTCGGTCGGTACGCTCGGTATCGACGTCGAGCTCCATGGCATCGCCGTTGATACCGAGGAGCTTCGCGTCGGAGGGTTGGTGCTCCAACGCCTCCCGACACGCGTCCGGCGCGTACTCCACAAACTGACCCAGCAGCGCCTGCGCCTTGGCCCGCGCACCCGCGAACCGTGCGTCGGCTACCTCCCCGTCCCCACCGTGCGCGCCGATGAGCTGCGCCGCGAGCTTGGCGGCCTCCTCACGCATGGCCCGTGACGGGTGACCCAGCGGGCTCGACTCACCCGGCGCGAGGAGCTCGTCCAGCAGGTTCTCCTGGAACGTCACCGCGGCGTCCGAGACGGGGGGCGCGGCGAGCTCGGCTACGCACATCAGCGCAGCCTCCAGCCGCCTCGCCTGCTGCGACACGGTGGCGGTGTGTCGGTCGGGTTGGGTCGTCAGCGCCGTCAGCAGCGGTTCGCACCCGAGGCCGTCGGACCCGCCTCTCGCGGCGTATCGCACCGCTCGGAGCCACTCCTCGGTTGAATCATTCGCCGCCTCGTCCACAGCCTTGAGGAGCAAGGGCGCGGCCCATTTGGGGGCAGTGTTGGACGCGAGGACACCCGCGATGGCCTCGGCGGCTGCGCACCTCGCGCCCCGGTCCCCTTCAGCGAAGGCCCCCGTGGACAGAGGCGCCTCGAGCGTTTCAGCCACGACGTTCGGGGCGACGCGGGTGAACAGCCCGAAGAGCCTCGCGCACGCCACCACGAAGCTCCCGATGAGTTGGCTGTCGTCGCATATCCTCGTGCGCGGCCACGGCTTGCCGCTCATGTCGGAGCCGGCGCCGTAGAGGTTCTCGGCGGCTTGCACCAGCGTGTCGGCGCGACCCTGCGGTCCCCGCCCGCCGCCAGCCTCGGCGACGCTGTGGCACAGACCGAGGTTGGTGAGCATCGTGGCGAGCGCGCCGGGCTGGGACGTCAACGTCGCGGCCACGACGGGTGCGCCCGCGCGCTCGAAGCTCTCGAACCGCGAGATCATCAGCAGCACGCACGCGGCGGGCATCCGGATAACCTTGAGATCCCCGAGGAGGCACGACATGCAATAGGACGTGAGCCGGGACATCTCCGCGTCGTCCAGCCGCGGGTGCACCAGAAACAGCAGCAGAGCGTTGGCCATCAGACTGTAACTCCAGTGCAGCGCCGAGGTGGCCGTCTTGTCGCCCTCGTCAGTCTCCATCGGTGTAGCCGCCGCCGCCGCCGCCGCCGCCGGGTCTTTCTCCGTCGACGACATCATCCCGAAGATCAGCTCCCGGGTGGCGCGCAGATCGGGGTGGAGCGCGTAGGTATCGTCCTCCGTGTGACGCAGGTGCAACCGGCTGAACCGAATGGCGATGGAGAGGAACAGTTCGTTCACGCCGGTTTGCGCCTTCTCGCCGTCGTGATGCGACGACCCGAGGAGCGCCGCGGCGACGGACCGGAAATGCGCAGGGTCCGTCCGTAGCCGGTTCACCGAGGTTGTCGCCTTGAGGAGCTTGCACGCGGCGACGCACCGGTCCTCGTCGGCGGGTGTGGCTGCGAGCGCATCCGCGGCCGGGTCGCAGAGCCTGGGGATCGACGTGGGGAACCGTTTCATGACACCTTCGGTGGCGCACCTCGCGGCGGCTCTCACGCTGCTGTACTTGTGCAGGCACATGCGGCGGCACTGCTCCACGAGCTTGACGAAGGAGGGATGCGTCGGGTGGTCCGACCCGGGCCCGCCGCGGTGGTACGCCGCCTGACTGCCCCTCCATAGGAAGCGAAGAAAGGCGTACTCGGCGACGAGCCACCGCGGCTGAACTTTGACGTCGTCGGGCGCCATCTTGGGCTGGGTCAGCGCGGTGGCGTCCGCGTGCCACGTGCGCAGCGCCGATTTAATCCCGTGGAAATCCTGCGTGTGCGGCGCCAGGAGCTTATCCGCGACGAACAAGGCCATCCCGAGCGTCTCGACGTCGTCGGCGCCCACGTTCTCCAGCACGGCGGAGACGGCATCGCACGCGAGCGCCCGCGACTCCAGCGGCACCGGGGGATCCACGACGTCCTGCACTCCGACGATGTTCTCGGGCTGTTCCACTCCGGCTGGCTCGAAATCAACCAAGCGGGTGCGAAAGCCGCTCACGACGCCGCCGATGGACGCGAGGGCGCCGCGGATCTTTTCCTTCCCGAGTTCCGTACCGTCCGTCCCGCCGGTGAGCGCGTCGAGCAGTGAGGACGCCGGCGCGCGAAGGAACTCTGCGTCCACCGCCGTCGCCACCTCGATCTCCTCGGGCGACGGGCGGCGCCACTTGAACGGCGTGGGGATCAAATCCGTCCGTTCGCCCTCCCGCACCTTGGACGCGACCCATCTCGCGGGGAAACTCGTCGAAGCGTCGCCGTCATCCGCGGCGAAGAGATCGTCGACGTACGTCCCAGTCAGCGCGCCGCACATCATGGAAGCCAGGTGCGCCGCCATCTCGGCGAGTCGAAGTGACTTGCCGGTGACGCTGAGCTCAAACATGGACCGAAGGACGGCGGATACTTCGGATGCGATATCGACGATTCGTGGCCCGCCCTTGTGAAGCGCGCTGCCCAGTAACCCGGTGAGCCACTTGAGCTTGGCCTCTTTCGTCGGGGATACGATCTGGTGCGCCTCCACCGTCCCGTCGGCGACTAGCCTGGCGACGTCGTCCATCTCCTGGGCCAACGCTCGCAGTAGCGGGACCGTCAGGTTCGGGACAGCCTCCTCGGGCGCCTGCGTCGCCGCCGCCATCACCATCTGCCCAACCTCGCCGGTGAGGCCGCTGTGGGTGCTGGTGAGCGCGAACCGCGCGAGCTGACGAACCGCGCGCGGGCGCAGGCTCGGGTGCATCCGCGCGAATATCAACCGCATCAGCGGTGAGTACATCGAGGACGTTCCCATCAGGTAGCTCGCGCCGCCGTCGCCGCCGGCTCCGCCCCGGTGCTTATCCGCGCCGTCGCTCTTGCTCGCGTTGCCCGGGTCCACGTTTTGGAAAAACGCAAAGAACCTGAAAAGAAAACACGACGTCATTCATCTAATTGCCCATAAGAACAGAAGTTAAAACAGAGAACTCACCGGTCAAACACCGCGGGGATCCACTCGGACCAGAAGAACGGGAACGACTCGCACGCGCCGTCCTCCCCGGGGTCCGCCAACACTCCAAAGTTGCTCACCACCGACGCGTACAGCCTCACCACGCCCAGCGTCTTATGGGAGTCGTTTGCGTCGATGCCGGGGAGCGTCGCGTCCAGCACAGCCGCCAGGTAGTCCGCGGGGGGCGGCACCGTTCCACACTGAAACGCATCCATCGGCGCGAGGAGCATCGGACGGAGGCACGAGGTCATCACGGAGAGCGCCGCGGAGAGCTGGTGCGTCGCCGTGGAGTGCTCGATGGCCTCCTGGAACCTGGTCATAACCTTGGGAAGCACGGCGGCTGGACACGTATACGCGAGCTGCCCCGCGCATACGGAACTCGCCATGCGGAACTTGCCGTTCTTGCTGTACATCCCGGGGTCGATCAGTCGCATCATGCACCGGACGAACCGTTCCTTCGCCTCAGGTGACAGCGGCGTGTCGTCCACGTGGCGCTTACTGGCGCACCGTTTGCGAAAGTACCTCACGCAGTGCTGCACGAAGAGCGCGATGTTCTGGTGCCACCGCCCGTTGTTGCTGGGGTGCGCGTACGTTTCAGCCACGTCGACGATGGCGTCCATGGCGTCAGCGTCCGGGTCCCCACCGTCCCCACCCGTCGTCGTACCTAGTCTGTATACCAGAGCTTTGGCGGCGGTTCTCACTCGCATGCCGTCTTCGTTGACGAACCTGTTGAACACGTACGTCGCCCTGCTCGGCGACCTCCGTCCGAACGGGCACGAACCTTCCCCTCCGCCCACGGGCATCTCCATGAACCATAGCGCCGTGGTGTGCATGTGCGCGCGGTGTTTCGCCCAGTCGATTCGTCCCTTGCGGTCGTGTTTGGACAACTGCGCGAAGAGCGCGTGCCATCCGGAGAGCCAGAAGGCGTTTGTGTGCATCCACGACGACATCTCAATCCACGTGGCGACCCACTCGTCCCACGGGTTGGTATCGTCGTCGTCGCCGATCCTCGAGCAGGGCATCAGGATGCTGAGCATGCCGAGCCCCTCGAAGCAGTCCGCGGTGTCGACGGCGCGGATCTCGGGCTCGAGCGTCGCCCAGATCTGGGCGGGCGCGTCGGGGGCGAAGTGCCGCCTGGACTTCCTCGCCAGCCTGCTCACGATCGCCTGGTGCACCGCGAGGGGTATGGCACCGTTGTACCCCGTACTGTCTCCGTCCAGGTACGCCCTGACGAGCGTACGCAGCGGCCGCCAGTCCACCGACAGCCGTAGCCTCTTCCCGTGGGTCTCCATCACGCGAGTCGCCATGCCGCCCCACCGCGCCTGTGCGCTGACGTCCCCGTCGACCGCGTGCATGATGTCGATGGCCAGGTGCGCGCATCGCGTCAGATCCTCGGGTCGCAAGCCCGTGCGGGCGCTGAAGAACTGCGACGTGGGCTGGAACCGGGCGTGCACCCGCGTGAAGTCGCCGGTGGCTTTCGCCTCATCCAGCGCTCGCTCCAGCGCCGTGACCGCCCGGGCGAACCGTTCCGGTTCCTCCGACGCCGCCTTGGAGGCGACGGCGGGCTCCAGGTGGGTGGTACACACCCACTTGGTCTCGCGCCATTCACCCTGCGTCGACATTCCCCACGCTCGACGCGTCAACTCACTATGCGCCGTCTTCTAGGCACCCCGATGTGAAAAAGTTGACCTAAAACCTGGAGGTGCAGCGATAAATACGAATTTATCATATTTATGTCTTCGTATGGGCACTCAGTTACACGCGTTGGATATTTATTCATTAAACATAATTAGGCCGGGTGGATTTTCCCCCCGATAATATATTTTCTGTTTAGGCTGCCTGCGCAGCCTGGCGAGCCGTGGCGCGCTCCTCCATGACCTTCTGGGCGCGCGCGGCGTACTCTTTCATCTTGTCGACGTTGATATCGTCGCGTTGCTTGCTGTCTACGACGCAGAACGTCGCGACGGTCTCACCGCCGACCTTGATGGGGATGCCGGTGTAATGCGTCTGCGTCATCATCTGCGGCATGGTGTTCCCAAAGAACCCACGTATCTTGCCGTAGGTCATGCCCTTCTCGCCGTGTGGGCTCCAGTCCTCCTTGGTGAGCTGTTCGTTGGAAAGCTTACCCTCGGGGTCTTCCATCATCTGCTGGACGTCCCCGAAGATGCGTCCCATCTCCTTGTCTCCCGCCATGGCCATGGACTGCATCTCCTCAGCGCTGAACATCGGCATCCCCTCCAGGGTGTTCTCACCCAAGCTGCCGTTGGCCACCACGACGTCGTTCGCCTTGACGGTATGCTTGCACATGCCGAACTTGTTGGGAAGCCACAGGCCCGCGTGGTCTTGAACGGACCCGTCGAGGTGTTTCTGCCGCCACGACTGGTACGTCTGCCTGGTGCCGTCGATGGAACCGATGTACGCGGTGCACACCCCGAACTCGTCCATGGCTTCCTTGGTGATTGAGGTGAATTCATCGGCGCCGATCGTGTCGGTGACGTCCGCGGTCTCCAGGCCGGCCTCCTTGACGGCGACGAGGCGCTCCGCCTCGTTATCGTAAGTGGGCATCGTTTTCATGTACGCCCTGATCTGTTCGGCGTTGACAGTCTCCTCAAACTTGGCGGCGACGGCCTCGGGCGCCAGCGGAGAGGGTGCCTCAGGCGCAGGTGCCTCAGGAGCAGGTGCCTCGGGCTCAGGCGCGGGTGCCTCGGGGGCAGCCTCGGGCTCGGGCGCGGGCTCGGGTGCAGCCTCTGGCGCGGGTGCCTCTGGCGCGGGTGCCGGCGGTGGAGCCGGGGGCGGCGCGGCGACTGGAACGCCGGTCGGCTGCGAGAAATCCACCCCGGGTCCCGCCTTGGCCATCAGCAAAGCCTCCATCATGGTGGTCAGCTTGTTAACCTGGTCCTCCAGCACCTTGGTCTGCTGTTTTTGCGACTCTAGGAGCGTTTCCTTCATCTGTTCCATGTCGCGCCGGCTCTTCTGAGCCTCGAGTCGCACGGCAGCCTCGACGCTGTTGATGGCGCCGAGCATGAGCTCGTCGGATGCCTTGAGGAACGAGGTACACTGCGCCATCTTATCCGGGTCCGCCGCGACCGCAGCCGCGCCGCCGAGCTCCTCCAATTTCGCCTTGAGCTGCTCGCCCTGCTGGAAGTCGTCTACGATGACGGACTGAGCGTTGATGGACGCGGCGGCGGCGATGACGGACACCTGCCTGTGCAGGCTGTTTGAGATCTCCCGAAACTTGACGGTGTCCCGCCCGCTCATGATGAGCTGCGTGATGAAGTACTGCATCCTGAGCCGTTGGCAAAACGCGAGTCCTTCCTCCATCGTGTACTGGAGAGCCTCCACGGATTCGCGTACGTGCTCGAGGTGTCCCTTTGATGCGACCTCCTGCAAGATAGCCTCGCAGCTCTGCACGTTCTTGCAGAACACCTTCGCGTCAGCCTTGAGCGAGTGTACCTCCGCCGATGCCTGGACGACACCGGCGATGAGGAAGGCTATCGGGGCGACCCACGGGAGCTCTTTTGCGAAGGCTAATAATCCCTGCCCGGCGACCGCCGCTGCCGAGCCCATGGCGCCCCTCGCATCGCTGGACACGGTTCCGGCGACGAGCGCGGCTGTACCGGTGGCGACGGTGACGGCCGCCGCGGCGTCGAAGTTGGCGCCTATTTGGTCGGCTCCGTCCGCCTTGGACTCCTTCTTAGGGACGACATCCTTGGTTGGGGGGATTTCCTTCTGAATTTCCTTCTTCGCGGGGGCTTGGGCTTTCTCCGCTGGGGCGATCCCCGGGTCCGCGCTCTTACTCGCGCCGCAACCCATCGCCCCCCCCGCTGGTGATCGGGTGAAGGCCCGACAGGCCCCGAAGCGACTCTCTCGAGACGCGGCGCGCCGCGAACCTTCCCTCCGCGCGCGGAGGTTTGAGGCAAATGTGGATCGCATGATTGCGTCAGCAGAATATTCTCCAAAGATTTTCTAGAAAATCTCGTATTTCGACAAGTGTTGCTAACACCCTCCCCCCGCCTTCGCCTCCTTCACCGTCTCCTCCGCCAGACGCGTCTCCCAGTACTTGAGGTTCGTACGCACGGCATCCAGCTGGCACCTCGTGCTGGGCAGCACCTCCACCAACGCCTCGAACAGCGGCAAACCCACCTTCGTGAAGAACCCAACCTGGCTCTCCGCTAGTTTCACCCCCGACGCGTTCAACCTGTCGTGCAGCGGGTTCACGTCCAACCCCGCCGCCGCCTCCCTGTCACCGAGCGCCCAGAACTCTTCGAAGAGAACCTCCACCCACTCCTTGTGAACCCGCAAGGGACGCGCCAGATGCCCGAGATCCGCAGCCTTGAGCACGAGCGTCTGCAGCGTCCGAACCCGGTCGAGGAGACCGTCGTGCGAAGTCTCCCGATAGTTAATCTTGTTTAGAGAACGCAGTTGGTTACTTGCCGCCGCGAACCACATTGGGGAGTTCTTCAATAGCTCCTTACCCTCGATCCTCTCTTTTTCGCAGTACGTGCTCCACTTCTTCGCCTCCTCGACCAGGTTACTCCACTGCGCATCCTCCCTCGGGGGCAGCCACTTCGAGGCGTCCTCTGCTGGCCCGGCCCTGCGTAAAACGTCGGCGTGCCGCGACATGTCCGTGTCCATCACCATCCTCGGCACGAACTCGTCCCACTTGACGTATCCGTGATTCAGTTCGTACCCGTCGTCAACGTGTGTGTTATGGTCGAAGCCGTCGAACTGGCACTCGATGATCTTGCCGAAGCGGGAGTGGTAGTACTCCAGCGGCGCCTCCGGGCAAGTCTCCGCGGCGGGTGATTTGGTCTTCACTAAAAAGTTGTTATCAACCCCGGGGTGACCGAGGTCGTGAACCATCGCGGCGAAGAGCATCTCGTATCGGAACCTGGGACACGGCTGGTGCGTGGTCAGATCGCTGAAGTGAATGTACGCGTAGGTGGACTGCAGGACGTCGCAGGCGTGCACGACGTTGTGATATCCCACCCGCAACCCCTCGCCTCCTCCTGCCGTCGACTTGATGTTGACACGATCTTCCGCGGGATTGCGTATCGGTCGGTGGTAGTGCAGGTCCACGGCCACCAAGAAGCGATCCAGCTGTTTCTCCCGGTGCTTTGGGATGAACTCATTGCCCAGGCTGGAGTAAAACAGCATGTGCTTCATGAGCGTCGCCAGCGGATACGTCGGGACGTGGAGGACATAGGAGAACGCATCCTGTAAACAAAACACGATGTCATACTAATTGCCCATACGATAATTAAAATAAACTTACCCACTGCCACTCGCGGGTCGCCTGACGCATCAACTCCCGCGCCCGGCCCGTCATCTCGAGGAACGTCGGGATGACGACATCCTTCGGGACGTCCACGCGCACCTCGGGTCCGGGTCCAAAGGGATACGGGAGGTCCGGCTGCTTCGCACCCTCATCCAACTTAACGCGCTTGGCACGAGGTGCCATCGGGATCTGACGCGATTGTTGACACGGGAATACGAGTTACGAAAACGCCTGACTGCCTGGGGGCGACGCGATGCGCGAGGAGTGTATCATATGATATGCTGTTTTTGTTACGTATTAGTAGTAGTATGCGTCTCACACGCGCCCCCCCTTGCCCTTCTTGACGTCCTTCCTGATGAGGCTCACGATGAACGGCCTGAGCACCAGCGTCTGGAGCGCGAGCATGGGCAAGATGAGAAGCCGGCGCTTCTTGTTCGGGTCGTCCTTGTTGTACGTCTTCTCCGGGTCAAACGCCATGGGCGCCAGACCCATCGCGACGTCCACGAGGGTGCTCACAAACTTGGGCACCCACGCAGTACGCCCGCTGTCCGGCAGCACCTTCTCGCCGTCGCCGTTCGTCGCGCACCTGCTCCCGTTCTCGACGATGGCGTGCGGCAGCGCCAGGTGCGGGGCGCCGAGCGTCTTGCGAATAGTACTTCTCAGCTCACTCGCGCGCTGCTCCACGAATTGGTCGTAGGGCATCTGGTTCGCGGGTGACAGCTGCCCGTGCGAGAACCCCAGTACCATCCGCTCGAAGATGTCCATCCCGAAATTCTCCGCGAGCGCCTTGAAGATGGCCCGGTCCGAGTTGTCCACTCGCCACGCGTCCAGTCGGTCCATGTACACGACGGCGTGCACCTCGCGGTCCTTCATGGCGAGCTTGACGCTGGAGATGCCGCGCTGGGACACGGCATCGCCCTCGAGCAAGCCGGGGGTGTCCAGGAAGGCGATGGTGAACCCTGCGGCTTTCCGTGCGGCGAGGAGGGGTCGGAGCGTCTCGGGCTGGAACGGCGCGGCGGCGGCGACGCGCTCGTTGAGGACGGAATTGAGTGTCGAGCTCTTGCCGACGCCCTGCTTGCCCACGAACACGACGGTCATCTCGGTCTGGCCCTTGGAGGTCATCTTGGAGAGTACCTCGTTGAGGGAGGCCTGGGTCTTGTTGGGGTGGTCCTTCAGGCCCGCCCAGTCCTTGGGCCCGGCGGGCTGCGCCTGGGCCTGCGCCTGCTGCATCATGGCCTGGAGCTGGGCGGCCGCCGGGGTCATGGCCTGGGGCACGGCGGCAGCCTCCTCCTCCTCCTCCTCTTCCTCCTCCTCATACTCCTCCTCCTCGTCGGTGACCTCCTCGTACTCCTGCGATGCGGTGGGCAGGGGGTCGGGCGCGTCAGTGGGCATTTAGGGTTTAGGTCACGAAACTTTCGCTCAATCGGCGTTTCCCACGGTGCGGGCGCGGGATGAAGGGGTCGGATGCCGCGTCCGCGCGGGTCACGGACGGTCCACGCACCTCTCCGTCGTCCTCGTACTCTTCCTGCGGCTCGGCCATCTTGGTGCGAGTCGTGCGTCAGGTGGCTGTCGCGCCTGTTGCAGTGTCCATCCTTGGATAAAGCTCAACGAGACTGTGTTTGACTGGTTTAGAAGCAACCGTATTTCGGCAAAAAGTTCACGATGGGTCCTCGGCGCCACAGTAGTCGGGTGCGTCGGAGGTGGCGACACGCACGGACACCATGCTCAGCTTCTGTCCGCACTGCGCGAACATGCTGCTGGTGGACCACTGCCCCGACGGCGGCGGTCTCAAGTTCTACTGCCAGACCTGCCCCTACGTCCACGACATAACCGAGACCATCCGGGACCCCGTCAAGGTTGAGCGGAAGCAGGTGGACGACGTGCTGGGCGGCGACGGCGCGTGGAAGAACGTGGACAAGACGTCCGCGACGTGCCCGAAGTGCGACCACGGGATGGCGTACTTCATGCAGATTCAGATACGAAGCGCGGACGAGCCCATGAGCACCTTCTACAAGTGCTGCAAGTGCGCGAACCAGTGGAGGGAGGGATGATGGATGATGAGGGAGAGGCTGATTCTGATGAGCGCGTCGGCGGACGGCCGCCGGATGGAGCCCTGGGGCGCCCTGGAGCCGATGCGACGTCGCAAAACACGTAGGTACCTTCGAGAGTACGCCATAGACCGTAGAACCGTAGCATGAGCGCGTGTGATGAACCGTAGACGACACGTTCGCCGACCCCCGACGCACGCGCACCACCGCCGCCCTTTGAAGCTCCTCTTCGCCAAAACATGCCGAAGACTGATGATTTGTTCGTCTGGCGCCATAACCGCCGGCGCACCGTCGCGCGCGGCGAGGACGACCGAACGAACGCGACGACGGAGCTGATGCACAGAACCATCCGGTGAGGTGAGTCTCGTCCGTCGAGGAGACCGGCGATAGCGTCGAGTCGAGGTAGCCGGGCGGTGTTAGGGGGTGCCCAGTTGTTGGATTTATTTTAGGTCGCGATCCCATGGCGCCCCAACTGGAAGATGAGGACGGCATAGCCATCCCGCCCGCGCCCAACTGGTACGGCTCCGCGCTCGCCGATTGGGGCATGGGTTCCAACGCCATCTACGCGTACGCCGCGCGCAACGCCATCGTCCTCCTTCGACCCGACGGGGGGAAAGGGTCCGCGCCGGATCGCCCAACGCCCCAGACTTCTTCATCCCACTCGCGCGGGCCCCATTCAGCGAACGTCTCCTTCGCGGGGACGCTCGTGGGCCACAACAACCGCGTCACCGCGCTCGCCTTCGCGCGGTACCCCGGCGTGGAACACCTCCTCCTCTCCGGCTCCGCGGACAGGACCCTACGGCTCTGGGACGTCGCCGACGGACGATGCGTACGGATCCTTAGGGGCCACGGCGTCGACGTCACCGCGGTGGCCACCTCGCCCCGCGTCCCGGACCTGGCGGTGTCCGGGGATAAATGCGGTAAGTGCCTGGTGTGGAGGTTCGGCGGTGGCGGCGGGGACGGGCCGATACGCGCGCTGGAGCCCCTGGACGGATCCCCGGTGCTGTGCCTGGCGATGTCGCCGCACCCGCGCCGCGACGAGGTGGCGTGCGGGCAACAGAGCGGGGCGCTGGGCGTCTACGTGCTCTCCGGCGACGATGTCGTGAAGAGAAGGCTGCCGGCGAGGTCGGGGGACGCGCAGGCGTGCGCGTGGCTGCCGTGGCCCGCCACGGGTACGAGCGAGGAAGGGAACGAGAGGGGACTTCAGGAGGGGACTTCAGGAGGGGACGACCCGAGGATGGTCCTGGCGGTTGGTGGGCGGGAGCGGGCTGTGACGCTGTGGTCGTGGGACGGCGCGCGGACGAGCCTGAGGAAGACCCTGTCGCTCCCGAGGTGCCCGCCGCACCTGTCGGAGGCGCAGCGGGGCAGGTTGTGGCTGTCGCTCGCGTGGTCAACGGTGCGCGACCCACCCGTAGGGGACCCAAACCCCGTAGGGGGCCCAAACGCCGGGGATAAAAAATCGGAAGAAGGGACCTCCTCGACGAAAACCGTGCACCTGGTCACCGCGAGCCACGGCGGGGATTTGCTTCGATGGACCCTGGACGTGAATGAGCTCGTGGGCGACGCCAGTTTGGACAACGCCCCGATCGCGGTGGATAAATTCGGTCCACCCGACAAGGCTCACGCGAGAACCGTGTTCAGCGTCTGCGTCAAGGACGGCGCGGCGGTGACGACGTCGCTGGATAGGAGCGTGTCCGTGTGGAACGTGGGCGCGTGTGAGCGCAGGTGGAGCACCATGGGCCTCGGTGGGTTCGCGTACCGCGTCGGGATCGACCCGGAGGATCCGTTTCGCGCGTCGGTGGCGTGCGGCGACGGTTCGTTGCGATCGCTGGACTTGCACGGCGGCGGCGGCGGCGACCTGCTCTGGCGCGGTCTCCCGCAGACCAAGGCGACGTGCGCGTCTTGGTGCCCCCCCGCCGAGGAGGGCGAAGGGAGCGGCGGGCGCCTCGCGGTGGGCCTCGAGGACGGGCGCATCGTCGTCGTGGACGTGGGTGGCCAGGGACGGTACGCCATTCAGCGTGACTGCCACGCCGGGCCGGCTGTCGCGGCGCAGTGGATCGCCGACGACGCGACGGGCGCGATGGAGCTCTGGACGCTGGGGGAGGGTCGACTGTGGCGCTGGACGCAGCTCGCGTTGCCCGAGGAACGGAAGAAGGGGAAGAGCGGCGGGGACGTACCAGGGCAGGGCGGGGTATTCGAGGACGTCACCGACTCCATCGGCGCCGGGTCCGTCTCCGCTTTCCAGTGGCTCGGCGGGTCCGGGCTCGAGGGGACTGACTCGATCGGTGAAAATGCAAAGCCTGGGCGGCTCGCGGTCGGATGGAGCGACGGGGCTGTGAGTGTTCATACGATGGAAACTGGCGGACTGTGGACCGAGCGTTGGCGTGCGCGCGAGCACACCAAGCGCGTCACCGCCGTCAAATGGCACCCGCTCGCGGCGGATGATTCTTCCCCGGAATCGCTCTTTCCCGGGTGGCTCGGCGCGACGTCCAAGGACGGTTCGTTCCTCGTGTACGACGGGCGCGGGTCCGTGGTCCGTTCGCCCCCGTCGTGCCGCCAGGCGCTGAACGACGTGGCGTGGGCCCCCGGCGGCGACGGCGCGGTGGCGGCGACGGCGGGCCAGGACGGTTTGGTTCGCGTGGTGGACGTGAGCTTCCGGCCGAGCCTACGGGCCGTCATGCGCGGGCACGACGGGAACGTGCTCTGCGTGTGTTGGGCCAGGGTGGACGACGCCGGGCGGTTGGCCTTACTGTCGGGGTCGGACGATCAGACGTTGCGCCGGTGGGATCCCGAAGATCCGCGGCATTACCCCTCGGCGGCGACTGAGGAGAAGACCGAGAAGGTCGACGCGGACGCGACGACGGCGGCGGTATCCGGCGGAGGCGCGGTCGAGGAACGGAGCACCGAGACGACGGAGAGCACGAGTGACGACGGCAAGAAGCCCAAGAAGAAGCCTAAGAAGCCATCGGGCGGCCGGGGTTTGCTCAAGGCTCCCGCGTGGGAGAGCACCCCGGAGGGAGTCGCCGTCGGTCAGTCCTCCGCGGTTGACCTCGCCCGCCGCCTCCACGACAACGGCGCCGCATCCACCTCCAACCTCGGTGACGACGACGATTGCACCTACGGTCCGAGCGGCGTCGGTCTCTACCTCGGCCAGGAGGAGGCCATGCGGCTCCTATCCCTCGAGGAACGCGCGTCACTCGCCGCCGACGCCGGGCCGAGCGGCGTCTCCGGGTCGCCGTTTTCTGGCGCCAACTTTTCGGCCGCCAACGCAAATGAAAACGGCGTCGACGGCGGCGGAGGCGCCTTCAGGCCCGCGGAGCGCGCGGCGTGCGCGGCCATGTTCCGCGGGGACTACGTCGCCGCCGCGAGGATCGCGCTCGGGTCCACGGACGGCCCGATTCCCTCCGACTTTCTCGCCGCGTGCGTCGGCGGCGGCGTCGACCTCTACGCGGCGGTTGCGAACGAGCAAGCGGATCGGCTCGAGCGGCGGGGCGAACACCAGCGCGCGGCGTTACTCCGGCTGTCCCTGCACGACGTGTCCGGGTCCCTGGGCTCGCTCAGGCGGGGCGGGTTCATACGCGACGCCGCCGCGCTGGCGGCTGCGAGGTTACACCCCGAGGATGACGCGCTCCTGTCCGTGCGCCGCGAGCTCGCCGCCGCGGAGGAGACCCGGGGGGGCATGGAGGCCGCCGCTAAGGCGCACCTCGCGGCGGGTCGGCCCGCGGCGGCGGTGCGCGCGTTGACACGCCGGGGTTTGGGCGGTGCGAGTGCGGCGGCGGAGGTTGCGCTGGTGTGCGGTTTGAGGGGTGAGCCGGAGCGACACGCGGTGTTGAGGGCGGCGACGG
>Ga0302116_1000742_pt1 | contig 19633 bp, 12 predicted proteins | sample AG5_SCM_MG_FD_203124 | JGI IMG/M metagenome (GOLD analysis project Ga0302116, IMG submission 203124) | Marine microbial communities from Western Arctic Ocean, Canada - AG5_SCM | ecosystem: Environmental > Aquatic > Marine > Oceanic | place: Canada: Western Arctic Ocean | collected 2017-10-01 | reverse complement strand
ATGAACCTGGACCTAAACGACACGAGCGCGGAGGTTGGCGACATAGCGAAGAGAGTCGGGGGACTGGTGGTGCTTTCAATCGTCGGGTTCATCGGGCTGTTCCAGGCGGGGCTCCAGTTCCTGCGGTGACCACGTGGGCGAGATAGACGCGGGACGGAAGTAATTAAAGAATCGATTTGCAATTAATACGCGGCGGCAGCGCGAATATAATAAGGTAACTCGTAGCTGGCCGGCTCGCCACCCCGGTAATAGGTGGGGCGGTCCGAGTCGAAGCCTTTAGCCGTTCCCCCCGACGGAGTTCCCATCCCCCCCCCGTGATCAAAGACACCTTACGCGGTATCAATCACGGATTCGTGGTCGGAAGGGAGGTACTCGCGGAGGATACCGTTCCTGCTCGGCTGCCTCAGCTTCCTCAGCGCCTTGGCCTCGATCTGCCGGATGCGCTCCCGGGTCACCGAGAAGACGTTTCCAATCTCCTCCAGCGTCTTCACGCGCCCGTCGTCCAAGCCGTACCGCAGCCGCAGCACGTCCCTCTCGCGTGGGTTCAGGGTGTTGAGGACATTCTCGAGGTCCTCCTTGAGCAGCACCTTGCCAGTCTCGCCCTCGGGGTGCTCGGTGTAGTCGTCGATGAGTGTATCCTCCACGGTCCGTTTGTCCTCGGTGCTGCCGTTGTTCACCGACTGGGACAGCGAGATTGGCACGAGGGACGCCTTCTTGATCTGCTTGATCTTCTCCACCGTCATCTCCATCGACTCCGCGAGCTCCTCGTGCGTGGGATCGCGTCCCAGCTTGAGCACCATCTGGCGTTCAACCTTGGACATCCGGGAGATGATCTCGAAGAGGTGCACGGGGAGGCGGATGGTTCGCGACTGGTCCGAGATTGACCTCGTCACCGCCTGCCTGATCCACCAGTGCGCGTAGGTGCTGAACTTGTAGCCGCGCTTAAAGTCAAACTTCTCCGCGCCGCGAATCAAACCCACGCATCCCTCCTGGATGAGATCCTGGAAGCTCATGCTCTTGTTCGCGTATCGTTTGGCGATTGAAACCACCAAACGAAGGTTCGCCTGGATCATGGCGTTCTTCGCTCGTTTCCCCTCCTCCAGCCGCCGCTCCAAGTCCTGCTCCGTGATGTTACACTCGATCGCCCAGTCGAAGCTGCTGGGCTCCTTGCCCTGCTCATCGAACAGTCGCTCGTGCACGCTGTTGAGGTACATGAGGTCCTGGATCCGTTTGGCGAGCTCAACCTCCTCGGCGCCGGTGAGCAAACTCACAGTTCCGATATCCTTCAGGTACGTCTTCATCGAATCCGTCTGCTTCCTGGTGTCCGCGCTCTTCCGTGCGATGCGCCTGTTGCGCCTGGACTCCGCCGCGGACGCCTCGTTGGACTCCTGCAACGACCCGGGCTCCGCGACGATCCCGGTGAGCTGCGCCTTCGCGTTCACCCGCGCCGTCGCCTGGCGACTGATCCTCGAGTTGGTCGAAGCCGCCGCAGTCGCCTTCTTAACCTTAGCCTTGGGCTTAGCCTTGGCCTTAGCCTTGGGCTTCGTAGCCTTGGGCTTCGTGGTCTTGACGGCAGCCTCGATCGTATCGCCCGCCTCGGCACCCTCGGCACCCTTCTCGCCCTCCTCAGCGTTCTCCGCGAATGATGGGATCTTGTACGCCTCCTCCAGCTCGGCCCGTCCGGCGGCTCCGACGTTGTCAACCTCCGCGAGCGCCGCCTGGAGCTGCGCCACCTTGGCGCTGAGCTCGTCGAAGTCGTGCACCTCCATGTCCTCCATGTGCGCGGCGAATTCGACGAGGGATTCGTCGATGGAGCCGCCCGTGGTGTCTGCAGGATATTTTTGGTTTGGTGGTTGGTGACTGGTCAGCACGTGGGTTTTGGGGGGTCTGATCGGGTGGTGTTCGCGGGTTTGGCGGTCGGGACGCGCGCGCCGCCGGTTGACGTGGCGCGGAAACCGCGTTACGTCGACGCGCGAGGCCCGTCGGGGAAGCCGATCGCGCGCGCGGGCGGGGGAAGCCCGCTGCGGCGGCGGCGGAAAAACACGCCCGCGAGATATATCGGTGACACGAGTGAACTCTGGCGAAACGTGGGGGTGCGGTGGGGTCCGGGACGCACCGGCGTCGGCGTTGGGAGGGGAGATGGCGTTAGCGGCCACGTTCTGCCCGCGTCCGTCCTTGTTGGAGCTCAGCTGCGGCTTCTCCCAGGCCGGGGAAGGGGAGCGCGAGCTCCGCACCGCCCTGCATCGCACGCCGGTGGCACGCCTGTGGAGGAATCAGAGGGCGGATAAGGAATCCTTTGTTCAGCGGACGGTCGGTGAGCGCCGAAAGGCGGGGGTTAGCGGGCGCGACGGGCGGTACACGGGCGAGTGCACGACGCGTTGACTCGCGTCACGCGTCGTGTGAAACGTTGGAGCGCGTCCCGGCCGTGTGCCGGGGTCGCATCGAGGGTTCGGGCGCGCACCTCGACAGGCTCCGTCCAACTCGGGAATCGCCGCCAGTCTTCTGGGATTTGCCGGACGTCGACGCGCCGGTTCCGCGCGCGCGCGACGCGCTCGACGCCCCGAGGGACGCGGCGGCGCGGCTCGCGCACGAGGCCGACATCAACGAAGTCATCTTACTCGACGACCCGCTCGTCTGCGGCGCTCGTCTGTTCTGTGGCCGCCGGAGCTCCCATGTCGAAGCCGCAACAGTTGAGGACATAACAGCATAGGTTCGTGGTGATTTTGTTTCAGAGCGGGAACTCGGGATATTTTAGACTGGGAACCCGGGGTTGGCGGTTTCACGGGTTGTTATGCCACGTCTTTGGCCGGTTTCTGATTGGTCGATCGCACTTTTTCACGTGGGGCCCGCTTTCTACGGGCTAAAAAGTGCTTTCGTCACTTGTCTGCAGCCTTCACATGAAATAAATCACACACAACCGCTAATAAAGCAAAGGAGAGTCGAGGACCGCGTAGCCGGCCGCCACGCCACCCTCGTCGCTCGTCGCCGCCTTCGTTCGCAGCAAATGCCCGCCCACCTCGTTCATCACCACCGCATCCCCCACCCGCAGGTACCCGCCGTACACCCCCAACTCGGACAGAGTCTCCAACCGCACCAGCTCGCCACCACGCAAACACAGCGTCGAGTGCGACGGAGGGAATATGCGCTGCATCAGGATGTACGCGCTGAGGTCCCCTGGCTCGCCGGGTGACGCCGCTGGGTCGTACGTCTTCAGCGCCGCGACGAGCTCGTCGCCGTAGAGGTTGTTCCCGCCGCCCTCACGCTGAGGCTTGAGCACGTACGCGCCAGGATTCTCCAGACCCAACTTCACCGCTTCCATCGCCTCCTCACCGTCCATCGCGTACAGTCCCGCAAACACCTTACGCATCTCCGCGCACTCCCCAACGTCGTCCACGAACCGCTCCAAAACCCCGGGCTGCGCCAACGCCTGCTGAATCTTCTTGCAACCCGCCAGATGCATCGCCGCGCTGGGCGACTTAACCGCGGAACTTTTCTCCAGTAACTCCCGGGCGCGCCATTCCTCCTCGCCCGGGTAGTCCGTGGGCGCGTACCCGGCGCGGTAGTACACCACGGAGATGGCGTCGCGCCTGCCGTCGCTCGCGCCGTACGTCAGCCGCTTGGTGGTTTGATCCACGGCTGCGTTTGCGTCGATCTCGCGGAGGGTGGCGCGAATCGACGCGATGCCGTGCTTCGTCCAGAGCCTCTGCGCGATGATGCGCTGGTCAAAGACGTTGCGTTCGTTGGGCTGAACCACGAAGAGGATCTTGGCGTCGTCATCGTTCATGGCGCGCCATCCCGCGGCGAGGGTGTCCGCGGCGCATTCCAGCGCGCGGTTCAGAGGCAGGACGCGCTGCAGCTTAGCCTCGTCGTCGAGATTGGCATCTTCATCTTTTTCTAAATCTTCGTCTTCGTCGGCGTAGTGGCGGACGAGCCCGGCGTGTGATATCGTGTGCCTGTGCATCTCGCCCACCTTTGTGGAGAGCGCCATGAAGGACGTGGACACCGTGTTGACCTCCACCTGCAGCGGCAGGCCGGACGGCTCGTCGAGCATGTAGTCGGATCGCAGGATGCCGAGCTCCATGGGGTGCCGCCCCTCCTGCCCGCCGCACCGCTCGTAGATGTCCCAGATGCGGCGCGTGAAGTCGTCCGTCTTGACGACGCCCGCGAGGGTGGTGCGGAGGAACTCGTCGTCCCTGCTCACCGCGTCGCTGAGCGCGGCGAAGGACGGCGAGACCCGCAGCGCCAGCTCGAAGACGTCGCGGGGGAACGGCGTGGGCAGGAGGGACATCGGCGCGTGCGTGAACGACGCGCACATCGCCCGCCCGGACTCGTCCGACTCCAGGCCCACGAGCAGGCCGTGTTGCGCCGCCCAGGATACCGCCTCGTCGCGCATCGAACGCACGGCATCGTCGCTGAGATCCGCGGGGGCGCCCGAGACGTGGGCGCCCGCCGGTGCCGCCATCGCGCGTAGCACAATCGGGGCGGCGGAACTTTGGCGACCGCCGCGCGAGACGCGTCGACGTGCGACGGCGTTCGGGCCGAGACGCGGAGACGCGCCGGGAAGGATCGATACGACGGCGATCGACATCGACGCGCCCGCCCTCGCGTCAATCGGGCGAAGTCGACAGTGACGGAGGACGTGACGACGAGACCAATGAGTGAATTCACACCCTCCTAAATAGTTTTTGGATAACAAAAAGCGCCCCCGCCGACTCAGTTCACCACCGTATCCTCCTCCCGCCCGTCCGCGTGTACCTTCCTCAGCAGCCCGTCCGGGAACAGGATCTCTTTATACCCGTCCGGTCCGTGCGCCTCCGTTTGCCCCGACGGAAAGTGGTACACCTCCACCCCGCCCGGATGCGTCGTGTGCCAGGTGTCGACTTCCCTGTAAAAGTACTCCACCCGGCCCCCCGGGTGCGTCCGCTTGACGTCCCCGTTGGTGAAGTACACCGTGGAGATGGGCCCCTCCGTGGACGGAACGATGTCCTTGAGGGTCCCGTTGGCGAAGTGAACCACTCTTCGGCCGCGGGGCAACACGCGCTCCACGCGGCCGTCGTCGTGGGTGATGGTCTCCGCGGAGGTTACTTCGGAGGACTCGGGCGACGGCGGGGGACCGACCCTCGGGGGTGGGTCGTGCACAGACGGGAGCTTATGCGCGGCGGCAGCTTCCGCGGCGGTGACCCCGCCGCTGGATCCGGCGGCGGCGGCGGCCAAGGTTTTCTCAGCCTTCCGCGCCTTGTCAGCCTTGGCTCTCTCGGCGGCGGCGGCTTTCTCCGCCGCCGCCGAGCGCTCAACCTCGCGGCGGCGGCGCTCGCGCAGCTCGCGCTCACGCTCGAGCTCCAGCTCGCGCTCGCGGTCCTCGCGGTCCCTCTGTTCCCGCTCGCGGCGGCGCGCGGCGCGTTCCTCTTCCTCAGCCTCGCGCTCGCGGAGTTCGTCGGCGCGCCGCTCTTCTTCAGCGTCGTCGTCCATTTCGTACCTCTTGGGTGCCCCTTGGGCGCCGCCGTCCAGGATTTGCTGCTCGAGCCGGCGCTTCTCCCCCTTGAGCTCTGCGCACTCCGTCTGCAGGTCGGCGATCTGCGCACGGAGCCTGTCCACGGTGTGCCGCTGCTTGGTGTCCTTCGCGCGTTGGTCCTCTTGCGCTCGCGCGAGTTTTTCCCGTAAGTCGTCCATCTCGGTGCGCTCCTTCTTGGTGGGCAGCGCCGAGAGGACGCGCTTGGAGTCGCGCTCCAGCCTCTGCCTGTCCCGCCTGAGCCTGTCGGCGTCCGCCTTGATCTCCTCGCGCTCCGACGCGATGGACGCGGTGGCATCCTTGCGCTGCTTCTCCCACGTCTGCCGTTCGCGGGCGGCGGCGCGTTTCTCCTGGGCAAACGCGGACTTCTCACGCTCGAGCCTGTCCCGCTCGCGCTTCACCCTGGCGCTCGCGTCGTCCGCCGCAGCCTTGACCTCGGCGGCGGACGCGGCCGCAGCCTGCGCCTTGGCCATCGCGGCATCGGAATTAGCCTTTGTGGAAAGAGAACCCGAATTGGGGAGTCGTTTGGCACCCGCGTCGGGCTCGTACCCGGCGTTGACGACGCGGCTCCCGACCCTGCTTCCTTTCCGTCCTTCGTTCCCGTTATAAAAGAGCGACTGGATCAGCGCGGGTGCCCCGTCACCGGGTGCGTCGTCATGCACCGACGCCGCCGCGCCGGAGACGGACTCGATCGCACGACGGTTCGTATCCACCGAGTTCGAGTTCACTCCCATCGAGGACGGTTCGGCTCTGCGGAAGTGGTCGTTTTGCGGGTAGTTGTCGTACGCGGCGGCGTCGGCGGCTTCGTCCTCGCTGAACTCCTCGTCGTCGTCAAAGGCGACGGGAACAGAGGGACCTTTCACGTGAGACGCGCTACGTAACGCACCGCCAAAGTGGTCCTCCACCGCGAACGCGTCGTCGCCGTCGGATGAATCCGATTCGCCGTTTTCATCCTCGAGCGCCCTCGTCGCCGCGGCTCTCAACGCCGCCGCCTGCGCCGACTTCTTCGCCGCGGGCTTGAACGACGGCCCAGGCGCGGTCCTCTGCTCGGAGCTCGGGTCCACGACCGCGAGCTCGCGCTCAAGCGCCTCGAACTCCGCGAGCTCGGCAGCCTCGTCGTTCTCGCGGGCGAGTCGGGCGTCTTGCCGTTTGGTCGCGCCCGGCGACGGGACTCGACCCCGGCCGCCTTTGGGTTTCACAGCCTTGGGTTTAACATCCTCGATGGGTTCCGAGTCGTCGAAGCCGTAGTCGATCGTCTTCGATGTATGAGACGCAGTCGCCTTGGAGCCGGCCGTTTTGGAGGGTTTGAGCGTGGGGTGGGACGCTTTGATCCCGGGGGGCGTGAGCGTGGTTCGTTCGTTCCTCGCGCCCTTGCGAAGAAACTTGCGCGCGGATGCGGACCGCGGGGTGGCGCCCGGCGGGGTCTTCGCGTTCTTTGCGGGTACCGCACCGCCGCCCATGCCGCCGCCGCCGCCTTCCTTCGCGAGCTGCTCCTGGAGCAGGGTCTCGAAGTCCTTGTGCGGCGCGCCGGTGACGGGGACGTCGTCGAGGTCCATCGCGGTGGATGATGATGAGCGCTCGGTCACCACCGGCGGGGGCGGGTGCGGAGCGTCGCGTAGCGGCGGGAGCTTGGATGGCGACGGCGGGGTGACCTTTGGGAGGTTCAGGTTGTCGATATCGGTCATGGGCGCGCGCTGCGCGTCGGGGTTCACCTGCTCCCAGGTGACCGAGACGCGCATCCCCGCATCGTCCGCGAGCGACGCGCCGGCGAGGGACGCGCGGTCGCCGCGGGGCATCTTGTTCTTCTTCTTGCCGGCGGACGACGGATTGTCGTGCATCGGCGCCAGGCCTTCGGACGACAGCCTGCGCGCGGGTGGGGAACGTGGGGTCGGTCGGTGTGGGTTAGCGGGGAGCGCGTCGGGTGCATTTGCGGTTGTGAACTCGATTTTGAATTTGTCCGCGATATCCCTCGAACGATGGGCGGGATATCGCGGACCGCGCCGGTACCGATGCGAGTATCGGCCTCTATCGGGATGTGGGAGGGATGGTCTCACCTGACAGACATCGTCGACATGGTCGTCAGCGCTGTTGCTTGTGCGCGAGGGCGCCCTGGGCCGACCTGTTGGCCCCGAAGTTTAAAAAGTCAACGGCGGCTTCAGGTTATGGCCGAGGTTGGAAGGGCCGAGACGACTAGCGCCCGTCTCACACCCTCTGGCACCATGGCAGTGGACCCGTGGGAGGACGAGAACGAGGAGGCGACCCACTCGGGTCGAGACGAAGACCTCGAACGCGAGTCGCGGAGCAGACGCGAGCAGGTGAGCCGGCGACCGCCCCCCGAACCCCCCACACGAACCCCGAAACCAAAAGCATTTCCCATGAAACCGCCGCCGTCGAGACCCGATGGTTGACGCGTCCCAATCCCGATCCTCCCCGCAGTTCTGGAGCGAGGGGTACCGCGAGGGCATCGAAGAGGGTAAGAAGGCCACGGTCCAGGAAGGGTTCAACGTAGGGTTCAGGGAGGGCGCGTCCGCGGGCATGGCGTACGGGCAGGTCCGAGGCGCGGCGGTGAGCGTGGGCATCTTCGCGGGGCAGACGCCGGGCTCCGGCGGGTGGACAGAAGCCGTGGTGGGCGCGGCGGGTATGATCTCGCGGATGAAGCCGGTGGATGCGGTGCGTGAGGCGAAGGCGGACCACGCGAGGGTCATGCGGACCGAGCTCAACGACGGGGACCCGGGGACGCCCACGAGGAGCCAGGCGGATGAACCGGAGCCGTCTAAAGCATCCGACCTCGACGAGGGTGGCAAGACGCCGCCGAAACGGGCCCGAGGCGAGACCCACACGGACGGGACGTTCGCGGGGAAGATGCGGGGCGCCAGGGACGAGATCGAGGCCGCGGGGTTCGAGCTCCGCGACGTGGAACTCAGATAGCGACGCGACGACGTAATTAGAGATACGATTTTGATACGATGTTTTCACACGTCAACCTAGCCGCCGCCGACCCCCAAGATGATCACTTGTCGACCAGCCTGCTGAGGCACTGGATGAGGTGCCTGAGGTTCTGCCTGGTCGCCGGATCGCCGCTCACGCTGGCGATGTCCCCGCTCACCTTCTCCATGTGCTGCAGCGTCTTGGTCATGATCGTGATGGACTGCCGCAGCGCCTCCTGGTTCTCGTCCGTCAGGATGGTCTGCTTGAGCTCCCGAATGTCAGTCACCGCCTTGGTCGCGTGACCCGCGAGCAGCTCGATGGTGTCCAGCGTGCCCTGCTCCTGCACGTTCTGCAACATCGGCCGGAGATCCTTCGCGATCTTCGCCGCCTCCAACAACAGCGGCTCCAGGTTCTTCATCAGATCCTCCGCCGCCGTCGTCGCCGCGAACATCTTCTGCAGACCCTTCTGCTGGTCCATCTCCCTCGCCAGCTTGGTACATAAACCGACCAAGTCGTCCATGCTCACGCCCGGGATGCCCTGGATCTTACCGCGGTCGCACACGACCAGGCCCTCGCCCTCGCATCCCGAATCCAGCGGCCCCCACTGCGCGTTGGGTATGGGCAGCTCCGGGGTGATGTCGATGATCGTCTCCGCGATCAACCCGCTCTGGTTCGCCTCCACCAGCGAGTTCCGCGGGATGACGATGCCGTCGTCGTCCATCTCGATCAGCACCTCCACCTTCTCCAGGCTCGGCCGAACGGACAGCACGTTGCCCACCTTGACGCCGCGGACCCGCACCGTGGTGCCAACCTGGATGCCGCACGCGAAGGGAAACTCCACGAACGCCTGGTACGATCGCAGCTTGTTGAAGTTGATGCCGAGGATCCACTGGATCACGAAGCCGGTCATGGCGATGCCGCCGAGGATGAAGAGGCCGACGCCGCCCTCCCAGACGTTGGTTCGGCCGAAACCGAAATCGCGAAGGGGCTTGATGGTCTGCGCCCAGATCAGCGAGAACACCGACTTGATCGCGGATCCGCCGTCGTTGTCGTTGTCGTCCTCACCACCCGCGCCGTCGTCGCCGCCGGGCACCGCGCCGTCCGCGGCGGCGGCAGCCGCGGCGGTCCTCATCGATCCGCCCCTCTTGTTTGACTCGTGTTTAAAACCACCATCGTTGCCGAGCGAGTCCGTGTAGGTGCCCTCGCCCCACCAACCCCCGGGGTACGCCGCGCGCGCGGTCGTCATCCTCTTCGCATCGCGCCCGGGCTTCTTGGGCCCGAGCGCCTCGATGATCCTCGCGTGGCTCGGGCCGAAGACGTCGTCGGAGGCGTCTTTCGCCTTGGTCGAGGGATCTCGCCGAGGCGGGAAGCGCTTGGCGCGGGCCGAGAGCGCGGGGGACACCGCCGCGGCGAGCCTGACGGCGGCAGCTATCCTCGCGAAATCGGCGCCGTCGATGGAGACGCCGTCCGCCGAGGAGGCACCGCTCGCCGCGGAGGCCTCGAGGCGCCTGCCTTGGCCCTTGGCCAGCGTGGATTTATTATTATCGGGGCCCTGCTGGCAGACGACCCCGACGACGCGACGGCCGCGTCTGGGCGCGCCGATGCGCGTGGGGAGCGCGAGGCTGGGCGTGGATAGCACGCTCATCGCCATCGTGGTGAGAGTACGCGCTCGAACGGCTCCGTGCGCGGCCTGACAGTGAGGATAGGGTAAGGATCCTCGGTTTGAAATATTTTGGAGTCCGGCGACAGTCCGGCGAGGTCCGCTAAAATCTCGATTGATAGTCGACAGGCCAGAGAGCCCGGCGCCGGGACGTGTGGGGGTCGGGGAGCGACGGCGCGATGGCATCCGCGTCCGCGGCGACCGCGCGCGCGGATCTCCTCCGCTGGTGCGATCGCGTGGAGTCCCGAGACCGACGCGAGGCGCCTCCGACGCCACAGCTGTGGAACCACGAAAAGGTTGGAAAGGACGTCGCGCGCGCGAGGGAGCTTCACCTCGCGGGCGGCGCCGTGCGCAAGCGCGTGACCCACGCGCCGCCGCCGGTCGACGATACGGCCGCCATCGCGCCCGGTCACGGGCAGGAGGTGACGTTCCACCTGGTGGCGTACGCGGTGAGACCCGAGGCGGTCGACGCGCCGAGGGACGATGGGAGCGACGACGGCGAATTACACGACGGGGTGCCGAGCGGCGCGCGCCTCCTCCTCTCGACCCGCGCGGACGTCGCCGGGGGATGCGGCTCGCCGCACAGGCTCATCCTCGACGACGGATCAGACGCGGCGTCGGGCACCGGAACGACGGACGCGTCGGGAGACACGACCCGACGACCCCGCGCCTCCCGCGTCGCCTCATCATCGTCCACCCCGGGATCGAATGAAACGATCTTCCCGGGCGACGTCTGCGTCCGGGGCCTCACGCTCGCCCTCTCGTCCATCGCCGTCGGCGAGCGCGCGTTGGTGAGGGTCCAGCCGGCGTACGCCTACCTCCACCCGAACGCCACGCGTGAACCCCCGCGCGGGGTGGACGTCGAGGACGAACTGTGGCTGGACGTCGAGTCGCTTTTAGTTCGGGACGCGATACGAATCCGGACGGCACCGGACGGTGAGTCACCGGTCGGTGAGTCACCGGGCACGTGCGGTACTACCCACGGAGCCACGCACAAGGTTGTTGTGTCGGAGGGTGACGGGTGGGAGAGCCCGCGGCCGCCGTTCGAGGTTCAACTGGAGCTCACCGGAAACACTCCGGACACCGGGAAAGAGAGAAGCTTTTTGTCGACGCGAACGGTGCGGTGCGTGAGCGGCGACGGGACGCTTCCACCCGGCCTCTCCGCCGCGGTGGACACCATGAGGGTCGGGGAGCGCGCGCGTGTGTGGTGCGAGCCCGGGAGGTACCTCGCGAACGCCACCGTGTGCGGCGTGAAGGTGCCCGGGGGTAATAACAACGGGGGCGTCGAGTTTGAATGCGTCCTCGAGTCCATGGTTCACGCCCGGGACGTCTTCGGGGACGGCGCCGTTTTCAAGCGCAGGACGACGGAGGGACACGGCGAGTTCCCGGCGGACTGCCCCGTGCACGACTGCACGTGCCGCGTGCACTTCTCCGTCGGATTGATGAATGGCGACGAAGGGGAACGAGTGTACGACACGCGGTGCGCCGAGGGTGAAACTCGGGGCGAGCCTTTTGAGTTTCAGCTCGGATGCGGAATCCTTCCAGAGGCTCTGGAAACTTCCTTCAGGCTCGCGGTGCCCGGCGAGGTATCCCGCGTGACCCTGAACGACGCACTTCATCCCAAGCACGGGTACGTGGGAACGGATCAGCCCGGCGCACGCGCCGTGCTCGACGCAATCGGAACGAACGAGGAGAAGGTCGGTCTCGAGTTCACCGCCGAGCTCGTGGGTTTCGATCGGCCCGTCAACTGGCACAACGCTCCGCTTCACGACATGCTTCGGGAGGCGACGAAGCTCAAGAACGAGGGGAACGATCTACTCGCGGCGGGTAAGCTCACGCTGGCGCGTGTAAAGTACGAAAAGACGGTTCGAAACTTGGAAAGTCTGAGGGGTCTGGACGACGACGAACACGACGCGGTTCGCGACGTGAAGCGAAAAACTCTTTTAAACCTCGCCGCCGCGTTGCAGAGACTCGGGGAACACGCGGGCGCCATCAAGTCGCTGGAGAAGCTGCTGGGCGAGGACGAAGACGACGCCAAGGCGCTGTGGCGGCGGTCGGTGTCGCTCCTCGCGACGCACGAGTACGCCGCGGCTCGAGCGGATTTGAACAAGTGCGTTGAGTCGGATCCGTCGACGGCGGAGGACGTCGCTAAGCAGCTTCGGCGCGTGGACGAGAGGGAGGAATCGGGGGTGGCGAGGGAGCGATTGGTCGCGGAGAGGGCGCTCGGGTGATCGTGTATGTCGTGTAGGTAAACAGCGTCAACGCGTAATATCACAATATAATAGTCTAGTCACTTCCCAACGGTCTTTCTGTTGGGTACATACATCTTGTACGAAGGTTAAAAAATACATCACTCGGCCCCGAAGGCTCTTCGAATGTTGGTGGTGTCCGGGAAGGGCTTCTCTTTCGTACCCAGGCTCGTGTTCGACCTCGATATGAGGTTATACGCCGTGCCGGCACCCTCCCAGTGATCCCCGTGGTCCACCGGGTCCCTATCGGCCATACCCGTCACACCCGTCGGGTGCCTCATATCGCTTTGGAAGCTCCGACCCGAGAAGCTCCGACCCGAGACGTTCGCGCCCAAACTCGAAGACGAGTACCTCTGCGCGTGCAGCGGCGAAATGTCACGCGAGAACGAGTCCCCGCCGAGGGACGCGAGGGAGAAGGAGTCGTCCTGCGACCGACCGCTCGCGCGGCCGGACCGCCTGGCGCGGAGAAACTCACCCCCGAGGCCGGCGGACGCGAGGAGGTCAACCGCGGACTGCGATCTTGAGGATATCGATTGACTGGATTGACTCGATCGTCGGCCACCCCCGCCGTCGGGGTAAATCGCGTCCCGCAGCCTGCTCTCCACGAAGGAGATGTGGGGCTTGATGACGTCGCCGACGACGTCCACGCTCGACGTCTTGTTGTACACCAACACGCCGTACAACTGCTGCAGCTGCTCGAGGTCGCCGCCGAGGTCCACCCCGTCGGCGCCCGTGAGGATGATGTTCATGCGTAGCTCGCGGTCGGATAAACCCTCGGGTACGAGGTTCCCGGTGTTGAGGTTGGTGCTGAACAAGGTGTGGAAGAAGGACACGCCGTCCATCCCCGACATGAACACGTCGGAGACTATGACGGTGTACTGCTCGCCACCCTTGAGCCGCTCGAGCGCCGCGATGCCGTCCGTCTCGTGGACGACGACGCACCTGTCGCCGAACACGCGCCTGCACTTGTTGATGAAGAAGTACGCCTGCACGCGCTCGTCCTCGATGTACAGAACCTTGAAGTCGAGCTGCCCGCCGGTGAGCATGTAGAGATCGTCCAGAAAGTCCAACGACGACCCAGAGTCGCGATCCGAACCCTCGACGAGGCTGTGCAGCGGGTTCTTAAGCCGCCTGGCCGACCCGCGGGGACCCGCGACATCGTCATCGTCGTCGAAGACGTCCATGAGCTCCCCTTGGATCAGCTCATCGGTGTTCGACAGCGTTTCAATCGTCTGGTCGCCGAGTGACGGCGCGGGCGATCCCTCGCGCAAGTCCAGGCTCTGCCTGCTCCCCGGCCCGGACCCTCCCATTTCCCCGGGGCATCCCCAGGGCATCCCCAACCCACCGCGGTGGCTCCCGCCCGGCGAGCGGAGGGATATACCCTGCCGAGCGCTCGATTGTCGCGAACTTCGCATCGATTGATTCTTCGGCGAATCCGCGAACTGGGCGCCCGCGATTGGATCCTTGTCGTCCCCCTCCGATAAGAAGGTGTTGGACCCCGCTGTGGGTACCGTCATGATGATTCGCTCGGTGTGCGCGCCGATGATCCCCACGTTCACCTGCTCAAACTTGAGCGCGCCGCCGATGCGCTTGAGCCTTCGCTTCCAGAACCGAAGCTCGGTGGCGTTGATGCCGTGTCCGACCTGGTTGCTCATCAGTCGCGAAGCGGTTCGGTACTCGACCACGACGCGAAGCGCGTTGGCCTTCTTTTGCCCCCCCTGGTTCCTCGCGGCGCTCGCGACGGAGTCCAGGCTCGGTCGGCCTTTCGTGAAGTCTCGAGATGAAGTATCTTGAGCTGACCCATAAGTCGCGTCTTGTCCCTTGGCGTCTCTGTCGTCGACTGAGATCTTATCCGTCGTCATGACGCAGTCGCCGTCCAACGCCCGCGTCCCCGCGCGGTACACCAGCGCGAAGAGGCAGCACTCGAACGTGTCCCTGGGTACGAAGCTCAGCTCCCCGGGGGTGAACCTGTTGTACAGCACCAGCGGGCAGCCGGTGTCGAACAGCGGTTCCGCCAGCGTGCACACCCGCTTCACGATGGCGTGCGCGTCTTCGAGATGCGAAACTCGGGCGTCCGTCCCGGCGGCGCCGCCCTTCTCCCCCGTCGGGTCGAACAGCTTCAGGGTGTTGAGCATCAGGTTGGACAGCGACACGGTGAGGTCCGCGTTGAGGGACACCGTGGCGACTGAATTGTTCGCGTCGCACAGCGCCTGCGCCATCCCGCGGATGCCGGTGATGGCATCCTGCCATCCCTCCTCGGTGCCCTCGCCGTCGTCATCCTCGGACGACGACCCGAACACGTCGCACGCGCGCACGGTGTCGAGGCTGAGTCGGCGGCGTTGCGAGTTGACGACGTTGCGGGCGTCCCAGCTCATGTCCGAACGTCGCACGTCCATGCTCATGCCCCTCGACAATCGACCCGCGGCGTTCTCGGACGACCTCGGGTTGGACTGGAACGATCCGGAGCGTCCGCTGGACAATCGGGTGATGCTGTCCCTGCCGCTCTGAGTGTTTCCACTCTTGCGCTCGACCCGCGTTGTGCCGTCGTCGTGTTGGCGTTCCAACGCGTCGCGGGTCAGGACGCGCTCGACCCCGGGCAATTCCCGCGACGATTTCCTGGACGACGTCGAGACGTGCTGGGTGAAGAGGGACGACTGCGCGTACACGGGCGATGCGGGCTCGCGCTCCTGGCTCGCGGGTGGTGTGTGCGTCGGCGTGCCTGGCAGATCGTCCGAGATCCTGCGCGCGGACGCCACGCCGTCCAGCGCGCGCGCGACGGCAGCCTCCTCGGAATCGTCTTCGAGTCGCCCCGGATCCCCGCTTTGATTGAGTTGCACCGGGGTTGGCAACCCGGGTCGGTGGGATGACGCCTCGGGGGAGGCGTCCGCGGGGCGTTCCTTGCCCCGCGCCGGCGTCGGGCTCGCCGCGTGCGTCCGGCCGAGGAGGACGTCGAGCGCGGCGTTCGCGTCGCCCGGCGCGAAGAGCAGCACGGAGGCGCCCCAGATGGCTGGAAGCGCCCCGAAGAGGCACGACGCCACCTGAACCACGCTGCCGACGGTCCAGGACTCCACCCCTTGGACGAGGACGAGGACGTGCGCGAACGCGGCGACCCACGTGCACAGCGCCACGCTGCGCAAATCCACGTTCACCATGACGCCTAAACCCGCACTCAGAGCCCGGCCCCCGCGCCCGACGCTCTGGCCGCCGGCGGCGTTAGTTATTGGGATTTGTTTGGGCGTGAGTCACAGCTGGCGGGGCGAATCTTTGGCAATTTTCGGGGCGAGTATGGGTATTCTTGCAGAAAGGGCTCGAGACCGGGAAATTAAGAAAATCGAGAGAAAATCTACACGATATGCATGTTAACGTATCTTCACAAACACCATTAGATAAACACTTATCCGTGCAAAGTTCGGGCTGCTGGGGAAATCAACAAGCTTTATTTTATTTTCCCGGTTGCCTCGTTCTCGGCGGCCTCACAGCGGGAAGAGAGGCGGCTGCTGGGTGGGCTGAGGATGAGGACCTCGGCGGCGGTGGTCCTGGTCGCGCTGCTGAGCGCGACCCTCGGGGGATATCCCGTCGGCGACGGCGGTTGGGTCCCGTGCATGGCCGAGGCGGCGCCCGTCGCGCCGCGCGACGGCTGGCATTTTCACCCGAGCGCCGGAATCGCGAATCCGATGATGGCCAGGGCGGCGTCCAGGGGCCTCGCGATGGCCTCGTGGGTGATGTGGCCCTCGCGCGTGGCGCACGCGGCGTCGTGCCTTCGCTTCGACCCCGACACCGGATCGATCACAAGGCTGGGCGAGGAGGACATCGAGGAGGGCGCGCTGCCCAAGGTGATTACACCCGTCAAGCATCCCGGAAGGCCGATCCCTGTGCCAAAGGAGAAGACGCTGATGCCCGGGCAGTGGCACAGCTGGACGGCGATCGGGCCGATCCTCGACGACGAATACAAAGCCGCGAGGCCGAACATGACCGAGGCGGCGCAGGCGGCGAACCCTCCGACCCCGTCCGCGTCTTCAGGCTCGCTGGAGCATCGGTCATCATCGCCGAGGGAGCCCGACAGGCCTGGATGGCGCGACGGACGGCGGTACAACCCCGAGCCCGCGCTCACCGTCCTCTTCGAGCGCTACGGCGGCGTGGACAACGCCCTGCTCGTCCTCGTCAAGGCGACCGCGGAGGATGGCAAGGATCCGGTGATGTGGTCGGATCTCGGCAACGCGTACCGGATCAAGGGGGAAACGGACCTGGCCATCAACGCGTTCGAGACGGCCATTCGACTGCGACCGCACCCGGACTTTTACCTCAACCTCGGCGGCGTGCGGTTCGTGCTGGGAGAGACGGAGGAGGCGGTGCGGCTGTTCACCATGGGCCTCCAGCTCAATCCCCGGCACGTGTTGCTTCAGTACTCCTTAGGTAACGCGCTGCAAGGCATGGGGCGCAAGGAGGACGCCGCGCGGGCGTTCGAATCGACCCTACGGATCCAGCCCGACTTCCACGTCGCGGACCAGCTGCTGAAGAAACTCAAGCGGGAGATCCGCAAGGACAAGGCGCCGCCGTGGAATTACATCTTCGGCACGGGCGCCGTCTTGTTGGTGATCATACAGATTGCGCAGACGATGCTGGCGCGAGCGGTGATGAGGAACGCCGCGGCGATGAAACAGATGAACGCGCACGCGAACGGGCATAACGGACACGAACACGGGCACCGATCGAACGGGTTCCCGAAGCACCGGAAGAAGGGAAGGCACTGAAAGGGGGCCGCGCGGTCGACGATGAGCGAGCGGGGCGTCTTTTAATCTAATCTATTTTCAGCTTTTTCTAACACTTAGTACGCTTACGCCGCCGGGGGTGGGTTGGGCGGCGGCCAAGCGACCCATCCGTACTTCTCCAGCGTCGCGGGTGCACGCGGCGCCGCGTCGTCCGCGGTTTTCTCCGCCGCGGGCGGCACCTCGTCCACGTCAGCCGCCGGCGTTTTCGACTCGGACTCGCCGTCGTCATCTGGGTTGGACCCGTCGACTTTCTTGGACGCCTCCCGGTAGGCGGTCTGTTCGTCCCTCAGATCGGACGCCGCCGCCGTCGCATCCACGCCGTTCCCACTCCCGCCGTCGTCGTCACGTCTCGATGGAGGTGGATTGGGCGGAGGCCACGCCACCCACCCCGTCGTCGCTAGATCCGGCGCGTTCGTCAGCGGACCCTCGTCGTCATCCTCTCTCGGATCCCCCTGATCGCCCTTCTTCGCGCCTCCGTCGCCGCCGTCGCCCTTCCCGTTCATGGCCTTCTCTCCTGCCTTCTCCTTCCCGTCCCGCGCCTTTCTAAACTCCTCCGGGTTCCCCGGCTTCGACATGTCCACCCGCACGACCACGTCCGTTGAGCGTTGTCTCGACGACCTCCACGGGATCGCCACCTGAGAGATGGAGCTCGCGCCCGCGATCGCCTGGAAGTCCCCGAGGATCACCACGCCGATGAGGCCGAAGATGGCCAATATCCAGACGCTCCTGCGGATCCACAGCGTCTTACGCGTGGTCGCCTCCACTACCGGGGCGCCTCCCGCCCCTTCCGCCATCCGCCCCGACGTGCGCCCACCGAATGGTAGATGCCTTCATCCAGATTTGGCTAAAAGTTACCTTCAGTGGACTATTTTCTGAATGATTGATGACAAGTGAGGCTAATATGTCTCTAGTTGCCCGGCAGGATCTGGCTGGCCGTCTGCCACAGCGGGTGGTAGTCGAACGCCGGATCGAACACAAACTGCGGGAACCACATCTCGCTCGGGTCCTCCAGCTTGTGCCAGAACAGCACGATCCACGGCCCGACGCTGCCCAAGATGACGTTGAGCCAGATTGCCAAATCCATCGACATCTGCCGCCGCCAGCCCAGCGTGCTGATGAAGATCAGCAGCGCCACCGTCAGGGACCCGGTGGTACCCTTCACCAACCGTAAGTGAAAGTCCGCGTCGTTGAACACCTGGCTGGTGTGCCAGAACTGCTCGGGCCCGAGCGCCGTGTACAGCGCCATGTAGCAGTTATCGAAGATGGCCGCGAAGGCGTTCAGGGAGACGTACGTCAGCGTCGCGGCGTCCGGGGTCATCGAACCCAGCCGCTGCTTACTACCGGCGCTGACTGTATCCATGAACGACCCGGATTCCGCCTCGGGGGCCAACGCGAGGACAAACTCGGTGGATTCCCATAGCTTCGCGATTGAAAAGTACCAAAACGGCATAACCGCCCAGTACATCCAGTCCGGAGCGTCCGGCTGCGCGGACCACGCGATGAACACCACGCCCTGGAACGACGCCACGAAAGAGTACCCGAGCTTCATGGCGTACTTACCTTCTTTGGACGCCTTGAAGATCTGCATCAGCGGGCCGTAGGTGAGCGCGTTGGTCAGGAACAGCGCCGATGAAACCCACATCCACGTCCAGCCCGGTGATTCGCGGTACACCCTCTCCAACACCACGCCGTAGAGCCCGGTGGCGAGCGCGCCGGCTCCTGATAGCACGTGCACCCACGACGCGTTGGTCCGGGACCGTCGCGTGATCGGGTTACCCACCGGCCGAGGGATCACGGACGAACGCCAGAGGCAGTAGACGGTGCACACGGTGAGCAGCCCGAGGAAAGAATCTTCCACGACGCCGCCGACGCCGGGGAGGTGGTTCGTCACCAAGAGGTTCGCGGCGCGCGTGACCTCGGAGGCGGCGCCCGCGGGTCCACCCGCACCACCCACCGCGGCGCCGAGGAGAGCCATGAAGAAGGCCACCGTTCCAATCTCCCGCGCGCTCGGCCCGTCAGTCGATGCATCATTCGACTTCTTCACCTCTGTCTCCTCCTCCCCGTCCTCCTGCGTCGTCTCTGTCTCCTCCGCAATCGTCGCCTTTAAGGCCTTCCCGCTCGCCTTGCCGGTCACCGGGTCGTACGTCGCGAACCGGGACTTCGGAGCGTCGCACTGCGGGCAGGTAAAGTCGTCCCTCAGGTCCGCGAAGATTCCCGTGGACGTTGTTGGGACGTACAGGTACCCGCAGTCGGCGCAGATGTGCGTGGCGACGGCCGTTCGGGTCTCGGCGTCAGCCTCCGCGGTCACCTGTCCGGGCTCCGCGCACTTCACGGGCGGCGGCCGGCGCCTGAACCGCTTGGCGCGAGCACCCTTTGGCTGGCGCTCGTCCGCTCCTCCGACTCGGCGGTTCTCTGCCGAAGAGGAGGACGACGACGACGCGCGCGTCGACGACATCGCCGGCCGTGAATTGACGGGCCGGACCGCGAGGATGGCTCCATCGGTGCGAATGGTGGGCCT
>Ga0302116_1000741_pt1 | contig 19655 bp, 27 predicted proteins | sample AG5_SCM_MG_FD_203124 | JGI IMG/M metagenome (GOLD analysis project Ga0302116, IMG submission 203124) | Marine microbial communities from Western Arctic Ocean, Canada - AG5_SCM | ecosystem: Environmental > Aquatic > Marine > Oceanic | place: Canada: Western Arctic Ocean | collected 2017-10-01 | reverse complement strand
CCCCACCGCCTGTCCCCCCCCCCCCCCCCGCCGCCCCCCCCCCCCCCCCCCGGCCCCGGGGGGGGGGGGCGGGGGGGGGGGAAGAAAGTTTTCGTTTCTGACGGTTTTGGGGTGTCCCGATTGTTGTTGACGCGTTCCGGTAACTGGGAAGTCATGGGAGATGACCTGGGATAAACTTTTCCACCACCCTTGTCCATCCACGCTGCGGGGAAGTTCCAGTTGACGCTACTCTTCCTCCTGAACATGTTGCCAAAGTCGCTCGGCTCTTGCTTTCCCAAATCCAATTTCCACAAATTCACGCCGTTCTCTTTGGCTGCTTCTCTGTAGAGCTTCAAACTTGGTGCGTGGTGGTGCACTAGGAAGATGCAACAAAGCAGGTACATTATCGTTTGTGGAAACAGCACTTCGTCCTCGCACGGCGGCCCCCGAAATGTATACTGGCGTTCGCCCAAGACTGCAAAACTGTAAATCTTATACGCCGCAGCTCCGAGCATTAGAACCGCCATTACGCACATTTTTTTTGGTATTCCGCTGACTTTGTCGCCGTCAAGGTCCCTGCTGGAGTTGCGCGTGTTGCTAGTTCCCGCAGCGCGGGCAAAGAAAAGGCCAAGAATTGTATTTGCGACGAAGATCATAGCAGTAGAAAGTTCCCTTATTTTGAGCCACGTATTGTTCGAAACACCGTCGTAGATGAAGGCGACGGTATTGAGGTTTTGGCCCTGCTCGAAGGTGCAGAAGGTGAACACTTCGAAAATGAAGATCAAAGATAAACTCAAATACTTTGTTGGCTTCAAGAACTGCGACAAGAGAAAGAGTTGGTGGGGTTAAGTTTTGTTTTGGGTTTTCGCGCGCATCATCGCTCATCGCTCGCTCACTCACTTTCGGCTCTTCCTTCAGCATTCCTTGCTGCGTCAAGAAGCCTATCCACTTATTGATGGAAAAAATGGCAATGAAACTAACTGAGAAGAAGCAAGCACCGGCGAAGTAGAGGGTGAATGAGTAGGGGAGAGAATTGTTGTAGCCTCCCACATCGATTGAGTTAAGGCAATTGAAAAAGCTACAAACCGATGTTGCACGTGATATCTTCTCGCTGAGCATTGATGTAGGCTCATCCCGGTAGTTGCGGATGATATAGAGTTGTAGAGTAACGACGGATGAAATCAAAAAGATGAAAAGACCGACCAGAAAGTAAACCAAACAAGCTGTCTGGTAATTAGTGAGGGAATCGCCATAAGTTGTGAGGCAGGATGTTTCAGAGTTTAGGGGGAAGTTGCAGCCCGGAATAAAACCATCTGATATGTTGTGGTATTGTTGGCAAAGACTTGTGAATATCGAAGTGGTGTTGCCCTCTAACATTAAGCTTTATTATTTCTGAGATGGTGCTGTATTGTGTGTAACTTTTTATTGCTGAAAGTGGTAGTTGCCCTAACATAAGCTTTACTGCTGAGATAGATGTTGCTGTTAACAAAAAAATTAACTTGAACTTTTTTTGACTTTTATTTGCTTTTTTTTATTTTGCTTTATATCCTGACCCTCTTCTTGTTACCAATAGCTATCACATCTTCATCATCGTCCCCCACATTCCTCTTTCTCTTTTTCGCCGCCCCCCCCACGCCCATCAGAATTCCCTTGAGCCACCCAAATACACCCTCTCCTCCTCCTCCGCCTCCCCCACCAACATTTTGCTTCTTCTCCGGCCCGCCCACGCCCAAGAATTCTCCGTAGCTCTTTACCTCCGCCAGGTCACTTCCGTGCTCACCCTCCTTCAGCCTCTCCACGAAGCCCGCAATTTCCTCCTCTTCACTCCTCACCGCAAAACTGATCAGAAAAACATCCATCACGTTCGCATTCACTCCGCCGCTTGTCCACTTGGTCGCATACGCAGCGCCAGCCCACAGGTGCTTTGTGAAGTCGCTGTTCTTCATGTTTATCCGGTTTCCGTTCTTGACCTCAATTCTGATCGTCTTCCTCAACTCGCTCCTCACAACGAGGTTTCGGTCACATCCAACGAACACGTCATCCCCAGCCAAGTTGGTGCTCCACAGCATCATGTACGTGTAAAGCCTATTTATGCCGAGCAGCATGTTGCTGGTGTTACCCCCCTTCAGATTTGTTTCAATTGTGCGCAGCTTTGCCTGCAAAAAGAGAAAACAATTTCCTGTGAGATACGCATCAAACGCCGCTTCGTGCTCGAATCCACCCTGCTTGTACTTGTTGAAGCCATCGGCGAACACGATGTCGATTGCATTGTCATCGCCGTCCTCATCGTCGCCGCCAAATGTTTGGCTGTCGAAGTTGAGTGGGTTCTGCGCCAAGCAAAACAATGTTAGTTTTTGGCGTGGATTGGCGTGGCGTGGCCGAGTGTATTGTATTATCCGCTCCGCTCCGCAAAACACTCGCTCACCTGCAGGTAGGTGTACAGGTCGATGAGGTTGTTCGGGTGGCGTTGCTGAGCGTAGCTGTTGGCAATTTTCATCTCTTGAATTTCACTCTCGAGGAGCGAGTGGAGGTACTTGGTGTCGGCAACGACGGGGAAGAATGAGTTGATTTCCTCCTTTGCCCTCTCCCAATCTTGAGGGAGCGCAGCGGAGTGGAAGTGGCTCATCAGAAAAAGTAGATCCATCGTGCCGTTGTGGCAAACGATTGGCATCGAGCGTGACTTGCACTCGATCGACAACGCCGTGAACAATTTTCTCACCCCCACCGCCGCTTCTAACTTGGCAAGCCCCTCTCTCTTCAAAGAATCTGCTCGCGCCCTCTTTTCGTTGTCGTTTAATCGCAGCACGGCGATCCTGTCGTTTCCCCTCTTCTCTGTTGAAAGTCCTGGAAAGTTTGATTCGATTTCTTGGTACAGTATACGCCTCAAAAAGCTGTTACAAGGCTCAAGTGTGAGCGAATTGCTGCTGCTTGACTGATCCAAGAACACCCTGATGCTTGCCAAGGATCTTGCAACAAACAACACATCGCTCTCTCGCTCCGGGACAACAAGCTTGTTGCTGTTGCTATTCTTGCTCTTGCTCTTGCTCTTGCTATTGTTGCTTTTATCCTTGATGTTGGCCTCAACGTCCTCGGTGATCTTCTTTGCGAACTTTTCGTATTCCTGTGTCAACTTCGCCTCCCCTGCACTATTCTCAAAAGTTACGCCTGAAGATATCCAACAACCAAAGTCCATATTGTTTATCTTGAGGAATTTGATAGATCCCATTGACAGTGAAATATCCCGGCCATTGTTGGGGAAGGTGTAGATGTTATAGGGTGTGGCAACATATTTATCATCGCCATTGACCTTGTGGTACAGACAAATCCCAACCTGAATGATGGAATAGGTTTCAGGGGCAGCACGAATCTTGTCATACCGCTGCTGGAGAGTCTCCTCGACATGAATTCGTTGTTGGTCAGGTGTAGAGATCCCTGTCATTTCTTCATCAATTGCCACAAATGAAGCTGTTTTAAGGAGCTCAAGCAGCTTTGGTGACTCTAACGCCCAGTTAGCGTGCGTTAAGTCCATAGCGAGGTTATACTTAAATTTTAGTTTTGTGAAAAGTAAAAATGAGTGTTTTTCAATTTTCAAGGTTTTATCCCCCCTCCCTTCGTCTATCACGAACACTCATATATATCAACAAAATGAGACACGTAATTACAATATTATTGGCGCTTACGACATTATCAAATTCCTTCCAAGCAACCATCACCACGAAATCGCCCATAAAATCCCATTTTAGACTTTCCCTCCAGCAGACACGTGTTGGACCCCTGGAATCCTCTGCCTTCCCTTTATCAAATGATAACCTTCACCCACCCTCAAAACTCACAAACGTCAAGACAACCATTAAGACCTTTTTCCAAGGCCGACGACGTCGCCAAATCAAATTCCTCCTCGTTGCGGCGATAACGCTCGCGACTGCCATCCGATCACCCCCATTCTCCACCCCCCTCTCCCTTAAACAAGTCGTCAAATCATCAGCCGGCTCAATTCTAGCCACCGAATCCTCTAAAACTTTCCTTTCCGCCTTCCGAGATCTCAATCTCTTCATGTCAGGGGGTAAAACCGACGTGCTCATCCTCCTCCTCGCCACCAGCTTGATCACCCCCCTTTGCAAGCTCGCGTCCACCAGGTGAGTCTCACTCAGTCTCCGCTCGCCTTTTGGAATACGAAGTATACTCGCGATGAAGTGCGCGAAATGGCTACAGACGAAATGGCTACATCCACTACTAAGCAAACCAACCACCCACCCAAATTTTCGTTTGGCGCACAGCCCAATTTTGGGTTTTTTGGCCGCAGGCACCTTCATCGGACCGAACGGGTTCGGTCTTATTTCGCAAGGTGAGTCTCACTCAGTCTCCGCTCGCCTTGAGGAAATCGAGCATACTCGCAATGAATCAACAATCGCGAAATGGCTACAGACATAATTTAATGGCTACATCCTACATCCACTTCCACTACTGAACTAACCAACTCAATTCTTTGGCACCTTCTTCGCTCGGCGCAGTTCACTCGACCGAGCTCCTAGCCGAGCTGGGAATAGTCTTCTTTCTTTTTGAGATGGGAATCGAGCTTTCCACCGAGAGGTTAAAATCAATGAAGAAGGACGTGTTCGGGTTGGGGCTGAGTCAGGTGAGTTTCATTCCGTCTCCGCTCGCCTTGTGACAGAATGGCTAAATCCTAACATCCCACTACTGAACTAACCTACTCAACTATTTTTGCTCGCTCGGCTGTGCGCTGTATCGTGCGTCGTTAAAAATGCGCCTCGCTTCGCTCGGCGCAGTTTTTCGTCACTGCGACTGCCATCGCGCTGGTGGGTTTGAAGGTGTTTGGGCTGCCTGCGAACCAGCTGGTGGTTCTGGGCGGCGGGTTGGCTCTGAGCTCGAGTGCATTTGTGCTGCAGGTGAGTGAGCGAAGCGAGCGAGCCTTGAGGAAGACGAAAGTGCGAGCCACTTACTAAACTAGACACTGTATTATTTAAATTCACTACATTACATTCGTTTTGCTCACTCGCTCCCCCCCCTGCTCCAACAAAAAATGCGCACAATCTCGCTTCGCTCGGCGCAGCTGCTGAAGGACAAGGAGGAGCTTGGCACGAGGCACGGAAAATCTTCCTTCGGGATTCTGTTGTTTCAGGACTTGGCGGTCGTTCCGCTGCTGGTTAGCATCCCAATACTGGCCGGGGGAGGGAGCGGGCTTGTGAAGGCGCTGAGCAGTGCGACTTTGAAGGCGGCGATGGCGTTGGGCGCTATCGCGTTCATCGGGAGAACGGTTTTGAACAGGTGAGCGAGCCTTGTGTATGGAATGGAATACGAGCATACGAGCCGAGCCACTATTATTAACTCCCTCCCATTTAACCTACTCAATTTACTTCGCACCTTCTTCACTCGGCGCAGGATGTTCAACGTTGTGGCTGGGGCCAAGAGCCAGGAGGCATTTCTTGGCGTTACGCTGTTGACGGTGTTGAGCATGAGCTTCTTGACGCAAGGTTTGGGTTTGAGTAACACCCTGGGCGCGTTTTTGGCCGGGGTACTATTATCCGAGACCAAGTACAAGTACCAGATTGAGGCCGAGATCGCTCCCTTCAGAGGCATCCTCCTTGGGCTCTTCTTCTGCACTGTGGGCTTTGAGATTGACATCCTTCTCATCCTCTCCCAATTCAAGCTCATCTTTTCCCTCGTCACTGGAATCATTTTCACCAAGGCGGCAGTCACGACTCTATTGGCTATGTGGTTCGGGCTGTCTTTCTCCAACGCCCAGCAAACGGGTCTGCTGCTTTCTCAGGGCGGCGAATTCGCTTTTGTCGCGTTCGGCTTGGCCAAATCTTTGGGCATTTTCGACGCTAGGACGGTGAGAGAGCGAGCGAACGAGCGGAAATGAAATGAAATGAAATGGCTAGAGCCACCCACATCAACTACTAAACTAAAACTAACCCACTCAACTCGTTTGGGGCGCAGACCAAGATTCTGCTTACATCCGTCGCTCTCACAATGAGCACGACGCCGCTCGTCGCTAGTTTAGCGAGAAAGATTGGGAAAAAGTTGGAGGAAAAAACAGGTTTCGAGCATTATTTGGTGGACGACAAGGACGCTATTGAGATTAAGGACAGCGGCGACGATTTCGTCGTTGTCGTGGGTTACGGCAACGTGGGGAAAATCGTGTGCGATCTTTTGAACAAAGTAAGTGGGGAGTGAAGGAGCATGCGAGCGATCCTATAGGAATAGGAATGCACGAATCTAACTCAATTCGTTTGGCTCCGCGCAGAAGTTCATCAAGTACATAGGGCTTGAGCTCAACCCGCAGCGTGCCATCGAGGCGAGGAACAAGGGACTTCCTGTCTTCTTCGGCGATATTACTCGCCCGGAAGTTGCAGAAGCTTTCAACTGCGGTAAAGCGAAGAAGATCATCCTAACATTGGCCACAATGACGGAAACGAACAGGGCTGTGAGCGTACTGAAGAGGCTGTTCCCAACAGTTGAAATCTTCGCAACGGCAGTGAGCAGCGAGCACGTGAAATCCCTTGAGGCAAGGAGCAAATTTATTAGTGCAATGGTGCCTGTGTTGCCGCAAGGTGAGTGTTTTGTTGTTGTATTGTTGTTGTTGTTTGTCTCGGACAAATACTTAACCTAAACACCTTCTTCCCCCTCTCAGACTCGGCGCTTCTCTCCCTCCCTTTCGGAGGGGCGGTGCTGGAATCCATGGACGTGGCTAAGGAGGAGGTTGTTGCTCTCATGGAAGAGAAGCGAAAGGGAATTTTGATCAAAGAGAATTCTGAGGTGAGTTTTGAGTGAGCATTCCTCGAAGGGGTCAAATCCACTAAATTTCATAATATCACCCCAATCCCCAAATCTCTTCCGTAACTCTCCCACTTACCACTTACCCCAGGTGCAAGAGTTGGAGAAATTGGTGAAGAAGGAGAAAGAGGAGAAGGAAAGAGAGGCTATCGAGGAGGAGAAAAGGAGGGAGGAAAAGAGATTGGACAGGGAGAAGGACATGGACATGCGAAAGGAGAAGATCGTAAAGGAGAAGAAGGGCAATAAAAAAACCTAAGTAGGTGCCATAAATACAATTTTTAATATTTTCCAACTTTTTCATCGCTTCTTCCTCTTCTGGCTTCCTCCTCGTGTTGGCGTGTTCCTTACTCTGCTATTCTTCAAAGCCTGCACCCCAACCGCGTCAAACTTTGGCTCCCGATCCAAGTAGTAACCCATGCCCTTGCCCCCCAACTTAAAGCACATGCCCTTCTTGGGGCCTGTGAATTTCTTCGCCTTGATGTATTCGGGAGTTGGCTTTGCAGTTTCCTTGTTTTTTTTCGGCTGGTTAACGTCTTCGATTTCGATTTCTTTTTCTTTCGTTTTCTTGGTAGTTGTTGTTTTTGTTGTTGATTTTGCTGGTGTGGTGGTTTTCTTCGGCTGCTTCTCCTTCTCCTTCTCCTTCTTCTGCTTCTTCAAAGCTCTCACAAGAGGCGATTTTACCTTCGGCTCCTCCTCCCCATCATCATCATCCTCCTCGTCCTCTTCGCTAACCTCAACCACCGCTTTTTTCTCCCCCTCCTTCTCCTCCTTTTCCCTTGGCCTCTTCTTTCCGCTCTCAACCTTTTTTAATTCCCTGACTTCTTTTCCTTTGCCCTTGCTCGATTTCGCATCGGCAAGCTCGCTCTCCTCTGCGACTCCCGCTAACTTGGCGGTTTCCATGAGCTCGTCCGCGTTCTTGAAGTAGAACGGGAGGGCGAGGGAATCGGCAGTCTTGATATTTATGTTGGTGACGTTTGCCCAACCCTTGGGGATCTTCTTCGTCACTTCGTCGACAACCGATTCCACATTCGCCGCGAGCTTGTCGACGCCCATCGAAACGTCCCCAACCTTGACGTTCATGCACGTTCCGCTGGGCATGAACATGTACGTGCTCTGCAAACACAGTTCAACGCTCTTGACAAGCGACTCCTTGCGAGTGAGCTTGATGGGAACTGGCTGCTTCTTTGCCTCGAAGAAGTTCTTGCCTAGGGCCTTGGAGAGCATCGGAAGGATGCGATCGTCAGCCAGGAAGAAATCGTAAGTGCGCAAGAGCTGTGGGAATGATAGGTGAAGTGAGATTGATTGAAAATGAAAATGAAAATGAGAGGCAGTCGAAAATGAAAATTAACTCACCTCACGCTTGTCCGAGTAGCGGCTGTGGTTCTTTCGGAGGGATTGGAGGCCCATCACCTTTTTTACTAGTTTCGAGAGAGAAGGGGACGAAGCAACGAATTCCTTGACCCAACTCTTGGACTCCTGCTTGACAAACAGGCAAACAGAGGGAAGGTCGCCATCGCCGGCAGCTTGGGAGATGTTTCGGATGGGATTTGGAACGGCAATACGGACGGGCTTCAAGGAAACGTTGGTCGGGACCCGCTGGAGAGTAAACTGAATAGACACTGGAGAAGTGTCATTTAGAAGGGAGGATTTTTTTGTGGACGAGCTGGAAACGTGCTTCAGCAAGGCCGAGCAAGCTTTGTTTACGAGATTAGAGTTGAGTTCATGTGTCTTCATTGTGATAATTTGGTTATAAGGTTAAACTGAAAAGTAAAATTTGTGTGGTTTCTAGTTAAAAAATTGTCGAGTTTGTTTACGCATCCTCCATCTTCATCCCCATATCTCCCCAGTTGTTTGCATTGCTACTTTGGACCGCACTTGATTTTTCAGATAGATTTAAGGTTGGCACCCATCCACAGCCCTAGCATCATCATCATTGTTGGAAATCCAAGAGCCTCGCCGGTTCGAACGGTTTCGCCGGTTCGAACGGTTGATCAACAAATACAAATTGCTCACGATCAGAAGGACCGAGAAAAAAAGCGAAAGAGGAACAAAAAATCGAGGCAGAAGAAAAGGTTTCAGGAGAAGAACTTGCTGTCGTTCGTTGATGAAACTGAGAATGACGACCCCACTAGCGGCAGCGAGCATAATGATGATGATGATGATGACCTGCTTGGTTTGGCGGAAAAACACGAATCTGAGCGTTTAAAACAACAACAAGCCCATAGCCCAGTTTCAATAAGCGCAACACCCTCCCCCATTCCAATCCCAACCCCCCCTCCTACCCCCACCCCGAAAAAGAAAAGGCTACGTGTTAATGAAGAGTTGTCATACTCATCCAACTCTTACCACAACTCCAGCTACTACTACAACGAGCCTGACGTTGGTCACCCAGATTATGCCCAAAAATTGGCGTTAGAAGACATTGGCAATCGGAGCAAGTCTGGGCTGAAGTATTTGTTCCACCAGCTTAATAAGGGTTATCGAATATGATTTCTTGGAATGTAAACCTGAATGTAAAACGTGCTTTTAAAATATCTAAAATTGCCGGGTCAAGAACTGAGAAGCATCCATCAAACCACTGTCGCCAGCACTGGCCGTCCGCTTTTTTAGTTGGTTTGTGTTGCCGTCAAACACATCACTGTCACCGTAGTGACCAGTTGTGCCGACTCCGGCGTGCAATCTATCTCGCCCTGCCATGCCTCTACCAACACCCTTCTTGTCAAACCGGTGAGCGTGGGTTCCAGTGTATTGCTTCGTGTCTGTGAGCTTGTCGAAAATTGATCGCGAGTTTCGCTTTTCTTTCAGTCGTTTTACACCGAACTTGCTGGCTAGCAAGTGGTTGGTGGGGTTCTGGGTCTCGTCGGGAGGGGGTGGCGCTTTTTTCCTCACCAGAGTTTTGCCCGGAACAACAGGCTCGCCATAGTCTTCTTCCAACATCTCGAATAAAGCATTCGCATTGTCGCCGAATTCGTCCAATATTGAATCGATTTCGTAAATGCGGTGTCGCAAATTCTCGTGCCTCAAGAAGAAGTTCGTCAACACCGTTTTTTCGTATGACTGGAACAAATTCATTGCACTAACTCCAGTTTGTGCCTGCTCGTAGCCCCACTCACGGGGTGGTTCAATTGGAATCGTTGTATTGGAGAGTCGCACCCCTTTCTCGTCATCCAGCTGCTTTGCCATCTCCAACCAGCTCGTCGGCTCTTCTGTAGAACCACGCCAGTCCAGCTCGCCCAATCGGGAGATTGATGATTTTCGCTGGGAGACTGATGATTTTCGTTGGGAGATTGATGATGATGATTTTTGGTTAATAAATGTATCATGGGACAGAGCCATGTTTAAAAGGGAAGCACCATTCGAAGGAGCACGTCGTCGAGTGTTTTGTTCTCCATTTGCAAAAGATTCTGGGTCGTTGAAATCAAAGGTTGGGGGCGGTGGAGGGGGGACTCGTTGGGGGGACGAATAGCCCTTTGAATTATTAAAGAAGTTCGCCATATGTGGATCGTTGAAGGTCGACCTTCTGTAATCGGGTCGGCTTTCCTCGTAATAATTGTATTAAGAGAGTTTAATTTATAGAGACGACCTTACGGTATTACAGTTATGGGCAATTACCCCTTCAAATTTTTTCAGTCAATTTTACACCTCCCAAAATCAAATTCTCACGTTATTCGTTATTCCCGCCTGATCCCACATACCATTCCCTATAGCTCCCTGAACACAGAATCGCCTTATTCCAGATCCCCCGTCGTCCCTTCATCCCGAATTAAAAAAAAATAAACAACAAAAACAATGTCCACAAGTAACTCGGGTGGAAAGTCATCCAAGCTGCTGCAGCATGTTGGGGCGCGTATTAAAATCACAATTGCCGACTCGCGCAGTCTGGTGGGGACGTTCATGGCATTTGACAAACACATGAACATGGTGCTCTCAGACACATCCGAGTTTCGCCGTACAAAGGGCAAGAAGAACGAGGCTGGAATTGTGGTGGATCGTGAGGAGCGACGCAAGCTGGGATTGGTCATTCTCCGCGGAGAGAACATTGTCTCCATCACTGTTGAGGGCCCTGGACCAAACTCGGCGGCCACAAGGAAGGCTCCTGGGGGCCCTGGGGCTGCAGCTGGCGCGGGACGTGGAGCTGCCATCGCCCCCCCTCCTGCTATGGGAGGTGTACCAATGATGGGGCTGGGAGCAGCCCCAGCGTTTGGCGTAAATGGGGGGGGAGGGTTTATGGCTCCCCCCATGGGGCGAGGAAGAGGCTTCTAAAAAGGAAAATAAAAAAAATATTCATTTCTTCATCCTTTTCTTTAATCAACGCTGGATCAATAGGCTGGACCTGGCAACAGGAACTCCAGCAAAACAACGCTGGTTGGTCCATCCCCAGCCCCTGGTCTCTGGATGCACATGTTCAGAAGAGCAATGCCCTTGTGAAGGCTGCTTGCTGCCTCGGAGGGTGGATGCCGGGAGGGGTTGTCGGGGCCTTGCACGTCTTCTTTTGCTTCTTTCACGCTGCTTTCTTTCTGGCACTCGGCGGAGCAGTAGAACGTGAGTTTGCACCGTGCACGGTTTGTTGGGAAGGGAGCTGCAGACGTTGCTCAATTTGAAAGTATGCGAATGAGAGCAACAAAAACGACACTGTTCTCTATATCACTACCATTACACCAATCTATTCCACTCCTAAATCTAATTGCGTTTCATACGTTCAAAAAGAACTCGTGCTCCATTGCCTCCCTCGCTGTCAGCCTGTGCTTGGGGTTTATTCGCAGCAGTTTCGTGGCGAGGTCAAGAGCTGTTCTGGGAATGTCCTTGTTGCGCGAGTTGGCTAGGTTCTCCCAGGTTTTTGTTTGTTGTCCGTCTCCATGCTGTTCGTTTTCGGTTTCGCAATCAATCGGCCCTAACAACCCCTCAACCTCATTTTTCACATCGACAAGCGTCTTGCCCCCAAAGAACGGCTCCTTCTCGAACAGCAGTGCAGCCAGTATGCAACCGACCCCCCACATGTCGACGGGGGGGCCGTACGGAGGACGGTGCGTGGGGACAGCTCGTCCATTTGCCAAGCTTCCTGTTATGAGTTCGGGAGCCTTGTAGCTTTTCGTAGCTACTCTGAAGCTGTACCCAGTAGCACGGTCAATCTCGTACCAATCACTCAAGCCAAAATCGCAAAGACAAATCCCACTAATTCTCCCTCCTCCCACGCTCCGAGAGAGCAATATGTTCCTTGGTTTCACGTCGCGGTGCATAATGTGCTTCTCGTGCATTGCATCTAAAATTTTCAGTAGCTCAAAGAGAGCGAACCTAATCTCGGGCATCGTCAAAGGGGGAGTGCGAGTCTTGTGCTTGGATGAAACAAAGCCGCCCTTGTTGGAAAAGTACTGAATTTTGCGGGTTTTGTTTTGAGCAGCGTGCTGCATAACCAGAGTGGTCACCTCATTGTTGCCTGTCCTGCAAACACCAAGCAGGGTGCAGGTATTGTTGATTGTCGACTGAACTTCGGTCATAATTGTTACTTCTCGGTTGATTTTGTCAATGCTTACACCCTGCTTGAATACTTTCAGGGCAACGAGTTGAGGACGACAGGAAGACAATGCTGAATTTAGATAACCTTCAAACACATCTGAAAATTTGCCACCATCAAGTCTTCGAACCAACCGGATGTCCTCGTGCAAGATTGTAGGGACAGGGGATGCTGAATTTTGGACGAGGATGAAGAGAAGGAGGAAATTTCCAAACATCTTTATATTTGAAATCTGAAAGATTGACCGAGTTGTCAATGCAGCTGATCTATGTGCAGGTACTGGACGCGGAGCTTTGGAACTTTCCAGTCGTAGTATGTCAACAATAGCAATAGCGAGAGACGATGCTCAATTACAAGATGATATTTTAAATTAGAAATGAAAATTTTACAGCGACGATTACGACAACCTCAACAGCAACAAAAACATGAATTTGCCATCAAGTGTCAATTTCCCATCCACAACTCTTTCTTGCACCCCTCAATTCATTTCCTCCCTGACCATATCCCTCTTATCCAACCCCTCTTCCCATTTCACCACCTCAACAGGATGCAAAGTTACCACCTTCCTGAACATCCTCCAATCAGTTTCAGACTGCCATGCTGAATCAACAAATCAATCCAAATCGTCTGCTTATGATCCTAATAGAGAACGAGTTGGCCTCGTTTTAGATTGTTTCAAGGAAATCACAGCCACTGGGTTTGTGGTGGACGAGTTCCTCCAAAATTCTGACTTAGAATTAGACTTTCCAATCCCTTTTCTCACTCCAGGAACCCGCCATGCCCCCCCTTCTGATCTGAACCCAACCGATTCGATTCCGATAACCATCACGAAAGCCCGCAACGAAAGGGTCAAACAGGACTGGTTGATTTCCTTCGGGAGAGTAATGGTAACCTCGCTCAAGAGCTACATCACCAGCCTCGGCCTCGATGAGGAATCCCATGCCCATGCCCCATTGGTCAAGCTTTTCTTGACAAATCTTGCGAAATCGCACAGTCAGTCGCGATCAAATTTGTCGCCCACTTCTGGTTTCAACAACGTTGTCTTCTCCAAGGAGGGAATTATGGCCCTTTGCGAGTACGACGAGAAGGAGATGCTTGTGAATATGTTGAAGCGTAAGCGAGGAGATACAACAACAACAACAACAACAAAAACAACAACAATAGCAATAGCAAACCCTCTTGACATTTTACTCAGCTTGGGTGTACTGATTGTTTGTCCACCTGCCCAAAGGACAAAATTTAACCAGGTTGAAAAGGGCACATCACAGGGTGCAAACTCCTCCGAGTTCTACCAACGCCAACGCAAAGACGAGCTCCAGGGCGATTTTGGTTACATTCTCTCCTGCCCCGGCCTCCTGTTCCCCAAGGGCGGTTCAAATGCCCAAGTAGCGGACTTCCGTGCTGGTCTGGTGAGCCTGCTTAAGAAGAACAACACTGGAGCTGGAGCTTCATCGCACAGCAATGTCAGTACCAGTGGCTATGGCGTGAGCATGGGCGAAGGAGGCGCCACGCAAAATTGGTTCCGCAATTTTGTTAAAATGAGAGAGGCTAAGTCCAAGTCCAAGACCATGGCCAACCCTGACAGTAAATTCTCAATTGGAGAGCAGTTCATAGTGAGGGACGCGGTGAGTCGTGGTCTTGCTTGCATACGAAACAGGGGAGGTCAAGGAAAGGAGTACTTGAAGCTTGTGCTTTGAATGAATTGGAGTGATTTTTAGATTTTAGATTTTTAGTAGCTTTAAATTTTCACCTCGCCCTCCCCTCCTGTCCTGTCTATTCCCTGACTCCGATTACAAGCTTCTCGCAGCTATCCTTCGCATCCCCAAGCAACATGCTAGTATTGTCCTTCAAGAAGACCGGGTTGTCAACACCGGCATAGCCAGCCGCCATGCTCCTCTTCATCACGATGACCTGCTTAGCGTTCCACACCCTCATGACGGGCATCCCGGCTATTTCGCTATTGGGGTCATCCTCCGCAGCACTGTTCACCGTGTCGTTCGCTCCGATCACTAGCACGACATCCGCAGCACTGAAGTCGTCGTTGATTTCCTCGAGTTCCTCAACAATATCGTAAGGGACTCCGGCCTCTGCAAGGAGGACGTTGAGTTGTCCAGGCATGCGCCCAGCCACTGGGTGGATAGCGAATCTGCGCATAACAATTGTGTTGTTTTAGCTGTGTGACTCTCCATCGTCCATCGTCCATCGTCCATCGTCATCATTTCAATTAAAAGCCCAGTTCACTCACCTGACTTTCTTTCCCTGCTTGATGAGCTCCTCGCACATGTCCTTCAGGGGGTACTGCCCCTTGGCAACAGCCAGCCCGTAGCCGGGAACAATGATGATGTCCTGCGCCTCCTTCAACAAGGTGGAAACCTCCTCAACATTGGTCATCGTCGCTTCCCCCTCGAAAGTCATGGCGCTTCCTCCGGCGGTCGCCTTGGTCCCGAACCCGCCGGTGATCACGGAGAGGATGTCCCTGTTCATGGCGTCGCACATTATCTTGGTGAGCGCGGCACCAGAGCATCCGATGAGCGCACCGATTGTGGTTAGGACGGGCTGGTTGAGCATGAAACCTGAGCCGAGCGAAGCGAAGCGCATTTTCAACGAAGCACGAGAGCGCGAGCGAGCAAACATATTCGAGTAGGTTAGTTCAACAGTGGATGAAGACATGCCTAGCAATTTCGCACAGAGCTTCGCACTCTTCTGTCACAAGGCGAGCGGAGACGGAATGAAACTCACCTTCGGCGCACAGCGCCCAACCGGAGTACGAGTTCAAAACGGTGATGACAACTGGCATGTCAGCACCGCCGATGCTCCTGGTCATGTGGTAACCCAAAGCACCAGCCCCTGCAAAACTCGTCCCAAGCATAGCCATGCCCGTTCCAAACGCCGGCGCCCCCATCAACCCCACCCCGCATCCCAGCGTCACGGCTCCCAATCCCATGTTGATTTGGTCCCGCTTCTCGAGCTTCAAAGGTGTGCTGTCCATCCTCTCGTCCAACTTGGCAAACGCAACAAGACTTCCAGTGGTTGTGATGCTCCCGATCACGTTGGCCAAGTAAATGCTCGTCAGGTGAACGCCGTCCAGCTGAGTGACGTCTGCAGTGTTCATGTAGTCTCCGATGGCTGCCGAACTTGCGGCAAGACCCACGAGCGAGTGGAACGCAGCAACGGTTTGGGGCAACGAGGTTGGCTGGGGGTTGGTGAAGCGGGTTAGATTAGTGTGGGTGTGAATGTGGATGTGGTGGATGTGGAGCTATTTCGCGCTCGCTTACCTCAACCTTATTTCCGATATAGTAGCCAAGCCCTCCTCCAACCGCCATGCAGCTCGCAATGCTGCTCGTGGCGCCCAATCCGCAGTGCAACGTGCCCATCGTCGACGCGACTGCCATGGCAACGCCAGCCTGTCCGCTGGCCTGTCCCAGCCTGGCGGTGTTTTGGTTGCTGCGCCGAGTAAGGAGTGGGTTAGGAGTGGGTTAGGAGTGGGTTGAGGAGTGAATGAGCCAAAAACGCTGAGCGAGGGAAAAAAGGCAAAAAACGTGACCTCGGCCGTAACTCCAACGTATGGAGGTTTTAAGCGCTCAAATTTGAACACGGTGGCGGGTTCGGCCAAGCGCATCTTTTTGCCCAAAGCGATTGTTCAGGGACGGTCCAGATCAGGAAACTCAAAAAAAGGCAAAAAAGGCGAACAACTAAATCACCCCAAACCCATACACTAGTTGAGACTAACTCGCTTCGCTTCGCTTCGTTTCACTCCGCTCGCTCACCTCAATCCAGCAATTCCGCCGATGCACAAAACTCCAGCAATGGTACCAGCAGCCTCGTTGACCATCGGGTAGCCGGCGTAGTTGGCCGCGGTGTACACACCCAACGTGGCGGCCGCGGGGGCGCCGTAGTAGTGGTAGTACTCGGGGGGGTCGTCGGGACGCTTGAACATGTCCAACATCTTGGCAGAAACGATGAATCCTCCCACAATGTTGACACTACTAATCGTCGTGGCGAGCGCTCCAAGGGTGGAAACAGTTCCAGACGTGCTGTGCGCGAGCAGATGCATTCCGCCGAGGGCCGTGGTGCCGCTAATGGCGTTGGTCACGGCCATGAGCGGAGAGTGCAGCGCGTGCGCAACGCCCAAAACGGCGTTGATGCCGATGATGTTGCTAAGGCAGAACGTCGTGAGCATCGAGGAGAAGGCGAGGTCGGGAGCGGCCATTCCCATGCCCATTATCCCGACGCCCATTAGCCCGGCTGTCTTGGCGCCGGACACGTACGGAATTTTGTAGTCGGGGGGGAGCTCGGCCAACGCTTCGGCGAGGAGCTGCACCGAGCGAAGAAAGTGCGAGGTGCATTTTTAATGAAGCAGGAGCAAAAACGAGTGGTAAACGGTTTAGTAGTTGATGTTGATCGTATGTAGCCATTTTTCGCGCAATTCATCGCTGCTCGTCGTTCCTCAAAAGCTCGCTCTACAGCCTCTTCGCTCACCTTCGCCTTGACTTCGGCCTCGGATGGGGGGGCGGGTGGGGCGGGCTGCGGCGCGGGCCACATCATCTTGCCCTTCTCGAGAACTAGCATGCCTCTAACAGCCACGTCCTCGTGGTCAATGTGCCAGTAGTCCTTCACCTTGGTGGTCATCGGACCGACAGAGGACAAAAACTTCTGCGCGTTGTTGCTGTACAGACTTGAAGAGGTGCTAGGAAGGCGAGAAGGAAGGTCGGTGTACCCGAGGCATGTCACGCCGTTGGGGGTGACGAACTTGGCGTCCTTGACGGTCGTTTCGATGTTGCCGCCATTTTCGGCGGCGAGATCCACGCAGACTGAGCCGGCCTTCATGCTGTGGACCATCTCCTTGGTGATCATCAGGGGGGCCTTTCGACCGGGGATTAGCGCTGTGGTGATAATGATGTCGACGTCCTTCGCCTGGTCGGCGAAGAGCTTTGCGGCAGCCTTGTGCCACTCGGGGCTCATCTCCTGCAGAAAGGTTGTGTTAACAAAATATTTCCCCAAAAAAACATCTGAAACCTTACCTTGGCGTAACCACCGCTGCCACTACCGTCCTCACTGAACTCGAGCTCCAGAAACGTCCCCCCCATGGCCTCAACCTGCTCCTTCGTAACAGGCCTAACATCAAAGGCCCTAACAATGGCCCCCATGTTCTTCGCCGTTTGTATCGCAGCCAACCCCGCGACTCCCGTGCCAATGACCAGAACCTTCGTCGGCGGAACCTTCCCCGCGCTAGTCATCTGTCCCGCGAAGAACCGCCCGTACTCGTTCGAAGCCTCGAGGACGGCCCTGTACCCGCTGATGTTCGCTTGGGAGGAGAGGGCGTCGAAGGACTGACCCCTGGAGAGGGTCCGGGGGATGCAGTCCATCGCGAAGACCGTAGCTTTCTGCTTCTCGAGCTGGGAAACTAGCTCGGGGTTCTGCGCGGGGTAGATGAAGGAGAGGAGGGTGCGGTTTTCGAGCAAGGTGGCCTCCTCCACTGTGGGGGGGCGGAGCTTCAATACAATGTCGGACTTGTAGATCGCTTTGGGGTCCGAGACGATTGAGGCTCCCGCTTCGGTGTAATCCGCGTCGCTGAAGAAGGACGCGGAGCCCGCTCCGGACTCAACCTGAACCTTGAAACCAGATTTGAGGAATTTGCCGACAGATTCTGAGGGAGGGGTTGGAGGGAGGGGTTGAGAGGAGGAGGTTGTGGGGAGGGGTTGGAGGGAGGGGTTGAGAGGAGGAGGTTGTGGGGAGGTTGTGGGGAGGTTGAAGATGTTAGCAGATAAATCTTATGTACTTTTACGAAACTGAAAACTTACCAGGCGTTGCGGCCACGCGCTTCTCTAGTGGAAACGTTTCCTTGGGCACGCCGATTATAAGGTCCGCAGTCTTCACACCCAGAGGCTTCGCATCCGTAGCAAAACTGGCTCCAGATTTGAAGTATCTCCTCGAGAGGCCTCGTGTTTGTCTGAGTGCGGTTTGTAACATTTTTTGGGAGTGACTAGCAATATAACAAAATCTGTCTGCGCTATTTGTGGGGCGTGGAACAACGCCGGTATTGTTTTTTGCTCTCCGTCTCTCAAAATCCAGACGTTTCCTGACCACCAAATTTGTCTCAGTTTATCAGAGGTTTCATATCTTGTAGACACACACTCTTTGATAGCTAGAGTCCAATTCCTTCCCACCCCCTCAACGTTTCGGCCTGATCTTCCAAAATCACAAAAAAGTATGCCTTGCAATGAGCACCACCAGTGGCTCAAGAAATGTGATTGGCAAGCGGTCCAAGGAGCCATGCTTCACCCAGATACCGACGTAGATTTGCTCAAGAGAAAGTACAAGGAGAAAGATTAGCATGGACGACTGCCACATCATTGGATGGCAGCGAAAGCTCAGACACACACACATATTCTTGCCGGTGTGGGCGTGCAGTCGATTTGGTTGAATCCAGAGGCCCTCACCACACGAGACAATAAAGGCGAAACTCCCATCGACATTGCCCGTAGGAGTGGAGCCTGTGCTGAGATCATCAGCTTGCTCTCCTTCACTCCCGAGGAAGTTCGTTCGTTGGGTTGTAAGGAGATGCTCCGCTTGTACGCACCAGTGGCTTATTGTTATAATGAGATGGCTTTGTGGATTTATTCACGATCGTATGCAGACTGTCACAAGTTCATCGATGAGCACGATGACGAGTTGGTGCGTGAAGTGCTCAAATTCAGCAATTCTGATCTTCTTCGAAATGTTGCTGCTTATAGCCAGGAATACAGCGACTCCCTCGTGTTTCTTGCCCTTCGAATGATCCATCGGAACCCACTTGCCCTTAAAGCTACCCAGTACCAGGGCTTAACACCTCTTCAGCTTGCTGAGCACCCCCATTTGAATGCGTGCAAAGAGATCCGAAACGTCCTCCGGCTCACCCCCAAGTTCTTCTCCTCCACCCCCTTCCCCGCCCTCCTCCGACAACACCTCCCCAAGCAGTTTGTCGACGAGGAGGTCTTTGGCACCTACAACACCGCTTGCACGTTCATCAAGCACATGAAGTACGACAAGGCTGAGCTGGTCGAGGTGGAGGACGTGCTGAAGAAGCCGACCCAAAAGTGCGACGTCTGTAAGACCGCCACAACGAAAGCTTGCGCACGGTGCAAAACCAGCTACTTCTGCTCCTCCAAGTGCCAGAAGTCGGCGTGGAAGAAGCACAAGAAGACGTGCAAGGCGCCGACGAAGGAGGCGGCGAGTGAGGTAGAATTGCGGGTTTTGCATGAGGGCATGCTGCTACTGAACCGGTGCATCCAGGAGCCTGGAGCTGGAGATGGACCCACAAGTGTGGTATTAGATTTCTTGAGAGACTGCGGAGTGCCGAAAATAAAATGACTCTAAGAGAAGAAGA
>Ga0302116_1000728_pt1 | contig 19864 bp, 12 predicted proteins | sample AG5_SCM_MG_FD_203124 | JGI IMG/M metagenome (GOLD analysis project Ga0302116, IMG submission 203124) | Marine microbial communities from Western Arctic Ocean, Canada - AG5_SCM | ecosystem: Environmental > Aquatic > Marine > Oceanic | place: Canada: Western Arctic Ocean | collected 2017-10-01 | reverse complement strand
CCGCCCCCTAAGGAGTCCGAGCGGTACAGCGCCCGCGGGGTGAGGGAGTCGCGGCGGCGAAGTAAAATCTCGCAAACCTCCGGCTCGTTCGACTCCACCGCGACGTGCAGGAGCGTCCGATCGCCAACCATTCGGCGCCTGTCCGCGCCCGCGTCGCACAGCACCGACGCCGCGGCGATGTTCCCGTGCGCGATGGCGAGGAGAAGCGCGGTCCTCCCGATGGAGTCGCCCGCGTCGAGCAAACTCGGTTTTTTAATTTCACCTGCCTCACCGCGCTCTTCACCGTGGTCGCTTCCCATGACCGGCGAGCCGGGCGCCGCGACGTGGGCGTCGTTCTTTTTCATCGCGTCGTCGTCCCCCGTCAGCTCGCTCCAATCGGTACCCTTGAGCCCCGGCGACGGCGGCGCCGGGCCGAGGGACGAAAAGATCCGCGAGAACGCGGCGAATGGGTTGAGGCAGTTCATGTGTTCGTCCCCGCCGTTCGCGTCCTTACCGAACCCCGTCGACGCCTCATCGTCCTGGATCGCGCGGAGGACGTCGATGACCACGCGGACGCACTCGGCGTGCCCGCCCACGGCGGCGGCGTGCAGCGCGGTCCCGCCCGGGATCGCGCCAATCGATCGCGACTTGTCGATCGCCACCGGGTCGGCGCCGTGTGCCAGGAGCGCTGCAATGATGCAGTGCCGCCCCGCGCGCGCCGCGGCGATGAGCGGCGTCGCCCCGTCGGAGAACTCCACGTTCGCACCAGCGCCGCATCGCAGGAGAGACGATGCGACGGCGCCCGCGCCGCCATCGTCTGCTCTTCCGTGCGCCGGCGAGTAGCGAGCGGCGGGTGAGAGGTGCGATGTGGGCGATCGGTCGGTTGGCGCTTCTGCGGATGGATCGGGGCGGTGTCTGGTGGCGATCTCGAGTGGCGTGCGTCCGGACGCGTCCCTCGCGTCCGGGGAGATACCCGCCGCGGTGCATCGGTCGATGACGAAGGCGGCGCACTCTGGATTGGGCGACGCCGCCGCCGCGAGGAGGGCGGTGGCGTCGAGATCGTGAGTTCCGAGCTTTACGAGCTCGACGGTGGACGCGAAGGCGCCGCGCTCGATCGCGAGGAGCAGGGCGTCCGCGGTCGTGCAGTCGCCGTCGAGCGCTTGATCGTTACTCACCGCGCGATACTTTACGAGCGCGCGCACCTCCGCGGCGCGGTCGTCGAGCACCGCTCGCCTGAGCGGACCGACGGGCGCCTCCGAAGAAGCATCCTCCAACGAGACGAAGACCGACGTCTTGACCGCGTCGGGGGTGCGAGGGGACGCATCGCGCGCGCGGAGGCGCGCCGCGGCGTCGGGCGCCATCCGATGGGTCGGATTCCCGCGCGGATCGGTGTTTTGCGGCCGGGAAAGGCGCCGTTCGTGCGACGTTAGTGATGCTCGAGCTGGGGATGTTCAACACTTTAGCACTAACACCTCGTTTTCGCGCCATTCTAAACTCGCAACTGTTTGCAAACTGTTTGCGCGTGCGACTCAAAAGATTGACGCGAATAACACAAGGTATATACCAATTGTACGTCGTAGTAGACAATACGCATACGAGAAGAAAACACCCGTTTATCGCCGAGTTTTCCTAATCGAGCTCATCATTCGTAGGTGAGCCCGGAGGGAGAGACACCATGAGTGGCCCGCCCCCCAAGCCGACGACATGCAAGGAAGCGATCAAGAGGTTCGAGACGGCCAAGGGCGTCAAGGCTGCCGAGGAGGAGAAGGTGCGCCGCGCCCCGTCCTCGTCCGCCCCACCGTTCATGGCCGCCCGCTGACTTGAAATATCGAGAGACTCACCACCGCCCACCCGTTCCTCCCTCCCGCTGTACAGGTCCTGCTGTACGCGCAGGTTCCCCCGATCGAGAAGATGGACGCGGCGCTCCAGACCCTCACCGCGTGCAAGCACCTCTCGCTGTCCACGAACAACATCGAGAAGATCCAGCCGCTGACGGGGCTGGAGAACCTCAAGATCCTCAGCCTCGGTAAGAATCTCATCAAAAAGCTGGACAACCTGGACGGCGTGGCGGAGACGTTGGAGGAGCTGTGGATCTCGTACAACAACGTGGAGAAGCTCAAAGGTGTACAGCAGCTGACGAAGCTGCGGGTGCTGTACGCGAGCAACAACAAAATCGAGGACTTCGACGAGCTCAACAAGCTGACGGAGCTGTCCAAGCTCGAGGAGCTCCTTCTCGTGGGGAACCCGATATACACCGAGGCGGAGGAGCCGAACGCCATCGGCAGCGACTACAGGCTGATGGTGCTCAAGCGGGTGCCGCAGCTGATGAAGCTGGACGGCATCGCGGTCGACGGGGAGGAGCGCGAGAAGGCGGCCACGTTCGAACCGGCTGACGACGACGAGTGATGGATTAACCAAATGTAACCCGTAATAGACAAAATTAGCACACCATTTGCCACACGAGTACGTCACAACGCGCTGGGAATCATAATTCAGAGGACGGGACTTGGGACGAGTTCGAGTTCGTGTGTGCGCCGACGCCTTCGATATTACCAATCGACTCTATCTCGCACTATACAAGACGGCTCGAGCGCTTCAAGCCGTCCAAACGAATAATCGGAGCCGCGAATGACCGTCAGCACCCACGCGCGGTCAAGAAAACTTTTCTCTTCGCCAGCTCCGTACCCGGCCACCTTCTCCGGGTCATCACTCCAAGCACCACCACCCACCTCGACGGAAGCCTCGAAGCCTCGAGGCCCGTCCCCGCTCCTCTAATTTTACGTATCCTAGGTAAATAATAAGGTCTCCGAAGCGCCGCTTAGCGGATCTTCTTGCGGGAGTAAGGGAGGAGACCCTTGACGAGGGGGAGCTGCTCGCGGCCGAGTTGGCGCTCCTTGCCGAGGCGGGTCTTGCGCTCGGTGGACTTGTGGCCGTTAAGATGCTGCTTACCAGGGCGCCTGTGGAGGACCTGTTTGGGTTGGGAAGAAAAATGGACGAACGGTGAGCGGCGGGGTGTCACGGCGGGCTCATGCTTGCTAATTTATGCGAGGGCGTCGGGACAAAACCCTGAAACCCTCAAGCCTTATCCCGGGCCGGATGCGCGCGCGTCCGGGCCGACGCGAGCGATTGAACGTCACTGAAACGTACCTTGCCGGATGCGGTGATCTTGAAGCGCTTGGCCGCGGACTTGTTGGTCTTGGCCTTGGCGCCGGGCTTGCCGCACACCACCGAGAACGCCGCGCGAGCCTGGACGGGCTTGGACGGCACGGGCATCGCAACGGCGGACACCGCCTTGCGGAAACCGAGGCCGGAGACCTTGGCGGCGGGAGCCTTGACGGCGGAGGCGGACATGACGAAGGAAGCCATGGTTCCGAGAGTTTGAGACGGTTGAGACGCGCGAGTTGAGACTCGTGCGCTGCTCGAATAGCGCGCGGGTAGGGCGTCCGCGACCGCTATATCCACTTTTCTCAGAGTCGGAGTCCACGTCGATGAGATGTTCGGTCGGATACTCGGCAAAAATTGTACGAGTGGGGTTTAATGACTCGAGAGAACGGTCGGTTGACACGAATATCGGAAAAGTCTGGAACAGAATCTCAGTGGGAGCGAGTGGCAGTCGACCTGTCCGTGGAGAGGAGTTTGTTCGGGAGGCTCTTCCGCCGCCGACGGCACTCTCGGGCAGCGCGGAGGGCGCGAACGCATCGTCGATCGCTCGCGTGGAGCTCGTCGCAACGATGGCATCTCGGGATAGGACGACGCGTGGCGCGCACTGGACGTCGCGCGCGCTGGGGGCGCCGATCGGTGTTCACGCCTTTTCGGCTCGAGCCGTCGCTTCGACCGCCGCCGGATCGTCCGTCGACGACGACGCGCGGGGGTCAATCTACGCGCGGACCGGGTTCGTCGCGCCGAGCGCCGGGGAGGGCAAGACGGGCGTCGGTCTGATGGACATCTGCAAGTCGCTCGTCGCGGGAGGCGTCGCGGGAGGCGTCTCGCGCACCGCGGTCGCCCCGCTCGAGCGCCTCAAGATTTTACAGCAGGTGGCGGGAAGCACCACGACCGCGTACAACGGCGTGGCGCGGGGGCTCGCGCACATCATGAAAACCGAAGGGATGGCCGGCATGTTCAAGGGCAACGGCGCGAACTGCATCCGCATCGTGCCAAACTCCGCGTCAAAGTTCCTCGCCTACGAGACCCTCGAGGGATGGCTCTTGGCTCGAGCGCGAGAGAGCGACCCGAACGCGCAGCTCGGACCGATGACCAGGCTGACCGCGGGCGCCGGCGCGGGTATCTTCGCCATGTCCGCGACGTACCCACTCGACATGGTCCGCGGGCGCCTGACCACGCAGGTGGACGGCAAGTACAAGCAGTACACGTCCATGTCGCACGCGGCGCGGGTCATCATCAAAGAGGAAGGCGCGCGGGCGCTGTACAAAGGGTGGCTTCCGTCCGTCATCGGCGTCGTTCCTTACGTCGGCCTGAACTTCGCGGTGTACGGAACCCTGAAGGACGTCGTCGTGGAGTATCAAGGCCTGAAGAGCGGCAAGGAGCTCTCCGTGCCACTCGGGCTGGCGTGCGGCGGCGTCGCGGGCGCCATAGGGCAAACGGTGGCGTACCCATTCGACGTGTGCCGGCGGAAACTGCAGGTGGCGGGCTGGGCGGGTGCCAAGGCGCTCGCGGAGGGTGAGGCGAAGCACCTCGCGGATATCAGGTACACCGGGATGGTGGACTGCTTCGTGAAGACGGTGCGACACGAAGGGGTGGGCGCGCTCTTTCACGGGCTGAGCGCGAATTACATCAAGGTGGCGCCGTCGATCGCCATCGCGTTCGTGTGCTACGAGGAGGTGAAGAAGCTCCTGGGCGTGGAGCTGTACATCTCCTCATAGGCCGTGGAGACGTACATCGTCTCAAGGGGCGTGGAGCCGTGTGTCGCACGACGGCTCGTATTTATTTATCATCGAAGATCCCAAAAGCAGGGAGGATCGCATAGTGAATAGTGAATGCTCGCGAAAGGCTTCTCTTCTCTAATACCTTACTTACTCGAGAGGCTAACACTTACATTCAAACGAGCGAATCACTTGATGGAGGAGCCGTCGGGCACGCCCGGATCGGCGACGCACGCCCCCGCCGCGCACGTGAGTTTCTTATCGCCGTACATCGCGACGCCCCCGACAACCTTCAGCTTTTCCTTGACGGCGTCCCAGAATTTGCTCTTGCACTCCTTGGGGTAGCCCGCCGCGCCCGGCGGCACGCCCTCCGCAGCGACGACGTCGCCGACCGCGGCGCCCTCGGGCACGTTCACGAGCTTGACGCTCATGTTTCCGTCCACCTCGGCTTCGGTGGCGAGGATCATGGCCTCCGAGGTTTGGCCCGCGAGCTTGGCGACTTTGAGGTTGAGGATGGTGAGGACCATCCGGTTTTTGAGTTCATCCTCCGGGACAAACTTGCGCAGGCCGGTGATGACCTGGCGTGTCTCCTCCGGTCCGACCTGCACCTGGCAGCAGTACAGCTTGTCGGAGTTCTCCACGTGGCTGACCTCGATGACCTTGCCGACGGCGAGGCGGGCCTTGACCACGGGGTCCTCGTCCGCGGCGGGCTGCGCGAGCTTGCCGGCGGGCTTCTCCTTCTTCTCCTTCTTCTTGCCGCCGCCGCCTTCGCCGCCCTTGGGCTTGGCGCCGTCCTTGGGCTTGATCACCGGCTTGAGGAGCTTGACGATGTAATCGCAGGTCTCGTTGAACTGGCCGGGCATCGGGTTGTTGCGCTCGAACGGCTTGGTCATGAGGTACCCCGTCGCCTCGCATCGCTCCTTGTACACCGCCTTGGGAGGGTTCCAGATCTCGACCCACGGATCGTCGGGATCCACGCGGAGCTTAGGAACGGAGTCGCCCATGCTCTTGCCGACCTCGAGGATCAGGTCGTCGACCTTCTTGCAGGCCTCGTCGAGCGCGCTGGACATCTCGAACGCCGCGGGTGTGTTGTGGTCGCGAGGGCATCGCCGATCACCTCAAAAAAATCGAAACGCCGCCAGCCGCTGACAGACTGGATTGAAAAACAAGCCTTTCGTCTGTCTCACACTCCTACTAGCTAGCACTACGCCGGAACGACCCTCCGGACGCCGCGACCGGACGGTGGAGCCGCGCCTTTCGCGCCTTCCCCGCCGTGTCCACCCTCCGGCGCGACCCTGTTACCCCTGAACGTCCCGCGCAGCGACGCGAGGTCGACACCCGCGGGCAACTCTGCCGCGCCGGCTGTGTCGTCGATGTTTTTACTAAGAGTCACACGGGGCCAGTCGAACGGCGGATCCGCGTCCGCTCTCACCGCGTCGGATACCCTGTACAGCGCCCGCGCGAGGTCCGTGGGCATCACGCTCGACGTCGCGCCGGTCCCGCCCACGACGTACCTCGACGACAAGCCCACAACGCCGTCTTCAAAGTCGCAAGCGTCGCCGGCGTCGTCTGGTGATAATTCATCCGGCCACCCCCGTCCATCGCGACCCCCCGGTGACACGCCGCCCGGTGACGACGCACCGCCCGGTGACGACACACCGCCCGGTGACACGCAGAACGCCACCGCGCACGCGGTCCCGAGCGCCGAGCCCGGATGACACGAGAACGCGTGAATCACCGCTCGTAGCGTCCGGCTCTCTCCCTCGCGGCCGACGTCATCCCCCGCATCCCTCGATCGCGCGCGCGCGTCACGGAACACGAGCACCGCCGTCTCCGGCGGCGCGCTCGCCTCCCTCGCGGCGAACACGCCCCGGACCTTATCGGCCTTCCCGGGACTCGAACCGACGACCTCGCCGTTACCAACAGCGGACCTCGCCGCCCTGTTCTTCGTCATCGCCAAACAGCGCCTCGCCACCTCCCGCCACACCTCGCCGCTCCCCATCGCGTCGGGCTCGCATAACCTCGCGAGCGGGTGCGACGCCTCGACCCCACGCGCGGACGCGACGATTGACATCCCGATCGATCGTCGCTTCAGTTCACGTCGTCGGATGTCGTCCGAGGACGTCGGGTCGTTAAAGTCCTGGTCGTCGACTCGAGCGTTGGACAGATCGTCGTGTTCCCCGGCTCCGGTCCGTGTGGACTCTTCGGACCTCGCGATGAGCACGTGCGCGTGCGCCACTCGCGCGGCGGCGCATCCCACGAGTGGTTCCAGCCACCGCTGATGCGCCGGTCGCGAGTGCGCGTCGATCACGATCGGATCGAGGTACGTTTCGTGGAAGCGTCGAAAGGATGGATGGGTCGACGGACCGCACTCCGCGTCGTCCGTCGTCTCATCGTCGTCCGCGTCGTGTGCGCGCGTCTCCGCGTTCTCCACGTCCCGCGCGATGAACGCGTCGAGGTCGTCCCCGCCGTGCCTCGCGAAGGCGCGCGATACCGTCTCGGCGACGCGCATGGCGCTCTCTCGTCGGTCCCGATCGTCGGCACCCGAGTTTGACGTTTTGGTGGTCATCGCGGCGACGATGTACCCTACCCTGCTCTCGCACAGCGCCGCGGAGCACGTGGCGAGGTCGAGATGGGACGTCGGCGACGCCACACCCGCGGCGAGGGAGTGAAGCGAGGGGAGCATGCGGCACAGCTGTCGAACCCGGAGCGGTCCCGGGCTGGTCAACGCATTGATCAGGCAAGTACCTGATTTACTCGCGACGACCACGCCCATGAGCCACGATTCTCTCTTCTCCCCCATGACGGCGGACCCGTATCCGCGTTACCCGGGCCCCTCGAAGTATCGACGCACGCGAACCGCGCCTCCACGCACCTCCGCGCCGCCGCCTCTGTCGACGTGCTCGCATCTCGGCCGATAATATTCCCAAGATTGGCGTTTGGCCACGTGTCTCCGTCACAAAACTCGTGCGCGATGGCGAGTGGACTCCTCGCCGCCGTGCCGCTCGGTATCGCGGCCCCGGCGCCTCGATCCCGGCGGCGCACGCGTCGTGGCGTCGTTCACGTCGCCGCGGTGAAGGAGGAGGATCCGCTCGTGGTGGAGAACTGCAGCGGCTGCCTGGGCCCCGATAGCTGCCCGTGCCCAAAGGCTATCCGCCGAGCCAAGCAGAGACGTTCGCGGGAGGCGAGCGGAGTTCGGGCCGAGGGCGAGGCCGCGCCCGGCCGCCGCGCGATGCTCTCCGCGCTCGCCGCGGTCGCGATGGGGGGAAGCGGCGCGGTCGTCCCCGCGGGCCCCGCGGTCGCGCTCGAGAACGGGCTCGTCTCCGACGCCTGGAGCGCCATCTCCGGCGCCCCTTCCGACCTGACGTTCCCCGAGGACTTCCTCGGTACATGGCTCTGCTACTCGACGCTCACGAGCGTCGATAACCTCCAGGGCGAGAACATGGTGCAGGACATGGCGGTCGTCAACCGCGCGCGCAAGGACGTCGGCCAGCAGCTCGTCTACCCAATGAGGTTCGTCAAAAACGACCAAGGCCGCGTCGTGATGGACCGAGCTTACAACGTGGTGAAGATGGCGGAGGCCACCGCCCGGGCGTACAACGTCATCGACTCCGTGGAGTGGGACATAAACGACCCGAACGTCCTACGAGGACGGATCGGAGGCGCGGACGGGCGCAGCGTGTTCTTTCGGGTGAATCAGCGCTCCGAGGAGTACCCGGAGTCCGATCGCATCGAGACGTCGGAGGTGGCGCAGATCGTGTTCGACGGCGGGGATAACGGGGGATACGCGCCGACACCCTCCGAGGACGGGCTGCCTTCCAACGCCATCCCGGTGATGTCACTCGGGGAGAACGAAGGGATGCCGGGGGCGAAGCAGCCGAAGGTCAAGTCGAGCAGGACGTTTACGAAGTGGAAGTTTCGAAGCTCCGCCGTCGCGAAGGACGGGCCGGCGATCGTCGCGAGTCAAAACGTGTACGATTATCTGACATCGTTCGACAACGGGTTCATCGAGAGCAGGGGGCAGCCCGTGACGCAGTACACGTACAAGCTGGCGCTGTTCAAGGCGAACCAGTACAACCTCGACAACTGATCGATGTATTTTTTAATCCAATCCGCGATGAACGACACCGATGACTCTTATTCGTTGCGCGCCGTAGATCTTTTACAAACACAGACCGGTCCCACCTGACGTTCTCTCTCTATGTGGCGCGCGGCCCTGGCCAACTCGTTTTGATGAAAATATTCGTCTCGAGGGCGGCGACGGCCCGGCCGCCCGCCCTCGCTCCTGAAAAAATAAAGGTACTCACAGTAAAGGTACTCCCGGGGGTCGTGATCCTCCCCCTCCTTCCCCCTCCTCTCACGCCGAAGCCTTGGCCGCCTTCTTCTCCTTCGCGATCTTGAGCAGCTGCTCCCTCATCGCGGGACCGAGTCCGGCGTACGCCTCGTCCTCCATCTCAACCTTGTCGGCGCTCTCGACGTACTGGGACAGCTCGTCGAAGTTTAAGTACCGGTAGGTATCCGAGGCGGTGGCGTCGAGCTTGCCGGCGTACTCGAGGTACTCCTCCGGGGTGGGCAGCCTGCCGATGATGGCGCTGACCGCCGCGAGCTCCGCGGAGGCGAGGTACACGTTGGCACCCTTACCCAGCCTGTTGGGGAAGTTCCTGGTCGACGTGGAGACGACGGTGGACTTCTCGGCGACTCGCGCCTGGTTACCCATACAGAGCGAGCATCCCGGCATCTCGGTCCTCGCGCCAACGGCGCCGTAGATGGAGTAGTACCCCTCCGCGGTGAGCTGCTGCTCGTCCATCTTGGTTGGAGGCGCGACCCACAGCCTGGTGGGCAACTGGCCGTCAAACTCCTTGAGCAGCTTGCCCGCGGCGCGGAAGTGCCCGATGTTGGTCATGCACGAGCCGATGAAAACCTCGTCAACCTTGTCCCCGGTCACCTCGGAGAGGAGCCGCGCGTCGTCCGGGTCGTTGGGAGCGCACAGGATCGGTTCCTTGATCTCGTCCATGTCAATCTCAATCACCGTCGCGTACTCGGCGTCGGGGTCCGCCTCCAAGAGCTGCGGGTCCGCGAGCCAAGCCTCCATGCCGGCGATGCGGCGCTCCAAGGTGCGCCTGTCGCCGTAGCCCTGGTCGATCATCCACTTGAGCATGACGATGTTGGACTGGAGGTACTCCGCGATGGGTTCCTTATCGAGCTTGATGGAGCAACCGGCGGCGGACCGCTCGGCGGAGGCGTCGGAGAGCTCAAACGCCTGCTCGCACTTGAGGTGCGAGAGCCCTTCAATCTCGAGGATGCGGCCGGAGAAGATGTTCTTCTTGCCTTGCTTCGCGACGGTGAGGTGCCCTTCCTGGATGGCGTAGTACGGGATGGCGTGCACCAGGTCGCGGAGCGTGATGCCGGGCTGCATGGTACCCTTGAAGCGCACCAAGACGGATTCGGGCATGTCCAGCGGGATCACGCCAGTCGCCGCGCCGAACGCGACGAGGCCGGACCCGGCGGGGAAGGAGATGCCGATCGGGAAGCGCGTGTGCGAGTCACCGCCCGTGCCGACGGTGTCGGGCAGGAGCATGCGGTTGAGCCAGGAGTGGATGACGCCGTCGCCCGGCCGAAGGGACACGCCGCCTCGGTTCCGGATGAAGTCCGGAAGGGTGTGGTGGGTCACCACGTCGACCGGTTTGGGGTACGCGGCGGTGTGGCAGAACGACTGCATCACGAGATCCGACGAGAACCCGAGGCACGCGAGGTCCTTGAGCTCGTCACGGGTCATCGGGCCGGTGGTATCCTGGGAACCAACCGTGGTCATCTTGGGCTCGCAGTAGGTGCCGGGGAGAATGCCGCCGTCGACGCCGCACGCCTTGCCGACCATCTTCTGCGCGAGCGTGAACCCCTTGGTGCTCCCGGGGGGATTGGACGGCAGCCTGAACGCGTCGGACGCGGGGAGGCCCAAGCTCTCGCGAGCGCGGGAGGTGAGCCCGCGGCCGATGATCAGGTTGATGCGCCCGCCCGCCTGAACCTCGTCGAGCAACACGTCCGTCTTGAGATCAAACTTGCACAGCTCCTCGCCGGTGCCGTGCCTCTTGGCGACGCCCTGGTACGGGTAGATCTCGACGACGTCGCCCATGTTCATCGCCGTCACGTCCATCTCGAGCGGTAAAGCCCCGGAGTCCTCCATCGTGTTGAAAAAGATGGGCGCGATCTTCCCGCCGACGCAGACGCCGCCGGTGCGCTTGTTCGGGACGTTCGGGATATCGTCGCCCATGAACCAGAGCACGGAGTTAGTCGCGGACTTACGGCTGGACCCGGTGCCCACGACGTCGCCGACGTACGCCAGCGGGAACCCTTTCTTTTTCAGCTCCTCCATCTGCGCGGGCGCGTCGGTGATGCCGTCGCGGGGGATCTTGAGCATGGCGAGCGCGTGCAGTGGGATGTCGGGGCGGGACCACGCGTCGGGCGCCGGGGACAGGTCGTCCGTGTTCGTCTCGCCCGTCACCTTGAACACCGTCACGGTGATCTTCTCCGCAACCTTGGGTCGTCGCGTGAACCATTCGGCGTCGGCCCACGATTTCATCACTCGAACCGCGTGTTCGTTCCCGGCCCGCGCTTTAGCCTCGACGTCGTGAAAGGCGTCGAAGACGAGTAAGGTGGTGCTGAGCTGATCGGCGGCGAGCGGGCCGAGGGTGGGGTCATCGAGCGCCGTGACCATCGGCGCGATGTTGTACCCGCCTTGCATGGTTCCGAGGATCTCAATCGCCTTGGCCGCGTCGACGAGTGGGGACTTGGCCTTGCCCTCGACGACGGCGGCGAGCCACGATGCTTTGACGTAGGCAGCTTCGTCGACGCCGGGCGGGACGCGGTTCTCGAACATGTCCATGAGGACGGCCCCGTCGCCGGACGGGGGTGACTCGAGTTGTTCGCAGAGGGACGCGACTTGCTTGGCGTCGAGGGGTTTGGGCGCGATGTTCTGCGTCGCGCGCTCGGCGACGTGCGCGTCGTACTCGGTCAGGAACGTGGACGCGGCGCGAGTGGATCGGCCCGCGATGGACGCGACGGACGCGGGGAGGAGGGATCCGGTCATGGGCGCGAGGACGCGGGATGCGAGCGCGCGACGCGCGGTGGGCGCGGCGATCGCGCCCGTCGCAATCCTGGACGCAGACGCGAACCCTCTACCGGTGGATGGGGGCGCGGGAGCGCGCGCGCCGCCGCGCTCCAGGAGGCGGCGCAGCGCGCGGCCGTTCACGGTTCGCATCATCGCGATCCTGCGGGTTGGGAAGGAGGGAGGGAAGCGGCGGTGCAGAGGTCAGCGCGGGGGTTCGACGCGCGTTCGACCCTTCGATCCGGGAAAGCGATCGGGAGCCCAAAAGTGGTTTTTGACTTCGGTTGACATCCTGTCCTTTTCGACCTAGGTTAGCGGGGGTCGATGGATGGCGCGTTTGGACGATCGATGAAGTCGGTTCGCCTCCGTGAGGGCTGGGGACGTACCGAGAAACCGTTGGGGTGAGCGCGTGTCCTCTGCGAGGCTCGCTCGTCTCCGAATGCGGCGCCGTCCTTTGGCTTGGCCCCTCCAATCTGCGGAAAGGGCAAAAAAATCTATTTCTCGCGCGCTCCCAAACTGCCAAAAAATGAAGGGAGGACTGATATATGGTTCAGTAGTCGCATCATTGTGCATAAACAAATAATGCCGACTAATTGATATGTGCAATTGCATAGAAAATCGCTGGCATCGATTATTATCCAGATCTTACTCGCTCCCGCTGTTGAGGGCATCGGTACCTCTCGCGCGCGCCTCCCGTCACTCTCGCTCGCGCGTCTGTGCACGGACACCGGACACGTCCCGCGCGGAAAAGATGTTCGCGGTCGCTCCTACCGTCGGCGTGGGCATCCTCGGCCTCGGCCGCGCCTCCACGCTCCGTCAGTCCGCGCGGATATCCACGTCGCACGATCGGTCGGCCCTCGTCGTGCGCGCCGCTCGCAAGGGCTCGCCCCAGAGCGCGCAGGGCCGCAAGAAGATGAGCAAGGGCAAGATCTCGAAGAAGAACCAGGAGTTCATCGAGCAGGACAACGAGAAGGACGCGCAGATCGAGGCCATGCGCAAGGCGACCGCGGCGACTCGCGTCAGCGTCGACGAGGGCGACGTCCAAATCCCGAGCGCCGGGAAACTCGACGGGATGAGCTTCGAGGACAAGCTCAAGGCTGTGAAGGAGGAAGGAGCCGCGAAGCGCGCGGAGATGGCGACAACCGAGGCGCCCCGCAAGCTCATGGACGAGATGCTCACCGGCAAAACACCCGTCATGCGCTCCTCCATCTACGAGGAAAAGCCGTCGGGGATCACGTTCGGCCAAGTCGGCAACGCGGCGACGCCAGACGACGAACTCAACGTCTTCGTCAAGATCGGCGCCGGCCTCCTCTCCCTCGGCCTCCTCGTCGTCTTCATCCCATCCGACTTTGTGTTCAGCACCAACGTCTCGCAGAACCAGACGCAAGGAGAGCTATCGCCGGAGGTGCTGGAGCAGGTCAAGAAGCAAGCCACCGCGTACGAAGAAGCGCTGGCGTCGTCGCCGGAGGACGTGGACAAGCTCAAGGGCGCCGCGGAGTCCTACGTCGTCCTCGAGGACTACACCGCCGCCATCCCGCTGCTCACGAGGCTACTGGAGATCCAGCCCAGCGTGGAGAACGCGGGTAACCTCGCGGATGTGTACGCCGCCAACGGCAAACGGCTCAAAGCCGCAGAGGTGTATCGCGATGCGGTCAACGCCGAGGTGAGTTTATTTCTATTTCTATTTCTATTTCTTCTCGTATGGGCAATTCGACTGACACGTGTGTTTTGTTTACAGTGGTCCGGCGCCCGTCCTTCGCCTACGTTGTTGAAGGGCCTCGTGGATGCCCTCGACAAGGACGGGCGGTACGGCCTGGCGCTCGAGTACGTCAAGAAGTTCGTGGCGAATGACCAGGTGGACGACGTGGACGGGGCGCTGCTGGAGGCGAGGGTGTATTCCGGCTGGAAAGGCCACGCCAAGGAGGCGGAGGCGGCGTACCAGTCCGTCATCGACTCCAACGCGGATGACTTCCGCGGGTACCTGGCGAAAGGGGTGTTCTACCGGGAGATCGGCAAGCCGGACGCCGCGGAGGGGATGTTCCGGCAGGCTAAGGCGTTGGTGCCGGGTGAGATGAAGGAGGTGGTGAGCACCGTCATTCAACAGGCCAAGGCGCAGGGCGCGTTATAACTTTTATTAATCCAGTGTGAACCAAACTCGCTCGCAAAATCACGAAGCCATCCACTCGTTGGTGTTCCTAATAAACAATCAGCGTTCGCGCGGCCACTGTTTAGCGCGTCGAGCCTACATCAGACACGCATCATGGGAGCCGTTCAGTACTTCGGCAACGGTGAGTGTCCACGATCGTCCCGTCGACGTTCACGAACCCGCGGACACGTCGGAACCCGCGTCCGCGGGGGCTTTCCGGCAAACCCTACCGTCCGCAGATTTTGGAATCTTCAGCGGGGGACCCATCTTCCCTGCGTGCGCGTGCGACCGAGGCACGATCCCGGGCCGTTTGACTGACGTAGACATCCCTTCCCCCATCCCGTCGCAGCCGCTAAGGTTTACGTGGGCACTGAGATTGCCATCGGCATGGGCCTCGGCCTCGTCGCGGGCGCCGTGTGGAAGGTACGTCGACCCCCCGACCCATCGTCCCGCCCGCCCCCGCGCACTGCTCAGATGACGAAAATATCCGGGACTTCCCCGCTAACCTCTCTCCCTCCCCTTTTCCTCGCAACCACAGAACTGGCACTTTCAGACCCGCTCCAAGTCGGAGGCGTACTTCGCGAGCATCAAGACGAAGTAAGCGTGGGACGAACCTGCGGGCGTGAAGGACGTCCAATGTACACCGTAGCACCAAAATTAGTTGATTTGTGAAATGGAACTCCGTGAAATGGAACCAACACATGTATCTCACACGCATCCCTACAAAGCCGCTAGACTACGCCGCTAAACCGCGTCGTCACTCACTCGCTGAACAGACGGACCACGTCGTCATCCGTCGCGGGCGCGAGCGTCACCGGACACTTCCCCCGGCGCCGAATCTCGTCCACGGCGCAGGTATGACAAAACACCCACCCGCTCGTTCGCACCACCGCCGGTGACGCGCACCGCTTCCGGCACAGCGGGCACGTGCGCCTGTCCTGCGGCACACGCACGCGCGCGCGGGGATGCGGCGTGGTTCTCGGCGGCGGCGGCGGCGTCGGCAGGTTCCTATGCGCAAACACCATTTCCTCCGCCGACCCGTACCACCACTCCTGCGGGTTAAAAAAAACACGACGTCAGTTCAATCTAATTGCCCATACGGAAATGCCAAAACCAAAACAAAACTCACCAACAATTTGAACCCGACCACCGCGGCCATCAACCCGCCTTGCGCGTAGTCCAGCGCGAAGTACCCAGCGCGCGTGAGCCTCGTGCCCACGTGCCGGTTCACCCACGAGGACCGCGGCGACGACATCCGGTCCAGCCGGCTCGCACGGTTCGACTCCGTCGCCGCTCGCCGCAAGGACGCCTCCGCCGGTGACACTCGAGTGGTACATAAGCGGAGGAGCCACAGCGCCGGGTCGTGCGTCTCACCGGACGTCAGGATGTACCGGAGCCAGCACCAGAACACGACGCCTTCCCAGCCGGCGTGGATCCACGGGTACGCCGCCACGAACGCGTTCGCCGCGCTCGTTCGAAGATCACGAGAAGGTCTCGAAGACGCCAGCTGTGAAGACGACGATGTAGAGGACGCCAGCTGTGCGCCGCCGTTACCCGACGGACCCGCGTCCTCCCTTCCCCCCGCGTTGCCCCTTCCGGGTGCATCCTCGCCGCCCATCCCGTCGTCTGCTCGTGTCGTGTCGTCCCGGCTCGATCGCCTCGGGAGCGCCGGCGGCGCGTGCTCTCCTAGGATGGCCTCCGCGATTGTGGACCCCAACGCGCTCTGCGTTCCCATCCCGTTCGCGCCGGACAGTCGCACGTACAGCGCGTCGAGCTTCTCCCGCGCGTACGGCAGGCCCACGAGCATGGCGACGGAGAGGAGGCGTTGCTTGCGACCGATTCGTCGCGGAATCCTCGCGCCGCCCCCGTCGTTGTTACCGGGTGAATTGTTACCGGCGCCGAGTTGCGATGGGAGTCCGCCCTTCGCGAGCGCCGCCGCGAGCCCGCCCGCGTCGCCCCCACCCACGCCGCCCACCCGCCGCGAGCGCTGTAGCCCGTACAGCCCCTCCGCCAGGCTCCCGTCCGACGTCGCGAACGAGTGCGTCTCGACGAGAAGCATGAGCGCCGCGAACGCCTCGGCTTCGTGGTCGAGGATCCGCGTCAGGCCCGGTCGCCTCGCCGCGAGCACCCCGAGCGAGTACACCAGCGCCGCGCGGAGCGACGGCACGAGCCGGTCCGCGGCGATGAGCTCGAAGAACGTCGGGCGGGAGTCGCCCGCGTCCACCTGGAACTGCATCGCGCGCGTCCTTCGCCACCTACACAAGTGATGACGGTGGGGCGGCACATCCGATGAAACACTTTTACCTTCGAAGGTGCGATGTACGGCAGGGGCAGGGGCCGAGGCCGTGGAGGAGGCGGCTCGCACCACGGAGGCGGTCAGCGCGGGGGCGGAGGCAGAGGTGGCGGCGGAGGCGGGCAACGATGGTGGGATCCCGAGTGGAGAAACGCGAAGCTCGCGGAGTTGCGCGAGAAGGGCGGGAGGGACCAGATGGACCTCGACCCCGACGCGATGCAGCGGCGCATGGTCGACCTCCTGAACGACCCACGCTCGGAGGAGATCGTGATACGCGAGAACTACGGCCGCGAAGGCGCGGGTGAGATCGGGGCGATCGCGCGGAACCTGCGGCTGCACTTCAAACAGTACGGCAAGGGCACCAACACCACTCTCGTCGCATCTAAAGTCCCTCTGCCCGACTACAGGGCCGACCTCGACGGCCGACGGCGCGCGGAACACGAGGTGGACATGTCCGCGAGCACCATGGACATCGTCACGAGGGCGCTGCGGAACACCCCGAGCGTCGAGGACCTAAACACGAACCTACACGGCCTCACGCACTCGCCCACGAAGCGACAGCGGGGCGACGCGAACGACAAAGGCAAAGGCGCCACTGCCACTCACGCCCCTCTCGCGCGGGACGCCGCCGTGGACGCGGCCGTCGCGGAAGCCGAGGCCGAACGACGCGCCTCCCCGCGCGTCATCGCCGCGGAGGCCACGCGCGCGCGCCTCCCCGCGTTCAACAAGCGCGATGAGCTCCTCGCGGCGGTGGACGGAGCCCAGGTGCTGGTCGTGTCCGGCGAAACCGGCTGCGGGAAAACTACGCAGCTGCCGCAGTTCGTGCTTGAGCGCGCGCTGGCGGGCGGTGACGCGTCGGTGACCGGCATACTGTGCACGCAGCCCCGGCGGATATCCGCGATATCCGTCGCCGCGCGCGTGGCGCAGGAGCGCGGCGAGGACGTGGGCGAATCGGTGGGGTACCAGATTCGACTCGAGGCGAAGAGGTCCAAACGCACCCGGCTGCTCTTTTGCACCACCGGCGTGCTCCTCCGACGGCTCGCGACCGAACCCACACTCGCCAGCGTGTCGCACGTGTTCGTGGATGAGATTCACGAGCGCGGCATGAACGAGGACTTCCTCCTGGTGGTCCTGAGGGATCTCCTACCGAAGCGGCCGGATCTGAAAGTCGTGCTGATGTCGGCGACGCTCGACGCGGAGTCCTTCGCGAAGTACTTCGACGGCGCGCCGCTGTGCCACATCCCGGGTTTCACCTACCCGGTCGAGGAACTGTTCTTAGAAGATGCCCTCGAGGCGTTTCGAGGGAACCTGGCGGTGCCACCGCCGGACAATGGACACGGAGGCGGGGGCACCTGGGGGGGAAGGAGGAAGCGTTTCGGCCGAGCACGGGACAACTTGACATCGCTCGGATATAACCCCGACGAGGATGACGGCGACGAGGGTGCCGAGGGTGCCGAGGGTGCCGACGAGGATGACCCGTCGTGGGCGTGCCTATCGCGTGGGACCCAGGAATCGCTCAGGCACTGGCGACGGCGGTGCGCTTTAGACGACAAGGTGGACGTGGACCTGGTGAAGAACTTGGTGGCTGAGATAGTCGCCGACCCGGCGCCCGACGGCGAGGATTCCGACGGCGCGATCCTCGTCTTTCTCACCGGCTGGGACGAGATCACCAAGCTCAACGACCTGATGCGAGCGGATCGAATCCTCGGGGATCCACACCAGTGCGTGGTTTTGCCCCTGCACGGCGCGATGCCCACGGCGAACCAACGCGAGATTTTCGACAAACCGCCACCCGGCGTTCGTAAGATCATCCTCTCCACCAACATCGCCGAGACGTCCATCACGATCGACGACATCACGCACGTCGTGGACTGCGGCAAGGCGAAGGAGAAGACCTACGACGCGCTCAACAACCTCGCGTGTTTGCGTCCGGCGTGGATCAGCAAGGCTTCGGCGCACCAGCGGAGGTACGTATATTTTTATTTCCGTACGGGCGATTAGTATCATTGACGGCGTGTCTTGTTTTAATTTTTCTTTGTTCACAGGGGCCGAGCTGGGCGGGTCCGCCGCGGCGTGTGCTACCGCGCGTACACCCGGTCGCAGCACGTCTCCATGGCGCCCCACGCCACCCCCGAGCTGCTCAGAACCCCGCTCGAGGAACTGTGCCTGACGATCAAGTCACTCGGCTTGGGCGAGTGCGAGCCGTTCATACGCAAGGCGCTTCAACCGCCAGAGCCGAAATCGGTCCACAACGCCATCGAGCTCCTAGTCACGATCGGCGCGCTGACCCGCGAGTCCGAGACGCTCACGCCGCTGGGCAGGCACCTCGCGTCCTTACCCGTGGACCCGCGCGTGGGGAAGATGCTCGTCACCGCGTCCACGCTCGGGTGCCTATCCCCCGCGTTGACCATAGCGGCTGGTAAGTTTATTTTTATCTCCTGTATGGGTAACTAGTATGACGTCGTGTTTTGTTTACAGGGATGGCGTACAAGGACCCGTTCGTGTTGCCCATGGACAAGAAGCACCTCGCCGACGCCGTTCGCCGACAACTCGCGGGGGACACGCACAGCGACCACATCGCGCTGGTCCGTGCGTTCGAAGGGTGGACACGTGCCAGGGCGGACGGGGGTGTTCGTTGCGGGTGGGACTACGCGAGGCGGAATTTTCTCAGCGGGAACACGCTGGAGTTGATGTCGGATATGCGAAGGCAATTCGCGGAGCTCTTGCACGCCATCGGGTTCCTCCCCGACGGCGCGCGCACCGCGGACCACGTCGACGCGTCGCATAACAGGCACGCCCGGGACGTTTCTATGCTCCGCGCGGTCATATGCGCCGGTATGTACCCGCGGCTGGTGTCTATTCGCAAGAGGGGTAAGCGGAACGAGCTCGCGACGCACGAGGATGGAAAAGTTGAGTGCCACCCCGGCTCTGTCAACTCCGTGTTTGGCGCGAACTTCCCGTTCCCGTGGCTGGTGTACGGCGAGAAGATAAAGACGAGCGGGGTGTACGTCAGGGACAGCACGTGCGTCCCGGCGTACGCGGCGCTTCTGTTGGGCGGAGACTTCGAGACGGACGCCGAAGGGGTCGAACCCGACTCTTCAACCGACCCACACTCGTCAACCCACCCACACTCTTCAACCGAGCCCGACGTGGGTATCAAGATATGCGGCGGGAACTACACGTTCAGCGCGCCGCGACACGTCCTGACACTGATACGCGGGTTACGGCGCGAGCTCGATCGGTTGTTGGACGCCAAGTCACGTGATCCGGGACTGGACCTGGAGCGCTCGGGTTCCGCGAAAGTCGTCGACGCTTTACGCACTTTACTGGCGGAGGAGGAGAGAGTCGCGTACGGCGGTGGCTCTCAGGCTGACACGTACTCACGGCGCGGGAGTGAGTTTGGGGACGGGGACTCACGCGGTGGGGGGTATACGTACGGGGAGCGTGCGCGAGGGGGATCGTAC